>Ga0209208_10000916_pt1 | contig 40239 bp, 30 predicted proteins | sample S1TSphfallax_3_FD_187694 | JGI IMG/M metagenome (GOLD analysis project Ga0209208, IMG submission 187694) | Host-associated microbial communities from peat moss isolated from Minnesota, USA - S1T2_Fd - Sphagnum fallax MG (SPAdes) (version 2) | ecosystem: Host-associated > Plants > Peat moss >... | reverse complement strand
CATTTTCACCGACATGGACGCTGGTGCTGCTCATCCATCTTGTGTGGATGAGCAGCACCATGGTATTCAGTCCAGTGGAGGCGGCACGGTCAAAAGTATTTGAGTCTGAGTACTCTTCAGGTACGCATCTAGCATCCAAGTTCGTTTTCTCTAGTCCAGTGCAATATGCATTTGTTATAGCATTCTTATTCAGAAGGTATGATTGTCGATCGTGCTCCGTTTTCAGAGTTTTTTCAGTCCACGCTGAAGGTCGTACTCTCCTGTGTGCAGCTTTGACGCCGAGGTATGAGAAATCACCGCAGTCAGAGCTTGCGACGCAGATCGATGAGTCGTCAGTGTTCTCGAATGTAGTGAGCCGTGTAAGTATTCCTACAACTGTCAAGTACCGTCCGGGTTTCTAGTAGCGACGATGCTTACTTCAATCTTGGTCAGGAAACACATTTTCTGCTCCCTTGTGAATATGAGTTATACCTTGAAGAAATGTACACCATGCTTTAATGCACGTCGTGGCCAAAATTAACATTGTTTACGGAATAATAGGGGAAGAATTCTTTCATTCTGCTTGCAGTATTGCTGGTGGAACTTCTGAAACGCTTCTGTTTGCTGAACAGGTCGACTCCATAGCGGAGAAAGAGTTTTTTTTCACTCGACGATGGATCATTTCATCTCCTCCCCCACCACCACTACCGTCTCCTCCACCACCTCCTCCTTCTCCTCCGCCACCATCTCCACCACCTCCACCTCCTCCTTCTCCTCCTCCGCCACCATCTCCACCACCTTCACCTCCTCCTTCTCCTCCTCCGCCACCATCTCCACCACCTTCAACTCCTCCTTCTCCTCCGTCACCATCTCCACCACCTCCACCTCCTCCTCCGCCACCATCTCCACCACCTCCTCCTTCTCCTCCGCCACCATCTCCACCATCATCACCTCCTCCCCCTCATAGGAGCCCTCCTCCTCCACCTCATAGGAGCCCTCCTCCTCCTCCTCATAGGAGCCCTCCTCCCCCTCAAAGACGCCACCCTCCACCTCCCAGGCATCATCCTCCTCCCCCTCACAGGCGCCATTCTCCGTGCCCTCCTCCTCCTCAAAGACGCCACCCTCCACCTCCCAGGCATCATCCTCCTCCTCCTCACGCGCACCCCCCACCCCATCATTCTCCTCCGCCACCCCCACCATCTCTATATCGGTAAAATGAACTGTTCACCGCGTGTCTGGTCTATCAGGAAGCAACGCCCATGTCACCAGCTTCATTCCATGCAATTTCTAGCATTGCAATGATAGCACAGTTCCAGACTTTCAGTTCAAATCCAGTTCTGTTCTTCAGAAAGTTGTTGCTTCACTTGATCGAAATTACTGTCATTGAAGGTTTTCGATCAAACATTGGTGCAACGGGAATTGGGCCCGGAGAGAATCTCTCCAGTCTACACCATGCCTGTCCTGTTGTGCTTCAGCTAATAAGATTGGGTTGGTGATCCTACCCCTGCTGAAAACTGACTCAGATGTTCTATTTCAGGCTCAGTTTTCAGCTATAAGACCAGGGTACAAGGTGATAAGGAAAATGGCAGCACTTTTTGTGGCATCATGTGATTCAATTTGGTGTTTGATTACAGACACAGTATAGAAGAATCTGAATATGTTTTTTGTCATGTAATTTTAAGTTTTTGATCATCAATTTGATACAGACTAATATATGTTAATTATGTTCTGGGTGTACATTGATCATCAGTAATTTTCTCCTGGCGAACATTAGCAAAATTTCAATCTCAAAAATAAAAAGGAATACTTTGTCACATATTCCCAGTTTTCTAAGAATAAATCACTGAATTTATTATTTTAGAAAAAAAATTCTGGAGAAAATTTCACCACATTTGGACACATGTCTCTTAATTTTGGGGCAATTTTTTTGCCAGTTCTGTACAGTGTTTTAAAATACAGACGTGTGGCCATTTTGGGCTGATCACAAGTATGATACTATGAACCAAAAAACAGGAAAAAAAAACCTTAACTTGTACATATAAGTTGAAGCAAAGTTTGGTCATGTGGATTAAATCAAGCACATGCATGGTGTTTGTAAATGGTACATGCTGCTTTCTGTATTCTTGCAGCATTTGATGCTTATTACAATGAGATGAGAGAGTATGATTGTTGTAGTTTTAATCAATCAACATGATCTGTCTACCTGTAGGTTTTGGATATGTGGATAGCCAAAGCCTCAAAATTAGATGAGTACTATTGTGGAACTTTGGGTAGTGGGCAACTCCACAAATTACGAGATATGTGTTATTTAGAAATATTCGACTGGGCTATGCCAAGCCTATGCCTACAACTCCAGATGTGCATGTTATTATGAACAGTTCAAAATCTATCTTTTAATTTTGATGTGGAATGCAAGTATATGCAAAAGCAATGGAAAATTTAGTTCTGCATGTGATTCAGCATATGAGTTTTCTCGACTTAAGGTCTCAAGAGGCCTTTGTCGTCACCACATGGTATCAGATATCTTTTGAGCTCGCAGATGAAACAGATAACTTTAAGACATCAACAAAACATGCTCTTTGGGTTGAAAACTTCCAAGTTCCCACTTCAAGAGTAGATCTGGAGCATCGAACTTATCCAAAGCTAATTTTATAACACGTGAATTAGGAGTATCACATTGCATGAAAAATGCCGCAGCAATCTTCATGTAATATATATGGTTTCTGTGAAATATCTGGTTGAACTGTGTTGGTCCTTGATTCTTGGATGTAATATAAATTGTAACACGTGTTGGGTTTTGAACTGAAATTCTAATATGTATTTTAAGTCAAGACATAAATGCAGGACAAAAGCAGCAGCTGCAGCTTGGTTGTTGCTTATATGAACATTTATTTCAATATCCACAGATCTGGAGTATGCAAAATATGGCTGCAAACCTGCACATAAATATATATCTAGATTCTAGATTGACGTAACTAGTAGCCAATGAAAGCAAGAACAACTACAATCTAGCATGTTCGTGGAATCTACACGCATGTGCTGATTATCGAAGTTGTGTCGTTTTTGTGTTAACCTTAAAATAACTAAAGCTTAACAAATCAAAAGTTCTTACTTGGTATTACAACCCTCTGATCCTTTATCACCTTTCTCTAATTTTCACTGTCCAGCTACAATACAGAAAAGGAAACAAACTCGCTCACAAGGAACTTCCTAATTCAGCGCCTTTTGTGAACTGGTTGCTCGAATAAAGAGGCCTTTTAAAGAAATCACAAACCACTTAAGTGGTAGCAAAAACAACCTTACTGTAAATACTTGTGAACATGGAGCAGTGCCCTCTTTTGTTACCTACTAACAGGAAACAACAAAAATTTCACACACTCATACACTCTTGCCTTACTACCTTTACAATCCATGTACATCAAGCACGGATTTCATCACCCAACTGCAAGTGTGGAGGTGCTCTTATTTACGGCACTCCTTCCTATCCTAGTTTTATACAAGCAAAAAAAATTACCATCTTCCAGCTTACCTTCTATTTTTTCCTCACGCTTTCCCCGGTGCATGTTTAGTTATGACTAAGCTTCTAAGTGGTTGCCACATTTTAAGTAACTTCATTAACATCATCTCTTGTTTTAAATTTTCATTGACAATATTTCATTTTCGTCCATTGTCCTCACCATCCTCCTTTGGCCATTAATCGTTTTCCCCCTCCAAAAAGAGGTCATTGTCCTCAATAACAAAAATTAGGGAAGTTACCTAAAAAAAAACTTGGTTTCATTTTGCCATGTTGCCTCGTCAACAAGATAATGCTTCCATTTTACTAACATTCATTCCACATTTTATTTTGATGTTAACATATCTTAGTTTTTAGGATTTGTTCAAGTTCTCTTAGTGTGTTCCCTTCATTCAAAGTTTCAAATAACTCAGGCAAAATATGAAAAAGGTATGATACATATATTTTTAGTAAACTAACATGGAATATATTATGAACCCACTAGGACTTCAGGAGATCCAATTGGCAGGTTCCTTTCCCAAAAAAATTGTTATGACAAAGGGTCCATAAAATCTAAGGGATAGTTTTTGGCATTTCCCTAGTTTTAGGTCACTATGTTAAGGCTTGACTTGTAAAAAAACTCAATCATTCATCTCAAATTTGTGAGGGGTATGATTTTTATCCTTGTAAAATTTAGTTTGATTTTGAACACTCTGCATACTCTCTTTTATCAATGTTAAAATATGTTTCATGTTGGCTATCATTTGATTGATTCCCTCCATTTTAAAACTAGGTGTTGAAATAGAAAAGGGAATTCAACACTCCTGACTGTAAAGGGCATAAAAATGGGTTGGTTTTGATGGAGGAATGTCAACTTACATAATAATCAAATTCCATTAGAAATAGGTATTGTTCCCATGTCTCTTATATATGCCTTACAAAATTTCTTAACATATCTTCCAAATTATGATTGGTTCTTTTTGTTTGGGCATCTATTTCGAGCTAGTCTCCATTACTCTTTTTTAGTTTGGTGCTCAACATTTTGAGCAAGGTACCCCAAAATTTGCTTATAAACTTTTGATCCCAATCACAAATAATTTCCTTTAGCAAACCATGTAAACATAAAATTTCATGAAAAAATAATTTTGTCACATCAATGGTTGACATAGTGGATTTGGCAAGTATGAAATGGGCATGTTTTGTGAATCATTCAACCACTACAAAAATACTATCATGTCCTTTTTTGTTTTTAAGCAAACCCACAATGAAGTCCATACTAATGGATTCCCACTTGTTATTAGAGACCCCCAATAGTTGTAGAAAGTTTGGGGTCTTAATCTACTCAGTTTTAATTATTTGACATGTGCATAAAACAATTTTTTTACATATTCTCATACATCCCATTTCATGCCTGGCCAAAAATAAGTTTTCTTTATGGCCATGTAAATCATTTGAAATTCAAAATGACCAACTATTGGGATATTGTGACAATCATAAGGAATTTTGACACGAAAATTTTCAAAATTAAAGATACATATCACTTTAATGCCATAATATAGAACCCTACCACCTAAGGTGTAAGCTTAATATTTTTGAATTTCTTCATGGGTTTTATGTTCTTTTTCAAGGTTCTTGTAAGGTTCATTGAACCACTATTGACTATATAATATTTCTTTATGTCTTGCATCATGGTGTTTCTCACCATGGAAATAACATTATCAAAGGGACAACGGGAAAAGGCATTAGCTACAACATTCTCTTTGCATTTCACATATGGCATTAACTAACAAAACTCAAATTGTTGTAATCTTTCCACCCACCTATATTGCTTCCTACTTAAATTAGGTTAGGTGATTAGATGTTTTAAGTTTTCATGATCAATTTCAATTATGAACTATGTTTTTGACAAATAATGGCTCCAAATTTTTAAAGGATGAATTACAACCAACAACTCCTTTTCATGGGTGGGGTAGTTTAGTTTTTCAAAAGTCAACTTCTTAAACTCATAAGCAATTATTTGCCTTTTTTGCATTAGTCATTGCACCTATGGTTAGATCACTAGCATTGGTGCATAATACTAGCTCACCCACCTTGGGGTTAATAACACCTAATATTGGAGAAAAAGTCAAAACATTTTTCAAGGTTTGAAAACCTTATTCACAACTAAAGTTCAATTGGATACCCTAGGAATTGTTTTCCCTTTTTAACAAATCAATTAAAGGTCCTACAATTTGGGCAAAAAATTTCACAAAACACATATAATAACTAGCCAAACCCAAGAAACTTTTCACTTTTGTTTTGTCCTTGGGGGGTTGGCCATTCAGCCATACTACATAGCCTTGATATTTTTGGGATTAGCTACTATTCCTTTGTTTAAAACTATATGTTTAAAGTAGTCTATTTGGGGTACACCAAATTCATGTATTTGTTCATTGTGGCATATGATTAGTTGATTTTTAAGATTTCAAATATTGTCCTTAGGTGTTCTAAATGTTTTGTTTTGGATTTGGAATAGACCAAAATGTCATCCATAAACATTAGCACAAAATTTCCCAAGTTTCTTTTGAAACAAGGAGTTCATCAAAATGATAAATACGATTGGGCCATTTGTTAGTCTGAATGGTAAATCACTATAAATTCATAATTCTCGTAACTAGTTCTGAAGGCCATTTTAAGAACAATTTGATTCTTCACACAAATCTAATGGTATCCACTTCCAAAATCTATTTTGGAAAGGTTATGGCTCCATGCAAATGATCAAGAAGATCATCCATAATAGGTAAGAAAATTTTATTTTTAATTGTAAGTTTGTTTAATCCTTTATAATCCACACAATGTCTTAAAGTCCCATCCTTTTTATGATTAGGTTAGGAGCACCGCAAGGGGATTTACTAGGCTTGATATACCCCTTCTTTATAAGATCACTTTATTGTTGTTCCAATTCTTCATATTCAACAAAGGATACTCAATAGGGAATTCTAAAGATGGGCTTTGCATCTGAAAGTAAGACAATTGCATGGTTAATAATCAATTTCCCAAATTGTTGCAATGAAAGCATCTTCAAGTGATACCACTAGGAACATCACACCTTGATTTTTCTAAACCCATTGAACTTTGAAAACTCATAAGAAACATTTAAGTAAATATTTTCATAATTGTTTTTTGATGAATACATTTATTAGGTTCCATAGATTTTGAAATTTCAATTATATTATTAAAAAAAAGGTGTATTTTGATCTTCCTAATCATTACATTCAGAAAAAGTTTTGGGAATGTCACGCTAGTTTTTTTTCTTGAACTTTTTGGTTACGAACGCAAATTTGAAACATGATTTAACAATTTTCTTTGAAATTTTTTCCTAACTTAAGTTATAAGTCATTCCATTTTTTCATTCTTATTACACAATTAATTGAGTAAGTATAATTTAATTATGAATTTCCAAAATTATAGTTGGCAATTTCTAAAAGGGCCATTTTAATTAGAAATACAAAATTTTAACAATTTCCAATTTTTTAAATTCCAAAATAAACTTCAAGCGATATATTAGGGCATGCAATTGATAAACATGCATATTATATATATAATTGTGAAAAAAATTTAAGTAAAGGGCCTAGGAGAATAATTTGGTTATTTTTGGTTCCCTAACCATTCGTTGAGGGGGTTCCAAGTGGTACCACCCAAGGATGCTTTCGCCCAATGGTAAACTAGGTAAATCTATAAGGAAAACATTATAATATTCTTTAAAAAAATTCCCTAACATTTCATTTATACCATTTTCATTCACAGACTCATTTATGGGCTCATATACATTTATGGTAAACAACTTTGCATCCCTTTATACACATTTCTTAACTTGTTTAGCAAAAGGTAAAGGGGTATTAAATAAGGCTCACACACCTATAAGTTAAAAAACCAAACCATCAAGTTTTGTGTCACAAACTATTTTGTGCTTGCACACTACCCATGCATCCACTAGGTCTAGCCATTCCACGCCTAAAATGACATCATAAACATTTCCTCACCAAACCTAAAAATCGGTGTTGGTTGCCAATCCTAGAAATTAAACTAACACAACTTTCATGAAAAGATTTGTGCTATGGACCTAACCATTGGGCAATACAATCCTAGATGGATCCACAATTCCAATGGGACAGCCTAGACTAGTAGCAAAAACCTCAAACATGCGATGGCCTATGCCTAGACGGATATAGTGTGTCTACTTCTGAAATGGAAATGGATCAATGTTGCTGCCTTGGACACAAAAGGATTTTCACCACTTGACTATTCCATTCAGAAAGGTCACTTGGAGGTGGTGAAGCTGTTGCTCGACAAGGGAGAGCAGAGGGCTGGGTTCAACTACAACATACAGCTTGGTAAATTTGAAAAGTTACATCATTTGGCCACAAAGCACGAAATAGCGATTCATCTATTGAATACATTGGGTTCCAGAATGGAGACTTCCACTGACACTACCAGAAATTTCTCCTGCAATCTGAGCAGGCTATTGACTTCAGCTGCACAGAATAATCACTTCAAAATCATCGGATACATTTTGAAGTGGCAGCCAGAGGTCAATGTAAATGAGAGAAGTGAATGGGCTGCTCATGTGGTCCTGGAGGCCATACCTCTTCATTTTGCTGCTCTCAGAGGGCACGGACAAGTGGTAAGAGAACTCTTGAAGCATCAACACCTGGATTTCAACACTCAAGACAACAAGAAGATGACGGCATTGTTGTATGCCATAGAAGCAGGCAACGTGGATGTGGTGAAAACTTTGTGTGAAGATAAACTTAATCGCTTAAGGGCCAATGAAGAAAACTCAGATGAAAGAACTCCATTGCAAATAGTTGCAGAAGCCAACAACAATCCCAGCATGAAAGCAATTGAGAAGGTGCTACTGGAGCGACCTGAGGTGAAAGATTTTGTGGACAGATTATACAGAGACAGGCAAGTGTTTGTGGATGCAGCAAATGCTCTTCTTGTTGGTGCAGCATTAATTGGAAGTGTTACTTTTGCCGGTTGGTTGCAACCCCTCTAGGCTACACCACATACTATGACTTCTCACAACCTTTTCCTGTCCCACCTAGCACTTATGAATCTTATGCTGCAGTCAAGCATCGCTCAAGTGTCAAGGCATTTTGGGTGTTCAACAGCCTCTCTTTCTTTTTTGCCATTGCAACTGTCTTGGCGGTTGCAGATGCAGCGATGTCAAACCTCAAAGATGCCTTCATTGGAAGAGTTGTCAAATCAGTGAGGAGAGCCCTCGTACGAGCGTCCATTCTGTTAGTGATCTCGGTTGTCTGTGTGCTTGGTGCTTTTGCCAGCACTGGCATTGCAGTGCTACCTCCTCTCCTAAAATATGACACTAGTATGATCATCACTGTTTGTGTAGATGGAACAGTTTGCATGCTCAATCTTGCAAAAATCGGTCCACATGACATTACTACCTTCATTGACATCAAATCAACAACCCATGTTGCGATCAGTCCAAAATGGTGAGCCTTTAGAAGATCTAGGTGAATAGTCAGTTCTTTGTAGTCTGTCCAATAAAATGAAGTGGAAGGACTCTTTTAATCAATGGAAGAAGTAGGGTTGGTTCTTTAGTCACACCTCAGGCCTAAAACTACATGCTTTTTGGTTAAATAGTTATTTGGATAACTTTGTCTCCTGGATTTTGGATAACTCAGATTACATGTGTTTGTGCTAGTTTGACAAGCTCTTTATTAGATGTGTAGAATCCTTACATTTCTGAGCATGGCAAGCAGAACATGTCAAATGTATGATGCAAGCTTAAGTGAATCCTCAGCTAAGTAGCACCTCTGGATGCCAGTTTGTATGTGTTTGGGTTCTCAATTTAATGGCAGAATTTTCTAGGCAGGGATGAGCACATGACAGTCTGTGTGAAGGTGGAGGTGTCTTTGTTATTCATTTTCCCAATTTGAAGACCAAAATCCTGGAGCACAGTTTGCGCACCTGTGAAAAAGTAAGGGGTACAATGTTGGGTTGCTGTCTGGTTATTCTATATCTCCATTGAATAGTTTGTGGCAAATGGGGAAGCATTTCTTGGGTGCTGAAGGTCAGTGCATTTAGAGGGTATGCATGGGTGCAACAAATTGTGGCAGTTGGTAAGGCATCTGGTTTAGGAGAGTTTATGAGTCTTTGAACTCAAAGGCAAGCTTTGAAACCACTCCGCCCCCAACGCCCGTTTGTCTTTTGGTTACAAAGGATTATTAGGAAAAAAATGCTTCAGTGTTTGAAACTAGGCATCCAGCACTTGGGTGCTAAAGGCCTTGAGGAGTATACTCTTTACTTTCTTTCTCTTGAAAATCCCAGAGTGTGCTAACTTCGTCTAGGAAGACGAGAAGCAACAGGACAAGAGGCCCAGAGAAACCATGGGATGAAGAACTCATGCTCAAGGTTGCTTCAAAGACCTGGCAGCTACAAGTCTACAACTATACTCTAGCTTTGAAGAGGATCACTCGTAGAAAGCATTGCTGAAAACCCTTTCCATGTTGGGTTCAGGTACAAATGCTGATCCTCCTAGTGCAAGAACTGTGGGGAACAGTGACAACCTGTCAAAAGCAGAAGTTGGAATTGTGTAGAGAGATGCAAGCTTGATTTGTGCATCTGTGTTTCCCATTACCCAGCAAAGTTATGATTCATTGTCGATGCATAGACCTGCATAAAGAAATCCCCCTCAACTTTGCTCACCAAGATTGCCCCAAAGGATTGACAATGTTACTACAGGAGGAAATGAAGGCATGAGTGTTTAAAGAATTTGAGTTCTCTCCATATTCAGGGACTGAGCGAGCATTGTTCAACAGTCCCAAATCTAACTGACATGTATTTGTGAATTGCAACTGTTAAAACCAAATGAACTCCTTTGGAAATAGTTTACAACATAATTCTATTCACAATCAATCTCACAATACTGTAATCAGCAATGCAACAAGAGATCTGTTGTCGAAGTTCATGCATTAGAAGGTGATGTCTGCAAGCGCGGAACTTGCTGAAAGATAATGAGGATGATAAGAGTTCAAGACCCTGAAAGGCATGATGGTAAATTTTGCTGTCACTTTTTTCAATGGCTGATTGCAGGAGCTCTATCTGAACACATTGAACCTTAGGGTACTGGATGAATCAAACACTGGGAATGGAGTTTGTGCCCCGGTGGGTCAGTCTTCCTCGACAAGGACATGAGAGAATCGATGGGTAAAGAAGGTATGTCTGAACACCAATTGGAAGGAGATATATCAAGTAAAAACAAATTAAATGTACGTATAGAGATTACTCGTTACAAAGTTTGGGAAGAAACCAAGTTACGTTGGGAATTTATCTTCAACTACCACTAATTCACTAGCACACAAACCAATAATTCACTAGCACTTGTGTGACAGCCAGGCTACAATAATGCATCAGCGGTACCACTGTTGTAGACATTGGGTGGCCGCTAGGGAAAATGGTCGTAGGTGGCAGCGTTTGTTTTTCGGCGACGAAAAAGAAGGTGCTAGGAAGACTACAAAGGTGCTTTTGGAAAAAAAGACACAAAGTCACCATATGTAGACGGAAAAAAAAGGTCCAGACTGGTCCAGACCATAGCTTCTAGGATTTTCCTGGTGGTGTTTCATGAACATTGGACTTTGCTCTATGAACTATATTCAAATTTGGCTAGGTCCTTTTGTCCTCTCCCGGATGATCGCCAGTTCACCTGCCTCACAGATTTGGACGAACCAAACCCTGGTAAGTGGGCGGCCTGTCCTGGGGCGTGGAGAACCACCGGTGAAATTTCCAAAGTATTAAGTACATGATTTGAAGAACAATGCATCTTATGATTCAGTCATATGTGGTGTTAATACTTGAAAATCTGTAGAAAAAACAAACACATCAGAACCCTTGATTGCCCATAAGGCTGACCCCATGTTGGGTGGTATGTATTACTTCATTTGTGTTCAAAATGACAAAGCTAGCTTTTAATGTGGTCCTTATATTGTCAAGTAGCAAGTATAATTGGGCATGTAGATCACAAGTGAGTTTAGAATCAAAACTATGTATGTTTATTACATAGTTATGAAAATTATGTTTTTGATTGCATAAATAATTTTTCATCTTTTTATTGTCTATGTATAAGTAGTATGCCACACCATTGAACTATCATGAACTTCACATAAATTATATCAAAACTTTCAAAAGTAAAATCATGATTTTGTTTATAATTATATTTATGAAACTTTACATTCATATAAAAATTTATTTGTATCAAGTGAAGGTGTTACAAAGGTCATAAACATGCACATATATATTAACCAAAAGAAAATTAAACAAATTTTTTTCTAAAGTACACACATCACATAGCTCCCCTTAGGATTTCATATGCATAATAAAATGCAAAGACTTTTCACATGACTTTCACATGATAATTAATGTGAAAATCAATCATTATGACCAAATTATAATTAAACTATGAAATTTTATTGACAAGTAAATTATCAAACTTACCCGCTAAATAATTACATAGGTAATAATTTAACTACATCAAGTTACAAGCACATAGAATGTTTATGACATCAATTACCTTTTTTTTCCCCTTGAATCATAATAGACTTGTTTAAGTTTTAATGGGTTATTAAAAATAAATATTGTGATACCTATTGTTAGTTTGGTTGTGGGGGTGATTCCAAATTGATTTTTTTCCTTTTGGTGATGGGCCTCTTTGATTGGTGCACCACCTGAAAACAACGTGCATCATGCACATTCTCAAAATAAAACATAATGATTTTTTTGTTTCATTTAGTTAGATAGGCTAAAATGTAAAATTTTATGTGAAAGGATATGAAATAAAGTGTGGTGCTAGTGGGAACAATTTGAAAAACACATGGGAACTTGACAAACAAAGTGAATGCATAAGTGGAAACTATTGGGAAATTGGTGGGAACACACCCAGAACATAATTGAATCACCAAAATGTAAGAAAAATTACAACCTCCCTTTTCCAATGGGAGAAAACTGAGTTTCAATATTCAATTTTATTTGAAAAGCATAGATCTATTTCAACCTAATGCTTAGCAATCAAGGATCATGAGCGTCCAAAAGTTCCATCGCCCTAGGCCCTTCAAAGTTGAAATGCATTGTCCCATGTGTATGTTAATGTAGTTCATTGATTCCAGCAAATGCCCTATCCTATTTTAGGTTGTGATCATGCCATGTTGTTGGAAGCTTATTGAGGTCATTATGTCATAACCACCAACCTCTTCAAGTGTTTTCTGTTGTTGGCTGTGATTATGATCATGGTATTTTTCCTTGTTTTTGGTCACAATGTTCTTTTCTTGTTTTCGATCATGATTTTTTTTGTCCATGTACTTTGTTTTTGATGGTAATGATCATGTTTGAATTATCTCCAAGGTACAATAATCAAACTTTAATTTTGAATTTATGGATATTATTGTGATAATTCAATAAATTCAATTTATCAATATTAGATATGAGTGTTTGAAAATGACCTTCACTATTTTAAGGTAAATTTTAATGATATTTTTTAGAAGGTGAGTCGATTGAAAGTGTTCTCCTTAATTTAAGAGAATTTTTTAATTATTATAAAAATGAGTTGATAAATTGACTTTGGGAAGATATGGTGAAAAAATCTAAAGAGAAACAGGGAGACCCATTTGTTTTATGGGTGGTTGGAGAGTGTCTTTTTAGGTTCATTATCTCTTGGTTGGTTTTCAAGGAGTTTGAGAGCAGAATTGTACTTAGGGATTCTGGAATACAAGCTATGTGTGTGTTCCAACGAAGAAAGATTGAAAGAGGCTTGTGAGATTGACATGATAGGGTAGGACTGATGACTAGAATGAAGTCCTAACAAGGTAGTCCCCTCTTGTGTTTTTGCAAGTAAATGTGTTTTGCTTTTATAGAGAAGACTATAGTTATTATGTTTTATTTCTCTAACCACTTGTTGGATGATAGTTGAAGCCATGGAAAGTACCAGCAGTGATGGAAATAAGCTCACAATGGTGAAGATGGTATGCACCTTCTAAGACAACTTATAGTAAAGCTAAATGGATTGATTGATAAGATTGCTACCTTCCTGCATTACAGTGACTGGTGTGGCCTCTGCCATTGGCCCAAGTGTGAACTTATCCAAATCTTCAACAGATTTTTCCTTCCAAAACCTGTTTTTTCGAGATTTATTTGAATTTTCAGGGGTAGAAATCATCTAAAAACCAATATCTCCCACATTCTGAATCCAAATCTTGCGAAATAAATTCCATTAAATCCTACTCATCAAGATCTTTCCAAGAACACCACAGGCACATTCTAATTCCTCCAAGATTTTCAGCTACGATTTAATTTAATTTTCAATGAAGAAATCGTTCAATATTCAAGAATTTTTGCACCACAAGTCCAAATGCCATGAAACCAAGCCAATGCACCCCTCCTTGTCAAGAGCTTTCCAAAGAGACCAAGAACACAATCTGAAGCATCCCCCAGTTGGGTGGATCTCAGTAGTACAAAACAAAACAAACAAACAACCTTCTTTCATAGATAGATGTGGTTTTGTCGTTTTCTTCTTTGTTTCCATTTGAAAATAATTTTAAAATCAAAGCATTGTCAAGCGGGGGGAGGTGTGGGGGAGGTGGGGGGGTGGTTTTGTTGGATTTTAAAATATCTTTGTTGTTTTATTGTATTCCCATGAAGTTCCTCACTATGTTCTGCAAGTTCCCAATTTGGTCCACAACATGTTCCCCACAACACCTCACTTTGTTTCATATGCTTTGCCCAATGTTGCCATCTTGCAAATTGTATGAATGGGGGTCAATATTGGCATTTATACATTTTTCTATGTTTGGAATGAAAATTTCTATATTGTGGAGGGTTTAAAGTTTCAAAATTTTTGTTGGTGATGGGCAAATCAAAGGGGATCATTTACACACACAAAATTTTGGACTTGGAATGCACCTCAACTAAGTAACATTAATAACACTAACTAAAATACATGCAAAGAAGTTGAAAGGTTTTACAAAAAGGTGAAAATTTAGTCAATAAGTAAAAAGGTTTTGTCAATGGGTACAAGGTTAACCAAGAACACATTTAAAGGTCTTGCCAAAAGATAAAAGTTTACTCATGGAGTAAAAAAGTTTTGACAAATGATAAAAATTTAACAAAAAAATATACAAGTTTTGCCAAAGGGTAGAGGTTTTACCAAGAAATAAAAAGGTTTCATCAAAAGGTAAGGGTTTTGCCAAGTTATAAGTTTAGTTATGAAATATAAAAGTTTTGCCTATAGGTAAAGGTTTAGCCATGAAAGAAAAAAGATTTTGTCAATAGGTGAAAGTTTAACCAAGCATAATTTTTTTTTGCAAGTTTAGCCAAGAAGTAAAGATTTTTTACAAGTTTAATTAAGAAATAAAAAGGTTTTGTGAATAGGTATAAGTTTTGCCAATAAGTAGAGAAGTTTCACGAAGACCTAAAGATTTAGTCGTGAAGTATAGAAGTTTCTTCAAAAGGTAAAAGTTTAGCCAAAACAACATACTATGTAAAAAGGTAAAAATAATAGGTGGATAAAAATGTGATTTGTAATTTATGTGGAGTTGGGGGTTCATTCTACATGAGGGCAAAAAATTGGAGAACCAGGATTGGTAGTGTGCTCCTAAGTGCTAGTTTTCCCAATCCAAGTCGGGTTATTTTCCTAAGTGGAATAACTTATAGAAGGTTCTTTTATAAGCTACCTATACATTTTCTTCCTTGTGTAGGCTTTAAACTAGGCGAAATTTTCCTAGGTTGTCTAGGCTTTTCTATAGGATGCCTAATTCTCTTTATTAGTTACCTAGATTGGCTCCTAGGGTGCTAAAGTTTTTTCCTAGGCTGCTTAGACATGTAAGCTACATGAACTTCTGCAAGACATGATGAAATTTATGGGAACAAGATGATTGAAAAAACTTTAATGTTGTTCTAATCAATTTGAAAGACGGTCATCAAAACAAAGCAAAGCAACTCCATGGGCAAATGGAACTAAACAACCCAATGCCAGGGAGGGGTCCCTGTCCCCTGTGGAGGCAGGGCCCAACCGATGGAAGCAAATGGAGTCTGATAGGTTCTTAAAAAAAATAATTACAACTCAAACGCTAGCCTTATTTTGGTTATGGAATCTGGTTTGCTTCCATCTCTTTTTAGTGTTTGATTCATGTACTAACACCATATAACGTCCAACCTGTATGGTCATTTTTATGCACAACAGAGCTCATAAAAGGGTTATTACATTCCATGGACACACCAAAGTTTCACATAATATGCCATTGGGCTGAATTTGCTTTGCATTTGTATAGAGGTTATAAAATTAAATGATCTGGTTGGGGAAAAGATCTTCCCAAGTCCTGCATAGACAGTTATAAGCAGGGTTCTTTTTTATTTTTTACTTCAATTTTGTTATATTGAAGAACAGGTGAATAAGTTTTTAAATAACAAAAATTAGTCAAATTTACAGTAGAAAAACAAAAAATTCCAACAAATCTCAACTTTTTGGTTAAAGAGAAATTTTTTGTTGCAAAAAATGGCTGGTCAGAAGTGATGTTAGTTCATGGTAGAAATTGCACACTAACATGAACTTCTCCATTTTGCACCACTTGCACATGTATTTATTTGTGTGGATGAAGCTATTTCCAACCCAAACTAAACATATGCTTGAGCCTTGGAGGATTTGTGGTTGATAGTAATCAACAAAGATTCATAAATTAATGTGTCCACAATGAACCTATATGCATGGATTATCAGAACTAAAATCTACAATGTGTATAATGTATGTGGCGGCAACAAATCTTCATTTTGAACTGCTGTACTAGTGTCTTTTCAATACAAAAGAAGTCATCTGCAATGTGCTTGGTATGGAGAGGTATGTGTGAAATAAAAAAAGAGCCTGGTTGGGTCGTTGGAAATTAACTCCAACTATTAAAACCATTTAACATTATGCAACATTCCTTGCCTCCTCCGAATTTCACAAGTGGAAGCCTAGATGTACATAGTATATAGTATATAACAGTATTGGACGTTTATTAGAAACAAGAACTGACCCTGGCAGTTATGAGGGCAGTTCTCACTACTGATAACCATGGTTTTCAAAAGAACAAAGAGCCAGTTTGATATATAAGCATGGTTCACAAAACATTTGAAAAAATCAAATAACTGGCCCAAAAACCGCTGGTTCTTCCCCCCTCTTTCATTGTGAGAAAGCTCCCAGGTTTCCAGATCTTCATGGCCAGTTCAATAAAGGTTTTCTTTCAGACCCCAACAGAGCACCCTTGTTGACAGATTTTTCTTTTTTCCTTCCATTCCTACTAGAAAATTTGAGCTCCGCATTGCTGAGCACTATCAGTGACGATCAACTATTTTATTTTTTTCATATGTTTTCATATGTTTTTCAATAATTTATCATTATTTATGTCAATTTCAAATTTAATTTAAATTAATATACATTTCTTGAACATGAAAAGACAGATCTTAATTTATTTTTTCATATCCATGTTGGTGGATAGGGAAAAAGAGTGAGATAATTATAAAATGGAAGTAGTTATTAAGAAAGTTAATAAGAAAAAAATAGTTATTTTTCAAATTATCTTTGAAATGGTCCATGGACAACCATACGAAGGATTCCAAAAAAAAAAAACCCCATATACCAGTTCCCATGACTTGTCACTGGAATTTGGAATGTTAGTCCCTTTAAACGACCTTTAATAGCTTAAGAGGAGAATTATATCCCCATCCCAAATTCCAATTTGTGTTCAATATGTGCAGCTATGTTTAAAGTGAAAGAATGCATTTCTAAAATACGGAAAATACAAAAGAAAATTGCAAATTTAAAATTATGAAGTTCGCTGGAAACTTACTTGGAAATGTTGAAAACTGCAAGTTACGAAAAGAAAAACATTGGTAGAAGTTGAACCCCTCACATTCATGTCCATTCTCACAATATGATATAAAACATTCACAAAATTATGGAAAACAGAATTACAACCCCTTTTACTTGAATTCACATTCAGGTTCCACTTTCTGGCATTCAGAGTAAATCGGTAGGAATGAATGAACCTTTGAATGTTGCCCACCTAGTACTTATGAGCTTTCCATAAATGCTTCCAGCAGGCTCTTCCAGAATGGATGCAAGTGGGTTCCCGTGCACTGGAGCAGCCCTGAGCGTTTCTGGTACACTAGTTGAAGTGACCATTTGTTTTTTGGCGAAAAATCTCCAAAAGTCGACACTGCCCTATGCCTACTGGGTACACTTTTAATGCTCCTGAAGAAAAGTATGGCCGGTTAGGCGAACTATGACTGAACTATGACTGAATCTGTGTTGGGGATACTCGCCAGTACTGCGACACTTCAAAAATGATTAAAAAAAGAATGACTGCACACGACAGGAGCTTGCACAGAACACGAGAGCTCAGCTGGAATATACCACCAAATTGAGCCATGTCGTTTATGATCTGACAAGCATGATTATTGCCGGCCTACAATTGTGTGGTTGTAGGAAAAAGTAGTGGGTTGTACAATTTCTGAACCAGGCTGCGCGTATCCTTTCTCAGACTTGGTATTAAGTTCCACCAGCAGCACCGTATTTTTTACTGGCGAAATGAAAAATTAAGAATAAGTGATTTTGAAGCTTTTCAGGACGCCGAAGTGAGGAAAATAATAATAATAATAATAATCCCCAAATTCGTATATTTAGTTTTCATTGGGTAGCCAAAAATACAGAAGGATGATTAAAGAGACAACACAACAGGAGCTTGCACAGAACATGAGAGCTCAGCTGTGTGCAGGAGTTTACCGTGAAATTGGACCCATTTCGTTTATGATCTGACAAGCATGATTGTTGCTGCACTACAAGTGTGTGGTTGTAGGAAAGAATAGTGGATTGTACAATTTCTTTTACCAGGGCGCGTGTATCCTTTCTCAGACATGGTGTTAAGTTCCACCACCAGCACCTCAGAAGCACCGTTTTTTCTTACTGGCGAAATTAAAAAATAAGAATAAGTGATTAACGTTTTCAGTCTGCAGAAGTGAGGAAAATAATAATAATAATAATAGTAATCTCCAAATTTCGAACATTTAGTTATCATTGTGAAGCCAAAAATAAAGAAAGATGATTATAGATTTTTATTTTATTTCCATATATACATCTGGCTCAATCTTCTGACGGATGAGAGCCACTTTTCCTCCATCTTTCTACCAATGGTAGCCAGTTTGGCGACCAAAAAAATTCCTGGAAAAAACACTGCTCAGAAGATGAATGCAAGTGGCTTCTCTTGCATCACTCCTAAGGCGTGTCCTGCAAACAAAGAGTGAAACTTATGTCGTTGAAAATTCAGTAGAGGAATTAAGAAACAATGATTCTCAAAATTCAAATAGCTCATAAATGGGCATTGTTTCATTTCTTTAGTTATTGTCTGACCAGCTTTAACTTTGAAATAAAATAATTCGTGTCAAATGTATTAAGGTACTACAATATCCATTCAACATGGGTTTGCCAATAAAAGAAATATGGCTTAGAAACATAAGCACACACTAGGGCACAAATGAGTTCTTACAAAGATAGTATGGAACACCAAAGGCCATTTACAACACCACTTCCCCCAAGGAATATTTCATTATCTCAGGGTAGATTTTTTAGCATGGCTAAGTTTCTTTTCTTTTTTTTCCTTTGAAACCTAAAATTCCAAATCCCCAAGGACAAACTCTTTTTATGCACAGCAAGAGATTTTTGATTTCGCATTCAAGTGTTTTCACACTTAGTTTCAAGGCACTTGGAATCAAAAACTTAAAATTGGGTGTGAAAGCACTGAAATATTTTTATAACTTCAAGAATTATAACAAATTCACCCAACTTGAAAAGGTTTAAGGGTTCTTGAATTTCAACATGTTCTTGAGTTTGAGCACATTCACGTCACATTAGTAGGTCAAGTTCCAGGGTCGCCAACATAGAGATATTAAGTTTGCTTGAAACCACCATTGGAGCCAAATCAGAGAATTTGCTTATTTTTAAAATTGAATTAAGACTTGAATTGAAGGTGTTGTTGTTTTTTTTTAATTTTCAATTTTTTAAAGTACATAAGTATAATTTTATTAAATAAAATGAACTTGGCCTTACATTTTAAACAAGTTATTGCACTTGATGGTACTTAAATAATATTATATTAAATTTGATTTTGGAGTGTGTGCACTAAGTTGAACAAAATTAAGCATTTTTATTTTTTTCGATTTAGTTGTCTGTAATGGAAATGGTGTGACCAGTAACGGGGTGGTTGAACGGGGACCTGGTGATGGCTCCTGGGTTTGTGAATCTGATCTTTTACTTTAAGGGTTTAAGGAATTAAACCCGCCGGAATGGGGACGTGATGGGGGCGGCAAGTTTATGATTTTGGGGACATGCAACCTATAACGGTGCATGGGAAAGCTTGAGCGGGAAGCCAAGCACGTAACGGTCGGAATGTTGAAGCGGTGGCGCTCCTGATGAGGAAGTTTTTGCTAATGTGGGTGGGGCATTTTCTGCAATGTTAGTTTTGGGTGTTGTTCTCTCTAGTGTGCCAGAGCTGCTTAGCTAGTTGCTGATTTCCTTCCGCTGCGCCAGCATCTTGCTGAGTGGCTGTGTAATCTCCTGATGCAATTTGCAAGCAAGGTGATGCTGAGGGCTGATGAGAACTCTAAGGGGTCCGAGCCTTAGATGTATGAGAGGTAGGAGAGATCCAATAGCTGAACATGCTTCTGTGGGCATTCGTTTGCATCCGAGTTGTGGTCAGCAAAGTGTTGCTTTTATGCAAAATGAGAGGCAGGTTGGGTCTGTGCCTGCAGATCTGTTGTGTGGGCGTGATGGGGTTGTCTGTGTGAGAGGATTCGTTGTGAGTTTGGTTTGCTGTTGGGCCGCGTCCAAAATCTTGGAGGGTTGCTGCTGGGTTTCTGAGTGCTGGGTCCTAACATGCCGAGAGTGAGAGCAATGGGTAAGGAATGTGGTTTAGAGGCTCATCGGACTGAGCGAACACTAAGGGATCTGACCTCGCACGCATCACCGGAAACTCTTGTTGCAATCAGGATGGTGTGCATTGTAGATCGGACATGAGACGGTCCTTGTTTTGTTAATCTAATTCGGAGCATAGAGATCTGCTCCCTGTGTTCCGATGTGTTGATCTTGATTTTGAGCTGACCATTCTTGTTGAAGAGTCAGGTGTTGTATGCTGATGAGTTTTGTAGATTGTTAGGGTGGGGATTGTGGTGCAGGTCAAAGGATCGGGGAGTTCGGATTTGATCTGGGTCTAGGCGCTCGCCATGTTCGGTTGCGTATGTGTTGGTGCATCGCTCTCTCTCTGACTCTCTCCCCTCTCTTTTGGTATTAGAGCTGGTTAGGTCTGCTCAGTGCCAGTGGATCCTACCGATAGCAGAGTATAATGATAGCTAGGATATCATGTCATCGTCGAGTCCGGATGAGGTTGGTGTAGAAGAGTACACACGGGAGATCCGTGAGCAGCGCATTGTGATTAGATTTGATTACTTGAGAGGTCAGGCTGCACCACAACAAGGAGCAGTCCCAATTTTTTTGTTGAATTGTAGCTACCTTTTTCTTGAAGTTGTGAGTTTGAGTTGAATCTCTTTTCAGGATGACAAGTCCCCAGGAAATGGACGAGTTGTTCTGGGGGCGGGAGTATGAAGATGTTAGCGACTAGGCCGAGAGACTTACCATGGCTGCGGAGGTGCGGGACCTCAACGCAGACAAGCTGTTCAAAATTGCGAAGTTGAACCTAAGGGGCAGAGCCAAAAAATGGTTCAAGAGGTTGCAACTAGCACCTGCTGATTGGACTGAGTTGCGCAATTTGATTGTGCAAAAGTATGGAAACATTGATGCTGATGACATCCAAATGAAAGTGGATGCCATCAAGCAAGAACCAAAAGACTGTTCAGAAGTACTATGAACGTCTTGATAAGTTGTTTTAGAGGGGCCGAATACTGGATGCAGAGCAACACAGATGGTTTTTGGCCAGATTAAGGCCTGAAATCCGTAAGCTCTGTGTGGTAAGGACGTTTGCAAACATCGAGGAGTTAGTAGGTGCTGTAATTGAGGTGGAAAGGGTGTTGGGCGAACTTGGTGAGACGCCATTTGAACCTCTTAAGGAGGAGCAGGAAGAGGGGACCGAAGAAACTATAATGGAAAAGTAGGTCACTACGTTGAATGAGACGCTGGTCAACTTCTTCAAGGGGACTATACATAATCCAGAGGCATCATCTTCTTCCACGGTCATGGGAGGATGCCAGAGCTGCAAGGGAGGGGACCATTTGGCCACCACCTGTCCAAGGCTCAATGAAGCACGGCCGAAATGTACCAAGTGCGGTATGCCTCATAGGACAAAAAATTGTGGAGTCAAGTGCACCTTCTGCACAGGTTTGGGACATTCTAAAGACAGATGTTGGAAGAAGCCCAAAGATGGGAAATCGCACTCTGGAGCAGCGAACTTCTTGGAGGTATTGCTCAACGATGAAGCAGCAACTCTACAACAACTTGACAGATTGTGTGGGAATGAGAACCTTTTCTCCCACACGAGGGTGCCCAGAAGGAGAGTACCTGTGGAAGTGGCAGCCGGGGGGGCTGAACCTACCCCTCAAACTGTGGGAGATGGGCTTGGCGCCGATCGAAATGCTGCAGTCAGGTCCAAGATCCTCTCGCACTTCATAAAAGGCAAAATCTCTCTTTCACCTATGGAAACCATATTGATGATTCTAGGAGAACTGGAACATCTGGAAAGCTTAGTGAAACTGGCCAAGAGGAGGAGGGATTTGGAAACGAATGAGAATCAGGTGTCAATGGTGTCAGCAGTTCCCACACTAAGGAAGATCTGCATCAACAAGACCCATCGAAGCAAGACTTTACATCTACTTGTAGAGATCAACAATTACACTGTTGAAGGATTGGTGGACACAGGAGCCTTTATGTCCGTTATGGCAGCCACTATCGTAAGGGAACTAAGAATGATGCATCTGGTCATTGGATCAGAGACCTACAAGACAGCTTCGGGAGTCATCATGCAGGCTCTTGGCAGGATTAATGAAATACCAGTGAAGGTCGAGGGAGTCTAGTGCACCATGACATTCATGGTGGTTGATACGGACAGCTACGATGTATTACTTGGTCTAGATTTCCTCATAAAGATTGGCGCCATTGTGGATGTGGAACGAGGTTTAATCCAAGTGAGGCATGGACCGGGTGCCAATGTGGAGGTGCTACCTTTGACAATGGTGAATCTGTTGCAGAAGATGAATTCAGAAACTCTGATGCGAGAATCTACGACTAGCTGGCAGAGCACATCCACCAGTGACGATCTTGGCTGGGTGGCAGATCAGGATAGCACAGTTGTGATCAAGGAAGACACCGTGTCTACTTTAGATTTTGATACGAGTACTGATGGTAGCGAGCATGGTGATTCCATGTCTAAGCCAGTGAAGAAAATTATGAGGACGAATTTGGGGATGATGAATTGGAAAAGCTAGTGACATCAGAAGGGCCGCCAGAGATTCTGCAACTGATATTACAGGAGCAGGCTGATGGCTTCATGAATGAAGAAGTTACAGATGCAGATGATTATGCAGATTGGATGAGGTGGGTGGCTGATGCAGAGCAAAGCAGACAAGCCATGTCTAAGAGCACGCCTAATGCTACTGTGACACTTATGCTACAGCAACCCGGCCTAAGATACGTTTCATCAATTCCGACACTGTTGCAAGCTATCCAAATGAAGGATGGCAACTCTGGTCGCAATACCACTGAGCTACTGAGATCATCCAGTCATGACGAAATGGGCACTAGGTGGAGGGAGATTTGTCAACAAATTCGAATAGATGACAGTTTGGATGAGGAAGGGCAACAACAACTCTAGAAAATTCTGGAACGATACCAGGATGTTTTTGCTTGGAATAAAGGTGAGTTGGGTTGCTGCACTGTTGGTGAGCATTTTGTAGATACGCAAGGGTTCTTGCCTTGCAAGGCAACTCCTGGTAGATTGTCCTATTGGGAAGAGGCCAAAGTAAAGAGGCAAATCGACGTTTTGGTAGAACTGGGCAAGATGAGGCCCAGTAGTTCCGAATATGCCTATCGAGTTACTTTACTAGCAAAGAAGGATGGGAGCAGGCGTTTCTGTGGGGATTACCAACCCTTCAACGCGCAAACACGACGTGACTCATTCCCAATGCCACTTGTGGAGGATGTGATTGATCAGCTAGGGAGCTTGGCATGGTTTACTGTTCTAGATTTGCAGTTTGGCTTTTGGCAGATTCGAATGGCTCCAGAAGATGTGAAGAAGACTGCTTTGATCACCAAGACCGGATTGTATGACTGGACGGTCATGCCATTTGGTCTGAAAAATGCGACCAGCACATTCACTAGAACCATGTCAAAAGTCTTTAAGGACTTGGGTAGCAAATTCTTGAAGGTGTTTGTGGATGACCTCAACGTCCACAACGAAAGTTGGGGGGAGCACTTCCAACATCTGGATATGGTTCTGTGCAAACTCAGGGAAGTGAACCTCAAACTAAACCCAAACAAGTGTTGCTTTGCTGTAAAAAGTATTACATTCTTAGGCCATGTTGTTAGTGAGAGTGGCACTAGACCAGATCCTGGTAAGATTGAGGCAGTTCTACATTTTCCCCAACCAAGGATGGTCACTAACGTCAAATTGTTCTTAGGTTTGACAGGATATTACCGGAAGTATGTCAGGAGTTATGCGCGACTTGCAGCTCCCCTGTTTGAGCTGACCAGAAAGGACGTTGATTTTGTGTGGGATGTGGGCTGTCAGCAAGCATTCCAAGCATTAAGGACAGCGCTGGTTGAGGCGCCCATCCTCATACGACCTGATTTTGAGAAATCGTTCTGTCTGGATGTTGATTGGTTGCCAAAGGGGGTAGGAGCCATTTTGTCCCAGAGAGAAGGGAAATTGGAGAAGGTGGTAGCGTATGCCAGCAAGGGTCTGACAGAGGTACAGAAGAAATTCCATCCCATGGAGGGAAAGTGTTATGCACTCATATGGGGCATTATGCACTTTAGGCAGTACCTATACAGGAATCACTTTGTTTTGCGCACTGATTACAAACCACTCGAGTGGTTGGCAACTGTATCTGACGCACATGGCAGGCGAGGCAGATGGATTGACATGCTGCAGGACTTTAGCTTTAAGATTGTGCACCGACCAGGCCTCAGACACACTAATGTTAATGCCTTGAGTAGAAATCCAGTTGGACCAGCCATGGAGGATGATGATTTCTGTGAGGAAATCCAAGACATTGGGAATGCGTAGACTGACACACACATGGAAGGAGGGAAGCTCCTCTTTATTCAGACTGGCATAGAGATGGAATGGCTCGGAATCAGAAGAAAGGACAGGGAGTCAGTACAACATCATACCTGTTGTTTTGGGATCAACCATTCAATGCGCCTCAGTGACCACCATTTGTATGTGTTTGACGTTGTGTCTGAGGGTGAGCAGCCCCAAGAGCTCATTCCGTGTGAGACTGAACACAAAAAGGGGGATGAGACTACGGAAAGCAGTACTGCTAGGATGGTTCTGCAGAGGAAAAGACCTCATTACTATGACAAGCAACAACAGCTAGAGTTGGTCTTGGCAGCTCAACGACTGTTGGAATCAGGTGAACACGATTCTCAATCTGCAGACCTTGATGAGGAGGAAGAGTGTGGAGCAGACTCGAGGAGCAGTGACATATGGGAAGATGTCAGTTGCATGGAGTTGCTGCAAGGAGGAATGCTGCCTGCTACTATTGATCCGCTGGAATTAAAAAGGGTAAGGAAGAGGATACTCAATTACCACTGGTAGGGGCAGTCTCTGTACTTCAAAGGGCTGTTGGTGCCAAAACCAGAAGACCGCATGACATTAGTAGTTCAAATGCATAAGGACCTGGGGCACTTTGGAGAAGAACAGACTCTAGCTGAAGTATGCAGGAGGTATTTTTGGCATAACAGGACTAAGGATGTCAAGTCTGTAGTGAGGGTATGCCAACAATGCCAGATGGTGAGAAGGATGGGGACTATACGATCTGAGGATGAAGAGTTAAAGAGCATACCTGTTTGTGACTTGTTTTATAGAGTAGCTTTGGACACTGCAGGGCCACTGCTTGAAACCAAGTCAGGCAACAGATACATCTTAGTGGCTATTGACCACTATTCGAAGTGGTGCGAGGCGAAAGCTGTAGCTGATCATGGAGCCAAGACAGCAGCCAAGTTTCTGGAAGATGATGTGATCTACAGGTATGGAGTACCCAAATTTGTGTTGACAGACAATGCAGGGGAGTGGGCAGCGGAGTTCGACGCCATGTGCAAAGACTACGGGATTCATCATCAACACACTGCGCCTCAATGGCCACAGTGCAATGGTATGGCAGAACGTCTGATCAAGATGATCAAGCATGGTATAACGGTACTATATGTAGTACCTGACAATGCCAATTGTTGGGATGAGCAATTGGCAAGGGTTATGTTTGGATACAGGTGCACGATTCAGTCCAACACGAAATTCTCTCCTTTCATGATTTTGACCGGGCGTACACCACGCCTGAAGGCTGACAACTATTTAGATCCGTTGACTGTCGAAGTTGATGACATTGTTGACGTGGAGACTACTGCAGAGCAGTTTATGCAGAAGGTGAGCTTGATTGCTAGCATTCATGAGAATGTTCTGCTCAATGTAGGACAGGCACAACAGAAGCAAAAAAAAGGCCTATGTTACTAGAAAAGGGAAGTAGGCTTTTGAAGGTCTAGTTGTTGGTGAAACGATGGTTAAGATGAAGAGACCTGGGAAAAAGAAGGCTTTGATTGCCAACTAGGAAGGTCCATACCTGTTTGTTGCGCATACTGACGAAATTGGGAATCTTGACTTCGAAGAAGGAAGCCAGATATGCATTATACAAGATGCTGATGGGAACCAGTGGGAAAGGCCCCGCAAGGATCTTCAAGTCTATCACACTCCTCAAAGTCAGAAGAGCTGAAGGACTCAGCTTTTTGAGGAATGGAGGGGTGACATATGTGACCGGTAACAGGGTGGTTGAACGGGGACCTGGTGACGACTCCTGGGTTTGTGAATCTGATTTTTTGCTTTAAGGGTTTAAGGAATTAAACCCGCCGGAATGGGGACGTGATGGGGGCGGCAAGTTTATGATTTTCGAGACATGCAACCTATAACGGTGCATGGGAAAGCTTGAGCGGGAAGCCAAGCACGTAACGGTTGGAATGTTGAGGTGGTGGCGCTCCTGATGAGGAAGTTTTTGCTGATCTGGGCGGGGCATTTTCTGCAATGTTAGTTTTGGGTGTTGTTCTCTCTAGTGTGCCAGAGCTGCTTAGCTAGTTGCTGATTTCCTTCCGCTACGCCAGCATCTTACTAAGTGGCTGTGTAATCTCCTGATGCAATTTGCAAGCAAGGTGATGCTGAGGGCTGATGAGAACTCTAAGGGGTCCGAGCCTTAGATGTATGAGAGGTAGGAGAGATCCGATAGCTGAACGTGCTTCTGTGAGGACTCGTTTGCATCCGAATTGTGGTCAGCAGAGTGTTGCTTTTATGCAGAATGAGAGGCAGGAGGGGTCTGTGCCTGCAAATCTGTTGTGTGGGTGTGATGGGGTTGTCTGTGTGAGAGGATTCGTTGTGAGTTTGGTTTGCTGTTGGGCCGCATCCGAAATCTCGGAAGGTTGCTGCTGGGTTTCCGAGTGCTGGGTCCTGAGCATAGTAGTGACATACGAAATACGAGTATTTTTCAAAGGTGCTCAAAAAGAAGTATTTTCAAGTATTTTTGCTATGCATATTCTGATAGACTTAGATTTTTTGTGAAAATGTCTGAAACCGAAGCTTTTACAAATTCAAAGAATCAGTCTCAAGACTTTACCGAGGTTCTAAAAAAAAATCGATTTAGAATAGGGAAGGAAGGTTCCTTTTGAGATCAAGAACATGCTAGGGGCTTTGAAATTGCAGGTTCGAAGAAAAATCTGTCCCGGGCTAATGAAATATTTCTTGACGCTATGTGTATGGTAAATGTATTGCCCTGTCGGTATTCCATAGCTATGACCCGGAAAACCCTTTCTTTCCGCCAGACCGCAGCAACTTACCTCAAGTTGCTGCGGCCTGGCAACAAGAACGTTCACACAAAGAACTTAGTAGAAGAACGTGTGGACCCAGCAAACAAGAAGACGATACCACACAAGACATCAATAATAATAGACTTAAGGCAAGCTTTCTTGTTTTGGTACTTTCGTAGATCAGATGGGCTCTTCTCTCTCACCCGCTATGCAAATTAGTTTTCCATGCTTGCCTCGATATTTTTGGAGATCGGATGGGTTCTTGTGTTGTCTTTTAGACGTCTCCCAGATCCTGCACTATTAGCTTACAACGTATAGAATGAAAATTGAGTTTTGACCGACGGCTCAAGGCCGATCACTGTGTCAACCTGTGGCCAGAGATGGCTAAGTTCCACTCTTCTCAGATGCAGTAGCAGGGACTGCAGTTCGGTACGTTTACCAGTAGCTCGAAATTCCCTTGTATGGTGTGATCCACTTCTTTTGTTGGATCTGGGCGTCGGCTGACTGTATGTGCTCGTGAAGAAGATAGCTATAGATGCTTGATTGTGAACTGGTGTTGTACTTGGAGCTTGGGCGTTTGACTGCACAACTTTAAGTCTTCCGTTTGCCTGGTTTTGAGTACCAGACGGTGCGTCTCTTCTGCTTTTCCTTTGAAGATTGGAATTTCAACTTGGATACAAAACTCACGATACGAGTAGGGCAACCAATTGATTGAGTTGGTGGCAATTGCAAAAGTTGGATGGAAGAAAGCCAGGCCTGCCACCTTTTTCAGAGCTAGGTTAACTGAGAAATATAGATTTTACAAATCATATAATGTCCAGATTGTTAGCCAAGAGTCCAAGCATGTTGCGGGAAGGTTCTCCCATTGCTACAAGCAGTAAACTGCCCCCTTGGGAACAGTTTCATCCCGTCCATGAAATCCCTGAACGGGATTTATTGGATGGTGCACTGGTGGGTGCTGGGTCACTCAAGCCGTATCCACTCAACACCGTTTTGTCGGTAAGAGAGAGATGGTTTGGGCAAACCCTCCTGCGCCAACAGAACCGAGAATGCGCCACGGTCCCGGGTCGCGGCCGACGGTCTGTTGCAAAAAAATGGCCAGGAAAACCCGCCGTTCAGCCTGGGTTGCAGCGGCGATGCGGGAATAACTTAGCTCCGTATGGAGCATGGACACTGAACCTTGGCAAACAAGTGGACTATACCACGACATTTATGATACATTTAAGATATAAAACTATTACAATTGTAGAGTCCGACAGTCGAACAAAATCGGTAAGACTTTTATGCACGAAAAGTGTGGTCTTTAGAAAGTTCCTACCTGAAGAGACTTGCTCACCCCGCCAGAAGAAACTACCCCGCCAAAAGTTCCAACCAAGAAGCAAATTTCTCTTGCTATGTGCATGCTTTCTTGGTCTTCGTATATTTGCAGATTAGATGGGTTCCTCAGTTGTATTTTGTAGCCTTCCAAGATTTTTACAGTCCTAGCTTGCAACGGATTACCTGTACTAGAGAGTTTTGAGTTTCCGTCGGCTCAAGTCGGACCAGTGTGTTAAAAGTGTGGCCAGAGATGACCAAATTCCACTCTTCAGAGTTGCAGTAGAGGGGGATTGCAGTTCGTTGCTTTGACCAGTACAGCCCAGAATTGGTTTGCATGCTGTGACGCTGCTTTTGTTGGACCTGTGCGTCGGCTGACAGGAATTTGTTGCCTAAAGAAGACAGCTATGGGATTGTGAACTGGTGTTGCGATTGGAGATTGAGCGTTTGACTTCACAACTTTACTTCCGTCAGACTTGTTTTCAGAGCACTAGACGATCTTCTCCTTTTCATGAAATACGTTGCCGTTGCTTCGACGCACCTGGTATTCTCCCTCCAGGTGCTCGTCGTAACTTACATTTGCGTAGTGTTGGGGGCTTTGAAGGAAGATTGGAATTTCAACTTGGATAAATCAGTCACGATACAAATTGGGGACAAAAGTAGCAGCAGCAGCTTGTACTCTGGCTGTTATGGACATTCAACAGTTACAGATAGGGTGTGGGCGAACGTGGAAGCACATAATTCCTAAACTTTAATTGCGGATCACACTCCAGAGCAAGTTTTTATGACATTGCATTCATGAAGAATGTAACACGATCTGTGCTGATAGAAGCTCTATTGTTTTGTGTTCATTCCTGCAGGGCTCTTGTCTGGCAGATTGCAATACGGTCAACGTGAAGCTTCTCTAACGACATAATGCCTGATCAGGTAGTTGTGCTTATCAATTCGCTCAGACCTAGAACATCTATCAGTCCTATCAACTAATTTAGGGTAAAGACCTTCATCCCTCTGGAGTGCTCATGCTGCAATGTTGACATTGATTCTGTCTCTCCATTGTCTCACTAATGAGACATCAGGAACAAGATGTACTCAAGGTTTGCAACTCAACAATAACTGGGATACTAAGGCACTATTTGTTGAGGTAGCCAGTGCACAAAGCCCCGGATTACCAAAGGGTCATACAGACATTTTGTGCTGTTTTCTAATACTTTCTGGAGTAGTGACTGTCCCAATCCCTGGATTTCAGTTTAGCAACCTGCAAGAGGCTGACATGATTTGTATGATGTTTCATGATCATTTTGATGCAGTTGTATAAGGGCGCATCCTATAAGGGTGGTGGACAAGAAAGTTCTCCATATATAGCCACAACAAAATGGGCTAGTGGTGATCAGAATGAGCCTGAGTCAAGTGGGGCTGCAATAATAGGAGCTCATCATGGTGATGGGAATGAGCCTAAGTCAAGTGACACCATGACAAGAGGCACTACTGCTGATCAGAATGTGATCATGTCTTCTCCACTTCAATCAAGGGTGGCAGTATTAAATGTAAGCACTCCTATTCAAAATACGGTCAGTGAGGTAGTACTATTCTCCCAGTGATGAAGAGAATACCATGCATCAATGGTCATGTTAGTTCTGCTGTTAATTGTTTCACAGATGACACATTCGATGAATGAGATGTGTTCTCAAGGTTTCCAACTCAGAAACTAAGTAGACCAAGAGTTGTGAGGTCAGTAAGCCACTATTTGTCAATTCACGCTGTTTTCACTAACTCTGGAGTCTGCAAGTGTATGAGGTCCATAATTATTGATCAATCTCACATTTTGTACAGTAGTGATTGTTCCAAGTCCTGGATTCTTAGTTTAGCATATTTCTGCAAGAGACTGACATGTGTTTTATGATGTTTCATGAACTTTTTCTAGAAGTTACCCATACAGGTCAGAGATCCAGTCCATGAACATCTAGAGGCTCATGGAAAGGTTAGTTCTTTGAGTGAAGGCACTACAAGATGGGCCAGTGGCCGTGGGAAAGAGCTTGAGTCAAGTGAAGGCACCACAAGACGGGCCAGTGGCCGTGGGAAAGAGCTTGAGTCAAGTGAAGGCGCCACAAGAGGGGCCAGTGGCCGTGGGAAAGAGCTTGAGTCAAGTGAAGGCGCCACAAGATGGGCCAGTGGCCGTGGGAAAGAGCTTGAGTCAAGTGAAGGCGCCACAAGACGGGCCAGTGGCCGTGGGAAAGAGCTTGAGTCAAGTGAAGCCCCCACAAGACGGGCCAGTGGCCGTGGGAAAGAGCTTGAGTCAAGTGAAGCCACCACAAGATGGGTCAGTGGCAAAGAAAGGGTAGACAGCACATCATTTGATACGCAATGGTGCACAGACCTTACCCTTCCTGTCCAACTGTTGGAGATGCATTTGGAAGACAAGTGCAATGGAACAGAGACATTTCCTGTGCTAGACTTATTGGATTTCAAACCTTTGGTTACACAAGTAGGGGCAACATGCCAAGAGTTGATGTCTTTGGAAGACAACGACTTGTACCATGGAACACATGGAGACACAAAAGGGTATTTTTTTTGAACTTTCAGTGTCTAACTACAGTATGATATTACTTCCACATACCAGCACTTTAAAATACAGATCATGATGCTTGAAGTGTTTTGGATAATCTTATACCTCAAGCCAATCTTGGAATTTTCTATTTGATTTCACAGTCATAGTTGATTGCACCTACGTCTGTGTGACCATTGAAGAGCAAGAGGGCTCAACTGACATACACTGTTTGTGGTCTTGTCATCCATAGTCCCTGCTTTGTAGACTGTTATAGAGCTGGAATTGAAGATTTGCTGCAGAGATCCTTGCATGCATCTAGTTTCTGATGTAGGAGCCACTTCATCAAATGTTCAGGGCAGCGCATGAAATGAATGAACCCTTTAAGCTGGAGCCAAACTGTGGAGCTTCATCATCCAGGAGCCTTCCATCAATTTTGCAACAGAGCCTCAAAGAGGTCAGCCCTCCTTGCCTTCATCACCATGCTTGGGAGTGGGTCTTGTGAGTCAGCAAAATACATTGACAAGTCTACTGATTCAGTGACTATCTTTGCCAGGCTTCATTACAAATCCTGACATTGAAATTGGCTGAGTGTAACAAGATATGGAGGCTTGATTCTGAGGCTTGGCCTCAAAAGATATTAGATGCAACATGCTGTGATACGTATATTGTGAGAATTCACATGAGAGAGTCAACTTCATGAACAAAAGTATATAGTAAATGCAGCTCTTGGTGGTGAACATGGCACACAAGATCTGTACACATTCAAATGTGCATATGTAGATTTATACATGAGCCTCTCTGCCAAAAGAGAACCAAACCTTCCGGTCCAAGCCTAGTTGTGTAACTTGCACAGTTGGTAGCCAATTCCTTACTGGTTACCGATCAATGAATGTGGATAATTTGCTGTACTTTGGTTGACAGGGGTAGCCCTTTCTGTCTGGTAATCAATCAATGTATATTCAACTGCTCACACTGAATCCTTGTCTCTACAGACAGCTGGGAGGACTACAGATCTGGGCAAGGCAGACACAGAATCAGAGCAGAGTGATATTGAATTGGAAGCACATGTTCAGCAAGATGGTAGTGGTAAACAATGTAAGGATGAAGCTGCCGGAAGACAGGCACAGAAGTTGCTTTCATCTATTCATCAGAGGCTGCAAGGTCTGAAAAGGGCAATTGGTGTAATTCCAACTCCTGCAGACTACATAGTAGAAGATCATTGTGGTCAACATGATTCTGAATCAGTTATCACTTTCGGCTGGAGAGTAGCATCTGAAGCAAATGCATTGGAATTGCTTTTCCAAAGCATAAAGGGCATGTCAAGTATTTTCGGGGTTGGAGTTGAGTTTGCAAAAGTTCTTGTGGTCCCTGCAAGTTTGGAGGTGAAGATCATTGGAATTGGCCAAGCAAGCTGGGATGCACTATGGCAAGATTCCTCTAACAATAAGGATGATGTCATTGACTTAGTAAGCATTGCTCAGGTCAGAAGACCAGGAGCAAAACTTGAAAACCCCAGCAACGTTGAGTATTTGACTGCGAAACAAAGTGCAAGAAAATACGGTGTGGGTTTAAAGAATAAATCCAATAGAGCTCATGTAAATTCCACAGATGTCGAATCACAGGGTGATCGCTGCTGCATCCTTGACAAGGTTGTGGAATATTTATTGCTGAAGAAGGTCATAGGTGCTGTCATGGACAAGCAATGTGATGGGGATGGAGGAGAAGGATCCAGCAGTGGAGTGAATGGCTCAAAACAAGATATTGGGGGTAGGTCCTCCAGTCAATCAACCCTATCATTGCTCATGAGCTATTTGTCTTTACGTGGACGGCAAAAACCCACTGGTGGCAATGATGATGATGGTGATGATGATGAGACTTTGCCTTCTAGGAAGCGACCACACCAAGTGAACCATAAAAGACCCACAGAGAAGTTCTGTCGGGTAAATGTTTACCCGGGTGCTGCAGGTTCATTTGATTGTGCAAGCACACCACAAGAATTCAGCAGTGCATCAATAGATCCCACCTTTGTGTTTGAATTCAACTACAAGTGTGGCATGAATGGAAGCATTTGTGATAAACAGATACACATTACCACAAGAACAAGATTTGATCTAGGGGAAGCTGCACCAACAGAGCAAATGAGTGATTCATTTGGATGGTACCAAACTCCCCTAACAGTTTCCTTGAGAAATTGTGGATATGGTAAACTTCATTCCTGTCAATTGAAGGAGACCCTCAAAGAGACAAAGATAAGTGCCAAAACTACATATACACATTCAAAGAACTCCACATTACAACATGGAGCACAAGTTCAAGGAGGTTACAAACCTTTCATTCAAGTCACAGGGAGTGCAAACAAAACAGCAAGCAATGGAGATACAATTGCAAAAGAAACAGAATCTGAAAACTTGGTTTCTGAGGTGTTGAAAGGTTTTCAACATCAAGATTGCAGTGCAAGCTGTAACTCTTTACTGAAGTATAGGTTTTACAGGCTGGATCCTCCAATCAGAGTTTTAGAAGACCTCGAGGAACGACACAAATATCTTGGCATGGGGATGTGTGAAGCAGTTGTTCCAACCTGCATTGGGACATGGCGCATCACACCTGAAGACGATGATAAACTCTCACCCTACCTCTTTACAGCAGAACGAACTTTGAATCGCATTTTCAAGGTGGGTGAAAAGAGTGAACGAGAAGGTTTTGTCCAACACTATCGTGTGCAAATATTTGTCAATCATGCCATGTCCCACCTTTGCACCCTGAAAGATGAGTGTGAACTTCACGGAAAAGAGTTGCCAAATGTACTACTAGTGGGACCTCAAGAAACATAATGTCTAGTGTATTGATGAATGTAAAGAGTGAAGCCAAACTTTGTAGTAGATGAATGGAATTGGTGCAATGGGTTTATTGTACATATTTCTAAGATCTTCAGCCCCAATGACTAAGCTCTTGGTTACCTTGAGATCTCCCAAACCCCGACACCTCTTGCTGCACTCCTGGTACTGTTGGAAAGCCCTTGATAAGGTGGTGCAACAAGTTCATTTCATACTGGTTCAACCAAGGTTGGCCGGATATTGCTTTTTATTAATAATTGTTGGATAGGTTTTTAATTTTCTTTTTTTGGGGATCACACAATATCAATTTCAATATCACCAAAAAACATTTGGGTGCCAAGTAGATTATTAAAAAATTGGGTAATAATTGTTGGGTATGCATAAGGGTGGCTTATCAAATAGCATTGGTTAGCTTGTTGGTTATACACCAATTATAGGGTTTTAAATACAAATAAAAATGTTTTTGTTTTTTGGTATTAGTATTTAAAGATTGTTAAACTACCTAGATGCTAATCAGGTCATCCAGGTAGGTTATTAAATTTTGAAAATAAAACATTAGGTTATAAGAAAATCAAGAATCAACCAGTAAGTTATTAATAATCAGTTTGATAATTGGGTATGAACTCAATAACTGGCCAACCAACATTAGTTTTGACCTACAGTGAAGAAGTTATTGAATATTGCACAATTGTTTTACAGAAAATTCATTTACATCAAAACTAAAAATTATAGGGGAATTTAGACATGCTTTTGGTATTGTTGGAAAGCCTTCAATAAGAAGATTTAATGAAGTTGATTTGGAAAAAGATTATACGTGAGGTGTGAGAGATATTAAAATTTTCCTAGTTTTTGTCAATGGAAATTCAATGAAATTACAAAAAATGAGTTTGAAAGGAAAAATTAACTAGTTCACATTTAGGCACAAGCTATACTAATATGTCATTAATGTTTGTATACAAATTGTATCCGAAATTGTATTTGACAAGGATAAAAGGATTGGTGAAACCCCCTACTTTTCCATGCAAGGGTTGGCAATGATGGGATAATTTGGAGGATGATTGGAATCAAAGCATTGAACATGTTTGCAAGAACCATTGATGGGTTCATGACCAAGGAATTTTCTTTCAATTACTCTGTGTAAGGTTAATGGCTATAATATGTATGTGGTGGTGTACCAACGTGCCTTTGGGGGCGGGGGAAGTGGGGGCAAGTGGATCTAGTTTGCTACACAAAGACTTTTTTTTTCACATGTCGCTATGATAATTAATGTGTTCATAACTTCCTTACAAGAATCAACATTCTGTTGTATGTTCATGTGGCTACATTTTTCTTCAAGCTTTGAACTTAAGAGGCTAATGGATTTTTTAAATCTTAGAATTGTGGCAACAAATGTTTCAAGATGGGACCTTTAGTGGTTATTAGATCTTGTGCATTGTAAAAATGTGGTGACAAATGTTTCAATGTGGGAGGTTGTTTGGCTACTGAAAAATGTGCAAAGTTTATAGCTTGTTATAGGTATATGCTTCATGTGAAAGGAAATCACAACTTCTAGAACCCAACAATTTGGGACAAACATATGACAATTAGGCTTGCAATCATGGGGTAGTAGCAACAACCATACATGTTGACTAAATCTTATAATAATATAAACTTGAGACCAAGAATAAGGCTAATGACTTTATTTAGAACTATGATGACCATGGGATCATGAGCTAGAAAGAGGTTAGAGAATGCACAAAAAAGTTTAAACCTTTAATTCATAAATTGGATGTTGCTAAGAGAATTTTTTTTGGGAAAAAGTGTGTATGTGACATTAGAGAAAAGAAAGAGGGTATGGAAACAAGTTGTACTTTTATTCTTGCAATGGAGAATGGTTGATGGATTCTCATTGTTCTTGTTATGATTTTGTTCTATTTAGAGTATGATAGAGAATGAGGAAAAAATAGTTCATATTAGGATTATATAGAGTTTTGTTGCTCTTATGTATTAATTATGTGTTTCGTCTATAAGAGTAAAATATTATCTACTCTCAATTTTAGTTTCTAAAGTAAGAAATACATTTTACCATAGGATGATAACTATCATTGGATGGCAAAAACAAAGAGGTAGACTTAATATTTGAAGTTTATAAGGAAAGGAAAGCTATTCCAAATAACAAAGAACATCCAAAAATGGTTTGCAATTGTTGTAAAAAGGAGGCAACATGTGTTGGAGGCTTGTAAACCCATTATTTTGAATCATTCAGCTCTAGAGGTACTTTAAAAGGTCTAGGAAATAATTACCTTCCAATCCCCTATCATTTACTTTCTTGTTTAACTCCTTTGCTATGGGTTTCACTAGTTAGAGTAGTGTTATGATTAAACAATTAAATTATCTTTAAAAGACAAGTTTTTTTCTATTAGATTTCCTTATACATGGAATATTATTTCATTATTATTTGAGTAGTTCTAGTAGAATTGATGAGTGATAATAGCTCTCTTGGAAGTAAGAATAACTTTACATTCGTTTTCTTTCACATTGCCTTTAGGATGCTATCATAATCCAACAAACCAAAAAAAAAGTTGAACTACAAAAAAAAAGTCAAAATTGAATAAATATTTATGTTTTGCCATTTAAAACCATGGTAATCATAAGAAGTTTCTTTTTTCTCATTCATATGAATGTCAAAAAATTCAAATCAAAAATCCATTTGATAAAATTTTAAGTTTAAGTTTTGATTTAGGACCTTCAAAGTGAACAACAAGGCATTAAACAAGAATCAATTTTGCAAAGGACAAAAAAAAGACTCATATAATAAAAACATGTTTGATGGGGAAAAAATGAAGAGGATAATAACTTATTAACCACATTATAAAAAAATATCATACCCTAAAATATGTGAAATTCTAAAACTTTAAAAATTCAAAAAACTTTCCAAAATTGATATAGAATTTTAAAACTTCAAAGGTCCTTTGCCACAAATAAATGGGGTAAAATGTACATGATGTGTTAAGAAAATTTGTAATTTATTGTATAAGAAAAAAAAATTAATTAAAAAAAATTGGTTATGATTTGAAATTTAGTTTTTTGTCTTTAAAATGATAATAATTTCAAATCATAACCAATTTTTTTTTAAATATTTTTATGTTTTCATATTTATTCAAAAATGATGAAGAAAAAAACATATCATGTGCTTGAACAACTATAAGCCTTTATTATAACAAGTTGTTAAAAAAATTGTTCCAAAATTCATTCAAATGAAGAAAAAAAATTAGAAAAAAAGACATATAATCTTTTTCTAATGTAATCATGTTGACTCATTGTATTTCGTTTTCACCCTTCATGAAAATGGTAGTGCTTGGGGATCGCATTTTCACCTTACAAAAACCTTTTAGAAAGCCAAGTAAAAAAGTTCAAAATTAATCGAAATACATCAAGAGTGTTAATCCAAATGCACATTTACATGTGTTCAAGGCTGTGATTTGGGCCAATGGTGAAACAAGGATACTAACATTGTGAATTTATTTGAATTCACTTTGCAAGACATTATGTCAAACTTATGCAATAACTACCTAAGCAATTACCCAAAAGTTAAGTTTGAAGACTTGGCAAAACCATTCTATAAATAGTTTTGAAAAGTGCAAAATGATGAACAAGGATATATGTAGCTGAAATTTTTTCAACAAGTCAAAAATGTACGAGTTGAAAAATATTATGAACAATTGTTGAAACTAGTAAATAGTCTTTAGACCAAGACTCCCTATAGTTTTCTTAAGATCACCAAGAATTCATCAAGGTCAATAAATTACTGTTACTCCTTATGCGGACTTCCTAATAACAACCCCTCAAATAATTTTTTTTCCCTTTTTTCTTCTTATTTGCAGAATAAATATATCTTCTTCATGTAGTTTTTCTTTTGCATCTAGCGCTTGTTGTTTGGGTTTTCTAGGTGGCGGTGGAGCACAAATCACAAAGGGCACTAGATTTTTATTATACAAAATCGATAGACTTGTTATTGTAATCTCTTTAACCTTGTTGAACAAGTTTTTGGAACAAGCTCAAAAATCTAAACCTTTTTTTCCTACACAAAAAATCAATAATGGTTAAGACTTTTAAATGGATAACAAACCTTGAAACATGGATATAGATTGGGGATGCACGAAAATTACCAAGCACTGATTTGTTAATACTCCACCATTGAAAATATTGAAAAACGTCATTCCACCACATAGTAATGGTTACAAAATGGGTGGAATGTTGTTTAGGTTGAATTCTAGCTTATAGAACCTTTGTTCTTTTGAAAATGGACAATCACATGCAAGGATGTGTGCTAGAAAATGCATTGACACAAAAATCTCATCCTGCATAAACTTTCCTTCATGTGAAAGAAAAAGGTAAGCGTAAATCAAAATCAACAAGTTCATCCATGAGCTGCATGACCTTCCAAGAAGAATTTCTTGCTTGGAAGCCTAGTAAACTTCTTACTCCATAGAATGTCATCTTTGAAGTCTTCTCCCTAAAGTGTGATGACTAAATTGTTAAAAAACTTTTGGTCACAAATACAAACAATCACTTTGAAGGTGACCTTCATGGACAACAAGCTCAAAATACATTCTTCCAATCTATGAGAAAATAGACGTTTAGGTCTTCAGTTAATGAATTCATAGTCGAAAACACTACAACTATTTTCCTTCAACAACCATTCATAGCATCCTCAAGGTTGTCAAGTTCCAATAGAGGATCCGCCCTATTATGCGACTCGAGGTGCACAAGGTGCATCTATGGCTTTTTGTTAGTGAATCTTGAAATCCACTATTTGAGAACTTCGTTGAATTCATTGGAGGGAGGATCCTTGGACAAATTCATATGGAACTTTCCCTTGAAAAAATCATCAATGAAGGTCCTCTTCAATAGTGCAAAGAACACCTTGTTGTCCTTATGTTGTAATTTGATTTTTTTCCACATCTCTTCATTGTAAGGATGTGGATTTTGTGCTCTTAGCTGAGGCTGATTATGGAATATCATAATTTCATTTTGAATCACCCTCCCTTTTTTTTCATGTTGCAAGTTGATCCCACAACAATATTTCATGCACCTTTAAGCCATGTGCAAGTTTCATCATGTAAGTTTCCTTCAAAAAGCAATTAAAGGATGACTTTTCAACAGTATGTAATCTCACATGGCAATTTGCTGTACCCGTCACATTAGTGATTTTGTTCGTGATGGATTTTCTCTATTTTTTTATTAAATAAAAAATCCCAAGAAACATCATCAAAGATTTTTATTTTTTTTAATTTCAAAAAAATCATCACATTTTGTTGAGGTTATGAAATCACCAAGATATTTGAAGAATTTGGGCAGATTTCTAACTTTCTTCTTTTGAAATTATCATGTTTAGTTAATAGGTTTTAATGTTTCACCAATGTGCACTAGGATTGCTAGATTTTCTAGTTCTCTAGTAAGGCAGATTTGGTTAAATCCTCTTCTCACCACTTTTGGAGCAACATGAGAAAATTGGGAAAAAAAGGACTGGATCACATATGTGCATATATTAAATTTTAAATTAGTTGATTTTGAAAAGCATTGATGAGAAATTTAAATTTTTTAATATCGTGGTTAACTTTAAGTACCGCTTACTAAGGCATCCTAAACAAATGGATTCTAATCTTAAACCAAAACTATATTGTGTAATATTTAAAATAACCTTTAATTGACAATTACTACAATCACAGATTCCCAAGTGATTGCATTCCCAAGCAATCTTATATATAAATTCACGTAGTGCGTGCGTGCGTCTGTGCGTCTGTCCGACGCGACAGTTCTGCGTTTTAATTTTCCGGCAGAACCGGCCTCTTCCGGTGAATTAAAATGCAGAGGCCAGCAGAGACAGGACGTTCTGACTCGGTAATCTGCGAGGCCGATTCTGCAACCCCTCTCTGTGTCCGTTCGTCCGTCTGTCCGTCCGTATTTGCTTCTTTTTTTATCTTTTTTTTTTTGGATTTTT
>Ga0209208_10000915_pt1 | contig 40288 bp, 31 predicted proteins | sample S1TSphfallax_3_FD_187694 | JGI IMG/M metagenome (GOLD analysis project Ga0209208, IMG submission 187694) | Host-associated microbial communities from peat moss isolated from Minnesota, USA - S1T2_Fd - Sphagnum fallax MG (SPAdes) (version 2) | ecosystem: Host-associated > Plants > Peat moss >... | reverse complement strand
TGGATAAGGTTTTAAACTAAAGTTGGGTCTGCAATGCACACATTTGTAATCAACTATTGCTTGTAGCCTCATGTAGATTGTTATTTTAGTAATGTATTCATCCTACGGATTGTAATAATGCAACAAGTTTTACGAAAATCATAATGCCCACCTTTAGACCCACATGCTAGAGGTGGGCATTAAGATTTTCATAAAGCCTACCATTTTTTTCCCCATGATATTTTGTGGGTATCTAATGGGTAGCATAAGAAAAAAAAACTTGACAATTTTTATTCTTTGTAAAGATTTAGGGGCAGCTTTTATCAAAATCAAGTGTGCTCTCTAATCCACCTTTGGGGCCCTTGTTCCAATAAAGCTTGCCCCCTCATGCTTTACCCCACATTGAAAATTGGGGCAATAGTTCCAACATTTAAAACCTTGACGAACTATGAACTTTGATGAAATGTAAAGGCAAAAGTTGAGTTCCAAACTCTTTAAACAATACATTTGCATACTTAGAACTTCCCACCTTACCACTTTTCTTGCTAATTTTTCTATAAAATAAGATTTATGGTCCTTCTACAAGTTTTGTTGGCCTTGCCCATATGAAAGAAATTACACATTGGTATAACATTTGGGCATAAAATTTTGTTTGAGCTTGACATGTGTGAGTGACATCTAGAATATAGTGTGTGCATGTTATGGATGAACATGTTTCATGGAATTTCATACTCAAACGATAAGTTCTTAATCTAAGAAGATAAGCTTTTAGTTTGATGTTTGAACTTGCCATAAACGATAAGGTCATTATGCAATGAACTATTAGTTTATTTATCATTGTCATTCAAAATAAAGTGGACCATGACACAATTTGATATACAAAGCATATAATACAATGCAATTGTCACTAATTAGTTGAGGGGGGTTACATCAAGATTTTAATATTAAAAATATATTTTGAAGGGCTTCATTAATTGATTCATGACACCCCCCCAAAAAAAAACCTGCTCTTAGCATATTCCTATAATAAAAAATGTTCATGCAACCCACTTATGTAAATGACAAAATGGAAGTCCTTGTCAACCCTCACAACTATCAAATCAAAGTTCATGTGAACATAAGTATGCATCTACCACACATTTCAAAAGCATGACTTGAGAATAACTCTCTTACATGAATAAGATGAATATGGTTTCTTCCCCCATCCATATAAAAACACAAAAGAAAAAGAAACAACAACAATCACACAAAAGCGATCAAAGAAGGAAAAAACAAGTAGAAGAAAGGAAAGCAATAACCCATAAAAATGACTTAAAGAAATTAAAAAGTGCACAATAGCACATAGTGCGTGCAAGTGGCTCCACTTTGCTTGCATGCTTCCCTTCCCAAAATAAAAGACTATGCATGTATATCCATTAAAAAAAAATGCTACTCAAACAAACTCTAGTGGCATGTTTGCCATGTTGCCCCAAGTGTTGTGTGGTTCTTTGTTATTGACGGCCTTTGGTTCCACTTTTATAACATTTTAGAAATCAAATAACCTACAGTTTTGGTTTCTAGAAAAAAATCAGAATCACATAACCTTCAGTTTAGGTTTTGAAAAAAAAAAATCAATAATCAAAAGAACCTACAATTTTCAGTTTTTTGAAATTATCAAAGAATTAGTCATAACTTTCAGGAAAGAACCAGCAAATAAATGACAATTTAGGGAAGGTTCTTTGAGCAAGTTCTTTGGATTTTTAGAACTCCAATTACGGCTTCAAAATGGTTGAGAACCATCAGTCAAGGGTCCATATACCTACCTACCTTTGCCCACCAGTTCTTTCTTTGAAAAGAGAGAACCTCCCAACACTTGTTGGTACCAAATAAATTCAGAAATTCTTACATTAGGATTAGGATCCATCTTGTGCAGAATTTATGTTAGATTTTATGTGTAGTTTTTCTGACCATGGATTGGAGTTGTATTGGATAGCCAGAATTTGACACCCAAGACATGCACTTATTTGTGGCGACAAGCCTGTTTGTGGGTGTCCTCAGTGCATGTCTGGATAACATGGATGACTGGCACTCCCAATTCTCACACCCTCATTAGGGATACAAATCTGTAAAGGCTTTTATTGAATTCATTCTCATTTTGTCTTCCTTCTCCAAATGCACTTCTTTCTCAATCACTTTCTTCAGATCTCACTCTCTAGAACTTTATACTTTGTATGGAGGTTTTGGTGCAGGATGTGGTAGATTCTTTGATTTTAAAAAAAAAACAATTAGAACCATTGGTCCTTGAAAAATTCTAGAATTAAAGAAGTACTGATTCTGGGTATTTGAAAAAAATCAGAATCATAGAATCACCAATTTTGATTATTTTCAAAAGCCCCAATACTCGCCAGGTTTCATGAAAGAATTGCTGGGTCTTTTGAAAACCCCACTTATCTACCCTTAGAATCACCCTAATACCTGACGGACATTTAGTTGGTGCAGTTTCTAATACGCCCCTACCCTTGTTTGGTGCAAGTAAAACTAGTGGGCCTGTGTGTCATTAATATACACACACCTATATTAAACCACCTACAAGGTCAGCCATTCCAAGCATATTTATAGTCCTATTTTGGGGAGGGAACAATATCTAGATTTCTATGTTGGGGAGTGGCCAACTTCCCAGAAAACTTGGTGATGGACCAATCAATGTGACTCCTTTTTCTAAAGAGCTTTTGTTCTTCTCTAGACTTACTAGGCTTTCAGGTTTCCCTTCCTTCTTTTTATTCCTCTGATATGCTTCTTGTGACTGGTGGGTGCACTGGAACATAATTTGTTCCTTTGCCCCCTTGTGACGGCCTTTGGGTTTGTGCTCTGCTCTTTGGGCTCGGACTTGGGTCCTCTCTCTTTGTACTCCCTCTCCCCCTTTGCTGAGTGCTTTGTTTTAATAAAGTTTACCAGGGTTTCATCATCCCAATACTATTCTAGTCCAAGTGGGCTTGACTTCAGAGCTCTTGTGAGAAAATCATTAAAAAGAATGTAATTAATTCCCAGAGACATAAATCACTCTAAATTCAATAACTTGGTTGATAGAATTGTCATACCATACCGCTTTCAAAGTCTGAAAGCATGTCCTACTAAGGATTAGATTACATCCTCAAGCTGGTTAGTTACCAGGAATAGTCCATCTGGGCAGATCATTAAGTGGAAACTCTAATCAAGCAGATATTACAATTGGGAACAGGGTTGCATCAGGAGACTTGGGTAATGTTTTTGCAAACATTGTTGAAAAAGCTAGGGCATATTCACAAAAACTTCATGCAAGAACATGAAAGATATCTATGGAAACTCTTTTTAGTGAGGCAGAGTCTATTTTTGAGCACATCAGAGTAACTTACTGGGAGAACATGAGCCATATATGAGAATGTTTGCATCGTTGCTGTAACATTTTAGAGTTACATGGAATGGTTTAAATTTGAAATTATTTTACAACAGAAATTACACATTCATGATTTTTTGTGTTCAATCTTTGATATGAGATGTATAATTTGAATCATAGGCGAATCATAGGCTTTTTCGTTTTTTCAGAATCAGACATAGACTATTGTCACCTTCATGTAATGAACAATATAACTTCGTTTACGCTTGTCTTATCTCACAATTGGAAATTTGGCATTACAGTGAAAGACATGTCCCACTGCATAAACAGGAGGTGGAAAGTGGGCATATAATATTGCCATCACCAAGCTGCAGGAGAAAACCAAGCCTGTGGTGTCTTGTTCCACCCTCCCCAAGCTCTAGAACAAAAGCTAGAGCAGGCATCTTCAACTCCCAAGCTCAAGAAAAACTTAACTAGTCTTGCTGTAGCTGACCAGCTAAGACCAAGAAAAGCCCAATTAAACTCCTCTTAATCAGCATTATGCTTTTTTGTTTACTTGAACTGGTATTAGTGTTAATTACATTTAGCACACACCATTTGTTTTAGCAAGTGCGTGTTTTTTGTGGCCTGAGTGCTTTTTGCGGTGGACATGGTTCCGGATGCCTTCATCAAAAGCAGCAGACTTTTTCACATCTCCAGCAGTCACTGAACCCTTGTGGGCAAGCTCCGGATGCTTCTCCTGCACAGCTGCAGTGACAGCTTGAATGAGCTTTGATGGCTGTCCATCCAGAGACTGCAGAACCCGCTTGAGATCAGTGACAAGTCTCTCGCCCAAAGACCTGCTGAAGTCTTCCCTGACAACCACACGGAGAAGACTCACTTTCTCTGCATCAGGTGCCATAGTGTATGCAGGCACAGTCCAGCCATACCTTCGCAACCCATCTGCGATCTCAAACTCATCATGCTCAGAGCGGTCCTTCAGGGAGAAGGCAACCACAGGCACACCAACTTCCTTGGACAGGAGTTTAAACCTGCCAGTGTCTACAATTGCTTGAGCCAAAGCCTTTGCATTAGCAGCACAGTTTTCCATGATGTTTTTGTAGCCCTGATGAAAGACACACATTTAGTACATTATCCTGATTAAATGCAAAATGCCAAAGAAACATCAGTAGTTCTGTGCAGAGGCTATATAAAGAGTATGCCTGAAAGGATCCAGTACCATTGAATCCCTTGAAAAACATGCTCTGACTTAAGCAATACCTCTCTTTGACAGGCCCTCAATTAATAACATAAACATACCCCATGGACGTGCAAGTTATCATGTTTCCAGAGTTTGCCAAGTGTGTCCTAAGTTGAACATAATTGAGAGTTTTGCAATCATACCTCAAATCCAAGTCGAATGAGTTGGTAATATTGTGCTATAACTTGGGACGCACCTGCATTGGGGGAAAGTAGATCTTAATCAGAAAAATCTTCTTCCTAAATCAACTTGAGAAATCTAGCAATGTAGAGCTCATCCCTTGGGTAAGCAATTCGTCAGAACAACCTTGGCAACAGGCTCAATGTGAGGAAGACTGAACATGTTCAGGTGAAAAAAAGAACATTGTTCCTATCCTTTCTCAGCCTTATGAGACATCTGCAGACAAGTTTCTACAACAAATCCTATAGAGTATTTGTTAGAGGCAGGTGCTATGAGATGTGCACTGACCCTTGGAGAAATTAAGAGTGAAAGTGGGTTGATCTGCTCCAAGGTAGTTGACATGGAACACAAGCTCTTCAGGAAGGTCGTCCTTGCTGCGCCAGATGACCCACCCAATGCCAGCATACACCAGCCCATACTTGTGGCCACTCACATTGATGCTCTTCACTAGAGGCAGCCGGAAGTCCCACACTAAGTGTGGATACAAAAATGGTGCAACAAAACCTCCGCTTGCAGCATCCACATGAATGGGAATGTTCCACCTTCAAAAATGGTCAAGCCCCCAATTTCTACTTGGATCAACTAAAGCCACATGTTGCAAGTTTTAGTTTAAGAGATCATCCAATCAAGCATTGCACTACTGTTCCTCATTGTGGCATTTTCAAGAACTCCATACTGGATTGAAATTCTTGAAATTCTGGAACTCAATTGGTTAATCAATCTGCAGTACAGTCCAAACAATCTGATCTGAACTGGCAGTGAGTGTGACCAAATTTTCAAATGTGTTTGAGCATCTAAGCTTACCCCTTTTCCTTGTTCTTCTTGTCAAGCAAGTCATTCAAGGTCTTGACATCTTCAAATTCACCATTGTAAGTAGAACCAAGAATAGCACAGACACATATGGTGTTCTCATCACACAACTCAATTGCCTTTGCAGGATCCATGATGTAGTAGTCTTCCCTCAGTTTAACATCCTTCAACTCCACTTCAAAGTATCTTGCAAACTTCTCCCAACACACCTGTACTCCACATTGACATTGAATCCAATTAGCACCCACAGAAAACACAACCTGACTAGGAGAAAATAGTGGGGGAATGCTACTTGGATGTCATAACATGCTTGGATCTCACCACAGTTGGAAAGAAGATGCTGGTAGCAACCCAGTGAATGGAGAGCCTCCTGCATGGAAGGTCCTTAAGGATGAAATTAGGTCAAGAGAAAAGGGCCAAACCTGCACATTGGCACCAGTGACCAAGTTGGGTTTATCATAGGGCAACCCTGCAGCCTTGCGCTCATTTTGCCACTTGCGTTTGAATGCCAAGCCAGCAAGCATGATAGCTTCAGATGATCCCACTGTGCCTGCCCCAATAGCTTGTTTTCCATCCTCAATCGGTGCATTGAACAGCCTTGCAATCATGTTCACACACCTATCCTGCAGCAGATCATGATCCGAATCTTCAGCCATTAACCTTAGAACATGCAGTTTACTGCAAAGATAAAATTGTTGTCATCAAATGACACAAGTTGCAGCTGATCAAGAGCCACTACTAATCTGATCCGGGCCCTAAAAAGACCATGAGCTTGAAGTAGAACAGCTTCAAATAGGCAAAGGTCACACACAGACTAGTATGATGAGTTTTCAATCAAATGCCTGCTGGATTTGTTAGGTCATTGGTTCCCCATATCCTCAGTGATTGTGGGGTTAAGGCTCCCAGATGAGAGAACCTGGAACTCAGTGGTAATAGGGTACTCGTCCATGTCAATGTAGTTCTTGTTCAAGGCAGACAGGATGAGTTTGTCACACTCGGGCTCCATCCATGTGGTCACAAAGGAGGCAAGGTTGAGGCGGGGATTGCCATCCAACATGAGCTCATCACTGATGATTTGGTATGCAACGTCTTTTGGTGTTTCAGTCTCTGGCAGACTATACCTGTGCACAGAGACGGCCAACCAATCCAACCAACCAGGAGCACCACTCTGTCAAAGGCACAAACCCTGAAGGATGCAATTCCACTTTCTTGACTAGTTCTCAGTGGACAAAGATGATGAGATTTTCCCACTAGATTGGAGAGGACAATGTTTTCAAGCACTCAGTTGACAAGACAGCAAAGGCTTCATGACAAAGGAGTGTAGAGAAACTGTTCGTAGTATAATAAATGGCTTAGAACAAAAAGATTTAGAAGTTTCTTTACAAGAAGAAACATGCAATTTGAATAATTTCCTAAAAGAAAACATACATGAAAAAGTTTTCTACACATGCAATAGATTCGCTGCCAAGATCTGATTCCTTGTCGCTTAGGATGTCCAAGTTGCCAATAGATTCCAACCCGGTTGAAATCTGATAAAGGTCTCACAAAGCTTGAAATAATTGCAATAAAGAGCAACAGAGAGATCATAGATCCATGGAGAGAGAGACAGAGAGGCAGAGGCAAAAACGTACTTTGGAAGTGAGCTTTGACCATAGCGTGAGCCGAATGTGGAGTCCAGCAAATGGCTGGATCCTTCGGAATGCTCTGAAGAGGCCTCTTGAGGAACCATTGATGAAAGCGTCATGTTTTCCGGAGCTCCAAAAAAACAAAACAAAAACAGCCTTGTTCTTTCTTCTAGGCACAACAAATTCCACTTGATCCAAAAACCTAGTGAATAGGGGAACAAAAATTTTTAAAAGCCGAAAGCCAAAACTACACTTGAGAAGAAGCGCAAAGAGGCAATGATCCCCTACAGAGAGACACACAACAAAAAAGGGGAAGGGGGAGAGGGGACGGAAAACTACCACAACAACAACAACAACAAATGTTGCAATTTCGTTTGGAGAGATGCTGATGCTGGTGCGTGCACCACTGCCTTTGCGAAACAGTAAATAAGTACTCAGAAGAAGAGGAAGACGGAGAGACGATGAAGACGAATATCGTGACCCCACTTGTCGCCTGTTTTTCCCATTTCAGTAATGAATCGCACCCTTTTTCCACTGCATGATTATCGGAACCTCGGGAGACTTTACCAATTTATAGCAAAATTATTTGTGGCAAATTTCCTGTGTATCTGCAATGCATCAGTACGCTTCAGTCTTTTTTCTTTATAATAATTTTGTAATTATATAAATATAAAATAAAATTATTTTATTTTTAAAAAATCACCAAAAGGGGCTCACCAAAAACAAATTTAAATGAATATTCTGTTATAAATGCCTTTTTTAAAATTAAAAACAACTCCAAATTCGCCCAAAAGTTTTTGTTTTGGGAGAGAAGGGGAGGGGGGGGTGCGGGTGGGGGTGTATGTTGTCGCAGTTTTGTCAACTGATTACTGTTTTAATATTGTTCAAGTATGGGCACACTTGGTGTTTAGGGCCCTTGCAATTAACATCACATTGAACCCGGTGCATAATGCACCCCATCAATCCCCCCCCTACCCCCCACATCTGGTTGTCTGTCTATTTTGTCAGTAAAGCTGCTTTCACTTTTACCCCCAAACGGTCGTGTAGTTTCTACTTAAGTTTATGTGGATGAATTGACTGACATCCATTATTGACTTTTGGCCCCATCCCCGTTCCCAGTGAGATCCCTATCCCCATTCTTATTGAGGCATTTATAGCGGTACATATGTCTTCATCCATACCAACATTTTTCATCCAGGTATCACATCCAACACCCACTCTGCCCATTCATTGTACTCGCCAACCCTGGGGCAAAGAACGTCTATCATTATTTAGACCCATTATGTTTTCATCAATATTTATAATTTTTCATCCATATGTCACATCCAATATACACCATGCCCATCCTCATGCACTGGAACCTGTCCCTCACTTTCTTTCCATTTGTTCCAGTCCCCGTTTTAGCCGTTTCAAAAATCACAGATCTTTTAAAAGAAAACTATGGGAACAAGAAATTCCGGTTCAAAAACCACAGATCTTTTTTTTAAAAACTCTGGGAACAGGAAATTCCGACCGACGGGCCGAGCCCAACCTAAACGCCGAGCTCCGAAACCACAGATCTTTTAAAAGAAAACTATAAGAACATGACATTCCGGCCTGAAAACCATAGATCTTTTTTAAAAAACTCTAGAAACAGGAAATTCCAACCGACCGGGCCAATGATCCGAATCCTATTTTAGCCGCTTCAAAAACCCGAGCTCTGTCACGAACGTAGTGAATTAATAGATATGATTTTAACATCAACTAATGTCACAAACCACAATATCAGTATTTGAAATATTACAAGTTACCATAAACTTTTTAAACATTATTTCAACATTGTCCACACACATGATATTAAGTACCTCACCTTTATGTCAGTTTTGTCATTAAATAATCCTCAAAATAGTGAAATGAAATTTTGTGAAAATATGAAGTTGACATGAAATTATCATAGGCTACATTATGCATAATTTCACTAGTCATATTATAATAGAAGATGGAAAATTATATAATTTCAAAAAAAATTAAAACGAATTTTACTTTTTGAATATATATATATTCATTTTGTGAATGTGGAAACTGCCCTAGGCTACGGTAATAACTAACATTTGAATTTATTTTTTGAAGTTTTCAATCTAGTTCATATGTACTACAAAGGTAATTATTTAGGTTTTATTCTAAAAAAAGAGATAAGAACGCATATTAACCAATGAGTTAATTTGTCATTTAAAAAAAATTAAGTTAACATCAATGATTGATTGATTCTCAATTTTAATATTTAAAAATTTTAATATGAATTAACAATCACTAATAAAATTATCTTAAAATCAATGGTGTATCATATGTCACCCAAGCTTTAATGTTAATTAATATTTTAAATGTAAGTTAATGAATAATTTTAACATCTTAACACTAGCCTAACACTGGAGTTTAACATCAAGTGTGGCCATACTTTTTTATACAGAAGTGTGTGTTGCCATTTTAAGACCAAAATCCCATTGGGATGATTGCCAACTTGAAAAATATTTTTAAAAAATATTTATATCACAATTTCAATTCTTTACTGGGTGGCGAGTTTTGCAACCTGGTGACAAAATAAAATAATGCTGTTGAAGATTCTTAAGAATAATTGTCAAAATTCAGCTCAAATAAAATAAACTAAAAACAATTTGAGAAAAATTGGTCCCATTTTGATTGATTTTTTAAATAGGGGGCAGTCTGTCGCAGGATTTCTACTGTTTGGACCAGTTTAGCAGTCTTTTTATTCATGTTAAATAGTTGTGGCTAAGGTTTTGTTTTTCCCCCTAAAAAACTTTCTGATGTAGCATCATTAGCACAACAAGACTTAAAATTAATTGGCGAGGATTTTTTCGAAAACTGTAAGAAATGGCGAAACTGTAAACATGGGGAACCTGCTACTTTACGTCAGGGAACATGCATTTCCTTGGTGACCAATTCTGCCACGTTTGTCACCACCACCGGCCTTGCTGGCCACAGTCGAATACCAAGGGCACATTCTGCCGGTCTTTACTGGGCAGAAGGGAGCACCAAGGACCCCTTCTCTAGTACAAAAATTTTAGACATTGGGAAAATTTTGGAAAATTTTCTAGAGTAAATTCGACTATTTTTTATTTTTAAAAATTAATTTCGAAAAAAATTCGATATTATTAAAATTTTAAATTATTTATAACAAAACAACACTGCCGAGTATTGTCATGGGCAAAAAATTGTCATGGTTTTTTCACATGGCAGAGCCCACGCTGTGTTCTTTACCTACCAAAAAATAGACATACCATACCCTAAGGTCAGTTTCGTCTTTAAATAATCCTTAAACTAGTGAAACAATTCTTTTGTGAAAATATGGAGTTGACAAGTTGAAAATCATCATAATTACCATAGGTTATACTCTGAATAATTTCACTACTCATATGACAATATCATATCATAGTAAAGCATAAAAAATTTAATAATTTCAATTTTTAAAATCGGTTTTTTTTTTTGGAAAAGAAAATTCCTTTTGTCAATATGGAAATTGACCCTAGAATAGGGTATTGCATCATGTGTTAATAACATGTAGGGCAATGAGACTGCAATTTTATCCACTTACATGGCTACAGTATTGCCACATCCATGTTTTCAGATTATGCTCCATAATAATGACCAGTGGATGGCTCCAAATTCCAATATGGATGTGAATACCTAATTATGACTCATAAGTAGCTACGATAGCTCTGTGCATTATTTTTACTATAGGCTAATCTTCGCCAAAATAAGTGTGCAACTCCAGAACCCAGATTTAGTGAATTCTAGAAAAAACCAAACATGATTCTTTTTGTGGTTTCTTTTTTATGGGCAAAATTTGGACCTGTAGAATTTTTTAATTATTTTACCATAAATTCCCTAATTTAGAGGAAAAATTCAAAAAAAAATTGAGGGATTTTTTTTGGGGAAGTATTTGTCACATTTCAACCAAGGTTTTATTTATTTATTTTGTGATCTAATTACAATGGGAACCATCCACAAGATGAGAGAGCCAAATTTGGCTGCAGATCAGAGAGGAGGGCCAGTGAGATTCCTGCCATCGTGTTTTGGCGACCTAAGAACCCAATGTCTAAATATGGCAACTTCCATGTTTTTCTCCTCAGAATGTGAAGGAACTAAAAGGTATCTAAAAAGAATCTTGCAAAAGAGTTTTTTTAAAACAGTGGGTGTAGATGTAAAAAAATTTGCACAAAATGTTTTTGGCTGATTTCAACATAGCTTTTAACGTTTTTGATGCAATTTTGTGTCAGTTCTTGCTAAGTTTGAAGAGTTTTTTACAAATAATGTCACCAATTATTAAATAATGCCAAATCTTTTTTGACAAGATATCTCAGTGATGCTACCCCCACATTAGAAAACTGAAGCGAAAAAAAAACGCTGCACTCATCATGACTTTTAGCCAAGAAACTCATAAAAAACAAAAAAACAAAGTTTGAAAAGCACAGATGAACATGGCAATTTATGAACTCTACACGAGGGTACTGCTGTAGTAGAGTGAACATGTGGACAGGTGTGCGTGCTTTGTGGAAACATGTGTTTGCAATTAGGTTGTCATAAGTCGATTCCTTAAAATGATCAAAAACCTGCACAATTTTTCTTGTAAAGATGATGATACAACGAGAAAGGAAGCAACCGAAAGGTGAAAAGGCCAAATGGGTTCAAAAAAATCTTTCTAACCTATAAGTACTCCCACTTTATAAGTACCCCCAGTTTCTAATGGGGGGTATTAAGCCCAGGCCAAGGCAAATGGAAGCCTTCACCCCAATTAGGAATTAGCCTCCTCGTCTATATTTGCTTTTGTCAGGTAAGTAGATTTTGAAATTTCATGCAGCCAATGGGAAGGCTCAGCATGCACTCAAAGTGCCTTGATTTATGAGGTGCCTCCCAAGTTCAATTTTTATTTTTTTGGTGCAATGAGCCAATTTGATTGGCCAAGCACTCAAAGAAATGAAACTATGCAGGCTCTTCAAAATAGAAGGTTCTTTTTTTGAAGTACAGAGTTCCTCCCCCATTGGCCCATGTACATAGGACAACACTTGACAAAGCATATGAGATAAAAGTGAGGTGCTATTGGGAACTCTTTGGAGAACATGTCAGGAACTTGGGAACTCTTTGCTTTGATTGAAAGAAAAAAAAATCCCCCCTCTTAAGTTTTGGGTGGGTGTGTGTGTGGGTGGGTACGGGGTTGGGATGAGGGCCTGCGTGCTGTAAGTTATATTGTGGTTGTCAATAGTGTTCATTCAGCCTTTAAATGATACTCAAGAGTGTGAGAAAAGAGAAAAATCTCAACCTAATAATAAGTCCTGACCTTGCTGGATTTTTTAAAGAATTTAACCCTCAATCTCATGAACATGTTTGGCCAGGGTGAACTAACCAGCACCTAGCCTAAGCTACTACTACCTTTGCCTTCTTGGGTGATGCCTCTAAAGGCTATATTTGTCCTGAGAAAATGTGAAATGTGAACCCGCAGACCCCTATTTTTTCTGAAGGCAGTATATCCATAATGTTTAGAACCTGCCCCAAAACCCCTGGGGATTTTTACCATGGTACCAGTGTCGGTGCTGGTCCAAGTGGTTGGGTTACTGAAAGCCCCCCACCAGGTTTAAATAAACAAATATAAAGTGGCCAGAGGCTGGAACCAGCCTAAAAAGCCCTGGCAAGGGAAACTTCAAGAGGTCTAATCTGAGCAAACCAAGAGCACCAAGAGGCCTAGTGGGATCTAACTAAAGGCATTGAGCATGGGGAAGAAGGTTCCTTAGACCACCTTAGTAAACCACACACAAAGCACCTCTTTCACACAAAGCACCTCTTTCGAGAGCGGAATACAGAGGGGACTTGAAAGAAAGTCCGCCGACCCTCAGTTAATTGGATTAAACAAGAGGTGAGTAGCAAATCAAGCAAGGCCTGCCCTCTTCGTAATGAGCAGTCGTGTCAACAGTCTGTCCCGGAAAGACTTTTCTGGGACGGGCTACTCCCCATAAAATGTGTGTAATGCTTCAAAACCACAAACATCACCTCCAAGACTCACCATTGCTCTAAGTTTTCACATATATAACCTATGGGCCATTATTATTGTAAAGTTAATAGGGCTCCTCCCCATAAAATGTGTGTAATGCTTCAAAACCACAAACATCACCTCGAAGACTCACCATTGCTCTAAGTTTTCAACATATATAACCTATAGGCCGTTATTATTGTAAAGTTAATAGTTCATTGTGGAAATTGTGGAATGTTCAAATTCAGGCTACCCATACCTCACTTATTAATTAGATGAGGTGCCTCTCAATTTTTATTATTATTATTATTATTTTTGTGATGAGCCATCACTCAAATTAACTGAAACTATGGGGGCACCCAAAATAGAAGGTTCTTTTTTGGAGTATAGAGTTCCTCGCCTTTGGCCCACCTATATACATGAAATGAGGACAACATTTGCCAAAGCATATGGGATCAAAGTGAGGTGCTATGGAGAACATGTTGGGGAACCAATCTGGAACTTGGGGAACATATTAGGAACCTGATGAGAATCCATTGGGAACTTAAAAGGAACATGGAACACATTGGGAACCAGGGAAAAATGAAAAAAGAAAACCTTCCACCCCAGCCCCTTCCCCCAAACTTACAAGGAAAAAGCAAGGCACCTTGATGGCATGCTTGGGCCTTCCCATTGGTTGCATGAAATTTCTCTTCCCAAAAGAGTTCACCACCATTTTTGGCCCGGGCTAATACGCCTTGCAAAGAACACCCTACTTATCGAGTCTTGACCCTATTCTTTGAAATTATAATAAAATATTTTGACAAATTCCAGTACCATATACGGTATATGTCATATTTGTGCATGTACTGAGCAAGTGCCACGTCTAGTGGTCGGTGCTTTAGCAAATTTGGGACTAGATAGCACTACCCTAGCCTTGTGTCAGGAGTAGGTATGAACTATAAACCTTTAAAACTAATAAAAGTCTTCAGCTCCATTTGGCAAAATAATAAGGTGCAGACATGACTCATGTGTAAGAGGAAGCATTGTGGGGAGGGCTTTTCCACCCTCGGACTAAGTACCAAACTATTGCGACCACAAAACGTCCAAAAGCTCTTGAGTAAGAGAAAGCATTCTGGGAAAGGCTTTCTTTCTTGGGGTTTGAGGTCCCATCACCTTGGACTATTTATTACACATGATAGTTGGGACCTCAAGTGTCCGAAAGCCTTCTATAGAGTGCTTTACATTTTTAATTTTGAATCCTGACTAGTCTGTCAAACCTTTGTAAAAACTCAAAAGCTACTAAGGTTCAAATTTCAAATGCCTTTTTGTTGCCCAGTTCTTCGATCAATGATGTCTCGGGCCATTCAATTGACTTAAGCAGTCTGCTGAGTGCTTGCCTTTCTTTTGGTTTTGGTGCAGGAAATCACGCCCCCTTAGATTTACTCTGAAGAGGCTCTTATTTACGAATCTCGATTAATGCATCTCCCTTTCCTAAGGCCCCGGCAAAAACTTTCTCCATTAGTTTATCTCCCTTTCGTAAAGCCCCGGCAAAACTTTCTCGTGTATTTGGAATGCACGTTGTCTAGTCTCATGGGAAAAAAAGAAAAAACAAGGGCCTGAGGGGTGTTTCCAAAAACAAAAAGGAGGAAAATTTTAATTGTTTGCCGGTGCCTTAGGATTCCTTGGCTCTACCTCAACTCGAGCAGGCACTTATTTGAGGAATGGCCCACTCCTCATTGGCTGGTACCCTACACGTTTTGGTGCCGACCACCATTTCAAGTTTACTTTCAGATGCACTTGCTAATGCTTGGTACCTGCTCTACTACAATCCAATATGAGCTCTCCTCCCTTCAATTTGCTCAATGGGTGCATGCTCCCAAGTTTCCCTCACACACCAATTTCTCAAATTGTGGTTCAAACCAGTGTTGGGCGGATATTCAGAAAATCCAGATACCAGCTCGGATATCAAAAATTGACATCCAGTGAATATCATTGAGGTGATATTCAGGCTGATATCCGGGGTTCTGGATATCATTCATCATGCTATTCGACAACTTAATATTCGAAGACTAAGTCGGATATCAAAAATGCTGATATCCAGTTTTAATATTAGATCCAAGGTCAGATATCAGGGTTAGTAGTTAGTAAGTAGGTTAGGTTATTAATTAGTTTGTTTGTAAGCTCACACCTAGTTATATAATTTTTTCATTTTTCTGATGCAACTAGGGTGGTGAGAATTCTTCGAAAACTTTAGACTATTTTACGAACACATTTTCAAATGTCTCTTCAAAAGTTGTAGTTAGTCGTAGTTATTGTTGTGGCTATACTTTCTTTAAAAATAAGCTTATCATTTTTTTAAATTAAATTAAATATAAAATTAAAAAAAAAATATATATATATATATATGATACAAAATGTTCCCTTTTTAAAAAAGGATGTTGCCTTTTGGAGATTCACACTAAAAGAAAAACCCAACATAATTGGTAGGCGAATTTTGGATACTTGGATCTATTGATATTCAACCAATAAATAAACAGTGAATATATGGGAACATTGATATTTGAATCAGACTGAAAAATGTGAAAATCTGCTATCCAATCAGGATATTAATTTTTTTAAATAACAAAAATGTAATATCTTTAACTGATAAATTATAAAATGAATATCCCAAAAAAATGATATCCATCCAACATTGGTCCAAACCAATGTTGCAAGGATTTCTTTTTTTTTTTAAAACCATCAAACCCAATTTTTACAAAGGAGTTGAAGAACCTACCCAATTATCTTTAAAAGTTCATTTTTAAACCTTTGGAAATGGCGCAAGGTATCAACATTCTAATTTATTTAAGTAAGCCAATTCTCAAAATGCCAATTCTCATAAATTTGACAACATTGGGTTATCTAAGGCAATTTTCACAAAACAATTATTAGTTTTTAAAATTTTCACAAAAGCATTGTCAAAACATTTTTTTATGAATCAAAGAAATATTTCAACATTTTTTTAAAAATTCATAGTTCAAAAATTTTGTCCTTTTCAACTGCATCTTTAAAAAAATTTAAATCTCAATCTGTGTCAATAAACTCTACTAAATAAAAAAAAGATTTACAACGTACCCTTGGATCATTAGGCTACTTGTTTTCACAAATATCAATTTTTTAAAATTGTTGGATTATAAATGACATTTCTTAATATTATTAGGTATTCTAGCTAAGGAAAAAAAATATTTTTGTCTCAATTTATGATTCAACAATGCCTCAAATTTGGCAAACAAGGAAACCAATTGTAAGAAACATCGATTCATGTTTTTCCTACCATTGAAAAGGACATTTCATGTCTTTCACATCCACTTGATATCATTTGAAAATAAAGACCTCCTTGTTGACTAACTCTCTTGTTGGTTCATTTGTACTTGTAGTTTGTTCAAAGATATTCAAAGTACAATACTCATGACGTCCTTGGTCAACAAAACTATTTAAATTTTTTACCAAAAGATGCAAATGGTGATGACATTTCATCAACATAAGTTACAAAGACTTTTTATCATAGTTTTCAATGACAATAAATGAAAAAGATATAAAAGTTTCTTAACCTAAGGTTTAACATTTAAAAAAACATGTTATAGTTTTTTTTCCACATTTCTGAACTAAAATAAAATCCAAAATCACACAAACTTAATTTTTGATCTTAGAAACTAACAAAGCCAACTCAATAGCAACACTTGAATTCTCTTCCATTAAGCTATCAAAAGAGGACAAACCTTCATTTCCTCCCTAAATTTCAAACTCATGGATATAGCAAAATGTAATGCATCATTAAGCAACCAATACCTACAAAATTGGTTTACATTACAAGTACTAACAACGAGGAAAACAAAATCCATAATAATATGATAGATGTGCCATGTTAAAAGAGGTAGCACTCAACCAATCACCTTTAAAATGGTTTGTTTGTTATAACATGTAACAATAGTTTTTCAAATTTATAATGTTTATTGAAACATGGTTACTTTGTCAATAAATTTGCAAAACAAGAATAAGGATGTTTCCTTGTGTGAATTCCAAAATCAACACAAGGTATATTCCACTCTTACCTTCCCTTCCCATATGGGCAAGGTTATGTAATTTTGTAAACTCGTTGTGTAATGTTTCAAAATTCTACAAACTTTTTCATTTGTCATAACATATTGACACGCTTTTAAAAAAACATGGCCAAAACATGTTCCTAGGAAACTTTTTTCCAAACCCAATGCTTCATAACTCACAACTAGTTTTAGTGCACTAATCATTGTATTGAGGTCAAACCATACTTCTCCAATATATATGTCAAACTTTGAGTCAAAACATGTTTTCTATTTATGAAGCTTCAAAAAATCCAATGGCGATATGGCTTGGCTACCAATCAACTTCCAAAAAAGTAATGACCAAATAAGAATATCATGGAATCCTTTTGACATCCACAAATCAAAGCTTACAATTGTTGAATTACATTTTGCCAAGGTTGGTATAATTCATAATTCAATCTAACACACTAATATTTCTTGCACAAAAACTACTTTCTAGAAGGAAAATTAATTCTTAGACCAAATGTTCAAACCAAACACTCTCAACAAAATACATAGATTTTTTTTTTCACAATTAAGACCAAGGTCTTCAAAAAACTTTTTATGCTACACATCATCATTTTTCAAGAAATGTTTCATAACAATTGTTTTGGAAATTAAACCCTTAAACACATTCAATTTCTTTTAGTTGGTTTATTTTAGCTGATTGATTTTATGTGTTCCCTTTCATTGAACTATTCACTTCATCCTCAAAGATGTTATTCCATGTATTTTATGAAAAAATAATAATCATTTTCATATTTGTGTTTCTGGATTTGATGCATTGATTAGATTATCATAACAAAGGATGTAATGTTACATAATTATGGGTCATAAACATTTACATATTTGTTATCATTCACACAAAAAAATTCCCTACCTAAAAAAATTTATGCCATGAAGTTTCCACAAGATTCTTTGAGCATGCAATTTTTTTAATTAATCTTAATTATCTCTTCTTTATTTTTTGGATTATGTTCATTTTAGTTTGAAGATTGTGATTATCTTCAAACTTTTTTTCCATTGCTTGTTTTTCCATAATTACTTCATTCACGAAAACTTCACATGTTTCATTCCTATTGATCTTATTTTCATTTTCAAAAGACTAACCCATTTGCAATTGTCACAAGAAAGTATTACAAGAAATTTTTTAAATAAAAAACTAATTGTCCTACCAAAAAATTACAAAAAATCCCTAAAACATCAAAATGTAAAAAATTAAAAGCAATTACAATAAATGGTAATGTTTGAAAACAATTGAAATTTCACTCATTTTCCCCTCCTTTCATCATGGTGCAAAAAAATGTAGAAGTGCAAAATGTAATGTATGTTATATGTTTTATGCATATAGTCAAAATTTTCATAAATCTTGCACACAAATATAAACAACCATTTATATTAATAAATAAACTAATAACTGCAAACAAAAACACAAATTAACTAAATAAAAAATCACACATACATACAAATAAACTAACACAAGATGGCAACAACTTACCAACTAAAGTAGCTCAAAGGCCAAAGTTCCTTGACAAACCTTTAAATTCTTCCCAAAGCTTGGGAAATGAACCCTTGAATGACAACAAAAAGAAGGTAGAAGGAAGAGGAGTTTGAAGGCATGGTTGTTAACTGATGGTAATTTATTGTCATAGGGTAGTAGTTATCATCCTAAAGCACAATAATTAGAAAGTAATTTTAGATTGAAAAAGATAACTTATTAATGGGGTAAATCTCCACTAGAAGGAATTATGTCCTTTGCAATCAAAAAATCTATTATTACATTTCACAACAACACATCTTGGGTTTTACGACTAGTTAATAAAATGACAATTGTTTTTTTTATTATTACAATTGTAACTACAATTTCATGTTAATGATTAGTTGTAAAAGACATTGTGGTGCCACATGGCATTATCGTTTGTGATTGTAGTCGATATCATGACTTGATGGTTTTTACACAAATATCAAATTCTCAAAAATGTATTTTTAATCATCCAAAATTAAATAATAACAAAATTCCATTCATTCTTGCAACTTTTGGTGAATAATGACAAATTATGGTTGTGTGATGCTAATGTGACATGCCACATGGCAATGAGATTGACTAGTAATCACAACACCTTATGACTTGAGACACGAACTTCACATCATGATTCATGTCATTGATTTGATGAATTAATCTCATTTATTAATTAGTTGAAAATATTGTAGTCGTTTGCAATTAATAACGATTTAGTCTTACATGTGATGATGACATGGCATGCCATTTGGCAACAAGGTGTCATAATTTTTTATGGCAATTTATGATTTTTTGTGACACCATAAGTTTTTGTGTGTTTTGAATTTATGGCACCAATATTTGTCATGGCATGCCATTTTTTTTTTTGTGCCACAAGGTTTTTGAAATCATAAATTCACATGCATGTGTATGCGTACTAAACAATCTATTGTTAATTATAATTATGACTACAATATTAATACTCATTTTGAAAAAGGTGACACATAATTCTTTGACTTTTAAACTATTTAACACACCATTTTAGGTTAATTTACCTATTACGTTAACCTATGTATGTAGGCTACTTATTAAAAACCTACTTCGTAATATAGGTTACCTTGTAAGTTACTTAATTAGACATAATAAATTTACTACATCTAATATGTTCAAATATACCTAGAATAGGTTACCCTACTAATAGGTTAACCTAAGTAGGCTTGCTTAGGTTCCTGGCTTTAGGTTTTTTACCAAATCAACCTAGGTAGCCCCATTACACATATTTTATCAAGTTTGTAACCACCTTAAGTTTGTGCAACTAGATGCAATTAGATGTGACATAATTACCCTAGTTTTGTTTTTAGCCTAAAAATGCCTAAGTTAACCTCGGCTAGGTTAGTAAGTAGTATAACTTGACAAACTAATTCATTTTAAGTCAACTTAAGGAGGTCTAGGTCTAAATTAGGTTGGTAGGTAGTAAGTAGGTTAACTTAGGTCAACTTAGGTGGCCTAGGTAATTAATTCAAGGCTAAAATTTTTGAGCTTTATAACTTTGTGTTAATATAATTAATATAAAAAAAATGCTAGTGCAATGGATGAAAACTTGAACCCTAAAGTGAAGGTGAAAGGTTCAAATCCTCACTCTTATAACCTGTGATGCCTAGGCCATTTGGCTTAGGTTAGGTAGCGTAGTTTAGGCTTCTTAACCTAGGAGTTTGACATTTGTTTTTACTTTAGGCCACCTAACCTAGGTTGCTTAACATTGGTAGCTAGCCTAACTAAGTTGACTTTTGGATACGCGAGCTAGGCTAGGTTGACTAACCTAATTAGGTTAAGTTCGGTTGATTTTTTACCACACTAGTTACATGGATTAAATTAAGTTGACTTTTGGTCATGTGCAATGACTCATAATGTGTTTATAGATTTTTGACACATGTCATCCATCCATCAAGGCATTTTTTGTAACATTTAGTTGAATAAAATGACTAAGTTGAAGTGGCATGCACTTTACACATCATACCAAGGTCATCAATGACATGGAATTTCAATATTAAGCCAAAAAAAATTAAATTAATTAATAAGATGATTGGGTTTTACGACTAAATGGGTGAAACAACATGGGTTTAGCAACTCATGAATGATTAGTTGCATATGTATTTCCTAACTATAACATAGTCACAAAGCCCAATCACAAAACCCAAGATGTGTTATTGTGTTTCTTAAATGATTATATGTATGGTTTTAATCATAAACTATTTCAATAAATCCTATATGTAAAAAAAATAGTCATATATTAATGGGCATGTGATTAGTAGACAATGAGGTGGTAACAAGATGGTGGGTGTCAATTTTCATCACATTTATTCATTTATATGGCATCCATGATTAATGACAAAATGACATGGATGTCCAATTGTCATTACAATGATTAAAATATGATTAGAAATCATTTGATATGAACATAAACAAACCTACCCTCCACCTACCTATTTACCTAGCCCTTGAAAGGTCATTTCCATCTTATTACAAATTGCATGTAAATCAAATTGGGTGCAACTTATTGAAATAAATTATTTAAAATTTATTTAAATGTGAACAAGGTGTTGACAATTCATTTTGAAAATATATTTTAAATATGCTAAGATGTGCCATTATTTCATAGCATATTAAAAATATCCTTTTGCCTCAATGCTTCCTAAAATATGCAAAGACTAGTGACCTCCCTAGGACCTAGCCACCCACTTGCCTGCCAGCACACCCACCTACCTACCTCTTATTTCCTATTTCCTACAGCCTACCTATTTCCCACCTACCATCTTACAACTTGCCTACTACCTACCTCATAGTCTTGTAGTGATATGAAATAAACATGTGAAGCAAAAAAACTTGAGAAAAGTTGGACACCTTTTGATGGTGTAATCCATTGGTAAGGACCTGGTTTATCATTAAGAAGGTGAAGGGTTCAATTCTTAATACTTGCAACCTATATGCATTCCTAAAGGGTTAGGTTATGTAAAGTAAACTAAGGTCATTAGGTAGGTAAGTAGGTTACATAAGTTATGTGGGTCAAGTTAAGTAAGTTAAGCTACCACCTACAAGCATGCCTTTTTTTACCCCTAAACCTATTACTTATTTACCTACCTATTTATATTTATTTTTTTAATAATAATCCAAAAAATGATTCTAATATAGGTGTAAATTCAACTAATTAAATGGTCCATTATTTGTTAATCATATTTTAGTCATTCATTACATGACACCTTGATGATATATATGACATGTCCTTTATGCTTGTCCTTTATGATTATAAGATGAAAAATGCCATGTTAAACATTTCATGACTTTTTGTCTTAAACAACTTGTCCATCATGATTAAAGGCCTTTTAATCATATAATGTCTAGTATGCCTACAAAATTAATCATACATGGAATCATAAATGTAAGAATTTCTTTCAGTGCTCTTAGCCTAGCTAGCCTAATGGGCATCTTAATAATTTCCTAGTTATTAGTTATTAATGGTAGGTTTTCATTTACCATCTCCTATTTACTAAGGGGATAAATTATTTGGGTAATTAAGTAGATTTGTGGTTGGTTTGTTAACCGATCACCTAGGGGAGATTTGGGGAAAACAAGGATAAAATTTGGGTGAATGTGGACTTTATTTGGTTTTATGGAGTACATTAAAATAAGGTGGGGAAATCTAGGAGGATAAATGAAACCCTTTTGTGGTGAGGAGCCATTTTTGGTTTCTTCTTATCTCTTCAATTCATTCCTTCATTCTTAACTTCCTTATTTTCTTGGTTGATTTTCAATGAAGTATTTTTGAGTTGTTTTTTAAGAATGAATAGCAAACATTTTGGTGTGAAAAAGAATGTGCATTTGTGTGAAGGTCATGATGGAGTTTAGAATAGGGTTTTTATTTTCTTTTTATTTTCATTACCTCTTAATGTTGATATTAGGTTTAGTTAATTTGATGTAGAAAAATGTAGCTCCCATGTTAGTTTAATATTTTTTTTCATTTTAAAAATCTTTCTTTCATATATTATGTCTGGATAAGTTTATGGAACATGACAATAGTTGTTATAGGATGATAGTAGCATACTTATAGGCAGTTCAAAGGAAGGCAATAGTTTTATCCAAGTTGGTAAAATGTCATAATGGAAATTTTGACCATAGGAAGATACTTTCTAAGGTTTAAAAGGTAGCTACCCTCCACCCCTTCCCCCCCTTTTTATTTCTATATGTTTATGGCATTTTTGGAATAATTTCAGTTTTTTACCAAAAAAACAAGTATGCCTTCTAGAAATAACCCATGAACCATTTGCCTTCTTACCTTGGAATTTAAGTTTTTTTTTACTTAATAATTATTTGCCTTCACCATGGCAAGGCTATTAGGTCGGCAGTTATACAATGGTCCTTAACTCCACACACTAAATAAAGAAGGGTGTGTGGGTTCTTCAAGTTCACGAACACGTCTTTGGAAAAATCACATGCATAAGCTAAACAAATAGGAAAATGACAAATTAGGTGGGAATAACAAATATCCATGCAAAAAACATAAGTAGGCAAATAGATGTTGAACAATTGCTTGAAGTTCCCATGACACAAGCAGGTGGGATTCATGAAACAAGTTTGGAACATCAAAGTAAATAAAAGTAATGAAAAGGCTAGAACAAGGAATAGAGTAGGCAAGCAAGCATGAGCAAATAGGTGCAAAGCTTGAACAAGGAGTTGTGAAGTAAGCAAGAGCAATGAAATGGACATAAGCAAAAAAACAATAAGGTAAGAATGTAAAACAAGTGAAAGCATTGAAACAAACAAATAGGAAAAATGAAGGAAAGGGAAAAGAAAAGGCATTTGTGAGAAGGATGAAAAAAAACAAAAAATCAAAAAATTGAAGATCTACAAAACCAAACAATAAAAATTTTAAAAATAAAAAAAACCAAAACAAGAAAGAAATTATTGTCACAAACACCACTTTCACTTGGTGAATGGAGTTCATTCGTATGGGTGGTCATCTATGATTCATAGTTAGCGTTTAGTTCATTCCTAATTAATTAACTCCTAGTTCACTCCATGTTAATTCCCAATTCATTTCTAATTAACACACAATTCACTTTTAATTAATTCATAATTTACTTCCAATTAACTCTTAGTCCAATTCTAGTCCATTCTTAATTAATTCTTAATTTTTAATTTATTAAATCCTAATTAACTTGTCATTCACTTATAATTAAAAAGCTTCTTAAGATTTTTCCCTAGTTGATAGGCACATGAAAACCTCCATGGAAATTTCCTTAAGCTAGATCCCAAAAGCCATATAAATAAAGGTAGGACCCTAATTACCTTTAATATGTTCAACACCAATCTGAAGTATGATCTAATGTCATTGTTTTGTTTTGTTCTTTTTGAGTTTACATTTTCTTATTTCATCATAATAAAGATTTATTTGAATTTTGGTCTTGCGCATTTTGTGTTTTTGGTGTTAACCTTTGTGTTTGTCACAAGCACAAAAACCTTAAAATAAACAACAAAAGGATAAGTCTAAGTTTAAATCCAAAACATGAAATAAAAGGACCAAGACAAAAACACAAAGGCTAATAATATGAAATGTGCAAGACCAAAATACAAATAGATTTTTATTGCAATGTAGTAAACAAACGTAAACAAAAGAAAAACAAAACAAAGTTATAAAACAAGATCGTACCTCATACTAATGTTGAATAAATTGAAAATAATGGGGGCCTTAACTCTATTTACACCCATTTCGGACCTAGTTCAAAGAAGGTTCCATAGAGGTTTCCAATGTGCCTATCAACCATGGAAGCTTTTTGAAATGCTTTTTAATTACAAGTGAAGTATGAATTATTTAAAACTTAAGTAAGAGTGAAATAAAAGTTAACTATGAGTTAACTATTAATCAATTAATAATTAATAGAAAATGGACTATTAGTGAATTTAGAACATAATTATAAATGAACTATGAGTTGATTAGGAGTGAATTAAAAATTAATTAAAAGTGAATTAGGAATTAACTAAAAGTTATGGATGAACATTCATATGAATGAACTCCGTCCATCATGTGAAAGTGGTGTCCATGACAATGTTCTTGTCTTGGTTTTTTTGTTTCATGTTTTGGATTAAACTTAGAACTATCCTTTCGCCATCTATTTTTGTAGTTTTTATGTTTGTGATAGTTAGCTTCATACCAAACATCAAGTAATGTTTTTGCGGAATGTTTAAAGTGCTTGTGAAATGGGAATGAAGATGTTTATAGGCCCATTTATTCTTCAAAAAATATTACAACACCACCAAGAAAAAACCCTAACACTTTGGATGATTCTAGAAATTAAAAACCATAGTCTTAGTTCAACTTAGACTTTAAACATCCTAGCTACCTAGATCCCCTAGATTTGGTATAGAACTTAACTTGAAAACCTAATATGGGTAACCTTTTTTTACCCCACTTTAATCCCAACATTTTTGGAAAGGTATGAAAGGGATATAATTTTTAATGGTTGGTTCTCACAAAAAAAGAACCAATTGACATCCATGTATATCAATTAGGGTATCAAAAAATTTGATGCCCAAAGGTGTTCTATGTTTATACCAAAGCGATACCCGCCCAACATTGGTACATACCAATGTTGTGTGGTTTTTATATTATGTTGATAGCATTCAATTCTTATTTTTTAGAAATAAAAAAGCCTCCTTGATTTTATTTATTTGAAACAATTCAAAATCATAAAGCATCTAATTTTGGTTTTTTGAACAAATTAGATATAATGAAAAGAACCTTTGGTTTCGAGTTATTTGAAAAGTTCAAAGAACCTGCAAAATAATAATAATTGAGTGTTAATTCTTTGACCTTGTTCTTTGAATTAAAAAACCTCAATTAAAGGTCAAAAATAGTTCTTTGATTGGTCAAAACCAGTTTGATGACCTAAATTTCAATCCAAAATCCAATTCCATAAAACAGTTCAAAACTTGATAACTAGGTAATATTAACACCATTTGATGAGGTGTGATATTGTAGACCAATGTTGTACATGTGGACCAAGATAAGTATCTTCTAGTGTTTGATTGAATGAACATTTTTACATATGAAAATGCATTTTTCAAATAATGTTCAATTGAAAATTTTGGTCTTTCACACAATGTATTTTTCATATACAATCTATTTTGTATTATGCTTGAATTGATGTGACATGGAGATTGAAACCTATGGAAACACCCAATGGCAACATCATTACAAATGTAAAGTTCCATCATCAATCTTTGCTTTTGCCAATTAATAGATCAAATTTCATGTTTCATGAGTGTAATTGTTCAATATTTGTTCCTTTTGCTTGTTTAATTTTGTAGTCATTCTTCCATCAATGATAGTAATCAAATGACGATCAAAGTGTGTTATTTGCAAATGTCACTTTGCATACAACATATGATTCAAATAAAATTGTAGAAGAATTATGTGCGATGAGAAATTCAAGTGTGAAACATAATTAGCCAAAAGATAGATACTTCACATTATTTCCATCATATAATGGAAAAGGTTTTGTAAAAAACTATTGTTGATTCCAACTTGTGTGCATTGCACAACAATAAGGACAATTGTTTGGCAAGATTGAATATTCTTCTTTTCAAACACATCAAATTTAGGAACTCCTTGTATTGTTCAAGAATGGTGGTGTTGTCTTTGTCAACTCTAATGTTGGATTGGCATAGATTATAGTGTAATGTTTCCTTTTGCGGTTCACAAAAATGCATAACTGGTTGCCACAAATAAAGGTATTTTTTTCATTTTTTTTGGTTTTAATGAGGAAATGAATGTCATTTAAAATAAGAAAGGTTTTCATAAATGTTTTAGAGGCTATGGATTGGAATTGATGGAATAAGATAAAATTTAAGTTTTTTGGGTTTTTCAATCATGTATATTGTATTTTTATAACCAAAAATATATATTAGGATAACAAAAATAGATGATGTTGAATACCACTACACTCAAATGATCTTTTTATATTCTTAAATCTATAGGTAAAATTTTGTGTGTAACATCCCCTAATGCCAATCATTAACCATCAATGACCTTTGGATATATTATATTAAGTTTTTTGAACATAGGAAACTTGTGATTTTATTTAAAATCTTCATTAAAAAAACAAACATATGCAATAATATCTAATCAAATTTGAGAAAAAGAAAATTTTAATTATTGGGATTATAAGTGAAAAATATTATTGAAAAATGAGAAGGGTGGGGATGTAATATAAAACTTCTATGGAAAAAATAGACAACATCACCTAGTTGCACAATCTTTATTATAGGTAGGAAACTTTGTTTTCCAAACAAAACATTTGACTTTAATGTTGTTTTGAATGTGGTAGGCACATATTCTACCCAAAATTCCTCTTTGCCTACTTCAAACAATTCAACTTATATTTTCAATAAAACTTATAACACAAATAATCTATTATTTCCACTTATTAAGTTATATCTATAGATTGTATTCACACAATGTTTTATTACAGTTATTGTTCCCTTATTTCCTAGATTCTTAATTATCTTATATGTAAAATTTGTGATCAAAATTCCCTTACTCTTTCAGAAAACACAACAATTTTACAAGTATGTTCATTATTTTCTCATTAATATTATATTGTCCTCTTTATTCAAAATTGAACATATCAAACATTTGTAGTGTAAAATGTAGAAATCAAAATTGAAAAAAATGAAAATTTGTGGTTCATAGTTTAACAAAACTTTAAACTACATATTGTGTCTATATTCCATCTCTAGCAACTTTCTAAGCTCTGTGTGTCCCAACAAAAACAATTTTCAATTTTCATCAAATTCCAAAATTATATCTTAAATATTTTCCTTCCAAAAATAATTTTAAATTCAAACTATTGAAATGTCTTAATCATGTCTAACTAATTAGCCATCTTCATCTTGCATTGTTAATTCTTTGCCATTCATCTAGTAACATTGCCCTCCTTCCACTTTAAATTTTGTCCTCGAAATCCTTGCTATAGAAAAAATAAATTTGTGTTTTTGAAGTCAGTATGTTAACCATCTATGGGTTGATATGTTCATGTTGAGTTGTTGATATTCCTATATGCACTTTAACATGTATTTTTGTGGTATCCTCAATTAGTGCACTCATTGAAGCATTAGAACCTTAAGCATTAATTTTGTTGTACCTTGTTGTGTTTATTTAAATATGAGCTCCACCACCTTCTTTTTACTTCCAACTGGTCCCCTCTATTCATTATTGTCATTAGATATTAGCCTTATATTTTATATAAGAACTTTTTGTACCTATTCCTTAACATGTTTATTTTGAAAATCTTGTCCTCCTCCTTTAAGATCCTATGATTCATGTTCTTATTGTTGACATGTTACTCCACTGTACTTAGCCTTGTTTATTTCATCTAATGGACTTGCTAGCTTTGAACTATTTGGATTTATGTACATAAAATTTGGAAAGGCCTTCTTAAAAGCAAACAAATGCCTTCTATACCTATCCTCATCCTTCTTGTGTGCAATCAAATTCTTATATATTTCTTCCTTGAATTGCATTTCCACAAGTTCCCACCACTCATAAAGTTCAACATTGGAGGCTTCCATTTGTTGTTTGGTATGTAGTATAAAGTAATATTCTACCAAATTGTCATAATCCTCCAATTTGTTGTTGACATACATAGGATATAGATCCTTGTATTTCTCCAGCAAGTCATCTAACTTTGTCTTGGTTTTTAACATCTCCTTCTATAGTGCTAAAACTTCCAAGATTACCTTCTCCTTCTCCTCTTCTGCCTTGTGTCAATGGAATTCCTCTCCTACAACCATAGATTTCATCTATAAAATTTGTAGAACCATCTTTTCAATTATAATATAAAGTCTCCAACTCCTACAACCATAATTCTTTCTCCCATAACTCCAATCCCTGCTTATGTTTATAGTCTATCATTACCTTTCAGTACTATTGTTCAATCTCCTTCCATGCCTCTTATTTATTTTTTAAGTTCATGACATTCCTTTTGTAGAGTTGTCCATTCAACCATCCTCCTTTTCAACTCTTTTTTCCCTATGGTCAATTCTAGCATTTTAACACTCAATCTCTCCTCCATTTATATTTTATGTTTCTTCCAACCACCCATTCACTTCTTATATTCCTCGTGGCCTTCTTGCTCCTTTTGCATTTGCCTAAATAATACAATTTTTTTTCTCCTTCCATTGTGGTTAATCTGGTTTTTTTTTAAACTACACCTCTAAACCCAAATTACCCATCTTTAATCTAATTATAACCATTACTTGACACATTTCGGTAATTTTGTTGGTTTTTAAGACATCAATTGCCATATCCTCTACAAATTTGGGTGCAAGGTTCTATGGTGTTTCCTCCCTAAATCCGTTTCTTGATGACATCACCTTATCCCACATCTATAACTCTTGGCCAATTTCCAAAGTTTTTCCTTTTGTTGACCCTGGTCTATTATGTGGCACTAATATTGTAGTTGGTCTATAGTCATTGAATGTTGGTTCTTGTAAAACCATTTATAGTACTTGAAGTTGTATTATGGTTGTTGTTGATTTATCTATGGTTGTATTGCATGTACATCCATTGTAGCACCCTCATGAACCTCCATTTGTGCATGATAATCATAGAAATCATCTACTTCATCATGTTGCATTTGCTAATGTTGTGCTTGAATTGCTACTGCTTGTTGTGGTGATATATTCTTGTTGCTTCATTTGCTATAGCTATTCCTTCTTCTATTCTTGTGTACTGAAAATAATTTTCCTTCTATAATTTAGAAGGAATATGGCGTGTAATTATTATTGGGGCTATGATTCTAGGTTGTCTTATATTCCTTCGCATAATTTTTTATGGTTTAACAATATCCTCCCTTGACTTCCTTCTTTACTTTAGTGTTTTTCCAATTTTAGATTTGTTATTTCTTTTTCTCCATGGCCCTTGGAAATCCCCTTGTTGCTCCTCACTTGCTATCTGAAACATGTTGCAACTCCTCCTTGGTTTTTTTTACTTCTTTTTTATTTTTGTTGTTTTTTTCTTTATAACCCCAAAATCTTCTTGAAACATGTACTTGAACAACCTCTCCAAAATTAATTCCAAATGATAGGATTCTTTCCTATCCTCTTGTTTCCCATCCACTTGCATCTTCACTTGCATTTTGGTCCATCTATCCAACTCATTACATAGATTATTAAACATAAATGTGCCCAATCCACCTCAATTCCTTCCTCCACCTTCATGAATGTCAGTGTATTCATGTTGCTCATGTATTGCACCTTCTACTTTTGGTATACCACATATATTACAACGGGGCATCTAGTGCTAATTGGCATCTTGCACATTTTAACATTCCACTAATTTGCATTTGTGTATGTGGGCTTTATATCATGACTAAACAACAATTCTTCTACCAACATTTTGGTCAGATGTCCCTTTGAATCCTCAACATATTGACTTTAACTAACTCCAAATGCATCAACTATTATTTGTTTGCCAATGACATACACTATGCCTCACTTCCCAAAATAAATTTCAAACCCATTAATCACAAAAGTGTTTAGAAATTCTACTAGAGCATCATGGTTTAGTTCTTTCCACTCAATGTCCAACAATGTGACTAAACATGCTTTGCTACCCCAAACCTCTTCTCCCTTTCCCATCTTCTTTCACATTATATTTTTCAATTGGTTTGGAATAACTTTATTTGGTTGGAGTTAAAAATAGTCTTCTTTCATCTTGAATCTTAATCCCTCTCTTTTCTAGAGTCTTTTGATCCATTTTCCGCAAATGTTTTTTTCCTTCTTCAATTTTAAAGCATGGTAAATTTTCCAAACCTAGGTGAGATGGTGGGGTAGACATGATTTCTTACCTTGTCATTTGTGGTTACATTTCCTCCAATGTAATTTTTGTAGCCTCCTAAATTTTTTGCATTGTTGCAATTAACCGTTATTCTGCACCAATGTTCTTTTCATTTTTTTCATCATTTAAATTTGGATCTCCATTGGTTATTCCATTGTTCCACCAGATCTTATCACAACTCCCACTTTCCTAATGAAAATGCTTCTTTGTAGCCTTTCTAACACAAGTCGTATCGACTCTTGAATTTTGTCTACACATTGAACTATTACACCAATCCCAACCTCAAACCTTCTTCCTTCCTCATATTCACATGATGATGGTGATTCCAAAGGTGAAATTGCTACTAGCAATGTAATGTTATACACTAGTCCTCCAACATGTCTTTCCAGTTCCTCCTGCACTTCTTGATGTCTTGCAAAAACTTCTTTTGCATTTTTTATTTTTTCAAGTTTTTGCACTTTCGTTTGTTTTACAACTCTATGTGTTTATTCGTATTTTGCTATTTTTTGCAATCTTTCAAGCGCGCTCTCCTCACTCATGTTGCAACACACATTATAAATGCAAAACACAAATATCATGCACCAAGAAACTTCGAATGCCAATAAGTTTGATGACCCTTCCATCCTCCCATTTTTTCTTTTAGGGCAGCCCATTGTGTTTGTATTAATTAATCATTTTTTTAAGCACCCCATTCAATTCATGATGATTTTTTTCTTGTAAATCCATGTGGAAGTAGTTACATTCATTAATGGTTCAAATGTATTGTTATATTCATTCATCCATATGTCACCGTAACCACCTATCCATTCATCCCTTGTTTTTTCCACCATGTGTATTAAGATATGTCCCAACTCATCAATATAATTAGTTGATTGAGTTGTTGAGTCAATTGATTTTTTTATGGTTGTGGCTACTAGGTTGCCATCCTTCACCTATATCACCATCATCTTTGATTCCTTATCGTGATTGATATGTTATTTGTGTTTCTTTCGAGTAGATTGGTGTCTATACTTTAGAATTTTGCATAAATTCAATAAATTTGTACGATTTCAATTTGTTAATATTAACTGACATGAGATTGGGTTCAAGGTTAGTAAGTGTCACTAGTAATACCATATTGTTAGGCAACACATATTGTATTCTATATGGTCCAAACCATTTGCTAATGAACTTTCCAATACGTGATTCATTCCCTTTTGGAAACCATATAACAAAATCACCAAATTTGAATTGTTTTTTTGTATTATGTTGCTAACTCCACAAAGCCTAATCCACTTATGTGTTCCTAATTTCACTTCAAATTACAATTTGTCTTCTTGTAGTTTCTTTAACTTTAAGATTCTACTTGTTAAAACTCTCACATGATTCCCTTCTTTGTGGTCATTATCAATTATTAACAAAATGTATTTTGTAGGCATTAGAGGATGTAACCCATAAACAAGTTGGTATGGTGTATATATTGTACCTATTTTGTATGTTATTATGTAAGAAAACAAAAATATTGGTAAATGTTCATCCCAATCTCTTTTATTTTTGCTAACCAATTTAATTAACAATGTTCCCAACACCTTGTTGGTGGACTTTGCCTAACCATCCCCATGTGGGTAATAAGTATTGGAATTGACATGTTTTAGTAAGAAATGATCTATCAAATGTTTGATTACATCATTAATAAATTGCGCACCCTAATATGTGATTATAATTAATGGTCATCCAAACCTAATAAAAATGCATTCATATAGATTTTTGTTGTTATTATTGCAATATTTGTCCTTAATGTTTTGGCCTCCACCCATCTTGTTGCATAATTTGTGGCCACCAATATGTACTTTTTCCTTGTATACTTTCTTGTTGGTTTTATTGGTCCCACAAAATTAAGTCCCCATTTCATAATTGGTTCCTTTGGAAGAATTATGACTAGCTTAACCAAACTCTATGTAGCCAACCTTCTAATGTGTTGACACACATCACACAATTTGTAGAAATAACTAACATTTTTGTACATTGTAGATCATTAGTACCGTGTGTCTAGAAAATTGTTCTTTATGATTTCAGTAGTATAGTGTCCTCCTATTGCTCCTTCATGCAACTACTTCATCACCTTTTGTGTTTCTGTGGTTGATAGGCATCGCTTCAATTTGCTGTCCTTACCCATCTTGTACAAAACATCATTATTCAATGTAAAGGGTTTAGCCTTCCTAACCAACTATTGTTTTTGTCATGTTGACAAAAATTCTTCCATTTGTCATGTTTATAAAAAAATCTTGGCATCATTCAACCATTCTAGTTCTATGAAAAACAAGTTGGTATATGTGGTCTATTCTCGGATTCTTGTGGGTTTTGTGGTATTAGGCAATTTAGACAAACATCTCCAACTACATGAGTCTTGTTTAGCTTGTATGTTATAGTGAAGTCATACTTTATAAACAACAATAACCATAGGTAGTTATTCTCCTTAAGGTTTATGGTTTGTTTACCAAGTAAATTTAAACCATATGATCTACATAAAAACACAATTTTATTTCCCAACAAATAATGCTTGAATTTATGCAATGCAAAGACCATAACTAAAACTTCCATTTATGTGGTGCCATAGTTATGTTCTACACTATTAAGAAGTTTGGAAGCATACACTACTAGTTGATCACTTTTCCCTATGATATTCTGTGGCAATAAAGTTTCCATAGCGAACAAAAATGCATATGTGTGAACATGGAACTCTACGTCCGAATTTGATGGTATTAAAATTTGTGTTTCAATATATTATTGTTTCATAAGCTCACAAGCTTTCTGACACTCTTTTGTCCACATAAAACTTTTTGTTTTCCTTGCGAGCTTAATAATACCAGCCATAATTGTTGCAAAGTTCTTAATAAAACATTTGTAAAATTATGCCATGCCATTGAATACTTGAATTTGTAGTGAATTTTGTGGTACATGCATGTTCACGATCGCTTGTATTTTTTTGGGATAAGGTAGCTTACTTTTTTTTGAAATAAAAAATCCAAAAATTATTCTAGAAAATACCATAAAAACACATTTTTATGGGTTTAAATTGACGTTGTACTCCCTACACTTCTAAAAACATAATTTGAACTTTTGCAAGAAAGTTTCCATGTTATTATATATTGTGAAATCGTTTAGGAATATTTTCATGAAGTTGTTGAAATGTTTTCTGAATGTTTCTATCATAACTTTTTGAAATGTTGGAGGTTCATTCTTCACTCCAAAAGGCATCACCTTCCAAATAAATGTTCCTCAATTTGTGACAAGTGTTGTCTTGTATTTTTCTTTTGGAGCTATGGATATATCTGATGATACCTAGAATATCCATACAAAAATGAATATATGTTTTACACCTTGCCATTGTGTTTAATACCTCATCTGTGAATGGTCATAAAAAAAGATCCTTTTTTATTATTGCATTCAACTTTCTAAAATCCACATAGATTTTAAGCTTCTCATTCTTTTTTGTTACTACCACAATTGGTGACAACTATGTAGCCTCTACCACAAGTTGTATGAAACATGTTGCTAATAACTTATCAATGTTTTGTTTCATTGTTGTAGCATAATTTGGATTTAACCTATACTTGGCTTAGTGTGTTGGTGGTATGGTTGTATCTAATTCAATTTTGTGGTGAGGTAGCTCTAGTGGGATGCCTTTCAAATCTTTGTATGTCCATGCAAAGACATCCTTGTACTTTCAAAGAAGTTCCTCCAACTCCAACACCTTTTATGGTTGTAATTTAGAATTCACCTTCACCATATGTGGTTCCTTTTTAGTCCCTAGATTGAATTTTATTAATTGTAATTTTATTATTTTAATGTCCTTGACCTTTTTTGGGGTTTCATTTATCTAAACATTCCTTGGTTGGTGTTTGTAATACATTTATGTATAAACTTTTTATTCTAGAACAACTATTGGCTCATATCTATGTGTAGTCTCTCCCTTTACTAAAACAAATTCTATACTATTTAGTTATGTACTATGATTCTTGACTTCAGTACTTTTGTGGTTGGATTCTATGGATCCTATAGACTAAAATGTATCTAGATTTATGGTGTTTATAAAAAACAATTTTGGTTCTATAGTAAATATGATGTCCTTGTTTTCATCGATGATACCATTCTAGTAATCATAACATAACACTTTTGGTCTTTTCAACTCTACTCTTAGGTGCTTATAAGTCACCATTATGGTTCTAATTGTTCCATTCCTTTGATTGGTCATGGTGTTGTTTCCCCAATCATGTGCTATTATGGCATCCCTCAACCATGGTCTCTTTAGCAACATGGAATAACTAGTGTCTATTACACTATTTTGTAACACAATAAATGTAGTAATATATAGGGTATGTTGTGAACATATATCTTTAGATCACAAATCAATCCCATTGGATTGTAGTGGTCTAATATGCCATCTTTAGATTATATGGTGCGAGTTTAGGCTTTGGCAACCCCAGCCTCAATTTTAACTACTTTGTAATGATATTAATTCTAGATCTACCATTTAACAAAACATCTTTTACAATATTTTTTCTCAATTTTTATTTGAATAATCGCCATATGATTATCAATAGTTATAGTTGTTGTTAATTTTCGTACTATTTTTTTGTGACTATTTTTGCTACATTCTATGGTTTATTTGGTTTCATTTTCTGCCATAGATATCTTTTCAACTTAGGAATGATCTTCAATAATTTCCCCAAATTCAAAATATAATTTATTTCCAACATTTGTCTACTTGATGTTTTGAAATATATATTTTACCAATATTAGCTTACTTTGTGAAACTATAGATTTTTAAGGCTTAGAAGTTTCTAAAGATGGTGTTGTGTCTGGCATACTAGGCCATGTTGTGTTCCATCCTTCCATTGATGCAAAAGAGCCTTCATTTGTAGTTTGTGCCTTTTGTAATTGTTTTATGGTGTTTACCATTGTTTTTAAAAAATTCTCCAATTTCTTCTAGTTCACAATAATTTTGTTTTTTCATGGTTCTCTTTCCCGGAACCCTTATTCTTATGTGATTCTATTTATGGTAACAACATTTACATCTACTACATTGATTTATGCAATGACTATGTTAACAATAATTACCATTTTTCCATATGAAGTTGATGCGTTTTCCCCTTGGAACATCTTTTTCATCTCTGCAAATTTTGGACATTTTGTCATCTTGTGTCCATTCAAACCATAAATTTGACATACATATGATCCATTCTTATGAGCTTTCTAATTCTAATTGGTAGCCTTTATTGTTGCTATAGTTGGCGGATTTTTTTTTCTTCATTCTACATGTGTTTACAATGTGATTATTTTTGCCATAGTTTGTACAATGCTTACTAGTCTTTTGTGTTTTCATTTGCAGTTTTGATGTTGTATTTTTGTTGACCAATGCCATTAACAGTGCACTTTGGGCTTTTGTAGGTGTCATGATTTCTTCACACACCATAGCTGCCTCCTCATGCAACCACAATGTGGTCTATTTTAGTCTTACAATTGTAATCCTTAAATACAACTATAATCTTGCCCAAAACACATTAGTTAAAAAATTATCTATAGTGGGTGTTTGCAATCCATGAACCAACTTATGTATGCCCTCATAGTGCACCTTGACCCTTTCAATATTTCCATGTTTGATATTCTTGAGTTCCATGTAAATTTGTTTGTCATTTTGCATCTTGTGATGATGTTTACAAAAGGTTTGCATTAATTAAAAAAAACTACAATTAGGAAATTCTAACATGTAATTATGACACCAATTTGTTGTTGTTTTTCACAGTGTATAATTGAATGCATTGTTATGTACTCTTTAGATGTTTATCCATTTTCTTTTATGGTTCCATTAAATACTTTCATATGAGCATTTGGATCTACATTTTTCTTGTAATTTAAATACTTCAAAGCTTATCGATATAGCGTGACCATTGGAACCCTTGTTCCAAGTTCACCATTAATTTGGTTCTCTATCCTTCACAATTTATTGGAATCGATGGTGGCCACCCAACAAATATGTTTGCTTGTGTTGTCATAATTGGCATTGTGTAAATTGTTTGAGGTTTTGAAATAAGCATTGTTACCTTGCTTGGAACTTCATGAGTTTGGTTTGTTTTGCGTTCAAGTTGAGTACTTAGTAATACTTGGTATGCACCTTAATTGTTCTTAGTTTGTTTCCTTCTTTTTGATGGCTTAGATTCTTGGATTCATTAAATATTCTTAGATTCATTAAATATTGTAATCAATCCTTTTGTTACTTATTTAAACTTTTAAATGGACTTCAAATGACTTGAAAATGACATAATTTTGAGAAGATTCTTAAAATATATCATTACATAATAATATAATGCAACATATATTTGGGTCAAAAAGAAATTTTAATGTTTTTTTCAATTTACAAATAAAATATTCATAATATATTTCATGAATATTTCAAAATAAGTAGTCACCTAAGTCCTTATTCAAGGTGCACCTTTGACTCAATATTTCATGAATGCACCCCACACAAATAATTGGAAAAATCTCAAAATTTTGAAAGATTTTCATCAAATTTATTATGCAAATTGATTTGAGGTTGTTTGATGTCATTCTCAAAGACAACACAACAATCAAAGACAACACAACAAACACAAGTTTGATTTCCCTATAGTCCAAACAAAGTTTAATGTAAAATTTGATTTTCTCCTCACAACATATTTGATGCTACCACACCTCCTCCATAATATTGAAAGGTTTTAAAAAATAGATCCCATCTTAAAGTAACAAGAAATAAAAGAAAAAATTCAATTAAAAAAATATAAAGATAACATGCAATTGTTAATGACATGATGGATAAAAGGTACTACAACAAAAACATGTTTTTCACATCCCTTACATTGTGACCAAGATAACTAACATGATTAAACTTCTTGTTCAAAATGACTTTACAAAATAAATTTTGTCCATTTTGGCCCCCTAAAAAATAGATATGTTCAATATGACTAAACCAAAACCACAAAAACATAGCTTTTATGCCCCTAGGAAACTAACTGTAATAATTATAGACTCAATTATAGTCAGTGCATGATGATGGACTATGCCTGTTTTCACTAATTAAATAAGTAGATGTGTCTAAGTTGAAATACAATTTGAAAATTAACTAATTATTTAACAGACGTGGGTCAAAGTTGCCAAGGTACCATGATATTCCACTTATTTCAAAGATCTACTCCATAGTAATGGAGACTCATTTTATTTTGTTCCTATGCAAGTTTGGTTTAATTGCATTTCTAATATTCTTTAAGGAATATAAATTCATATGTGTAAAGAAAATGAGGTAATCTGAAGATCAATGAAATAAAATAAAATAAACATAAATATCATGACATGGAACTTGTGTATTTTGATGTCATTATTATATTAGATCTCTAATTAATGCAAACACATTTCCTCAATTTGGAGGTGATGCCTTCTCATCTGCAACACTAGTAACTTTGGTGAGTCCAGCAATCCTGGCACAGATCTGCCCAAATCATTTGGTGCTCTCCCAGAGGCCATCTAAATCTTTTCCACCAGCAATCTGCGCCCAAAGGCGTGCTCTGTCCCTACGGGATCCCTTCTCGAGTAGATAATGAACAAAAGGAGAAAGAAAGGCCATTAAGATTAGTGTTACTTGGAGTGGCCTATTGTCCACTGATGGAAAGTATGCAGATCAAGGGAAAATAAAAAACAGATGAAAAAATAAATGAACAAAACTTGTTCAAAACAAAGAATTATTTGTCAATCCAAACTCGACCTTTTCACAACTAAAAGGCATGTGTCAACTAAGACTCAAGCAACACCCACTAGCGCACTGCACATCATGGATGGTGTGTGGACAGGGAACACTTTTTGGTTGTACCCCTGTACCATGGTGGTCAGCTACCTACTAACCATTCACACACAACTGCCGACCTAATTGCCACCAAGTGCCTCACCTACTGATTTACCAACATTATAACCACTTACATTGCCTACCTACTTACGTAGGTCCTTGGTCATTCCTGGGTAGTGTGAGGCTGAAAGTAGGTGGGTCTACATGATAGGTCATCACTGTGGAACGTTGGTGACTCAGTTGTGCTTCATCGACAATCAAAAGTATACTGGGTTTCCAATGGATGGTGCACTGGTAGGTGCTGCAGGCTAAGCAGTCTTTTGCACACATGGTTCGTTAGGGGACAAGAATACATATGAAAAAGCTTAAAATTCCAGGACACCTCAGTCCATAATAGATTGCATGGAAAACCAGTGATGCAATACAAAACTTGAACTCTTAGTACATACTAGTGTGGCCTGTGGCGTTGGCCCAAGTGTGACCATGTCCTCAACGGATTTTTCCTTCCAAAAACCTGGTTTTTGGGAATTTATTTGAATTTTCAGCAGCAGAAATCACTTAAAAATCAATATTTCCCACATTGTGAATCCAAATCTTACCATATAAATTCCATTAAATCCTGCTCAGCAAGATCTTTCCAACAACACTAAAGGCACATTCGAATTCCTCCAAAAATTTCAGCTACAATTTAACTATTTTCAGTGAAGAAATCATTCAATATTCAAGAACTTTTGCACAGCAAGTCCAAACGTCATGGAACCAAGCCCATGCACCCCTCCTTGTTGAGAGCTTTCCAAAGACACCAAGAACACAATCTGAAGCATCCTGGTTCCGTGGATCTCATCACTACAAAACAAAACAAACTACCTTCCTTCATAGATAGATAATAGCTTGTATAATTTGGTTTAAGTCAGAAATTGAACAAGTCAGAAATGGTCCAGTGCCATTGTTTTGAGAGAAGACCAGATAATTATGAGAACAAAACTGCAACATATACCTTCCTTCAGTCAGGGCGAAATGACAACCATGTTGGGAACGTTACGTGGACAGCAGATGATATTGATTACTTTGTTCCCATGACTTGGTTTTTTTTTGAGTGAAGAAATTTTACAATACTTCTGTTGGTGGTGTTGTGCCACCATTGCAATACCCATTTCCAGAGTGTTGCACAGTGGCCAAAAAATGTTACACAACGTAAGCATGCAGGTGTCTGGGTTTGATTTTCGGACTTCTCAATTATAGGCAAGAGTCTTAACTTTGGCCTATTATCCCCCATAGCCCAACCATGGCCAAAACTGTGGGGAAAAGGAAAAAAAACAACGATTAATTTCAGCGTTTTTGGCTTCATTGTGTTCCCAATGGCCATTCTCTGCAGAACCAAAAAGGCTCTTGGGGGAGCGGATAAGCTGGGAACGGCCAGTGGGAAAGCAGTGAGCCAAAAACGCTCTTGGAGTACTGGATCAAATGCGGATCTCCATCCACTGCGGATGGGATATAACTCCCAATGCGGTTGCTGATTAGCCCTGGGCCCTTCTCAAATGAGTCTTATCCAAAAACAAGGCCCAAAGCCTAGTTCTTAGATCATTAAAAACACAATCAATACTGAGAACAGCTGGCCCCAATGAGTGCCTGCCACCCATATTCCAACTGAGTTGCAGACCAATTGTGCGAAAAACCGAAATTGAACCGGACAGCAGCCCACCAATGACTGCCTGCCACCCATAGTCCAACTGATGGGTCGCAAGCATTATTTTGAAA
>Ga0209208_10000914_pt1 | contig 40309 bp, 34 predicted proteins | sample S1TSphfallax_3_FD_187694 | JGI IMG/M metagenome (GOLD analysis project Ga0209208, IMG submission 187694) | Host-associated microbial communities from peat moss isolated from Minnesota, USA - S1T2_Fd - Sphagnum fallax MG (SPAdes) (version 2) | ecosystem: Host-associated > Plants > Peat moss >... | reverse complement strand
ATCGCCTCCAAAATAGACACAAACACGCTCTGTCTCTGTCTCTGTCTCTCTCTCTCGGGGAAGATGGCGGTGATGTCTTGGTTAAAGCAGCAGCTTAGAAGAAATTTCTAAAATATACTACACCCCACTAGCTTGCAGCAACGCGGTCAAATTTGAAAGCCAAATTTTTTTATAAAAAAATACAAAATCATAGAAATTAATTAACACGCTCAAATCCTGTAAAAGCCTGTCACAAGTTGAACGAGTCGGGTGGGGGGCACAAATTTTGTCGTTAATTTTGGACCAAAAAACTTTGGGAAATTTTGGATTTGTAAATTTTAAAAAAACTTCTCCTAGTGTAACACACCACCTTACCGTGTAAGACTATGGATGATGGTATCTGGACTGGAAACAACCTTCAGTTTTGGTCATTTTTTTCACAAAGAATTTTTTTAAAAATTAATTCAATCTAAGAAAAGGTCCAGTTTCATTTTTATTACACATAATTAGTTAGTTAATTAATTAATTAATTAATATTGATTTGATAAACTAGTGAAAACACAGGTCAAAATAGATACATAGTATGTAATGTTAATTATGTACAATTCAATTAAATGCAATAACTAGTCTTAAATGTAAATGCAAAGTCAAGCTTATACTTTTTTTTAAAAGAAAAATTTCCTTATATATATTTAAAGAGCTTGAGTGTCTTTTAAATATGCCTTGATTTAGGTTCTAATCCAATTTTAGATGAAGGCCAATTGCTTGAAAACTCTGGTTTGAAGACCTTAAAACAACACTTCACCACGGGTATAGTGGGTTTTCATTTTGGTCCACATTTTGACAAATGTTGGTTGCATGTGTTAACTTGGTCTTTCGTGAACCAAACACCTTAACAATAAAATTAAATTAAATCCCCATTGAGAAATTTGTGGCCAACAATAATGTCTTTTTTAAAAAGTTTATAATCTTTAATTTTATTAATGTATTAGTGGTGTCCTGATTGTTATGATCTTGTCTTTTGTGACGTAGTGCTCTTGAGCTTTAATATTTTTGCCTTTGTTACTTCTTCTGGATTCCCCGATCCTGCCTTTTTTTAATTTAATTTTAATTCTTTTTTAATTCAATTTTTTTCTTCATTGAGAAAGCACTTACAAGCCTCTCTCCAAATGAAGAAGATATATTTTTTAAATATATTTTTTAGCGATAATAATAAAAATGATTTTGTATGTCAAATTTTCAACCAAAATTTAAGTGTTGTGATGTGAACATAGGTTTGCTCCAATATTTAACTTGTGTCCAAATAACAAAGCCTTTCATTCAAAAGGGTGACAAAAACCATAACAACCTCTGCGAAGGAACACCACCTTACACCGGGCAATTTCCTTCTCCCTCTTGGAGCAGGACGTTCCGGGTAAGCTCCGTAGGGGCAGGGTGCCATGTAAGGCAATCTGGACCCTCAGTTGTTTACGCAAGGGAAGGCACCGTCGTCGGTCGTTTTAGGTTGGTCGACATCAGCGATTTTAGTCACACATTGATGGACGTCGATTGACCGATCGTAATGATTGGCTCACATTCGAGACATATTTTTGTCCAATATTTAAATATTGTGAACCCAACCGCGTGAGTGGCCGAACATTGCCTTCCTATTTCCTATATTTTATTATTTGAATCACATGTCGTACTCACTTTCATACTTGTTTCCGTTTTTTAAATTTTTTATTAAAGCTTAGCAAGGTGAACTGCTGACCCAGCGGCAGCCAAACAAGGTGAACCACCGATTACTACGGACGCGCCAATCAGCCTTTTTATAACTGGAAAAAAATTCCAAGAAATAAGAGAGATACAATTTTTTTAATTAAAAAAATATTTTTCATTTTTTTCAAAAAATTCCCGGAAGTGAGGAATATATTTTTAAATTTTTACAATTTTTTTTTTTCAGATTTTTATGTTTAGTTTTCATTGTGTGGCCATAAATCTTACAGATTGACGAAAATTTTATATTTCATATTTGGTTTTATAGCCAGATTTGGCTAAATCTTCTTAGTAAGGATGATTGCCATTTTATTTTATTTCGACATCTTCATATGCATGAATCGTCACTTGATCTACATAATTAAATTCCTTTAATAAAAACACTAGAGCCAAGGACCCAAGACAACAAACGGTTCAACAATTCAAAACCTCACTTTACATAAAGAAATTGTATCTATATGTAAGAACCTCGAAGAGATTTTACGTGTAAGAAACCTCCCACTCTTAAAGAGCAAGTACTAAGAACCATTGGCCTTGAGCCTCTCCATATGATCTTCATAAAAGTGTTTAGGGTCATGAGAAACTTTTGCCTTTTGCATATATGGCTCTTGACTACGTTTCTCTCTTTTGAATTGCCAAGCCACACAATTTGGATTCATTTGAAGCAACTTGAATCCTTGAGTTGTGTACTATCTCTTGGACCCTAGCTTGCATCTTGGTTCTTCAAATCATGAGCTCTCTTTTGAGCTCTTCTTTGTTTTTGGGTAGAGACCAATTGAATTTTCATTGAAAATGGTGCCATGTAGGTTTTAGTCTTGATTTGCCACTTTTTTGGTCTTGGACGCTCATCTGAAGGCCATGGGTTCAATTGAGATTCTCATTGCAAATGGTTATAACTAGAACGACATTGATGACTAATGGAATTGGTCGTAGAAACATCATCCTTTCATAGTCTACTAAAGAAAAATATACTTGGTCATAGTGGAGTTGTACCCTTCTTCTTGTTGCTTTGCATATGTAGCCAAAAATGAGCTGGTCACCATTTTTTTCACACTATTTTGCAAGCTTTTTTTAATGTTACATGCTTTGGTGAGCTAGTTTGCAAGTCACTCAGCATGTGTGCACGGTTACTCCATTGATTGTCACTTTGTACTCTCAACCCTATTTCTTTATTTCCTCCTCCATGGTTTCATTTGATAATGATTATAGGAATGGTCATCTAGCCGTCATCAAAATTTGACCTTGTCTACACACATGTTTTTTTTAGCGGAATGTATGTTAACCAAGCCATGAATTAAGTCCTCTATCACTTGCAAGCTTAACATGAGTTCCAACCAATTGGTTCATAAGCTCTATGGTCATGATCATATGGTTAAAATATACTCTTGTAATGTGGGGTCAATATGGTTGAACTAATGTTATAAGCAAAGTTAAAGTTTGAAATTAAGATTATCAATTACTTATCTATTTGGTTATTTAGAGGCCGGAAAATCTAGCATTGTTGGATTGAGTTTAGGTACCCTAGTGGTAAAATTCTATTGGAAATCTTATTGGGGGGTTTTTTTTTATAGTTAAATTTTCAATGTCCAAAATGATTCAAATTCAAAATATCTCCTTCACCATAGGTCTAAAATTTACAAAAATCACCTCCAAGAAATCTTGCTCATCAAGGACTTTCCAATAATATCAAGAGTGCACCCCAATTTCCTTAAAATCTTTAGTTATGATTTTTTTTAATGTTTTCACACAATTATTCAATATTCCATAAGCTTGGCACCATACAACTAAAAAAATACAAAACCACCTCAATGCACCTGTACTAATTGAGGGCTTTTCAATGATACAAAATGAGTAACGAAAGGCTTTGTGATTTGGGAGACTTCAACATGACAAACAAAACAAAAACAAACTACTTTAATAATATCACAAAGATGAAATTCACCATTGAAACTAGATGTTAAGTAGGTCACCAAGAAGAAATTATCGATAATAGATGCTTCATCTAGCAGTTGAATCTTCTAAATTGTACACCAAAAATTTGAATCGGAGGTGGAAGCAATAGACGATTATTATAAACATATTTTGAAGTTTTTTTTTTCTCAAATGAAAATTTATATGAAGATGTGAATAAAATTTCTTGTATGATTTTTCCTCATAACTTATATACACTTACACTTATATGGAGTGCTAATAGAATTTTACTATGTCATTTACATTTATAAAAAATAATAAGTCATAAACGATATACACACACAACACACGTCATTCATTACCTTTTCAAAAAGGAACACCTCATATGTTGGTGTGAACATGGTTCATAATTACATTGGCTTAAAAGAGAATCTAGAGCTTGTTGTTGTTGCATTTTGAGGCTTGTGGCGAATTTGACATCTTCGTGGCAAACATGACACCTTTCGACATTTGTCACAAGCATAAAATATGCATCCTTGGGAAAAAAAACCTTTGTTGATCGTCTTGCACTAACCACATTCTTTTCTTTTTCTAATGAAAGGTTGTATTTTAATATTCTAAAGCATACCTTGGCATATTCATAGCACATACCTTTGGCAGCTTTGACAATAATTATATTATTTTCAGAAATGTTGAAGTTTTCAGAAAATAGCTTTTGCAAAGTACTATGAAGGAAAATTAAAAATCTATACTTATAATGTTTTTTTTATAAAAAAATTGACATGGAATATTCAAACTAAAATAAATATTTGACACTGAAATGTTGAACTAGTTCTTTAAATTTAAATGGTTATTCTCAAATATGATTTTCTCTTTATGGGAATTATGATTTTCTCTTTATAGGAAAATATTACCTAAAGACTTTAATTACATTTAGAAGCACATGTGTGCGTGTCACCTATAGATGTTGTAAACACCAAAGCCCCAATTAGCCATTTCATGTTCTTATATGCAATGAGGGTTTAGGGTTTATGGGTTTTTGGCATATGGGGACTATAGACCATATGCCAATCCATAAAAGAAAATCATCCGTGCTTCATGTACAACAAGCCTGCTTATGGCACCTGGCTCCAAGAACTTCCTCTAGAGAGAGAGGGCAATTTTTCATAAAATGGTTGAAAAAAACCCTAATTCAAGACACCTAAATTCATGCTTACAAAAAGTGATGTTTGACACACCTACCTTATTGCGTAACAACAACAAATCTCTCATCTATCTTGTGAACTCCGGGGTTGAAGCATCTTGGACCTGAAGAGTAAGTACCAAGAGGAGTTGTGACTGGCCGGGAAGCAAGGGCTGAATGTGAACCACCAAATGAAAGTGCGCAAACCTTTGAAGAATGTAGTCAGTGACCATTCGAAAGATAAGAACTTTTGTTGGTCACCAACAACTCCAACTCTGACATCTGGTGACCAAATCGATAGCACCTCCATCTTAAGGCGGGCTGTACTGGAGGGGAGGGTTCTTCTAGGCTTGGAGTTTTATTGAGTTTACCTCCCCCCTTTCTTTAGTTGATATGTTTCACACACAACTAGTGGAGGTTTTGGTACTTAGTGGTTCACTTTCCTTCTTGTGGTCCGCCTCTTTTGGGGCTGTTTGCTTGCCTGGACTTTGATCTTTGTCCTTTTCTTCTTTTTCTCTCTCTCCCTTCCTTGGGTGTGTTCTTTTTTATAAAAGTTGGCACGGGTTTCATCGATAGAAAGTTGAGCAAGTTTGTGCAACACACACGAAAGGACCAGACCGACTTGGAATGTTATTTTTCTCCCCCTTCTCAATGGCCCACACAACTGGGTCTGAAGTTAGGGTTATCTTCACACAGATTTTTAGTAGTGTATGGGCACACACACACGCTGCTTATAGATTGAAAGAACCCACCAATCATACTCGCAATGTATCACCCCCAAAAAAAAATGAAAAATATTGTTGATTTTTACACAGTGTAATAACACCCTTGGGCGTGGGCATTATGAAATGGGGACTCTGGTAATGCCCACCGGCCTTGAGCTTTTTAGCCTTCACAAATGTGCCTCATAAGTGGCATTTGTAAGAGCATCTCCAGCAGTGCTCTGTATGTGAGACCCTGCACCGAATAACTTTCACGTCCAAGTTTAGTTATTTTACTTTTTTGCAACCCCATCGATAAAACTGAAACTAGGACAGCAACAGCAAGTGTGTGAGGGACTACTAATAGCAAACCACCTGGACCAATCATTATGATGAGACTACTGAGCACCACTCAGATCATATTTATTATACACTTTTCTGCAGCTGCACAACGTTGCTGCGTCTCTGAGCAGCCACCACAAACTAGTTTGTGTGTGCAATTATGTTAAGCCAAATCCATTTTCCTGACCCAAACCGGCATATTTTGACTATTACACTTGTTCAATATCCATCACCATGCCATGTCCCACAATTAATTATTAATCATCATCATCATGAGACTAGCTAATTATATGTTCATTTATTTTCAAAATAGCCCTTGATCCATCCATGTCTTCTTGCAAACACTACCAGCATCATCAGGTTAGAGATCTCATGGAAACAACTCAAACTCATATAAAATGTCCCAAGGCTTCTTCATGCCTATCCTTAAAGTTGTGTGTACATGCATTTGAGAATTATTATAATTTAGTCCTTTGGCTCACCTATAGGCTAGGGCATCTCCACCCACACCCACCATGTGGGGGTCACAAGAGCTCATCAAGAGTGAAATGAAATTAGCAATTTTTTTCCCAATTTAATTTCTTCGCATGTTTCTTGCTATCTCAAATACATTTTATCATTTCTAAATGTTGAAGGTTTTAAGTGTAAGATAACACTCAAGGGCTGGGGCATTCCCAAAATAATGGGCCCTTGACCCAAAGGACATTGCATGATGTAAAAAATTTGACAATTTTATTTTATTTTAAATTTTTTTTCCCACGATATCCCCCAGTGAGTATCTGCAAGGTATCCATTGAGTATGCAAGTACCCATTGGGTATCATGAGGAAAAAAAAAAAATGAACACATGGTCATGATATTGAATAGAATGAAAAAGGGATATTGAAGTAGGTAGCTGAAGAGGAGCATATTCTAAGATCTTGACGGCTAATCATGCACTTTGAAATTTTGTACATACACAAACATGTGTAAAATATTGAGAGCTTTCTACTCATGAGTACTTGAGCAGCGGTTTCTTGACTTATGTTTAGTTGGGTCCTGCCCCCACGAGGGGCAAGGACTATCACATGGGGAAGAGATTTTGAACTTAAGTTAGTTTCATATTGGTAGAAGACGATTTTTTTGTGGGATGAAGGTTGACGAATTACTACGGTTAGGGGGGGATTCAAAATAGTCATTCTAGCTACAATGTGGAACAATGTGTCCATTTTTCAAACAAGATTCAAGAACTCACATGATGACAGGAATTTTGAAGATATCTTTTACATGCTATAATGATGATTTCAGTTTTTGAAAAACCAATTTATCATAATCTTCAGAGTCAATTAAGAAAGAACAGGATTGAGAAGAAAAAACAATGGCCAGTGAGGAGGAGGAGGAGGAGGAGGGGGAGCAGCTCGTGAAGCTCGAATTTAGGTTGTTTGATGGTACAAATGTAAGTCCCAGGAAGTATGCAATGAAAACCACAATTGCCACGATCAAAGAAAACATTCAAGAAGGGGAGCTGGTTTTTCTATTACCTTGGCACTGATGTTGAGGTGAATTTTTTTGGTTCACTGTTGTTGTTTCTTGCATGGAAGGAGAAGGAAAACATGTAAGTGTTGTGTAAAGCACTAGAAATGTTCAATTTATCTCTCTTTGATTATGCTTTTGTGGTATTTGATCGTGTTTTTTTTATAAAATTTAGGCAGCTATTGGCATAATTTTTTATTATCAATCTATGTATCTCTGGATTAAAGTGTGCATCTAGCAGCAAACATATGCGTGTTTGGACAATGTTCTACAAAAGATGAAGATGTAATGGCCAATTGTGGATCAGTAGATTGTTTGGTAATGAGATCAAAGCAGCAACAATGTGATTTTTTGATGTGTTGGTGAGATGGACGACAAACCCAACAAGTTTGAATCATAATTTATAGCAACTTGGGGACTTCCATACATTCAAAAGTCTGAGAATGCCATGGCTTCTTAATCCCATCTTTGCAAGTTTTGAAAATGGCCAATGTTGAAACCCGAACAATTTTTTGTGGAGCCTTGGGGTTAGCTAATATCCTTATTGAGTTGGAAGTTTTCATGAGCATTGCCCTGGTTGTGGTGTGTGTTGAAATAGCAAGACAACCCTCAAACCCTTCCAAAAATAATGGGCGTGGGTGCACCATTTTTTAGATCTTTTTGGAGTCCCCCCAATTGTCTTTCCAACCAAAGGTGTTCAATTATTCACTTCACAAGGATTATTTGTGCTGCCCTGCTATTCATGGAGCTACTATGGTCATGGCAAACAAATGCCAACAAGAAGGAATTCGTTAACATGTTCTTATAGTCTAATAGTTATACTTGTATTGAATTATGTCCAAGAGGTTGTGATTTGAGGCATTATGATAAAATGCCAAAGCTTAGAAAGCAACAAACACTTCTCATGGAATTTTCAGTGTAGTGAAAGGCTTTGGATAGCCAACACATGAACTATTCATTCATGACACCAAAGTTTGTTTGAAAGATCCAGATGTGGAGAAACAAGACCCATGGTTTTGATTATTTGTTGAAGTTTGCTTGCAACGAATGGGCTAAAAATTGTTTTTGAATTCAAAACCAATGTGTTGATACAAGCTTGGAACGTATGCCTTACACTAGGTTGCAACCTCAAACACCTTCTACACAATTGTGACCCATTTCAAGCTGAGATGTAGTGATAAGTATAAATTGTTGGAAATGGGGGAATTTGCAGAGTGTAATTTGGTGTCAAAATTTATTCTATAGGTAGTTACTAAACACAACTACTACAATTGTCTTTGTGCTACCAAACCATGATCAAAAGATGATTATGTGGCAGTCGAAAATCATGTGCAACCACCAAATTTTTGGAATGTTGTTTATGAATTTGGTGAGATTTACTTAACTTGAGGGGTAATAAGTTTTATGAATGTTTGATTTTTTTTACCTAGTATAATGGGGTATATTCTTGGATTTTTTTTTGCCATGTTCATGGTTCAAGAATGTCTCAAAATGCACCAATTTTAAAGTAAGCAACAATTGATTCGATTCCAACAGCAATTGCAAGGAGATCAATGAACACTCTTGTTTCTCCCCATCAACCCATTGCACACATTAAAGACAAGGTATTCTGATCCATCTTTTTTCCAACTAATTATCTTCATATTCTTAATATCTTAAAATATTTTCATAAACTACATTGTTGCATACTCTTATTTTTATTTACTTTCTCAACAGTAAAATTCATTATATTGGATCACATTAGTTTATTGTATGGGAAGTATGAATTGTTGGGTAATTATAGTTTCATGTATGGGCTATTGAAAAACAATAGTTTACTATACTCCCAATAAAGTGTTTTACAAGAGTGCAAAAACACATATTAGCAAATTCAAACCGGTTTTTTAATGCATGCTCAGTTGGAACTAAAACAATTAATACTCATTCGACAAATTTCAGTTCACTTTTTGTTGAACCGTCCAACATGGGGTGGCAACCTTATATCTAAACACCTAAAGCCTAACCTAGGGTTTAACATTTTTTTTAAAAATTCTTTTGTTCATGTTTGAAACTTATATTTGTATTGTTGTTTTGCAAGTTTGAATTTCAACTTGGTTTTAAATTTGCAACTTCTTGGATTAAAAAAACTTGAGTGTGGTCTTTTGGGAATTGTCCTTTGATACATGGTCAATGCTGAAATATGGATGGGTCTTGTCGGGATTTTTTTGAAATCTTCAAGTTAAAACTTTTAATTAAAACTTGTATAAGTACCAACATATTTTAACATAAACCTTGAAACCTAAACCTTAACACTTGCAATCTAAAATTTTAAAACTTGAAACCCTAAAAATATATAATAAATTAAAATTTAGATCCAAAGCCAAAAAAATGATAAAGTTGATAATATCGATTTTAACTTCCATCACAATCCAAACTATGTTATAAACATTAATAAAAAATTAGATTTAAGATATTACATATGCAATCCAATATATGTTAATATAAATATCATATTGATCAATTGAAGTTTAGAACATAATTCAAAAAATATATTTTATTTTTTTAAGATATAGAATTAAGTTGAACTTTCAAATTGAAATTATCATTTCATGGAAATTGATTTTAAAAAAAAAACCAAACTTGGTTTTAAATGAATTACTTGTTTTCAATATAATGTTGGAGACTACTTATTTGATGCAATAGCTTATTTATAAAATATTCAATAACTTCAAATTCAATTCGAATGAATTTTATGTTCCATTTACAAAATGCTTAAGTTTTGAAATACCATAAACATTATTATGTCACAAATGTGAATTAAATTATGAATTTCTACATTATTTACATCATCGGCAAGCAAACAACAAAGAAACATACATTAAAAAAAATGTCATTATTAGCTTTGAATGGTGGATTATGGGGTGACTTTAGTGATGTTTATTGGATATCACATTATTTGAAACATGCAATCCATGTTTGGAATAAAAGTAATGACTGCCTAATGGTTAAAATACGAGACAAAACTAATGGGAATATGTTGCACATTGTGTATGGAAACAACCACTTGTAGATACATGTTATCAAACATTAGTTTCTTTCGATTGTTAAAATCAAAATATGTGTGAAACAAATAATGATAGCATGACAAAAAAACCCACTAATTAAAAAATGAACTTCGTAATAAACAAATATATATATACATGGACTTTTCAATTGGATAATAATTTGTTGGAAACTCAAAAACAACAATCATCGATGGATGCCACAAGAAATAACATTAGCATTCACAACCAAATTCCCAATGTTGTAGTTGAATATATTACAAATCAAATGACATATGAAACACATCAACTGTAAAAGAAAATAACAATTTAAATTTTTTCAAATGAAAATGGAAAAAAATCAAATTACTATTCCCCAAGAAAAAAACTTAACACCGAAAAAAAGCAAATTGGAAATATCAATACACAATATATTTGCAAACCTTCACATTATGTAAAATTGTTTTTTGAAAGAAAACCACTAAATAATGATATTGAATATAATAAAACAATATATAGTTTAAATTATGACCATCATAATTTTATCTATTTAAATACTTCTAATATAGTCTTTTAAAACTCAATAACTCACTAGAAAAGAATGTTCACATATTAAATGAAGCACCACAAAATATTAATAATATCGAAAACAAAATCGTAAATGAAAAGATTTGTTGATATTCCGAAGATAAAAAATAATTTGGTGCCATTACAACAAACAAATTTACATCAATAATGAAAAAAAAATCAAAAGATAAACATATTGTAAAATACAAAAAAAAATTAAATTTAAGACATTGCAAAACATGTTATTCTTGTCAAAATTTATATTTTGCATACCAAATCCAATATTGAACTAAATCATGTATTAATCAATTTTTTGCAACCATTCCAATTACAACATTAGATAATCATGTATTGATTTGTAAATCACATGAAAGGAAAATAAAACATGGCAAACCACTTGATTCAAATCCACATAATTATATTATAGAAAACAAACCAAACATGAATTTTGTTTCAATGTTGAATAATATTGAAGAACATTTCATCACACCTTGTCTTACATTCGCATAGATTTTTCAATTGCAAGGATATAAACAATATGAAATACATGGGAGTGTTGTGAATGTTGCAACCAATTTGAATTTACTTCAAAATGTACTACCACATATGCCATATGATGATTTGTCAATTGTTATGCTTCTAAAAAAGGAATTGGAATATAAATCAATATATATATATGATATGTTATGTTCAATTTAATATAGTTATGAAAGCCTTACGACAACTTTGTCATCTCCCATAAGTGCAAAAAACTTTATAAAATTGAATTGGAAAAATCTCATAGAATTCACAAACGCAAGTAAAAACAATGATTTCGAATATAAAATTATTGGAAATGACATCAATGAAGAAATTCTAACAAATTGCAAGAAATGCTAGAAAGAGACAAAACAAATACATTAATACATAGCCTTTTAAATGTAGAATAGATTGTCGATGACAATAACAAATCCCTAACAATTACACCAAGTGAAGGTTTTTGGTCTTTGGGATTATTTCAAAATATTTATTATGAAGAATACAACTTTCCAACATTACTTTTTGGTCATTCAAAACCACCATTGAAATGTTCATGATTTTTGAATTTATAGTATTTTTATGAAATAAATTCTTTTAAAAAATTCAAAAATACTTTAATTAGTAACTATGCATATTGCATATAATTACAATAATCATTACTTTAAAAAAACTAAAATCCAAAAAAAAACCCTTCACATATATGATTTTAAACAATTAGTATTGTATTACACCCTATGGGTAGGGCCTCCGTGTCTACAACACCTTGTTGACTATAGGTGTTTTGTTGGGTGAAATATAATCAACCTAAGTCATGGTGATTGGCCCACATATGACCAAATTTCAAAAAACTTCAACAATACAATAAAGTTATCCCTAAATTGGTACCATATTGGGTTTCACTTTCACCCCCTCTTTGCTCCCTTGTCCCTTATTTTGGTGTAATCTACAAAGTTTTAAGGTAGGGGTCCAAATTGGGAATCCCAAGATGAGATCCCCAAATTGGGCATATCAATTACCTATTTATTTTTCATTCATGGGTTGCCCACTCTAGCGTATGATATTGGGGCTAGGGCTAGGGGGTTAAAGTGATCTTGACTATTGGCTATGGTTATTGGTTAGGGTTTTCTTTTGTTATTGACTATTGTTGACAATTATTGGTTATTGTCGATGGCTATATATTATTGTGATGACTATTGGCTATTGGTTATTAGCTATTGTCAATGGTTATTGGCTATAATTATTGGGTATTCGTTATTTTAAGGTTCATTTTTTAGAAAATAAGTTTGAGCCTTTTCCAATTTAATTTTTTAGGTTTAAAGGATGGGCTTTCAAAGGTTAAGTATTATGGTTTATTGTTTGTAAACTAATCATATATAAGCCATCCAATAGACTATGAATCAAAATTTGAAATGTGTCCATATGTTGAAGCCAATTATATGGTGACAACTAACAAATTTTGAAAACCCAATTATTATTTACTTATTTATTGGGTAGGTAGGTAAGTATGTAAGTAGGTTGTAGGTAGGTAGTTAGGTAGCAAGGTAGGCCTTATAAATAGGTTTAAAATAATCCTATTTTATATTTGGGTCAAGCTTCTTTCATTGGTTCATCCCAAAAGGCCCTTGGTACTTAGTTTATGAAAAAGATTAATGCACCTATTTATGTAGTGTACACAATTGTATTGTAAGACAAAATATATGAGATGAAAAATTTAATTACAAACATGACCAACCCAATTGCATGGTACATTGCACCTATGCAATATTAACCTAATTTATTAACTACCTACATTATTTATATTATAAGTAATCAAAATAATATTAATAACTAATGATACTAACAAGAATAATATTTATTAAAATTCAATATTTATATTAGTTATAGTTTGTATTACTAATTAAATATATAATGTTATTACCTAGCTTAAATTAATAGTTAATTTATAGTAGGATACTTATAGGCTAGTTAGTTGATGTATCCTACTAACCATAACAAACACAACTAATTGTTCGAGAAAAATATTCATTATTATTATTTATTATTTAGTAATTTTAGTAATAATTTTTTTTTTGATAGTGATAATAACCTATATAATTGACAATGAATATTATTATAATATTATCAAATTTATGCTAAGATCTAACTAAGGTTGGGTACTTATAAACTAGGTAATGTAAGTTATTAACCATAGGTATATTATCACAAATAATAATTTAAATAATAATAATAATAATTAATGATATCAACCATGGTTAATTCAAATTTTTCATTGGTTTAAACATGGTTAATTTAGCTTCATAGTTAGTTTAACCATGATTAATTTAATTTATGTTAATTGAACCATGGTTAATTTTGCCAAAGTTTGGTTTAATTTTAACCAAACTTAATGGGTTAGCTTAACCATGCTTACTTTTAGCCATGGGCTAATTTAATTAAAGTTAGTTTAGCTTCATAGTTAGTTTAATCACGATTAGTTTAATTTACATTAATTCAACCATGGTTAATTTAGCTGAAGTCAAGCTTAAGTTTACCCTTGGTTAAACAATAATTTGCTTTGGATAGAATTAAATAACATGGGTTTAGCCCTAGTATTAAAGGTAAAAAATAACTATATATAACTTAGGTAGATATATTGGGTGTACTAACATAGGTATGTATTCATTTAGGCCATGGTTTTTATGACACATGTCCATTTTGTACATTACTAGTTGCACATTAGTTGCACACACAACTATATGCCAAAAATTTATACAATATCAATTTTGTAGTTGCAACTACAACTAATGTAGTTGTAAGCTACACCTAGTTCTATGTAGTTCCATAATGACTAGTTGCAAATGACAAGTCTCTACTTGTGATGAATATCCTAATAACTAGTTAATTATTAGTAATATATTTACTTGCCATCTTTTATTTACCTAGGGGATCAAGCTAATGGGTTGGTTAGTCATTGAAGATAATTTTGTGATAAAGGGACCATGTCACAAATTCATTTGCAAAATTTGCTTCATGTGTGAGTTTTTGGATTTAGACCATGTCATTGATGTTGTTCCAAAAAAATTTGTTGGGAGTGTTTGAATTTTGTTTTAGAGGACCATTCCATGGATGTTATTTCTTAGATCTAGTTGATGTTTGATTTTTGTTTTAAACCATGTGGAAGATTTGGATTTCCAAAATATGTGGGTATGAAAGGGTACAAACCATAGAACAATTGAAAGGGTGTATGCCTCATATTGACCTTGAAAGCAATGTGATATGCAAACAAAATTGCTCTCAAATGTTTGTCCCAATCGTTTAGTTTTTCGTTAACCAATTTGGTCAACATTGCACCAATCACCTCAATTATTGATTTCGCTTGTCCATTGTTTTGAAGGTAGTACCTTGTGGACATGGTGTGGTGGAATAAAAAATGGTTAACCAAGTATGAAATAACATCGTTGATTGAAGTGGATACGTTGATCCATCACCAACGTTAAAGGGCATTTGAATATGGTTAGAATGCATTCATATAAGAACTTGGTGGCAATTATTATCATATTGGTTCAAAGAGCTCTTGCTTTCACCGACTTGGTCTTATGATCCATGGCAACCAAGATAAATTTATTGCTGGTGAATTGGCCCATGACTCGATTGGGCCCACAAAATGCAACCCCCCTTTCATGAAATGGTTTAATGATAGTGTCGTTACCAATTTGGCCATAATATTGAAGGTCAAGTTTCATGTCTCCTAGCACTCATCACATGATCCGCAGAAATGTAAGGTGTCTTTGTGGATGGTAGGCCACTAATAAGGAACATATAATATGTTTTGAACACCATGTTTTGTCCAAGGTAATGCAGATTATTGTCCATTATTGTAAAATGCAACACCTTCAATGCAATTCTTCTTTTATATTCCAAAGGATATTTATCAAGGAAAAATATTCATATGAAGGTAGTTCTTGACTTTAGTCAACCAATTGGGGTACATCATGAACAAGGGCACATCTATCGTTTGGTTTGGTAATCCTAGTGGCTTCGAGGTATTCAATAGACAAGACGTTGTGTTGGCTACCAAATGTGTTTTGCTTTGTTCATACATGACATTAAATTAGTATTCCAGAAATAGTAGTCGCCACCAAGTTATTGTCCTAAAAACTATGATTTGTGAACCAAGTAGGTCAACACCATGTGATCCATTAAAAAACACAAATTTAGTACCTAGGAGGTAGTGCTTGAATTTGTGAAAATCATAGACCATTGCTAACACTTCTTGTTTTGTTATCATATAATTTCACTCTATTATACTCAATAATCAAACATGACAACCCGAGCATAACATTATCAATTTCACAATAACTCCCATTGGAACTCCATTATCTTGTTTAAAGTGTGTCCAAACAAACCATGAAATGAGGGTCCGCTTGGCAAAACCAACTTCCCAGAAGACACCAAGTCCTTTATCAGTTTTAGCGCAAACCCAAAACAACACAAAGAAGGATTTTGGCGGTTGAAGAATGCTGGACAATGGGACATCAAAAGCACACAATTGCGGACATGCATTGATTGTTCAGGTTAGAACAGATCGTTGAAGGTGAGACATACAAGCATTTCCAAACGTGGTGGTACTGAGCAGACCGCAGATGAGAGGTTGAAGCAGAGGTCTACGTTGATGAAGATCCACCCAATCTTTCATCACAAGATGGCATGACCCCTTTCTCCCTGTGACTCGGATTCATTTCTCCCCACTCTACACTGCCGTTGTAACAATTGGTTAAAGCGTTCAAGCCTGAATGAGATTGAAGTATGTCATTCTATCAACGAAGTGCTCTGCCGGCACAAATCGTACTCATCAAACATTGATGCGTCAGTGCCAACACGCTGGATGCAGAGCTTTTGCCGGCTCAGACACCGACGAATCCTCCTTTGAATTTTGTCCGATTGTCCTTTGCCGTATTCGCTTCATAGGTATCATCGGATTGGCCTTCTTCTGCAGAGATCGTGGTGGGAGTTTAGCGGAGCAAGCATAGCATTTGTTTCTTCCGTGTCAGACCTGGTGTGCTTTTGTTTTAGCAACGAGTATTTGAGCAGGAAAAGCTGTTACATCGTTCTCGGAGTTCCACAAGGTGAGCGAGTGTATCCCTCTTCCATCATCAGTTTGGTTGTAAGCGAAGACGAAAGGTATGTTTTCGTTGTTTCTGCGATTGTTGTGGCGCAGCTGCCATGTTTTCTTTCTTGTTAGAAATATGCGACCATCTGTCGATTTTGATCTCTTGTTGTGTCGTACCCATGTATGCAGCAGAAATGACGAGCATTGCAGAAGTGCAGGATGAGGTATGCAAAGTGGCAGGGGAGTTGGAAGAGCCGAGCAAGCGTTTGCAGCTAGAAGAGGATATGCCTGCGGCGGAGAAGACACTTCTGTGGAAGACGGAAGACTTTCTGCAACAGACGGCACTCCAACTGGGACCGAAGGAACTCCTGCTCATGCAATCTGGACACCACAATCTGGCCAAGGAAATCCTTCCTCAGGTGATGTTCCTTGGCCTCAATTGTAGTCTGTGTCAGCTTGTTTTGTGGAACATTTCAGAATTGGCTTTCTCTGCAGGAGATGATTGTCAAGCCTGCTCACTGTTGTTGGCAAACCATATCAATGAAGAAATCAGGACGGTACCATGAGGAATTGTGAGCTCTAATGCCAATGAGAGGCTTGATTTGATGTGCACTCAGGATTCTGAAGCCTTTGGGTCCTTGTTGGTCAGCGTTTCAAACCTTTATTTGATTTTCTTATTCATTCAGTTGATCTGTGTTTACAAGTAAAATATGATGAGGGTCCTTTGACAGACATGGGTGTTTGTGATCTATATGTGGAATTCTGGTTGTGCATTATATCATAGATGCGGCTCAACAACATTGGTTGATGGTTAGAGTACGGGATTGCAGTCCATTAAAGAAAGCCAATGAACAGGTTGGAGATGGTTTTGTAGAATATTGGCAGGATGTAGGGTTTGCTCTCTAGAGTTGTCTTTCTTTGCTGCATCCATAACTTGACACTGGGATTTGTTCAGTTCTTTGTACTTGGGGTTTGTTTCTCGAGTTTGTGTGCTTTCCTTGGGCTTCTCAAGTGACTTGAGCTGAGTTGGCATTTCCTTGAGCTTGCTGCATTGCACTGTTTCAATAGGGTGTCATGGCCAGTTGTCACTTTTGTCTTGAGATTTTGGTAGTTCCCCATGATATTCTTGAGTAAGTGCATCATGTCAGCTATGCTTGTGCAAGAGAGATCATTGTAGTGTTTCCTATCTCGTCACTTTGCTTTGAATTCTGATGCAGTTTGGCATCTAGTCTTTTGTTGATAACTAGAGCAGTCTGTCTGGTTCAGTGCTGATAAGTGAAGTATGTTAGTATCCTTTGTATTCTTGTTTTGCATAATAGATTAAACATCTGTGCTGAAATCGTGCCAAATATGTAGTCCTGTTATTTGAGTGATTATGAGATAGTCAGCTTTACTGTTCTTTCTCTTCATCTCTTAGTGACTGGTGTATGCAGAGGGAAAGCCACCTTCAAAGAAAGTGAAAAGGTCACCAGATGAACACCAGTCCTTGTATGCAATTAACCTGGTTGGAGTTTCTGCTAGAAGTAGCTATTTTGAAAAACTGTTGGAAGCCCCTGCTAAGCTCCCCTGACATGTCAAAGAACTCCAAGATTATTTGTCTCTAAGACCAGTAAAGCTCTCACTTATCAAGAATCTAACATACAAGAATTTGTGCCAGCCTGAGCTGGTGATAATTGATCCTTCCAAAGCAGCGATTTCCTTGGCAATCTTCTCTGAATTTGTGTTCCACATGATGAGTAGTCCCTGTCCAGCCAATGAGGCCACCAGCTCAGCTCAATTGTATCACCTCACTGGAGATTTCCTAAATTTTAAAAATGATAATGCTCCAGCAGACAGAAAATTACAAGGTTTAGACTCGATACTGGATTCAGGCAATCCCACATCATCTGAAGCAGCATCACAAGCACTGGAACCACTGTTAAGACCAGATTTTCAGCTGTTTGTGAGGGATTGTTTCATTCTCAGATGGGAGAATAAGATTGCCAATGCAGATCTAGCAGAGGCTGTGCATGAGAACATGTCAAAATTAAAAGTACGGAGTTGTCTGTACTACAGTACGCTCCCTTGTGTGATTGGCGGTTGCTGTGCTGAAAGGCAGTTTTGATGGTTGAAGCTCTATTCGAAAGGCAAGTAAATTGTTTCTGAATTTATCTCACCTACTTATGACCTGAATTTGTTGAGCAATGTAGCCAAGTTCCTACATAGCACCATTCAGATGCACTGTCTCCTACAGAAACTACAGGAAGAATTGGATGATAAAATCTGAGTGAGATTATTTAAGCCACTCCCTTGTAGTAGTGGTGGAGAAGTAGTTGTCTATCCCGGCCTTGTAAGGAAGGTAGTAATCCCACCATTGGACCAAGCAAAGGTGAAGTCCATGTATGATTCAATTGCTGGTTCCAGGTACCTTATCCAGCTAAAAGGTGTCTGGTCAACAAGGAAGAATACAGCAATGCAGCTGGAACCTGTTGGTGATCCACATGCACGGCCTGTTGTTTTGAGGGATTTGGAAAATGCCATTCATGACATGTTACATAGCCTTGTGGACTTGCACAAAGCAGGCTACACCCACAGGGATCTGAGATGGGGAAACTGTATCAAAGTAAATGTTGAGGATAAATGGAAATGGGTGATCATAATAGACTTGGAAGCTGCTGGATGTGATGGAGAGGAATGGGAAGGTGATGGATTAACAGCTTGGGATGAGAGCACGTTGGAAGACTGTAACGGAAAGAAAATATACACTAACGCATCGGACATGTACCAACTTGGGAAGCTTATTGTGGAGGCTACATATAGTGGATATGGTGAGGAAGATCAAGATTTGTATGCCCTGGGAGAAAAGATGCAGTGGGAGTGTCCAGCAGCAATGATGATGCTTGAGGAGATCTGTAAGAGTGGTTGCGAACGATGTCACAAGTTTGACAGGGCCGAGAGTGTGTCAAGTTTAACAAGGCCAAGAGGGCAGTCGTTCTTGAGCCACTAGGCAAGTAATGTACTCTCTAGTGTAGTAATGAAGTCAACTAAGCTTTGATTTCTTTGAACCAAACTAGATTTTTTATATGCATGGTTGTTAATGGGTTTGAATTTGGTTAATCCTTCATGTAACTAGAATACTGAAGGTTATATAGTCAAAACTTTGACAAGAGTATGGTGTTGATCTATATATTGCTTTGACTCTGTATTGTAATTTTTTTTTCAATACAGGATGTTGTGCGGGTTGGTGAAATGAAAATCCTTTTTTGTGCTCGAACTGAAGGATGTGGTATTCAGGGTTACATCCACTATTTTTGCTGTTGTCCACAAGGTCTATGGATCTTGCTACCAGAACATGGTTTTGGACCTGAATGCAGGTGATGACATGGGCATTGATGCAGTGTGACAGCAAGTGAAAGATTTTTCAAGCACTTACAGCATCTCTTTCAGGTTTGTTGGTCTTCTGTATTGCAGTTGTTCCATAAGCACATTTTACATCTTGTCTTTGGTCAGTCATGAATGTTCCTGAATTGCAGATCTTGTGGATGATGATAGAAAAAGCATTGCATAGTCAGCAGTTTACTGACAATTGGTAACAGAAAGCTTAGGTGTGAAACTGACCCACAAGACCCAAAGAAAAACCATGTAAAATCCACGTGGTTTCTGATCAATCTTGTGGATAAAAACAGAGTCAGAACAAAGCATGTATGTCATCAGCTCATTTATCTTCCTCTCTTCATCATTCTCATGGAAATGTAGCTGTCTGGTTTTGTCAAATCCTTGCTCTACTGCAAAGGGATTTGGCTCAAGGATTTGTGCCCCTTGCAAATCTCCAACCGCCACTACAAGTACCAAGCTCTGCAAACAGATGCTCTTTGAGCTTCACAAAGTTCCAATGAGCTCATATTCTCTGAAATCACTTCAGCGTTTTGCAATTGACTTTGCATATGGATATAGCAGTTTGTAATTGCTTGATTTGCTATTGCTGAGATATAATCTTGACTAATGCTGTGATGTTTGCCAAAACTTTTCTTACACAATGCAATGGGCCTGTAAACTATCTTCCATAAAACTCTCATCAGAGAACCCTAATTCTACACAACCTAGTTAGTTGTGATCACATCCTTGTCAAAAGCAACCAGCTGCAAAGGTGCAAAAAATGTTCCTGCAACTTGAGCTCCTGGCTGCAAATGTTTTCTGAGGATCTGCAAAAGTTTCCTGAAGATTTGCAGCTCAAAACAAATCTGGGTCAAGGCTTAAGAGCATCAATCAAATCCTCAGCTACTTGTCATATGTCACAGCCAAAGCCACTTCCAATGCTCAGAAACTGTCAAGAAAAAATCACCAAGCCACCTGCAGTCCTCAGAAACCATCTGAGAGAGAATGATCCAACTTCTGAAATTGATCTCTGGAGAAACTTGTCAGAAACTCAGATAGGGTTTCTAGTGATGCAACAACAGAGGAACTAAGATTGCCACAGACAAAAAAAGAGTCTCAGTACAATACAGATCTCTGTCATATCCAGCACACTGACACAGACACATGTGTTTCCCCAGAGGAAAGAGAACTCAGAAAAATATCAACATCAAGGGCTAGCACAAACATTTGCTCATAAATATTCAATCTTGGCAGGAACAATGCCATAATAATCAATTTACTGGATCATCAAATAGGTCTGCATCTCAGGTCCGATTTCTGTTCATCAGTCGTGTGCTAACAAAAAGGCTTCACATGCAGTACTCTAGCAGAAGCTAACAATGTAATTACATAAAGACACGATTGGATACAAAAGCATTTCATGTGGGCAATAACATGAGAGTCACATTTTGAAAACAAGTGACATAGAGTCTTGCCACACACTTTTCTGTCGCATTTGTCAAAATAATTCCAGTGCGTTTTACCATTGCCCACATTTCACATGCCCCAATCCCACAACATTCCAAGTCACCACATCTTGACATGGGAGCAATGCTGTTGGCCAGGCCAAATGCCGAATATGGGTGAAGCTACTCTTAGGCTTGGAATTCCATGCTAGTGTTGAATATGGGTGGAGCTACTCTTGGACTTGAAATTCCTTCTGAAATCTTTGGAACCAAGAAATTTATGAAGTGGCCCAGACCTTTTCTCTTTGGAGGATTTGGGCAGATGTCCAGCTTTCTTGTTTCAGAGTCACCATATTTATTCAGCTAATTGGATCTTGAGATTTCCTGCTTCTTCATTTCTGTTTTCACCAGAATTTGACTGATCCTCTTGCATCTGATCACCTCTCTTGATGCCACATGAGAAAGTACATTCCCCATCCAAATGTCACAAATGCCAACCCAAAGGGGCGATGGCTCCCTGGTACAGCCCACTGCAGGGCTCTGGGATCTCAAAGAAAGGCTCTAGGTACATATGCAGTGGTGTGTGCAAGTGAAAATGGGTGCAAAGCCTCTGGAATCTTCGGAGCCTGAAATCAAACTATGAAATGACATTCAATCACCAACTTGCTTGTGTTCCCGAGCATCCTTCAACACTTCTGAGAGATGGCTCCTTCAAGACAGTCTCCAGCCATCATCATTACATTAGGTTCTCTTTGCACAGACTGCCAACATCATCAGAAACTAACATCTAAGTAACCAATCCACACAAGTACTTATACAACAACCACAGAAAATACTAGCATCATAAAATAATAGAAATCCTGCAGCACCCAAGCCACAGAATCACAGTAGTATCACTGATATAAAATAACATCAAAGCAGAAAGCAAACAATATACAGAACAAATGCATGAGCTGAAAGACTGCTCTTATATTGCCATCCAGAGATCATAGACTGCCAAGCAAGCAACGAACGACAGTCAGTAGAGATATTAACTGCTAAATTTACTGGGGTCTTGTACACTAGCTGAGATCCCTAAACTTCTACCACAATTTTGGGTTGGCATCAATTTATTTCAATGCATCCATTGTGTGCATTCTAGACTGCAAAACTGATCTTTGACATTAATGACTTCCTATTCAACTTCAGGAATTGTAAGCTAATGAACCTAAATTTATGCCCCATCTAGAAAAGAGCCAATAGTAAAGCTCCCGTTGTTGTTGTTCTTATATGTGAAGTATCTTCAATGGAAAAAAATTATAGGATGCTGGATAGCCATCATCCATGCAAGATACCTATGAAATAAACAATCTCTTTCTGATATATTTCTTGGCCCCCAATTCTTTCAAGAAAACCAAATGGGAATAGATAAGTAGCAGCAGAACTATCTCCTGTCCTTCTTTGTCCGCTTTGGGGGTTGACTCAATGTCATGATGGATGCCCCAGCTGTTGGGGCTGCAGTCACTGGAGGTGCTAGATGTGCTGTTTCAGGAATTCCTACAGCCCTCTTTATCGCAGGTTGCTTCAAAACTGATCACAGATAAAACCCCATTACGACCTTGAAACATTTCAAAAGCACACCAAAAAAAACATGAAAATGAACAGAAATCGGCTCAACCTGAGACAAGCTCATAAGACAAGGCAGCAATGTCATTCCAGAAAAGCTCCATGTATGATGGCTCCCAATACAACATCCAACAAAAAGTGAGAGAGAAAACCCACCTAAGGTTTGCACCAATGAGCACATATTTGTGGTGAGCCAGTAGCAAAAAAGTGCCTGCACATTTGGCACACAGGAACCAATACTTGGCCAATGAAATCAGCATGGAAACAGGGAGAGGACAAGAGAAAACCTCAGGATATTTTGTTGGATGGAAAGCAAGCCTCACCTTTGGGAAACTAGCGGTAGCAGGAATGATCAAGACAGCAAATCCTCGAAGGAACATCTTCATCTTACTCATCATGGGTTGTCCTTGCATGCCATCTACAGCTCCTAACTACACCCAGCATGCTCAACCATTTTGGAATAGATACATATGTTAGATTAACTCTGTTGGAAGAAAGCCACAATATTGATTAGATGACACAAACTATTTCAAAGATTCAGCAGGTGATCATTCAAGCACTGTGACTCTAGTTATAACAAATCATTCCACAAAGAGAGAAAGGGGGAAGGATAGAGGCAGAGAGAACCTCCACGGTCAAAAGCGTAGCAAGGCCACTCATGACAGGCAAGATGAAGAAGCTGTCTGGAGTGGTGAGATCAGTGAACCACAAAGCCCCACCTTCCTTGAATGAAGGCACCTTCTCTGCCATGTTCCTTATCTACAACCATCACAGAATCCAACTAAGAGCAGGGTGCCAATCTTCAGGGACTTCCAATTCAAAATATGTTCACAAAACCATCTCCCAAAATCTTGTGTTCTCACATCCTTTCAGCAATTTCACTGAGAGATAATAAACCTTACACATGATGTGAAGACTACATAACCATGATGTGACCCCATGAAATGCAAGCATCTTATTTCCAAGGACATAGAAAAAGAGGGACTTCTTCCATGGGCAGCACAATTCTTGAGAAAGGTTGCAAAGGAACACTCACAGCAAAGAAGAAGCTTATGAAGATCGGGGCTTGCAAAAAAGCCCCCATTAGAGGCGTAAAGGGGTTTGTCTTATGCCTGACATGGTGCCACCAACAATCAGTCCACCAATGATTTGGATAACTCCAGAACACAAGAAAGCACACAAAATGCAGACAGAACAAACAACAGCATTAACTCCCCATCTTATCTAACCCTAACTTGTCCCATCATCCATGTTATATGCGGCACATGCTGGGAATCAGTATGCACTCCATGCCCTTACTTCTGAAAGAGAGCCTTCATCCGTGCTTGATTCACCTCTGTAACCTTGGGGTCATACCCCTGCACAATTGAATAAGAGAGAGAGGGACATAAGAAGAACTCATAAACAAATGGCACTTTTATTAATCCAGGGTCTCTGTTCTGTGAAGTACAATATTGGAGATAAGAGTTGTGGATTGTCAAAGGTCTTTTGTTTTGAATAGGGGATTACTCTACATTTCAAATACAAGAAACAGAAGTTGAGAGCAGTCTTTTTTCTTCTAATGGCAAAGGAGGGAGTCACCAAGACTTACGCTTTCTTTGATAGAATTAGTGATGCGCTCCAGCTCTGGTCTCAGGAGCTGCATGCAGTACCCAATTTGCAAGGACCAAAAACAATACCCAGTCATTCCCAACTTTTGGGCATCTTTTGAAGTAAAAGGAGAAACAAGATGGTCAATGCTTACCTTCACCCTCCATCCCTCCCACATTGGAGGCAGGTGAAATCTTTAAAAAAAACAAAGCTCAAGAACAGAAACAAATGGATACAATGATGAGGAAAAAAAACACTCACTGTTAAGCGTGCAGTCGCCTTCATCTGGTACACCAAGACAGGCAACAGCATGATTCGGATGGATAGTGTTGTTGCTGCAATTGATAACCACCTGCAGAGAGATATCATTTGCAATGTCATATCTTTAATCAAAATGATACTGTCATGCTCACAATCAAATCTTTTTGCAATCAGAGAATACTAACTGCTTCAAAAGGTTCAACCAGAAAGCAAACTACTTCAATCCGATTTAGGGTTTCTTTCACAACCACAGCTCCCTGCTTTTGTTGTGGGGTTTAGGGTTTAGGGTCGGTTGTGTGTGCTGCTGCTGCCCTCATCGTAACTGTTGCAGATGAGCAAGACCCTCAAGACTACTGAAGAAGCCGCTTCAGCCTTACCATGGGAGACCGGTCTGTATGTGGACGTAATCGATGAGATGTTGCAACGCCGCGATGGGTACTGAAGAATCCGCAGCTGCAACCGCAACTTCACTCATGGACGACACATTTTCCGCCAGACCAGAAGCCAAATTCTTCTGCACCTCTGCAAGACCTGCCTGCACAGTCTCTTCTTCTCCAAAACGCAAACCCTCTACTACTGTGCTCGCGTACCTCACGTTCATGAACTCCATGAACTGGACTCCTCCTAGGCCCATCTGAAACTTTCTCGCCTCTATCGATTCACCTACAGTCCAGGAGGATCCAGAAAACCGCAACCCTGAGACTCTAGGAAGAAGAATCCCAGCTGCTGTTGTGTCATCGAAACCCCCTCTCCGCCTGCTCGGATTAAGACTTTTGCCATTCTGGTAGAACCGAGCAGGAGAAGAAGAGGAGTTAGGAGGAGGAGAAGAAGAAGAATGAGACAGAGACGAAAACAGGGCCTTGCAGCACTGTGTGTTCCGCTCCTGCTGCTGTGAGCGCCTTACAAGCTTCGCCAAGTGCTTGGCCGTCGTCATGTTCTCTCTCTCCTTCCTTAAGCCTCCTGGACACACATCTTTCGCATTGCACCTGGTGAAGAAGCTCTAACCCCTGCAATACGATGTTCTCTGTGATGCATGGAATTGAAGGACGAGAACGGATCGCAGCAAATCGGAGCAGCAGCAATCAGCAATACTCCCTTGCTCGCAAAAATGACGCGAAGGTTTTAGGGTTTCGGTTCTGCTCTTCGCCAGTACCCTAAATCCCCAAACCCTAGCATTCGTAAACCCTCAACCCTCCGTCCCTCTCTGCGTGTGTCCCTCTCTGTCTCCGTCTCTCTCTCGTGGCAATCACGAAGGCGATGCTGGGATCATTTCCGCTGGCTTAAGGATCTGAGGCCAGTTTTTTCTTCTCAATGGCGAATTGCTTGCAGTCATTACGGGAGATGAGCAGAATCAGGGCGGTTTAACGTCATTCCAGTTCCTCCCCGTTTGTGCATTTGCAGCTATACGGTTGGTGATGAAGCTAGAGATGGAGCTGTTCGAGCTGTCAAGGAAAGCAACTCCGTAGACATACATACTGGTCATCCTGTAAGTTCTTTCTTCCTAGCCACCATTGCATGTTTCGCTGGAATGATTAGCATGCTTGAAGAAGCAGAGGATGCAAGCTTGGAAATCGTCTTTTTCTCACGACGGATTGTTTGCGTGCACCGGGTTCTTCTGTGAAAGCTCTGGCATTGGCTTCTTCTGTGAAAGCTCTTGCACTGGCTTCTGTGAAAGCTCCTGTTCTTGCTTCTGTGAAAGCTCTTCTTCTGACTTCCGTGAGAGCTTTTGCTCTTCACCAAGGATGGTGCATGGGGAATGTTTTCTCTCCTGTGCAATGATGGGGTGGGTGCTAGATTGCAGTCTGATTAATGGCAAAACAAAAGTTGCTCATGCAGGGATTGTTTGTTCACTTTCAGTAGAGCAGCCATTGCTATGGCTCTTCTTCATTGCAGCATATTGGTGAGGGAGGAAAGTTTGCAAGAGTTTGTAGTAGTGTTCAAAGAGAGGTGGTGGTTGTTCACATCTAGTCATTTTCTTCTGAAGCAAAGCTAGAGATGCAGTAGTGAAAGCCAACAAATATCACTTGTGAGAGGAAAAAAGGTAGCAATGCCTGCATTCTTGAAGATGGTAGATACACTAGTGGGAGGCTGCTGCTGTTCTCACAAAATTTCAACCTCAAAAATTGAAAAAGGAGTATTCTGTCACAAATCTCCTGTTTCTAAAACAAAAGTTTAGCCAAATTTGCAAGCAAAGAATGTTCTTTTTGAGGAAATTTTGCTGCATTTCAACATCTGTTTTGTTTTGTGACAGGTTTTTGCCAAGATTGTACAATTTTGACAATTTCTACAAAATGGGTTGCCCACGCCGAAGCTCCTGTGTAGTGATAGCTAATGATGATTAGAAAATTTCAATAACTCAATTTTTCATTGAAGAAAGTTGATAATCAAATTGATTGTTTGATCAACATGCTTAAGAAATATAATATCGCTCTAGATCTTAATTAGAATTTGAACCAAATAATTATGGAAAACTCAAATTGCGCTCCTTGAATTTAGTGGTGTAAAAGGTTTTGACGAGTAATTTATGGATTCTTGTTACTTTTGCCAACATTTATTTTATGTTTGTTTCTATGTTTCTTCCTTTGTTGCTTTGTGACTCTCCAATCACACCATCATCATTTGAATCTAATAATATGTCACCTATCAATTTTTTACAAATTTAAATAGATGCTTATAATGTTTTCAATTGTTCCAAATATGATTTCTAGTGACATTTGAGTCATAAATTGTTTAAAATTCCTATGGGTTTTTTCTCCCCTCAATAATCCATTTCTTTCACCTTTTAATGGGGAATAGAACCAAAGGTGTGTTGGGATAAAATAGTATTACATTTTTTATTTGTAAAGTAAAGTTGTTCATTTGATTTATTTTCTTTAAATGTTTGTGGTTTGAAATAAAGCATAATAATCATGATTTTGTTAATACACCCAAAGTCATAATTCAAAAATTGCATTTGGTACGTATTGCCCCTTATAGCAATATAAAATAGATAATAATAAAAATCAAGGTCCTTTGAAAACACAATGATTGAGATGTGGATGTCATCAATGGTTTTAAGAACATAATTTAATTTGTGCATGCAAGGCTTCAATGGTAAATGTTTATTTAAACAAGTTGGTAGCAATTATTGAAAAAAAAGAATAAATTTAAACCAACTTAAAAGAGAATATATACATATAATGAAAAATAAAATTAAAAATTGGAACAAAACCAACTACCTAATGACATTAAGATACAATTTGAACTATAATATTGAATCATTAGTGCACAAATCAACCCTTTAAAAATCATCATTGTATTTGTGTTATCAAGTTCCTTATAATGATGCACCTTTTTTTCATTTTGGTTTTTCTAAATGTTTTTCTATCTTTCATTTGAGTTTTTTCAAAACATATTTTTGCATGTTGACCATAATTTCTTAAAGATAAATTCATAAAATTGAAAAAGTATCAAAAACAAATTTCTAACTCTAATGAAAGGGGTGGCATGAACTTGCTTCCATCTCCTTTCAACTTCTCACAAAAAATGGAAAAGATTATTTTCTTTTATTTCTCATCATGGTTGAAATTTTAATGATGTCAATATTATCAAGGTTGTTTCAAATACACTTTAACATTAAAACCTTTCATTAACTCACAAATTACTTTGCACCAACAATAGTTTTCTCATTCATTTAATAAATTGCATGTTTCTTTTTCATTTATTTGATCCAATATTGCCTACCTTTTTTCACAAACCAAAACATTGTGAAAGGACACATAACAAACTATATAATAAAAGCATGAGTTTACTCCAAAAAATTCAATTTGAAATGGGCTCTAACAATAGGTTTTTAAAATAGGCCCTATCATGGTGACTTTGAAGTAACAATATGCAAACTTAATCCAAGCAATTAAAATCAATATAGTTTGATTTTTTTATTTTCTAAGAACCAACATTGATTTTTTATTAAAAATATCATTATATTTAGCTCATTTATTGGATTTTGATGTGGGTTATATTCAATCAAAAAAGTTCACTTACATTTGGAACTTTATTGAACAAGTGTGTGAATGAAACAAATTGATTTTCTATTGGTTGAAAACAATCAAAGTGATCTAAATGAATTACTAAGCTTTTAAATAAATCCACAACCAAGTATGATTCAAATGATTGTTTGTTTAACCTTTGTACAAGAATTAATTTTTAAAAATCAAATTTCAAAATTTTATTGCATTTATAAACATAACCAACAATGGAAATGCCATTTCAAATAATTAATGAATAATGTTTGGTGAAATGTGTTGAAAAAACTTTTGAATGAATTATTTGTGAAGAAAGAATGAAAGATATTTTATCATAATAACATGGATAAATAATTAAGTAAGTAAACTATTTAAACAACAAATGTTAAAGCTTCAATTATCTCTCATGAATTGAAAAAAAAATCAAAATATGGCAGACCATATTGTTATAAAATTCTTATATTTCATTGAAAATAAACCTCAAATTTATCAAGATTCAAATAATTTAATTACTAAACTCAAAATTTAACTTAACAATCCAAATTATTTCCAATGTACTTGATTGCATTAGTTTAAAGGTGAAACACATTCAATTAAATCTTCAACATTTTTGTATTTATCAATCCACTTGAAGTCCTATGAAATGTTATTAATTAAATTTCAAAAGATTCTAAGTTTTTTCAAATACAAATTTTTGAAATCAGTTATTTTTTGACCATGTGATGTGTTGACATTTCATCGAGATTTTGAATCAAACAAATGGGTACTCTAATCATAAAAATAATGACAAACTACTTCAACGGGACTAATGAATGCGATTATCTTATTATCATTAATAAATTTTATTGACACCCATTTCATTGTTTTATCAGAAATTTGTTTTCATTTAACAAAATAAGGTTAAGCAAAATTTGAAATATAGTTTTTAAAACATGTTCAAATTGATGTGTTTCATATCCATCTTCAATTTTGATAATGTCCATGTCAAAAAAATCAATTAATAATATGGGTTCATCAAATCTAAGATCATTGAAATAATATGTTTGAAAATAACATCATTTAGAATTTGAAAACAAAACATTTCCTTCCTGAAACCATGGGATTTATGAATTCCTAATTCAATTTTGTGAAAGGGAAGGTCAAAAACCTTGTATAATGGTGAAGGGCCCAAATGCACTTACTCAAAATTCCTTGTATAATAAAGACAACCCAAATTAACTTGTGTAAACATTCCCTATTTATGTAAACTTCCCGTTCCAAGCTAGTGAAGGAAATGATCATTGTAAGGCACTCTAAAAATACATTATGCATGTTTGTTGACGTCATTATGTTAAATTATCATAATGTTACATGAGTTTAATTTACAAATAGACAAAGTCTATGTAAATTTACCAAGTTATCATTTTAGTAGTTTCACGGTTCAATGATTTAAAAAATGATCGTGGCAGTTATCAACTTGACTTCACCATACACAAAACAATAAAATTCAAATAATAGTTAACATGAACAAAATGGAACATATTAAAACAATATTTAAAATGGACAATATTTTCTTCAAAATCATGGATTGAGATGAAATGGAAATTAAAATGAAAATTATCATCGACATGTAACCCATGACCTTCACTTCACAACAACAAAAAATATAAAATCATTAACATTAAAATCCATCTCCCAATAGATGCACTAAAAATATGAAATATTTCATATATCTTATAAGTTTTTTAAATACATGAAATATCACACACCATTACAAGAAAACATATTTTCAATTGAAAAAATTAGTCTAAAACACAACACCTTGCTTCACTATTCAAGTTGATAAAGAATTGTTTCAAACAGATCAATTTGTGTGTATTTGTTTTGATTGAAGGGTTGTGGGATGTTTTGACTAATCAAAATGATTGCTTATCAATTTGACCACTAATGAATTAAACTATCATTATTTACAGTTTGATTAAGGTCATGTGACATCATTATGGTATATTTTTGAAAATGACATGACATTATATGTCGTAAAAAAAAATTAAAAATTAAAAACATGGTGACATTTTATTTATAATCACATGTTTATAATGTAAAGATACATTATACACATCACCATATACAAAATGTGTATAAATTACTTGCTTGAATTTGAACCCAAAACATTATGCAACCATGCCACCATCAAACTACACAACCTTTTGTTTATAAAAAACTTACAACTTATTTAATATTTAATCTATGAAACCATGAAAAAAGTCCCAAAATTGACAGAACTTTTTTATTTCAAATTTTACTCAAATGAAACAAATAAAAACATAATGTTGAAGTTTATTTGAAATTTTATTCAATAAATCAATATTTTTACAAATATTCAGATGATTTTTTTAATTAAAAAAATTAAATCATTTACAAATTCAAGTATGTTAACTTATGATTTTTCCAATTCAAATTTTCATTCATTGAGTGATTGAACAAAACAAGGTAGGTAAATAGGTATGTAAAGTAGATAAAGTAAAGTAAGTAGGTTGTTAGAGTATGTATGTAGGTAGGGTAAATAAGGAGGTTGTGAAAATAGGTCATTATGGTAAATATATATAAATAAAGTAGGTAGGTTTTAAATAAGGTACGTAAATAAGTAGGTAGATTTAAAGTAAATAAGTAGTTATTTGGTTAATAAGTAACCTACTAAGGAAACTTTAGTAGGTTATTTTAGTTCCTTGGAATTTGGGATGGTGGATTGGTTGTTGTTGGCATTGTTAACTACCTAATCTTTGTGCTTGTTGATGTGTAATTGATGGTAGGGATGCATTTCTTTTATTAAACCTCAAAGCTTAAATGAATATTGTAATCAAGGGGTTGATATTTGACATTGGAGGACACAAATGTGTGCATCATTGGACTTGTGTTGAAGTCATCATTTCAAGTCCAACTAGTTGAAATTATACAAAGGAAAGGTAACACTTCATTGCTTGTGCCAAATGAGAATGATGAGACACCACATTGTTTGTTGAAGGTTATAAAAGGGAATTCTCTTGTTTGGGAAGGTTGTTTATTACAAAAATGTTGATGATTATGTTGAAAAAAATCATTATGATGTTCTAGAGCTATTAGAAGAATTATGAATGTTCTAGAACTAGTTACGTACAAAGATTTGTGTATGTGGTTGATACTAAAAAATTAAGGAGAATTTAATTGACTTGGAGATATCAGTGTAGGCAATGGATTTTTTATGGTCAATTTCGATGATGAAGATTGATGTTATTGTTTTTTGGTGTGTGCTAAATTCATGAAGCGACATAAATGGTGCAAGAGTTGAAGGAAAATACATGCATGCTAGAATGTGATAATAAGAATGGCACATAGTTGCCCATGGATTAATTTTGACACTAGTGTTTGGAATGATAATTTGAAATCCATAATGCATTATGGGCTCAAGTAGTAATTTTGAGTTCCACTACAATATTTGGTAAAAACTTTTAATGTGCATTCAATTTTCATATGAACATAAAAGAGATTGATTTTTTATTTTGGTTTGTACTAAGTTGTTTTTTTTTTGTTACAATATGTTGATCAAAATTTTCTAGGATTTTATTTTGTGATAATGTTATTAACCAATTTAGAGTGGCCTATTTAGTTGCACGTGTAATTATGTCCCTCAAAACCATATATCAATAAACCACCAATTACATTTGTAATTATTATGCCTATGCAAAAACTAAGTCTTGACTATCCATGTGTCCACAATCTGTAGAAGGATATATGGAGGAAAGTGCAAATATAGAAACAATAGTTGCATATGTAATTACATCAAACAATTGCTAAAATATTCAATGTCATTATCTTGACAATCCAAAAAACTTTAAATATCCATGAGGTTGACACATGTATGGCCAAATCTACCCCTTGGACAATTCAAGGTGCCTTAATCAATCGCCATGTTTCACCATACTATTGGACAAAATTTAAATCAAACTATTTAGTGTCATTTGTAATATTGAATTTTGAATAAGAGGGAAAATGACATGTGTTATCACCTAAATTCATAACACATAAAATGTGCAACCCATCCAAAAATCGCATTGTAGTTGCATATAGAGTTGTGTTTATGTCATTATATCACACAAATACATCTAGATGAATTAATATATTCAAATTGTATATATTTTTCATATACATACTGTCACATGCAACTATATGTTGCATGTGACTTATCTTGGGTAATTGTAAGGATTTAATTACACATGTCATGTGCAATTAGAAACTAGTTACAAACAATAGTTGCAAAATGCAAGATTTCTTTTAGGAATTGTTCCATTGCACATGTTTCAAACTTACATTCTATGTTTTCAACAATAGATCAAGTTATAGTGTTTAGGGTTTTGGGCAAGCATGAAGAGAATGTAAAATGTCTTTGCATTGTGATTTTTAAAACAAATATGGGGATCACATAAAAAGCTCTCTTTATTTGCAACCATGAAGAATAAAAGGGTCTCTCATTCATGTTGCACATGGTATTTTGGTCATGGAAGTAAGGAATCATGTAATCAATTCTCTTTATTTATGATTGTTGTGTAAGGAGTTTTGTGTAAAATTCTCTTTCTCATTGTAAATTTTTGGCAAACATGGAGATGTAAAAAGGCATGCAAGTAAGGAGTTATATTCATGTGTTATTTTGATGTGTGTGTGTTTTAATTTTCTATTGTGGAAAGGGAAGAATTTTTTTGTTGAGGGATAGTTGTTAAATTGGGAAAGATATATTTTGTTATTGCATTGTGAGAGTGAGAGAAGGAGGTTGCAAAACTGGGAAAGAAAGAGGTTGTTGGAGCAAAATAGGAAAGAATGTCATGTGTTTCATGCAAAGTTTTGATGTTGATCTTCTATATAGTTCATTTTAAACATAACTTGAAACTTAACATGAGATGGCAAAATGTAAGTCCAATGGCGAGCCAAAACCAAGATGACTTTAAAAATAAAATCATTCTATGATGTGTAGAATAAAATTGTAAAGTGAAAACGTTCCAAAAATAAGGGGCCTATGACGGGCAATAGTTGGTTTGGTAACCCATTGTGGGAATGTCCATTATGCATGGTAGATTCATCCATGGTAATGTCTAAGGTGAACATTAATGTCAACCTAAACACTTGTAAATCATGAAATGTATTAGGAAAATTCATACATCATTAAAGTTGGAAGAATCTTACATCTATGAATAAACATAATATTAGTAAACTTCAAAAATTAGGAATGAAATCTTTATTTATTCTAGGAGGCATATTCATGGATATAAGGTGCGCTCCAAGTACCCTAGGCAATTTATCAAGTACCTTACAATCTTGTAAGGTAAAAAATGCACAAAACTTAAAATAGTGAGCCAACATGGAAAACTCACAATTACAATGATTTGGTTGAAATTTTCGTTTTTTAGGAAAAAAATTTATGTGACAAACTTTGTAAGTTGTTTTCCTATTTTATGTATTCATTGTGTTTGTTTTATATATTTCTCTCAAGTCTATGGCTTCGAAGTATTCATGGCTTTATGAAATTATTTTGTGTGTTCTAGAAATGAATATTCCAAGCCTAATTGCCTCACTCCCTTCCTTTACCAATTTATATGAATATGAATAGATACATTACTTATTTTACCTTAACCATTATCTCTAGCTTTACAATACTGTTTAAATATTCTTTCAAAACCTCCACCTCCTTTACCATTATCTTTACCTCTTTTTCAAATATTGAAAACTTCCCATTGAAAAGAAAACCAAATGCTCTTAAAATCAAAATTCAAAGAAAATTTTAACTATTAAAGTATATTCCATAAATTTAAAAAAAAAACTTAGATTTAAGTGTTAAAAAGAGATTATTAAATTGATAAACTGCCTCCTTCTTTACCATTATTCTTACTAGGTTTTTCACATACATTTAGAAAAATTCCTTTTCAAAAAAATTCACTTAAAAAAAATTATCATTAATTTTTTTGAAAATTAAAATCATTTTAGAATTAAAATTAAAATTTACTTCTACCTTAAAACGATTTTGGCTGTTTTTTGAAAAAATGAGTCAAGATTCATTCACATTTCTCACTTATTTGAACATTAAAAATGATAATATCTTTACCTTTATACAACTATTTCTGGTTAAACACTTTAGTAACATTACTATCTAATTTCAAAAATTTCAAATTAACCCAATTTAACCCTGAATTAATCCAGAGCTTTTTTCCCAGCCACAGTTCTCTAGTATTGTGTCTATGTTTTTTTGTTTTTTTGTGAATGAAATATTTGTGTGATTTTTTTTGTGGGGGCTCAATGGAATATTTGTGGGATTCATTTGTTTTTATCAATGGCACATACAAATCTTTAAATATACCATTCCAGTATTAGTATCAGAACTCTTTAAAATAATTTCGCATTCGTACCATTAATTTCATACTTTGTAATTTGATACTAGAACCAGTATCAGTTTATATACCAGAGTTTCAGCCTTGTATCCGTCCAACTCATGTTTTAAAGTGTGTCCCTTTGTGTGTGGAGAAGTGGTTGATTCAATGCATATTTTTAAGGGTATGCCTTTGCCTGTGCAGAAGTGGTTGGTTCAACTCATGTACTTAGGTATGTCCCTTTGTGTGTGCAGAAGTGGTTGGTTCAACTCATGTTTTTAAGTGTGTGCCTTTTGTTGTGCAGAAGTGGTTGGTTCAACTCATGTTTTTTAAGTTTGTGCTTTTGTTGTGCAGAAGTGGTTGGTTCAACTCATGTTTTTTAAGTTTGTGCTTTTGTTGTGCAGAAGTGGTTGGTTCAACTCATGTTTTTTAAGTTTGTGCTTTTGTTGTGCAGAAGTGGTTGGTTCTTTGATACTCGATTCGTATCAGTTCATATACCAGAGTTTCAGCCTCATATCTGTCCAACACGTGTTTTGAAGTGTGTCCCTTCATGTGTGTGTGTGTGTGTGTATGTGCCCGTACATTTATCGTAATTTCTTCCATTTAAAAAGAAGTCTACTTTTGCTGTACTGCAAAATGTCCAAAAAGCTCATGCTCCACATTTCTTTCACTTGAAAATCAAAAGAGCTGGACAAGTTTGACTATGTATTTGTGTTATTCTACAGTTTTGATCACTCACAAAGGTGATTGCCACATGTGGGTGATTGATTGCCCAAATGGCTTTGCACACCAGATGATGAAATTGCTGAAGCAAACTCATCACCAATGCTTTCGCTCAGGTGTTGGTGCAATGGAAGACAGAAAAAGAAGCCTTTAATGCAAATTGCTGCCCAGCAACCTGAGTTTTCATATCTGTGAGATTGCAAAGAAAATAAATCTCAACAACTACAGGTAGACACACCAGAGTTCAGTCACCTACTTGAAAACATGGATCACAAAGTGTCAGACCATGACATCACCCGAGAGTTGCTCACAAAGTGTTGAGCACATTGAAAACGAGGATCACAAAGTGTCAGACCATATCACCTGCATGTTGCTCACAAAGTGTTCTGTCCTATTATCACCTTGAGCACAGTGATGAGCTGACATGACTACCCACTGACATCATCAGCTTCCTGACGGTGGGCATATATAAGTGTTAGGTAAAGATCTCGGGGAAGGGCTTTACCGTGAGTAACGCACAGCTGAGAAGAACCACATAATCGGTGAAGGCACTTTTCAAAAACTTAAAAGTTGCTCCCCTCAGCAGAGGAACTCTCAAAGTTATAAGGTGCCATCTGAGTACACTGTGAAAATGACAGCTGTGCTTTCCACATCTCACAATATGCCAAAAACTTGGGGCAAGCCATTACATGAAATCTGCCTCATGAGATTCCTGTCCAGAATCAACAGGAGAACTTGGTCACGATGTTGGACAGCACTCCAGAGACATAGCTAATCAATATAGTCAATAGTATTCCTCATTGAAGCTGCGGCAACAAGCTTGTGAGATACTAAGCTTCACTTTTTGTTTGTCTCCATGCAAGCAAGAATATAACCTGATGGCATAGAGAAGCTCACATATAGGGTAGTGGTTGCAGCCTTCTACACTACGGATAGATCCTTTAAGCACACATCATGTATTACTAGCACCCAGTTTTTCAGTATACCACCTCCAGAAGGCAGTATCTTGGGTACGACTCCAGTCACATTGCAAGAGAATGGATACTTTTGAGAGAAGATTCAACTCTCTGAAACAAAAGAAAAAAATTCATTGGTGGTGAGAATGAAACACAAGCTCCCTTATGAAATCTAAAACAGTTTTCAGAGGCTACCAAAAAGGATGACTGCACTATTACTACAGGAATCCATAATAAGGATGTATGGGTTGTGCTCATTTACCTGCTCACCAATTCCCCTTTGCATCAAGAAGAACCACATCATCAGCCTCCCAAATAGAATTGGTGCAGATCACATCTCTTGATGCACTAAGCCATTGATGGAACACACAATCATCAGAATGGATCCTGCACACTGCCTGAGCCAGAGAAAGATGATGAATTATTCAAAAGATCTCCAAACACAAATAGTTTATGAAACCACTTCTGTTTTGAAATTAGAGAACCTTGCAGTTTGCTGTTAGGGAACCGGACAAACTTCAATGATCTTGGGGGCAGCAACACCATCAGCACTGATGCTGATTTGAGTAACTTCAAGCTTGAACTAGTTGCAAACAATTCCTGATATTCCCCCATTTTTCTGTCTGTGGCAGTGAAGAGATAATCAGAGACCCTTGAAAAGAAATCTCCTGCTGTGTTATTACAAGAAAGGAGAAGGCAAAGATTCTGTTGCTGCCTTGCTACAAGAAAGGAAAAGGAAAAGGTTGCCACCTTGCTATAAGAATGAAAATGGTGAAGATTTCAGCAAGAGAAATCTTTTGCTGCCATGCAACAAGAATGAAAATGGCAAACATTCCTCAGCAAGAGGAAGCTGTTGCCACCTTGCTACAAGAAAAGGAAAGATGGCAAAGATCACATTCAAAATGCTCAGAAATTTTCTGAGCTGCTTGGAAACCGTGGCATTCCCTACAATATTAATTTAAAACACTTTACAAAAACCTGCCTAGAGCTTAGATTAAACTCTTGCAGATCCCAGAACTCAGATGTCCCTCTTTATTCTCTAAATGTCTGGTACTAGAACTCAAGAGCAAAAGTCCGGTGTTGACATGATGGCGGTTTCCCAGCAGCCTTTTGGTTTTCTTGCTACGATTTATTCATCCCCCACATGCGTCGCTGCATCAACGATGTAACAAAACAAAAAGTCAGTGTTCGCAACATGGAGCAGCGCAACAGGAGTGGAGAAACGGAGTCAACATAACCACAGAAAAGACGTGCCAAAACTCCGGATGTGATTCTCTTGTGTCAAACTGCGTCCATTGATGTGTTCGTGCAACCGATCGCTTGTGCAATCTTCAGGAAGGTGTTAGACATATTCTCTGGGGCAAGGACCATCGCATTGACGCAAGACTTACCAACAGATTTTCGCAATATCAGCTATCAGCAAGTCATTTGGCTGTCACTTCAGCAACGGTGCACACGCGCGGCTCCCACGATTTCAGCCTCTCCAGCAACGGCGTCCTTTCCTCGTTTCTCCTCTGCTTACTAGATTTGGATAGGCTATCTTCTCGCATGGAGGAGCCTGAAAGGATCTTGGCAAACAACTCGTTGGATACAGCGAACTTCATAGTTCGACTGTCTTCCTGTTGCGGAAGGCCAGCTTGACGCTGAGGACACGAAGAAGGAGAAGTTGTAGAATCGTTGTCACTGTTCGATTTTCTGCACGGAACGGGAAGAAGGAAGTACGTTTCCCCGGGCGCGAGGATTGTGTGAGGCGGTAAGATCTTGCCCTCGTGCATGAGCAAGAGGGAACTCGAGTGGCAGACAAAGTGGCCGGGATATCCTTGAAGCAAGACGGCAACACGCATCGGATTGTAAAATGTCAGCACCGTTCCATTCCCTCGCAAGACTGTCACAAAATCCACGTCCGCGTTGTCCCCACAAATCGCTGCATTTCCCATTCTGTAAGCCAACAATCAAGTTATCTCCTTCGCCTTCCACTGTATTACGGGGGATCGTGAAGTACAACTTCTGTCAAATGCTCATTCCCTTTCCCCTTCCATGTACAGGAGCCAAAGAAGTTAACAAGGAACCGAAAGCAGACAGTCTTGGACAAAGAAGACTAGCAGGGAGAGGAAAAACCGCGGTTTCTCTTCTTCCTCCGGACAAAGAAGCTCCGGCCCTAGAGAAGCAGAAACTGAACAGAAGAACAAAACAGCTGCAGAAAAAAACAATAAAAAAGCCCTTACAAACTATAAAACGACGACAACAGCTTCAACAAGTTGTCAAAGCAAGGGAAACCGATCGGCACTTCACCGCAAAAAAAAAGAAAGAATTACGATAGAGGAAGAAAAGCACTCAGAGCGACGCCTCTTTACGGCAACAGAGAGACTGAGAGCTCTGACAGGAGTGAAACCACTCAAACAACAACAGATTGAATGCTTCAACAAGCTTACAATCAGAGGAAACTCGGAAGGAGAATCAAGGAGCTGTTCTCACCTTTAGCAACTGAAGCCCGTCTTCAATTTAAGCTCCAACAGGTTATCGCTCCGACCTTCGACGGCAAAGGCGTGGCAGCATCTGCAAAGAAGATCACACCGAACCCGACTAAAGATAAAAGAAAAAGAAATCCCCCAAAAAAACAGATATTACGCAAGCAAAAATAGGAAAAGAAAAAAAAACATGAATCAGAATAGGACGAAGTGCTTTGTCGCATATTCATTGCAGTGCGTGGCGACGACGTATTCAGCGCCGGAAAAAGAGACGCAAAACGCAACAGCCAAGAAGCAGCAGCAAAGAGAGATGAGTGAAGAAAGGTAGACGAGGGAGGCTTGTAGCGAAGCGGTATACCACTTTACCTCCTAGCAACTAAATTGCCGAGCTCGAAGCGGTAAACCGCTTTACCGCCTACTAAACTATTAGCCGAGATGCGGAGTGGCGAATCCGTATACAACTTACCCGCCTGGTAACTTAGTAAGCCGAGAAGCGGAGTAGCACAGGCTTGAAGCAACTACCAGGTGATGGTAAAATTTTAGATACCAATTTATTGGCATATTAAAAGAATTGATTAATAAATAAGGTTTTACAAATTAATCCTTTTTAATGATTTTGGGTTGCAAGAACCAACCTCTCAGACTGAAAAAAATTTAAACATTTTGATATTTAAAATGAAACTTGAAGAAGGGGATAAATAAAAGTTTATTTCAGTGTTGGACTGGTATATAGGTTGTACTCGGATATCAACTTGGGTATCAACATGAGTATGAAACTATTTTTTGTTAGTTATTGTATACAACTTATCAAGAGATGGGTTTTTTTTTTTTGCAACTTGGGATTTACATGTGTAGATGAATTTTATTAATTTTATGCTTTTTATAATATTAATAATATTAAAATTTTCCACATAGAACTTGGCAGCCTTAGCCTTGGATCAATGATGCATTTGTGATA
>Ga0209208_10000913_pt1 | contig 40311 bp, 35 predicted proteins | sample S1TSphfallax_3_FD_187694 | JGI IMG/M metagenome (GOLD analysis project Ga0209208, IMG submission 187694) | Host-associated microbial communities from peat moss isolated from Minnesota, USA - S1T2_Fd - Sphagnum fallax MG (SPAdes) (version 2) | ecosystem: Host-associated > Plants > Peat moss >... | reverse complement strand
CTATGTCCAACAATGCTTAGTGTATCTGTCTCACATGTCCCACATGTGCATGTCTACTATCTCATGTCCAAAAAAGTTCAAGAAAGCTTATCAACAACAAAGGTCGTGATGATTGGAGTGAGGATGGAAGCAATTAGCTTCTTCTTGTTGCAATGGTTTGAGGAGAATTTTTTTGTTTGGCTATTGGCAAAGGTTACTTCAAATAAGTTCATAGACACAATATTGTGACAAAGTTGCCAAGACATTTTTTGCATGAACCAATGTGAAATTGTGATCAAGTCAAAGGTTAAGTGGGAGAAGAAGCTTAAGCATAATTGCATTATGGAGAGGAAGGCAAATGGAGTCACTAGACATGCATGTTTAGAATGGTGTTGGTGATCAATGTGAAATCATGATCAAGTCAAAGGATAAGTGGGAGAAGCTTAAGCATAAATGCATTATGGAGAAGGAGGCAAACGGAGTCATTTGATATATGCACGTTTCGAAATGTGTTGGTTTGATCACATAAATCAAATGGTTGCAAGCATGATTGCAAAAGTAGTCAATTTGCCAAGAGAGGAGGACATGGGAACACCAACAAGTAACTCCCATCAAAGTATAGAGGATGTTAACCATAACACCAAGACCAAATGCAAAAAAAATTCCACCATCAAAGCCACACATCAACTTCTCCCATTTGCATTAGTGTATAGATGCATACGCTTTTATTCCGCACTTGTGTGCTTATCATCAACAAGGTGTTGTGATAAACCTATTTCAAGTAAACATAACAAGAATTTTGAAAATGCAAATAGCCTTGCAAACTATTTTAACGAAATTAAAGTCTTGAAGCATATCAAAGGAAGCTATTGAATGAGTTAATAAGCTTGTAAATAAGTTTTTAGGTGCATAAATTCAAGTTGCAACTCTCTTTGCTAATGTTTTTAAACCAAAAGCTACTTGGGAAGCATAATAGGGAGTTAAAATTCATGCGTGTTTTGAATAGCTTGCAAATGACACAACTTTGTGCTTTAAGTTTGGTGTGAAATAAAAATAACTTTTTGTTAAATTTAAACACGATAATAAGAACCAAAGTCACCTCCTTAAGTGATTGCTTATTTCAAAATAGTTTAAGAATATTAAGTTTAAAAGTTGAAAAAAGATCAAATTTGATTAAAAATGTTGGTATATATTATTTTATAAATATATGCTTAAAAACCTATTTCACAATATGTTATGTTTAAATAAACTCCCCCAAAAAATCTTTACAATATTTTAAAACATTGATTATAATGGTTAATGAATGTTTTTGAATGTCTTACAACATTAGCATTTTTCACATTAAAACGTGAAAATTTTAGCATTCGTTACACTTGTTTTGACTTTTATTAATGTGTTTGAATCTATTTCTAAATAAGCATGATAATCATAAGACTTATATGAAATTTAATGTTGTATATACAATATAGCAAATTAATAAGTTATTTATTGGATTATGATCCAACCACAATGTAAGTCGCATGTTGCATACCATTTTTCTAGCCCTTTTCATTGCATCATTTTCTCTATAAGTATGAATTCACTGGCCACGAAAAGCCACCAAAGGATCTTTTTTTTCATTAACATCACACACCATTAGTTCATGCATGTCAAATAATTAACAAAAATTATGAAAAACCTAACATGCCATAATGATTTTCCTACCTTTATCAACTTTACAATTGATATTCTTCAAAATGCACACCACCAATTTTTCAAATTCCAAAAAACATTTTCAATTAGCATATGGCCATGATTCATTGAATTGTCAAACCACACAAGGTATTAGTCACATTTATCTTTGAATTTTTTCATCAAGTATGTTCATAACAAGTAAGTTGCTTTAGTTAACAAGGATATAGTTGCATTCCAACATGTCAACTACATATTTTGTCAAAAAAAATCTCAAGATTTTAATTTCTTATACAAAGTATTTAATTTAAATGAACCATTGTCCATCTACAACTCCTCCAAATTGTGATGTAAACATTCCAAAAATAATAATTACAATCACATACCCCTTGTAGAACCATGTTATGGATTTTTTTGTAATTGCAAAAACTTGTTGAATGTAACATGACTTTCAAATGTGGTTTTTCAAATAAAAGAATGTGAGTTCCATCTATAACACTTGCAAGTTCTACAATCCAATGACATTTATAAATTAGTTTGAATGCAAACAATTTGTGCTAGGAATGTGAATATAAATGCCAAAAAATTTGACACAATTAGTAAGTATTTCACATACCACAATTGTGTATTTTTTAATATTTATCGATCCTCCAGCATTGTATAAATTTGCATCCACTTAATAAGAAACTCATGTTCCAATTTGTACAACACAACCTTCATTACCTTTGAAATTGATAAAGGATCTTGCATAGACACTTCAACATGTCATTCCATGAATGGGAACAATTGTTGCAAGATTTGCAAAGTCAAAAGTTTCATAATATAGGCTTGCAAATGTTTTCTATCAAGTAATTATAGTGTAGTGCACCAAACATCCCCCTCAACAATGTAAAAATGTGTTTCAACCTTTGGTTCTTTCCACCACATATTTTGAAGATGTGGTTGTGACTTCTTATAACAAAAATAAACAAACAAAGGAAAAACCCTTTGCATCAGTGAAAGTTTGGTGACATAATTTCGCATGCCCTTGGGATTGTGAAGGCTTTATAAGCTAAAGAGAATAAACAAAACTAAAGGTTGATTATGAGTGTGTTGTGAATGGTTTTTATTATCAAATATCCCTTCCAAAGTTGTCTTGCATTTTAGTTCATGTTTCAAAGCATAACACAACTCACAAGACTCTTCTTAAAAAATAGTTTTAGAAAAGATATAGTTGAAATATATTACTTGAGTGTTAAATAAAGTTACAATTCAATTTAGTGGTCCAAATGAGTTGGACCTAGGAATTACACACCTATCCAATAACCAAAATGATCCCTTTTGAAGGAAAATATGAATAGCAAGATGGGGGGGCTTCGAGGACACGATTAAATATCATGTGAGGTCTTTGATTATGTAACCAAGCTAATCTCCACCATGTTACCAACTATATAGGCTACACAAACAAATACCCTTCCTTCCATGTGCATAACCCAAGAATGTTTATTTAGATGTTTTATTAATGGAATGAATATTGCTCAATTTATGAAAGATCTTGAAATGAGATGTAAAATATTGAGTATCAAAGTAATTACAAGTTTTTTGCAAGACAAAAATCTTAGCTTAAAAAATGGCAATAACAATATCAATCTCATTTCCATGGAGTTTTTTTATAGAAACATTTGACATTTGTATGACTATGTGAATGCATCTTTTCTCACAATCTTCACAAGTTCATTACACTTTTCTTTTCTCTTTTCAATTATATGGCATTATTTATTTATATTTTATGTTTTGTTGAAAAAAAAATTTAATATTCACAATTTCATTGTACTATTATCTTCTTTTTAGAATGCACACCTTTTTTTTGTATTTATCCTTTTTCTTGAAGCTAAGTTGTTAACCTTGTTATTTGTTGACACCATATAAGAACCATCTACAAGAAAAATGTCTCCAAGCTTCCAAGAAATGCAACTTTTATTAGTACCTATATGAGTTTTTCAAAACTCTTTATTTATCTTTATGACTATTCTTTGATGGAATGTTATGGAAACCAAGTTGTCTTGTAAACAAAGAAATGTCTTTCATTATTGTCAAAAAGTTTGTTCATTGGAAGGAATGAAAAGCAAAAACTGCAACATAAGAGTATTGTGTGGGCAAAGAGAGTGAAACATGAACTTGCTCTATGTCTTTGTTCCATTTATGCGCACCATTCTATTGTTCTTCTTTTGATTAATCAATCCAAAAAAATGGTTGTGTGACATCAAAACAACTTTGTAAACTTTCTTATGGTCCTCTTCCTATCCATGTCTATTGTTTTTTCACACTGTGGGTGTTGCCCCAAATGTCTATGTTGTGTTGTAAAAAATAACTCAATGGAAAAGGGATTGGAAACGTTCAACAATTGGAAGAAAGTGATTATTGTGCTTGCTACTAGAAGGTTTTTCAAATTGAATTCCTCTTAACTTGGAAAATCAACAAATTTTTGTGTGCACAACTAATCAAATGTAGTTTTCTCAATTGTGAATTTATGGTCCACAATCTTATGGAAGTCCCTTATCGATGTTCACATGTTGTTATAGTTGTGGGATGGTAGATGTAAAAAATTGAATAATCCAATGATGTTACCAAAGTTTCTTGTTGATGGAGGATTGAAATAAAATGGTTTTATGGCTAAAGAAAAGTTGTCTTTAATTTGATCAACTAACAAGATCCCCCTTGGGTGGGAGTATAAATCACTACAATGGCACCAAGGACAATTACAATTCACAAGTTTTCACATATTCATTTTTAGCCTAATGTTCATTGCATTTGTTACTTTATGCACACTTGAATGGGACAAGTATGTTGATAAATAGGGCAATTGTGAATTCAATCTCTTTTCCTTTTCCTAAAATGAGTGTGATCAACATCTATGTCAAATGGAGTAAGAAGGATATTCAAGATAGTTAAAAAATATGTTCCTTATGTTGTGATTTCCTAAACTACTCATGTTATCAGGATGCATGGGAATAAAATAGTTGTGAATCCAAACTCTCTTCCTCAAGATGAATTTGATTGACATATATGCCAAATGTGAGAACATGAAGGATGTTATGGATAACTTAACAAGATGTTCCTTATGTTGTGCTTTCCTAAATTGCCATGTTATTAGGGTAATGTCAAAAAACATTATTGGAATTATTGGAGACAAAAAAAAATCCACAACATGAAGGTGCACAACCAATTCCTATCACATTCATGGCATTCTAAATGTTTAGTATTAGCAACAATTGAAAACAATGAAACTTCCATTCATTTATAAATCCATCAAAACAATTTCAAAATTGATGTATATGTTAATGATAATAGCTTTCTCATCTTATAGTTTGTGAAATGTAAACAAATGTAGGATGCATGGAGTGTTCAACAAAGTCACCTCACACAATGTGGTCTTATGGAATGTAACAAATATGATTGTATCACAATTATTTAATTATGATTATTTAATCATAAACTTATAATTTTCAAAAGATTGGTGCAATAATTTGCAATTGAAATTTTACTAAATGTATTATAATATTTACAATTTATTTAAAAAAATACCCATGAAAATCTTGAATGATAAATGTGCTTTAAAATGCATTGAAATTTTTTTAACATGTCATTATGTTTGAGATGTGGAACTTATTAAAATGTTCCATTTGTCTTTAATGGATTTGAGTGTATGTTTAGTAGTTAAAAGCTTATGTTGAATATTTCAAGAGTTTTGAAGTCCTTTGAATTCCATATAGAACAATGTATTTTTGATTGGATCAAATTAATTAAATCCATATAATTAAAAAAATTGTGTAATCCCATTTAAGGCGTTTTGAAATTCCTCCTTTCGCTTACTTGCACATTATGTGTCATTCATATCCAAGTTAGACATGAAAATTTCTTGGTGAATAAACTTATCTAGACAAATTATTATTTTATCTTTTTCAAAATTAACTTGAATTCCTTGACATAATAAAATAGTTTGGTTGTAATTTGATGACTTATAAAGATTATGAGTTAATAAATTTTATAAAAAAAAGGATAATAAGATAATCATGAAACATATATGTGTAATGATGCAATTATAACATGTGTTTATGTGAAAAGAAAAAAACTCTAGACATTCTAAACTTAAACATTTTCACATGGCATTTAGAAAATATTTTGGGGTTAATGTAACTTTTTTTGTTGAATCCCCCCCTCCCCCCACCTCCCCTCCTCCCACCTTTTCAATTTTTTTTTCTAAACCTCTTGTTATTGGAATAACAATATGCAAAGATCTTACTTCATTGTGAGAGTATGAATTTTTACTTTATGGCATGACATGCAACATCTATTTTCCCATTTCTTGCAAAATCACTAGATACTAGAAAAGGAAGAAGGGGTTGGGGTTTATGTGAAAATAAGATTGGGTTTAAGGTTTAGCTTAAACCCATAAACCTTAAAAACTTAAAAAACTTTCATTGAATTTTGCAATGGTCATGCTCATATGCTTGCTTCAATTTAAATGCAATAATTTGCAATTCTCATCTTGCCATGTGATTGATGATTGAATTAGAAAGATGACTAACATCCTTTAGACAATAATTTTGAGTGTGTAAAACCAAAAGATGGATTTGTAGCTTTTATTTTCTAGTTTTGGTTTTCACGAATTTTGTAGTATCAAAAACACATAGGTAAGTGAAGTATTTTTAGCAACTCTTTTAGGTTGCAATATCAAAAAAAATTAGGGTTGATGGGGATTTGCAAGAACATGACAATTTGATAAGAAGATTTTCTTTGAAGATTTTTTTGGATATGTCTTCAAATCAATACTATGAGGAAGCTAGTAGTTTTTTTTCAACTCTTTTCAGTCATAGAAAATTTTGCTTGTACATAAGTTAAGTGAAATCAAACTTATTATTGCCCCATGTTGTAATTTGAATAAAGATTAACTTTATTCTCTTGAATGTTTGTTAACATTGGGATTGATTGAATGAATAATTTTTTTGTTGTATTAAAAAATGTGACAATATTCAAGGATGTAAAGTTTTGTATTGATTGTTTGCCCAAGAGTTTGCACAAAGTAATTTGTTATGTTCATCCACTAAACTCATTACCAATAATTGTGTAAGTCATGAGTAGTCGTGGGTTGGTAGAGCTATTCATTACTATTCAAGAGTGACACTCATACATGTGGTTTTAAAACTCTTTATGCTAATTTTTTGATTATTAAAATCTAATGATTTCTAACCCGTGCTTGTAACTAATTGAAAGCAATTGAAAAGATGGGTGAATCATCTAAGACCATAATGATTTGATTTTTCCTAAGGCATCAAAGGGGTTGAATTGCCAAGGCATAACCTCTCTTGATCAAATGATTATATTGTTCAAATCCCAATATATTGCATTGTAATTGGACATGTAAGTTTATTCGCATAATTTTGTGTTCACAAATGAAATTGATATGGAAAATGATGAATATGTTTACATGAACAACTTTGTAAAGCTATTTACCTTGAATACATTAAGCCCCAATGTCCCAACAAACAAAAGTTATATGGAAAATACATAACTTGCATTTCACGATTAAACTTTTGTTGCCTTCATGTACCAATAATCAAAGAAATCATTTTCTTCCAAGAATTGACATGCTGAACAACAATGTATACTATTTTATTATTATAACAAAAAAAAGATTACAAAACATGTAGGAGGTAATCACAATGTATAAGATTAAAAAAAACATACTTATAAATCAAAATATACATTATAAGTTTTAAGCATCGGGCCATGGCTTGAAGTGATCATGGTTAACAAGAAAACCTCGAAAGCCTACAACCCAATTACAATCTATGCAAACTACAAATGGATGCCTATAAAACCACCCCTCCCAAACCACAAACCCAATAGTATTTTTGCCTGGTGTTGAAAAGTCACATGTGAAAAGTGTTGTTCCCCAAATGTTTTCATTGAAATGAAATCCATAAACTTGATTCAAGGAAAGGGTTTGCACACCAAGATCATTGTTAGCCGAATGACAATGCACTTGTAGGATGCCCTCGATTAAACTTGTGATCATGACAGACCCTTTGATTTGGAAGATGTTCTTTTGTGTGATATCTTGTTCGATGCAATTGGAATGGTCCAATACCAACATCAAAGCACAAAAGATCATGAACACACGGTGAACCAACTTGGGTGATATATGAAGACTAAACATTTTCAAACACTTTGATGTTTTACAATTGCCTTCTTTCGGTAGTGCAATTGTGCCAAATATGTTGCTAGAAAGCTAATGGTCTAGTTTGAGAACATCCTATAGTCACTCCATTATGTGCAAGAAGCAATTATTCTTTAGAAAATCATAAACTTGACTTGCAAATGATAAAAGTTTGCTTCAATGCCTATTGAAAGATGTTTGACACACACCTAGCAACAAGTGATTGTTTGTATGGGAGAACGAAACATGGTTATCAAGTTGTTTGACGAGAATTTCAAAGGAGCATTTATATACTATGAAGCTTTTTTTTGGGACTTAAAACTTGTGATAACCCCTTGATCCCCAATCCCTCTCAATATTTAATTGAAAATGACACCCAATAAACAATAATGAGAATGATGGAATGCAACAACTAGAAGCTATTTCAAGCAATTTGGAACTAGAAGTTATGTCATGTTGTTACTATATCATGGATGATCCTTATCTAAGATAAGATCCCATATATGTAGAAGCAAAGTGAACATTAGTGATGTCACCATCAACATGATGTAAAGTTGTTTTTTAAAAGAAATTTTGACATAGCCAAACTGGTAATCATCCACAAAGAATTGGCTATAGAATAGATATTAAAATAGAAAACTTTAATAATCATTTCATAATTTGGGTACACGCTAGAACCTATTGTAAACATTTGGTGACATTTATTTTTGTTAAATTTCAAAATCTGAAAAATTAGGGCCCTTTTTTTTTTCCTCAAAAGTCATTTTTATGTGTTGAAATCATATTTTTCAAGTTAAAAAATGTGAAATTTTGGCCCCCGTCCTCACCTCTATAAAAAACACTACGTGATTTAAGTTGTTATCAACATGGTTAAGATAATCCAGAAGTCTCATTCAATAAAGTTGAAGACCTTCACTTGATGACTTGCTCCACAAGAATGAGGGGACCCAAGAATACCTAGTTATTTACAATCAATCAGCTATGGAAATTATATGTGATGCGACATTGCGCTATCTTCATACAACGTTGGATAGCTCTATTTAAACCATGGGAAACTTTGATGAGTAAACCTTTAAAACTTTGCACCTTCAAAACTTGCCATGAAATGAAAACAATTGCACTTTTTCATGTCATGAGAATAATGTGTTGATAAGATACTTTCGTGTTGTTCAAAAGGACCCAAAACAAAATTACACCATATATGCAAGATGCCAATAAAAGATATAGAATTATAATATACATGCAAGATGTCAATCAAAGATGTAGAATTCATATCACAATAAATTTGCTGGACCCATATTTGCATATTTTTCAAAGAATGTAGCATCAATTGTTGAACTTGGTCTTTACTATCAACATTCCATAAGTTTTGTAGAATACCGTACCTACAACTGATATTCAACACAAAATAATTCACACAAGGAACTACTCTGGAAAATTAAATTTGAAACCTCATAACCTCATTTTCTCAAATAAATAAATATTCAGCAAAGAAGTGTGCACATCAGTCATATGTACAGTATCAAAAAGATTCTCTAAGTTTAACCTTTCACATGATAAAAATGATTATGAAATGAAAAGGACCACAAATTGGACATTCAAAAAAGCCACAACCATTTACTTATATGCAATGGTTTGAACATCATTGTGTCTTTGAACTCTGAAATAAACTAAATGTTGCACAACCATCCTCAATACTGTTGTGGATGTGTTCATTGACAAGAAGTTGAAGGTGATTCTCTAAACATAAATGATAACTACTCTCTTCACCTCTTGGTTGTCATGTCAATCCCTTTCTACATCAATAGATTTAGAATTCAGTTCTTTCAGACGGAATCCATTGCCGTTGCTTCAATCATTTTAAAGTTGGTTTTTACAAATACTTCTTTTTTCATTATCAGCAGTAAGACCAACTTACCGCATCTCCTTGGTTTGTCAAACAGCTCCAATTGTGCTCACAAGCAAATGATCTACAATACCAATTCCGACAGTTCATTATCCAAGGCATCCTGATTTTACAAGATTCAAACATAAAAGAGCACTCAAGCACAAAGTCCCCCCTTAATGAAAAACAGACTAGGCCAAAACAGAATGGGTTGAGGCAACTACAAACCTTGTGTGAGCAATCTGATTGTTCTTCACTATGGAACGAACAAGTAAACAAATGAAGATTGTCAAGAATGCCCACAAGGCCAAGAGGTACCTAGTCACAAACTGGGCAACAGGTGGTCCAAGTGAACACAAAAGGACAATGGTGAGCCTTTGATACATATATCAACATTCTAAGTCTGTAAACAGGGTTTTTGTGGTATTTAGGATCATGCATGTTTGATGAAAGTAAGTTATCATTTCATGTTCAGATTGATGACTTATCTGTGAACAGTAACAACCTTTAGACAGAAACATTATGCAGTGCTAATCTATCCACTGATTACATGTGCCTACATGAACATCACATTTGCCAAGGATTGAGGAAAGTTACCTGTAAGGAGGACCTTGGGCAAGTACAATTGTCTGTAAGGTGATAGCTCTCTGTAGGAAAGGTCCTCAATTTGAGCTCCCACATGCCTCTGTATACTATCTGGACCTCAAATTGAGGTGAAGGACCCAAAACCATCCTATACAATTCCTGCATTTCACATTCTTGTTCTAATGGAATTCTCACAACACTTTCTAGTTTGCTATCTGATGAAATCAATATCAGTTTCCTAGATAGACCTTCACAGACTGACAAGAGTTATCTTTGCAGACACCAAGGAAGCAGCTTTTGCAGGTCCAGATGGGTTGGCTTGGGATTCTGGTTTACAAGTTTGACACACTGAGGCTCAGAACTAGCAGGGCATTGATGTTGTCAAATTTGGCACACATGTGTTCACATTCATCACAGCCAAAAGTCCACATGCATTGACACAAGGGTGAGGCTAGAGACATTAGGTCCACATCAAATCGTCAAAAAGGGAGTATCACAAAGTTGCTGTCACCTTGTATTGCTTATGTGCATCAACAACACCATCGAGCATGTATGCATAACCTCACAATAAGGTGACTACAGGACACACACTGTCAAGTTTGAAGTGGGTCCACCAGGACAGAAGAATAACCACACTGATGTGATTCTCCTGTTGATAAACAATGCAGATTTTTTTCAAATCCCAAAGATTCTTGAGAGCTTTGAAGTGGCACTGCAATAGTAAAGAATAGACACTTGTACCTGACAAGTAAACCCTATACAAAGGTGCTGCAACAGAGTGAAACTACAGTTAGTTTTCTATAGTTTCTCCAACGAGGACCCATAAAGTAATTGTAAGATCAAATACATGGACAAGAAACTCCTAGGGCTTTAGGAATTCTGGCTGTGAAAGGGACTCAAGGAATAGCTTCATTGAATTTGATGACACAATCATACAGACGTCCTCCCAGAAAGTCTGCAACCTCCTTATGCTTCACCTGGAAGCAGCAACCACACAATTCAACATCTCTTTCACACAGAACAAGCACTGTAGTCATCTACCAACCACAAAACTTTTACTCCTGAGGGCAGAACAGCTCACCATTCCAATGTTAAGTGAGTCACATTTGAACTGGGCATATAGATTTGTCTCAATACTTCGTCCCTGAGCAAACAAACCACCTGAATGGTCAGGTCTTGTAGGACATTGAACCTGATTCAAATGACCAGCATAAACTTAATGGCAATAAATGTCAAACAGCATGCATCATTATGCAGGCAAGATGCAGCAAAAAGGGACACTGATAGAGCTGCTTACCATGCCTTCCAGCACAACCAAATCAGCATCCTCAGCAGCATCTGCTAGCTCTCGAGATATGGAAGTCAAGTCCATAACCTGCTTATTACAATCACCTTCTTTCAGATATGCAATTTTCATCTTGCTCTATGCTCTACATGTAACCAGAAAGAAGTAGCACCATGTTTCTGATACTTGAGAAAACTTGCAATCTCTCAGGATTCATGCATGAGCATCAGTATTTTCACTGATATGAACAGAGAAAACACTCACTGGCAAATCGCTTCCAGAGTTTACTACCATAAGCTGCCTTGCATCAACTTCGAAAAATGTTTCTTTTCCATCTTCGGATACATGCTTGATCTGTTTTCATTCAGATGATGATAACCTGTCAGATTGCCAGGAAGGATTATAGCTGCCTAGTGAAAAAGACTGACCACTAGATCTTCAGAAGAGTTGAAATACTATATATTCAAGGATAGAACATGAGTTGAGACAATGAACAGAAGATGTACACAGAAGAAGGCATGCAGAGATACTACTGGATAACTAGGATGAGAGCAAAGGAGAAACCACAGAAGAGGCAAGGTGCTTCCACTATACTATCAGAGTCATGCTGACATTAATTACAGTGTATCATCAGACCTAACTCCTAAAACTGGCATCAAAAAAGGTATGATTGGGAAAGGGACCTTAGAAACAACTTGCACCAGCTCCTCATAAGTGATATCATTGATAGTTGGCATATTATTGGCAGCAAGTACAACCTGCAGAATATTCAACCAAGGGTATAAGAAAATCTCATTCCACATTGAAACATCCTGGCCTCAGTCTACAATATTACAAAGATAATTCCTAGGTCCTCCCAAATTTCTTCAGCCCTACTTCTCAACTAGGCATGAAAGTGTAACAGTATGCAAAAGCAAGACAAATAATGGACAAATTAAGACAAGTTTCCTGACCTGCAGCTAGTACCTAAAGTAATTCTTAAGTACACACATCATGTTGAAGATGCCATCAACATGATAAAAAAGGTTTTATGCCATTCAAAGCCAGACCTTTGTACCTCGTCGGAGAAGCTCCCGGGCAAAGGGTAGAATGCCCAGCACCACATCGGCTCCCGCATTATCTACAAATATCACTGCCTGTTGCAAATAGATGACAACTATTGAGCCTGTGGTTGTACAGTCATAATAAGACTCTGCCTGCTGTAGACTTGTGGCCAATGGTACTATCTAGTTGACAGAGCAAGAGATAACTGATAAAGAGTGATTTGTGCAGGGGGTTGGAAGGGCTTGGACATACCCTGATACAAATCCTTCAGCTTTCCTCTAGAAAAACTCGTAGCACAGGCATCAACTTATTGGTGCACAATTTACCAGAGATAATACCCTAGAAAAAGCTAGAGCATTGGGTTTGGCCTCAAAAATAGCACACAGGAGCTGAGGGATAAGGACTCTGATGCTTTTAGCACAGGCATCAACTTACCAGAGATAATACCCCAGAAAAAGCTAGGGCATTGGGTTTGGCCTCAAAAATAGCACACAGGAGCTGAGGGATAAGGACTCTGATGCTTTTAGCACAGGTATCAACTTATTGGTGCACAATTTACCAGAGATAATACCCCAGAAAAATCTAGGGCATTGGGTTTGGCCTCAAAAATAGCACACAGGAGCTAAGGGACAAGGACTCTGATGCTTTTGAAAAGGGCCTCCCTTAGAATGCAGTATCATGGACATTGTATTACAAAGTCAAGACTATTCTCAAGACTATTCTCTTCATCTCCACACATTGGACACTAAGGCTCTGCCTTCCCTCCTGTATCTGTTTAATGTCTGAACAAGACATCCTGCCTTAAGTCTCATTGACCCTCAACTTCTTCCTTCATCCACAAGGATAAATAAGGACAGTCAAAACAAGGGGCAAGTGAGAAAGAGAAGTGGCACATAACTACATACAACAGAGAAAGGAAGCATCTCCTGATATCCCTGTCATCGACTGTTGGAAACATCTAATGCATGAATCCAGAAAATCAATATCATTTATGACACAGAACTATTCCTACCTTTTTCCAAGGCTTGCGTAACCACTTTTGTTTGAATTGGTCCAAATCATCAATGACCCAAGGTCGGGGTAGTAATTTTTCAAAACTATCTTGGAAGCTCATCCCTGAACTTGAATAGATTTCTGCAAGCTTTTCAAGTACAAGGGCAGTGCATTAACACACCAGGAACACATCATTATCTATTTCATCCATGTACATGCTTAGAGTGGAACTTCAGTGTGCCTCTAACCAACAACTTTCAGTGTGAAATGTCCCCAGGGCACATTAAGGAGAAAACAAGAAGTATCTACACTTGTATAAAAACCTGGTTCTTTCCATTTCTCTATGAGTCAAAACAGGCAACCATATCGTAAAGTGCAATATATTCAGTGAAATGATTTCACATGAAACTGTGAAGTTGTGTTGAATCAACATGACTCAATACTGCTAATTATATTGGTAGAGTGTCCATCAACCAGAAACCAAACAGCATGGAGTGGAGGAAACCTGTGCTGCCCCCAGATCGAAAATATTGCCAGAAAATACTCCCTTGACAAGATGCTCTATACGCTCCCCATCATCCTTGATGGCATCTGCTGTGTCAACTACATGTTCCAACAATTTGATGGCTTTTGCATTCTCCTCATCCTTACAGGCATCAAAAGACATCATTAGCAAGTGTGACTCCTGCTGTTTCCACTCAGAATGTGGTTGATGTCAACCACAAGTGAGATCCCTATGTCTCCCAGCAGTAAGACCAATAAGACCCCATGGCAAGAAACATCCACACAGGGTGAAGAGCCAAGAAGGTAGGATTAACAGGATGTAGGTAGTAGATACCTTTATCTTTCTGAATATGTCATAAAATCCTGCTTCCCGAAGGCAAATGTCACGAAGCCTGCAAAGAAGCTGCAATGCGCTGAGTGTCACAACAGGAAACACCAACAGAAACAACAACAAAAAATATGAAACACCCATGTTTTGATAAATTACCATTTAGCAAACAGATAACAGACCACAAACAGAAGACAAAGGCATCAGGATCTGTGACTCTCTATAATGTCTATAATTATAGACAGTGACTGCCTATGATTGTCTTACAACACCTTAATGAAGAGATCATGAACCATAAAAGCCTAGAGATAACTAGTGCCACAAACAGGATCTTGCTGGTTTCAGAAGGTTCAGAGTTCTGCAGTAAACTAACATCTCAGACCACAGAACTGTTTGTTTGTATGAACAAAACAGCACCATGTAGACCATGAATGATCAGTGCCCCCTTTCAAGATTTCCTTTCCCTATGTACAGATTTGTGTTATAGGTTCCTGATCGGGAATTATATAGCTGGTAACTCAACTTGCAGCTTGCCTGGCAGGTTGGCTATTTACACTAGCTACCAATGTGGTCCAATTCCGCACACCCACAATAAAGTTTACAGAAACTTCAACATACACAGGAGGATACACCCAGGGACTGCAGAAACTCATTTTATGGTGCCTAGTGTATCTCAGACCCTTTGGTTGAAGCTGGTATGGTAGAACAAAGGTTGGTGCACTTACAATGCCATCAGGGGGGCCACCATGCTTTTCTGGATTGGACTGGATATCATCAAGTATTTTTCCATATCTGCAGAGTAAAAAACAGAACCACAAGCTCTACATTACATAGCAGACATGTTGCCACATGATACTTAAACATGCTCTCTAAAGTAGAAAATGCTGCTGCATTGCAAAAAAACATATTTTGCCACCTGACAAGACTCTAAAGCTGTGCACCTTTGTTTAACAGCAACAAACAAACCTGCTGCTAAAGGGGCTTCAGTTGAGAGGTTCTAGTGAATGTAGATGGTGCTCAAATGTCTGTCAGTCTTTTATGCACTGATTTTCACTGATTGCGAGAAAAATCCCACTGTAGTTGAAGGGTGGGTTATTTTCAGTAATGAGGCTTTTTAGAGTTGGTGTGTGAGAATCCTGGGTTGGGGGGGAGGTGTCTTCCATGGAAAATCCCTAGAAGCAGGGATTCCTTCTGTAATTTGCACTTTTTCAAACAGGGCATCCTCAGTTGTTATGCCAGGTAAGGCACATCTATCAGGGGATTATGCTGTGGAGCTTGTGCTCTCCCCCTCAGGTCCCACAGCATAAACCTCTGACAGGGGTGCCTTACCCTATATGTCATTTGTGTCCTAGAGATATTGGCAACATACTGGCAGAATGGATTGAATCTATAAAATGAAAATGTGGACAATTTTCTTTGCCGAGCTATGGATATTGTATGTCAAGCCATGCTCACATAGGAGGGAAAAAATTGCTTGTGAGGTTTAGGAGAACATCACACAACAAGCTCTGAAATTTGCTTATGGAGAGCACAGAGAACTTGCTTCCAAATCGTGCTGTTTCAGAAAAAGCTGAGGTCTATGAAGCCCTGATTCAAGCCAGGGGATATAGCATAGATGGGAGAGTAAAAAAATGAAAGTCAACAAGAAAGGAGTAGGAGGAACAAAAGGCAGACCGAAGAGCGAATTTTTCAGCTTTCTCAGAAGCGTCTGCTACAGTATCGTCAAGCTCTGCCCGCTTCCTGCACATTGTTATTCCCCCCCTCCAGAAACTCAGCACAGTTGATCAAGACCATTTGCAACAAAGGAAATCAAACAGCTGGGAATAACAAAAGGATGAGGAAGAAGCCCGACCTGAAGGAAGGAATTGATTTTCGGAAAACCTCCAACCAAAGCACTTCGGTGCGAGTAGCTTGGTGCGGAGGATCAGAAGGAAAGCGATAAGGAATCGTGCAAGGCCTGTAAATGTAGTCCGCCCAGTGCTGCAGTAGCGGAAACTGCACTTGCTCCACAGTGGAGGATGCCATGTTCTTATGTTTTCCCCGTCGATTGTGAAGGAACTGTCTACCTCTGTCTATCTAAACACTACGAAACTCTTTTTTCCTTTCCGATCCAGAATTGAACAGCTGTTCAGTCTAAGTTCACCTTTGTTCTCTTCTTGCCTTCAACCAACTGAGATCAAGGAATCAAAGAAAAACATTCACGACGTTGCTGCTGAGGCAGAGAAATATTCCACTAAATAAAAGAAAAGCTGCTAATTTACGAATACACTTGAAGAAGAACTCCCTGTTCAATATCAGTCATCGATTGCTTGAGGTTTTCTCGTGGTTGCTTCTTGACAGCAAAGAAAGATTACCAAAGATTTCTTGCGGATTCTTTCACCAGGTAAGCGTTGCCTTGTACCTTGTCTCTTACATGAATTTACGAAATTTTTAATCCAATTTTCCCTTTCAAGACAAGCAAGCGGAAGCTTAAACGCTTGGATGCGGAGAAGACAGGCAAAACGACAAAGGAGCACGAGAGCAGCAATCGACACAGACGTGCGCGCGCGCGCGCGCGAACGCACGAGAAAGCAAACGAGCAGTCTGAATGTGCGAGACGACAGTATTTCTTTTACATAAGTACATCGGGTTTTGTAATCATTTGACGGTTAAGATCTGTCTTGAGTGTTAATCGGACGGTACAAACAGACACACACACCAGAAAGAAAAACGCCTACTGAAGGTGGGGACGACACTATTTCGTTTACATATCTAAATCGGCTTTTTGGCATTCGACGGTCAGAATCTGTCTTGAGATTTCATCGGACGGCACAGAACACTACACATGTAAACGTCCCCCGGAAAGTGTGATTTGGTCTTTCTTTGACGTATGTACATTTTATTTTTTTGTATTTAACGGTCAGATTCTGTCGTGAGACTCATCGGACGGCACAGGAAATGCCACATGTATTTTACAAATATAAGATTAATGTTTTATTCCATTGGTTTTTTTAAATTTAAATTTCGTTGTGAAAAGAATTTCGAGTTAATTTTTTTAATATTTGGAAAATTGGGGTCTATCTCAAACAAGAGGCTTGGAAAGCTCAATGCATTTTATTTAATTAATTATTTATGCATATGGAAACAATATATGCTCACTTTGCAACATAAAATTCCGAATTTAAATCTTTAGGATTTAGATATTGCTCCTATAGAGGATTATGGTAATATTATTGATACCATAACTAGGGTTTTCTTTCATTTTTTATATTTAAAAAATTGGTGAAATTTTCCAAATTTTAGAAAAAAAATTAGTCAAATTAGAAACAAAAAAATTCCTAATTTTTTTTTAATTTTTTTTAAACCAAGAAAATTTGGAGAGAAATTAGAATTGCTATTTTTTTAATTAAAAAAATGAATAAATTAAATTTTAAAAAACTGGTCATAAGCTCTTAAATATTATAGTGAACCTATCATTATTGGTTTGGTATGAACTTTTTGAAGATACCAGCTTTGGTCCTAATACCCTAGTACCTTGGCCAATTTGACACTAATTATATTATTTTTCAAAAATGTTGAAATTTTCAAAAATTATTTCTTCCTAATAAAAAAAACATTGTGAAGGATAATAGTGAACATTTAAGAAAATTCCATTTGTTGAAATGAAAATTTCAAATTTTATTATTTATTTATTTGACAAACATGTGTTGAAATGGCCAAGGGTACTACAATATAGAGTTGGTTTGGGATCATGGCTATATCACAAGTGATTTTGTGACTTTAATTCACCATTAAAATAGCACCTTATCTAGTTTGGAATTCAAGTGTTGGAAAAGCCTTGGTGAGTGAAATTTATTGAAGTTTATTTATTTATCAACATAATTTTTTGCTAAACAAGCCCATAATCGTTGGTATGTGTTGTTAATTTGGATGAAAGTATTTGCTTAGCTTTTGGGATTCAATTTGCACAAGATGTGGATGAATGAAATTTGAAAATAAAAATTAAGATTCCAAAAGCACAAAACAAAGCATTATCTTGCATCACTAAAAATTTCAAACCCTTTTCATATTAGAATTATGTTATTTGCTTTAAAATATCCAATTAAGCTAATCATGACAAGATTTTCAAATTTCACTTTTCTAAAAAGGAAATTGTTTTGAAATATTTTGAAATGTTCTATTTTCGAAAATGAAATCTTCATATTTAATTAATTATTGGCAAATATGTGCTAAAGCTACACCTATACTACAATATACAATACCTACTTACCAAATTAGGGCAAAATTAAATCAAAGGAAAAGTGAGTAATAATTTTCTCTCGATTAAGCCTAATACTCAAAAAAATATGCTTGAAAATTGCTTAATTTTTATAAAATCAAGTTTTTGACGCCTTAAGTAGAAACCTTTTTTTTTCCAATTTTGTAATGTATCCAACCTAACAATCATCCACGATAAAATTCAGCCAACTTTGGCTATAGACCAAATATGTTTTTTTAATAAAAAGAATCATTATATACTTTGGCTACATGCTAAAACTTGTTGTAAAAAATTGGCAATCTGGATTTGTTTTTCAAATTTTGGCAAATTGAGAATACTTTTTCACAAAAAATCTTTGTATGTGTTGAAATCATATTTTTCATGTAAAATAAGCATGAAATTTTGCTCCCCAAAAAAACAATTCTTAAGGATGAATCATAAAACACTCACATGTGGGCACAACTCTTTAAACTTAAACAAAATAGGATGAAAGTGTGTAGCCATCATACTTAAGTACACCATATAAATATAACTCTTGAAACTTAAACAAATATGACGAGGTTTTGTGAATGCCATTGTGACCAAAAATGAAGGTGAGGAGAATTTATGACCCGTTCTTAATCTCTTCATATTGTTGCAAAATAAATAAAAATGAAGTCTCACTTCTATAACCATGTTCCTCTTTTGGAAAATAAAGATAAAAAAGAATAGCAAAGAATGGTTCCTACGTTCCTTTTTTTCCATTTTTTGTTAAGTATAAGTATAAGGCTTTTCCTAAGGCTCAAAGATTTAATACCAATTTTTTTTTATGAAAGCCATAACACTTTGAACTTCTCAATGCAATCCCCACCAACCCTTCTCATGCCTAAATGTTGAGTGAAACAAAAAAAATGACCATATTGATTCTTAACAAGAACTCCTCACATGCAAAACACCGCATTTGCTATATCCATTACTCTGCACTCAAATGTGTGAAACATTGTTGATCTCTCACAAAAAATGTGTAACAAAAATGCACATCAAATGATGATACTATAAATTCACAAATCCTAGCATTTTCTAGCTTCTTGATGTCACCCTTCTCAAGTTCCTAAAATACTAAAATAAGCATGACAAATCTTTTCATCTTATGGTGAATCCCTTTCACATATCCAATTAACTTCTTTCCACTCACATAATTCCTTTTGTTACCAAAATATCCAACACCTATTTACTAAATTTGATCAAATGCCTCCACAATCAACCATTCCCCCAACTTCACTAATTTATAGTAGTATCCTAAAAAACTTTCTAATTACCTTCCACCATCAAACTCCTCCTTGTCATTAAAAAAAACTTCACAAAGAAACCACCCACCTTGTGAGGCGCTAAATTCCAAAAATTAATAACAATCATTTTTGAAAAATTGATGATGCCTCATAATTAACCATCCATATTATATACTTTAATAGCCTCATTAAGAATGATTGGCTTTTGGAAAAATCCAAAAACTTAAAAGTTCATAGGGACATGGACAACCCCCCACCCCCCAACACATCCATGAATTTCACTCCCCAAATAAAAATTTGGGTCCACCCAAGTATAACTAGAAGTATATACTAAAAGATCTAAAGATCTCTTATGGGCCTTTTCTAAACATTCTCACCTCCCTCTTGAAGCAAGCAAACCCTACCTCCTCCATCTAACTTTGGTAATACACATTCATCATCCAAATAATTAACAAATTTGTACAACCTTTCCCATGATAGCTTTAACCCCTTTTTTTTTGTTGAGACATTTCATCCTCACCCAACAATTAGTTTTTAATCCCATAAACAATCACCTTCCCTTATGAGTAGCATACATCCTCCACTATTTTTTTGAGTGGCTCCCGCATTGGTCAACATGACTCATGAATATTAGTAATTAATTTGAGCTTGTGCACCATCCTTTTCATTATATGGTCACCATTCCATTCATGATTAGGTGTAGGGTCACATAACTTTTTGAGCTTCATGTCACTAGTCAATTTGAGGTTCTTCCATGTCAAGATCATAAAAGGTGAAGTTTTCATGTTGTATTGCATCTATACCCAAACAATATTTTTTATAGTTAAACATCTCAATTTTTTTCATGCTTAGGTATGGTAATGAAAATTGTCAAGCTTGGGGAAGATATTTCCATTTAATTCCAAATGACATGCAAAAAAATAAGAGTTCAACTTATTGAAAAAATAAATAAAACTTCAATTTAGTTAAATGTAAATAGGGTGCCCATAATTCATTATGAACATATATTTACAATATACATAATATATTTTTAAATATATGTCATTATTTCGTAGCAAATTAAAATTTATCTTTTTATCTCAATTTTAAAAAAATATAATAGTAGTAACCTCCCTAGTTTGTCAAGCCATGCTTAATAGTTTTTATCAACCACTTGACCGTCCCAATAGACTTAAAGATTGGCAAGTGAAGTGTGTCGATGTTGTATTGCATAGTTTTTTACAAATCTAAAAACTCTTCAACACACTTTGATGCATTATCTATGAAGACATACTTGGGAACACCATATTTGCATATAATTTTGTCTTTAAAAAATTCAGCTATTATGGCAACCCCATGTTCCACCGCTAATCTAGCTTCAACCCATTTAGAATAATGATCCACCACCACTAAAACATACTTGTTTCCCTTTTTTGTTTATGGCAAGGGGACTTGTGGTATCCAAGGCTATTATATGAAAAAAACTCACAAATAAAAATATTGTGTAATTATTCCAAGCTAATTGCAATATGCACATGTGCTTTCCTAGCTAACATTGTTTACATCCCCTAATGACCTCCCACACCATCTTAGTTCAATTGTGCCAAAACTAAATCCTATTTATCTTGTTTTAAATCCAACCCTCACCAAATGACCAAGTTCAACATGCATGTTTTTCACTGATCTTTTGCTTTCTTCGAACTTGGGAACATGTAGGCCATTATAGTAAATACAATAATTGAAAGACCTCCTTTTAATTCATTCCTTCTCCAACTCATCACAAGTGATGGGCATTTCACACATTTTCAATAGAGTCAAACAAGCCTCATCACACCATATGTTCAATTTCCTTGCTTCTTTGTGCTCCATCTCCTAGGGTTTAGCTTTATCCATGTGCCCCATCATTTGACTTTTCATTTCAATTATATGATTTGAATATCAAACTCCTTTTGAACTTGTTTGACAAATTTCCATTCCAAAAACTTGTCCATCCATTATCTGCTACTTCTATCCTTGTCGCCATTCTTTCTCCACATTCTTACAACTTTGTCACACTAACACCTATTTCTTTTTCTAGATTCAAATTTGTTGTTGCATCCTCTTTTAAATGTACTTTGTACATGATATATTTTTTTTCCACTACATAATATTTGGTAGTTCACCTTGAAACAATAGGCGACCTTAAAATATTCCTCTTTTTCAAATATGTAAACTAGGTTTTTACTAAACGTGTCAATATTGGCATGTGTACCTCCAAAAAAAATTGTGTAATGTGTTCACCCAAAATCCTCCCATGAACATCAAAAACCATAGTTAACAATTCAAATGGCTTATGGTTAGTCTATAGAGAAAAATGATTTTGATGGAGGTATTGTCGAAAAAACATGGTAGCCCATATTAATATGTAATGTTCACCCTCCGTTGGGTGGAAGTTCTTCTAGCTCTTGGGTAATGCTTTACTCGCATATGCAATTACTACATTTTTCCTTCCTTTTGTTTGGCTCAAAACAATTTGAACACCCTTAGTTGACCAATCCACATTTAAAATAAAAAAAACTTAGGAGAATCAAGCCTCACTAACATGGGCACTATCACCAAACATTTCTTCAACATATCAAAAGTAATTTAACAACTTTTGATCTAATTGAAAGCAACATATTTATCCAAGTCAATTGAAATAAGAGGACTACCAAATGGACCTATCCATTTACAAGTTTCTATGATACCCTATTAAACCTAAAAAGGTTTTCACATTCATTAGAGTAACATGAACATGGAAATCCAATATTACTATTTCATTGTTTGGATTAAAACAAATCCTTTGCGCTTAACCAAGTGACCCAAAAATATTACGTTTACAACCCCACATTTGCACTTTGACAGGTTCAACTTTAAATTCACTTCATGTATACGATAAAAAACTATTCACAAATGCAATAGATGTTCCTTCCAATCCAAGCTATGTATGTTGAAATCATCTACAAAAACCTTCATAAAACTATTAAGTTATTTATAAAATATTTCATCCATGACCTTGGAGAAGGTATTAGTGGCATTTAAATGACAACACCATCCATTCTTAAAGTTCATTTCTAATTATTATTGTTGTCTTCTTTATATTGGTAGCATTCATTTCAAACCTTTTAAAATCTAGACTAAAAATAAAAAGTAATTTAAAAAATAAATATTCCCAATTAAATTAAAACATCTTCAATCAAAGGTAGAAGGTTAGAATCACACTTGGTCTACTTGTTCAAAGGCCTATAATCACCAAATAATATCTTGGAGCCATCATGTTTGGTTAACAAAATAACTTTGCATGTGTATTTTGAATTATTGGCATGCATTTTCCCCATTTGGATCAAGGAGTCACTTTGTCTCTTAACTTCACCCTCTTCCCAAAATGAAAGGTGATTAAAAATTGTGTGGCAAGGAGGAATCCTTGTGTATCGATTAAATGTTCTCTAATCAAGCAACATCCCAACTATGCCTTACTCCAAGCAAGAACATTTTGAAACTCCCACAACAATCCCCATAGCTCATCAATTTGGGACATTTCCACTTTTGGATTCACCCGAAGTTTCCTTTCAATGTCTTGCCACCTTAGGCCATAATGTTGTTTTTGGGATACAACAAATTCTTCCTTCAGTCCTTGAATCATCAATAGACTTCTAATGAGAGGTTTTTTACCAACAACATCTTTACTTTTTTCCATATGCAATTTGTGGTTTTGCTCATTATTTGTCACCCACTTAAACCCATTTGAAAAGTCATCATCCACTTCCTCCCAACTCTCCACAATCCTTTGTGATTACTTAATAATCATCACTCACCAATTACATGGATCCCTCCTCCACCATTAGATAATCAAGACCTTGCAATTGGTCTTGAAAGTCCTCTTCATTTATAAGTTCACACCCTATCATGAAGCCTTGCAGGCTTGTTCACGGTTGGGATATGAAAAAAGACAATCTTCGAAGAAAAGGATTTCAAAGGATTAATTTGGATTTTTATGGCATTGCATTATAGTTATTATGAAATTTTTTATGCATACAATCAAAATAATATAGTTTTAAATTAGTAAAAAAATTAAAAATAGATTGGGTACAATATAAATGTCCTTTTGAGTCTTTTTAAATAACTCAAATCCTTGTTTTAATTATAAGTTTTTTTAAGGGAATCAAAAGGAATGCATTAAGTAATGCAATTGATTTCAAAAAACTATTATGGATAAATTATGGATAAATTATGTTTATGTCTATGTTTTAACAATGTCCATGAATGAATTTGATTATTTTATACACTTAATTTTTTTTTGAAACTACAAAATTCATTCCAAAGGGCTACAAGGAAAAGGACTACTTTTTTTGGTGATTTGGTTTGTTTTTTTTGTATCCATTAGGCTTAGACTTTGTAACCCCAAGAATAGGGCATATGTGCCAAAATTTATTATGTGAAAAAACATGTTGATATATAAATTTATTTAAGTATTTTCTATATAGGTCTTTTTTTGAACCAAAGTATTGATGCTCAAATATATATATGCATGTGAAAAATCACCACTACTGTATTATCTTGTTTTGAAGTATCCAATTTTTTGAACTTTTTTTTTTTTTTGTAGAATAGATCTTGAAAAAAAATTTAAAATCTTTTGTTCAAAAAGTAATACCCCAATTGTGAATTTACCTTTATGAATGAACTAAGTCTTGTTGTAGTTGTTGCTCCTTTTGCAATAGGGTTTCCTTCAATAAGATTCCAACTTCCCTTTGAATGGTTGTCAACAAGGGATTTACCTTTGGACTTTATTGTGAAACCCCCAAGTCCTTTTGGTGCATTAGGACCAACCCTCCCACTTGCTATTTCCTTGCTTAGGCTTTTTATTAGCATATGTTGTTGGAGCACTTGATTCATTCTTGAAATGAAAGTTCCTTGTTGTGATTGAACCCATTGTCCAAATTGCTAAAAACCATTGTCTTTGCTCGATCATTTCAAGTTTTGTAAAACAAGTTGCAACTTGAACTATTGATTGTTTCCATACTTGTCAATCTATTTTGCCAAGCTTTCCATGCATTGAAAGTAATTTTTTCTATCTACTTCCTATTGGGATCTTTTCCTGGCATCCATGTATTGAAATCTTCCATCATGCTCAACCATTTGAATTGTTGGGAACCTATTCCTTCCAAATCTTCATCACCCTTTTCAAAATTTGTTTCAGTTTCATTCCCTTTTTCATCACACAACATACTCATAAAAAATTGTTTATCTTCAAACACATCATTTCCCACAAGATTTATCATGTTGATGGTGTTTAAAGGTAAAACTTGTATGTCCAAACCTATATCATTTATGACTTGAATCAAACCCCTTTTCACATCCATTATGACCCCTATCTTCACGAGAAAGCTCAAACCCATTAATATTTTGTAACTATGCATGTCCACCACCATATAGGTTGTGAAGCACTTGATTCCACCTACTTTCACCAACAAATTTTCTAACCTACCCGTGGCTTGCATAACTATTTGCAAAATGGTCTTGTAACTTTCTAGGCCTACCACCAAATGCACCAATCCCAATTCTTGTATTGTACTTCTAGATATCACTAATATTGTGGCTCTAATATTCACCAACCATCAACCTGATTCTATCCTATTTCAACCAACAAATGAAGATTTTTTCCTCTCCTTATGTGATTTAGGCAAACCTCTTTGGTTACCTTGTGGATATTTCCAATAATTTGAATTGTCATTTGTCGAACCTCATCTTTCTTTTTCCTAACAAGCTTGACCAAACCCTTTAGTATTCCTATTCACTTGGTACCATCATGATTTTTTCCATTGGGAAAGGAAATAATTCCCCTTCACAAAATGGGTTAGGATTTTTAAACACATGACTATGTTTAACATTTTTGAACCATCTAGAACATCTTGCAGTCCAACAACATCTTCACCCCCCTCATCAGCATTGACTTCATCCCTAGGTATTGTCATCACAATCTTTTTACTAAAAACCCATCCAACACCAAAAAATTGAAATTCCTTACCACAAATTCAATTTATTTACTTTAAAGTTGTTATTTCATCATCCATCATAATTTCAAGGAAATTTGCAAAGATTGTTTGGCCATTGTCCTCATTTGGCTTCTTTCAACACCCATCTTCTAGATGTCCATACATACCATAGTGTGAACACTTCATTCCACACATGTTAGTCACATGGAATCTGACAGATATGGTGCATTTTGGCTTTACATCATCACCTTTTGGACATTCAATGATTATGGGTCCTTTTGCTTTGCATGTAGAACAATTAACATGTACATAAAAACTTCCAACATTAAGTTTAATTTCATGTGGACTTCATCATCATCTATAACATTGAATTTTGCAATCATCAAACCCTTCAAGGTAAGTTAGACAAGCAGAACATGATTGAGTCTCTTGAACTAATCTTTTGCTTTGATTCTCATGTTCAAATCGCCTACATTCATTGCCATTTATAGGTTTTCACACTAGTCATTGACATCATGTTTTCATCCAAAAAATAGTTAATCGAGTCCTTGAGGACTTGCCACAATGATGTACTAAAGTTCTTCAAACATGTCTACCTCCAAATTACAATCAATTCCTACCTAAGACACATCAAATTTAATCATTCATTTCTTCATCAATTGTTTCATATTCATAGCTTGTACTAATTCTTGCAACCTTCAACTATAATAAATGACAACTTTTTTAGCCACTTTCCACTCAAACCTAGAAGTTATATTGTCATATGTGAATCACATCAAATGAAATTCATCACCTAATAGCTCCACCATTAGCATACAATTTCCAAATTTGAACTTGTTATCTAATTCATGCTTGTAAAAGTGTGTTCTTCCCTCATTAATGTCACTTTTCATTAATATCCATACATCCCTTAGTCTTTGAATAAAAGTAGGATTTTTTTTATAAAAAAAATTCATATTCACCTTGAGTTAAAAGGCTAAAACATTGTATGGCTTCAATTTTGTGGGGAATGACTTAATGCCATCCATCACAGTGCATCTTCGACAAGATTACTTTCACATGTGTAAAACCTTGAATGAACTATTCCCATTGTAATGTCTCCAACCCTTGTTAAATTTGGATCAAAGTCAACAATGCAAATGGAGGCAAATCCAATTTAATTTCGTAAAATCACATTCCTTTGATATGGCTCTTTTGGGAATTGGTGCTAATCAAATGTTGTTGTTCTACCCTTGGTGTTTGTGATCAACTAACTTCTATCTATAGATTCAATTATGTTATTTACATCTCATTCTAATGTTCTTGCCATCCACACCTTTCCAAACACAATGTAACAACATTTTTGTTATTAATTGCAATCACAATGAAGTTAGTTACCACTCCTCCAACTTTTTTACCATTATTAGTCCAACCCTACTAATCAAAACAATGTTTTGATATTTAAAAAAAAGTGGGGAGAACTTCTAGCCCTTCTTTAATTTCTTCATGTTGTTGTAGAATAAAATAAGGGCAAAAAATCTCACTTTTACAACCACTTTCTTATTTAAAAAAAGAAAAAACAAGGAACGATGGTCAATTAGGTTGACGATTGATGGCTGGCAAACAAGCTAAGCATTTAGTCAAGTGTGTAAAGGAGAAATAATTTAAAAGATCCTAGTGTTTTTTCTTTCAATCTTTTGATGCTTGTTATTTTTTTCTTGTTTACCTTTTGTTGTACATCATCTCCTAAATACCTTGCTAAACACCTTCATGTATAAATTTTAATTTTAAAGAGAGAAGAGGATGGCCTGCCCAACTATAAATAAAAGCATCTTCTTCGTCACGTGGTTATTGGACCATGACAAGTATGAGTTTTGTAGCCTTCTTTAATAGGATTACTTTGTATGCTTGTCTAGGATGATGAAAACACATTTCAAAACCAAATAGTATGTGTTAGCTTGAATTGTCTTGCAAGGAGTTAGGGTTTTCATCTAGGGTATTTTTTTAGCTCATCTGGGTTTGTTGACAAAGCACCCAACAAACTTACTCACATTGCACCCTCATCCACCCCCTTCCCTAGAAAGAACAACTAGAAAGGAAAAGAAAAACCAATGGTTGTGAAGGTTTAGGTCTTTTAAACTTTTTAAATTTTCTTATCACAGTGAGACATATGAGAGCAACCATTTTTTGGAGCCAAGGATGAGGATAGTGATTATAGCAACACCAACATCAATAGACAACAAGACAACAAAGGTAAATAGGCTAAGGGAAGATAAGTTTTTTGTTGTTTTTTTGTTAGGGTTTTGTTTTGTGGTGGGTCTTTGTTTTATAATTTTCGTCAAACTTAGAATGTTTTTAATCTCCAAGAATCTAGTTATTATCTTCAAACTAAACACAATACTTTTAATAAAAATATATAGGTTCTATCAAACCCAGTAGGAAAAGGATGATGATGCCGAAAATTATATAAAAATAAAAGTTCAACTATATTTTGAAATAGGACTTGTTTGTTTGTAACAATTCATTATCGTTTTCCCTTTTATTTGTCCAATCTTATGTGGTTGGTTCTATAGGTTTAAAATTACCATGTTGAAATAAGCAATCTTTAAAACTTGGGATTTATTTGCAATTGTGAAAATAGGTCCTAATCTAATATTTAGGTATTAAAGTGTTTAGGTTTTGTTGAATCCAGTAGCTTAGTGATCATGACACATAGGCCCATAACAAAGTTAGGGTTTAGGCTTGGCATAATACCTTAGCAAAAGAATTTATGGAATTTTTATTTTTTATTTATTTTTCCATTTCGTTTAGTATTGTGGGATTATCTTTGTAGATTTAATATTGCCTTGTAATGGTAGGTAATTTTTAGAAAGTGGGCCCATGTTCATAGTAGACATCCTACCACATGGGCACCAAATGTCTCATGTCCCCTAATTCATTTCATCTCATTGAACTTCGTAGTTCCCATCACCCATTTGTTTCATCATGCGGCACCATTGACCTATCCTCCACTTCATCCCCCATGCAAACCACAAATTGCCCATTAGTTACCCCTTTGATTCTAACAAATCATACACCACCTACTAGTGCCCCCTACCAGCCCCTAACCCTTCATGTGAATGAAAGGTCCCAATTTTACACTTTCCCAAACCCCTTTGATCATCCACAACTAGGACATTTTCCCCTTCCCATTCTATTGGTCCCTACAATTGGCCTTGATCATACCCCCCAACCTACCCCCATTTCTTCAACACGCCTTCAACCTCCACTTAAAGTTTCATGTCCCACCTATGAGCACCAATTCACTAATCGAAGGTTAGTTCGTCATCAACATTTTTGTTAAGCATCTAATTCATCCAACCCAAACCTTTTTGACCATCTTAGCCCAATACTTTCCCTCGGTCCCACTCCATCTGCATCAACTTGCACTTAGGTTTCAACATTAGATGTCTTTAGGTCCTTTCATTTAAGCTTTTGTCATTCTCATCTGTATAACCACATCCCCACAGCTTTTACGACATGATGTACAAATGACATTTCGTTTTGCATTGGATAAATTAGCATGAGATTAGTATAATGTGGTAGTTTGGCATTTGTTATTATTGCTACCCCAATAGTGTCTTGCTTTGCCTCGTTGTGGTGGGGCAATAGAACATAGTGAAATGCAAAATTGACTCAAACACTTTTTAACAGGCGACTGGAAAAACTTATAAAATGAGTTTTTTTTAATAGCCCAAGTTTTATAGAATAGTTCGAATTCCATCCTTTTTCCCCAACATGATCCTCCAACTCATAAACATTTGTTTCGCAATTAAGCCTTTGGCCATGCAAGGGAATACTTTCGGACAACTCGTAATTTGGCACCATTTTCTCTCGCACACACGTCTTTTGACACCACCTCAGCTTTCACCACATTACATTCCGAATCAAATGGCTACTTCCCACTTTTCCTCAAGGACTACGAGCCAAATTAGGACTTCGAACTTTCTTTCGATTTTTTCAAGTTGGTGTTCTAATGCATGTTACATTTATCAGTAAGTGGTTTTTTTGGGATGGTTTTTGAACACCTTTGGGACTATTTTCACCTTGAAGATTCAGTGAGTGGTTTTCCTTAGTTGTTCCAATTTTGATTTCATATTACACATGGCCACATTCCACCCCAAATTGCACATGTCCTTGGAATGGCCTACCTTTTAGCCATGACCAAGCCTTTAGGTGGAGTTTGTCCCATTGTAGTGGGCAAAACATTATATCGACTCACAAGCCACATTTTATGCCTTTAATTTTGTGAAGCTTTTGCAACACAATAATTTAGAGTTGCAATTAATGGTGGTTGTGAAATAGTGATCCACGACATCAGATGCACCCTGGACCTTCAGCTCAACTAGGTTATTCTTCAACTAGACGTGGCAAACATTTTCAATTAAGTGTCAAAAGGGGGTTATATTTCAAAAACTTTATGAAACAAATGGGGACATCATATAACTCATCCCATGTGTTTATGCATTTGAGTCTCCTTTGTTTTATAGTCATTGTAATCATGAAGGTGATGTCATAATCATCCCATTTGCCATGGGGTTTCGTCAAGGTGATCCTTTGGGGGGGACATTATTTGCTTTAACCCATTTTAAAACTTTATGTTCTATAGCTAATCATTTCCTCTTTTGTCTATTTCCATCCATTATAGATGACACCCACATCATAGGTCTCCCTTCAATTGTATCATTTGCTTATGAACACATCTAGATTGAATTTCATGCGATATGTTTTTCCATCCAACCTTAGAAATGTGTTGCATGGTCATCTTCTAGCTTACCACCAAACTTCAACACCCCATCCCAGTTTACCACCTCATCCAAAGGAATTAGAGTTTCGGAGGTCACTAGGCACTATAACTTTCACATTGTCCTTCATCAAATAAGCCTTGTAAAAGGATGTTCGACATGTGGACCTTTTCTTTAGAATGGGTGATGTTTAATTTGCCTTTGGAATTCTAAATTGTTGTTTCGTGCAACACCCATTGTATCTTTTACAATGCACACCTCCATTTTCCACCTTCATAAAGTCCTTTATTTCTTTTGATTCCTTCCTCCATAAAATGTTTGGACACCTTTTTAGTTTAGGATCCTTTGATAGCCCAGAAAGACCTTTAGTTTGTAAACAAGCCTCACTCCCAATAACTTTCGGTGGCATTAGGTTTATATCAACATCCACCATTGCCCCAACAACCTATTTAGAGAGTTGGGCCCTTGTCGGTTTGGTCATAGCTGTTAGGTTTATGGTTGATCATTGTCCTTTCCTTCTTAAAGCTTTAACATGAGTCGACAACAACACATTTCCTTTCCAGCAACACCTCAAGGCAACATGTGATTTTTTACCACCCCCAGCCCGTGTATGTTTTCTTCCATTTGAACAACTAATCGGGCAACAAATGCTCAACATAAAGATACCATCTTGGAGTGTTTGCACCATCATGCCCTTTTTTACATGTTTTTCAATGGGACATTTGAAGCCCATCGTGCTCAAATTTTATCATGTTTTGGCCCAATTGTAGGTGTTTGGCTTATAAATTGATTATGCTCATGGCAATGAACGCACTAGAATATATGATGCAATTCATAACACATTTGTTGCCATTACACAAGATGATGGTTTCCACGTGGCATGAGAATAATTACATGCATTTCTTTCAACCGCATTCAACTCCTTTCGTCGACAAGTTGACATTGTGCTTATCAAAAATGACATTTGCACCTTAGTAGTCATTGTCATTGTCGACCCAACATAAGTGGATTTACTTCCCCAATCTTGTGCAACTCAAGGATTTGCTACATTGGATGTAACTCAAGCCAAGGAAAGGAACTTTTGTAACCGACACCCCACTAATCAATTTTTTTCCTTAACAATTGAGGTATTTGGTTGCTTACACAAACATGCCGATGTGTTTTTACATGACTATGCCAATGCCATTTAGAGCTTGAAGGGGATAGAAGGCCTTCATCTTTCTACCTTAATCAATTTTTTTTGTCAAAAAGTTTCGATCACATTACAAAGGATGTAAATGCTTTCATCTTAAGTCAGGTGATAACAGTAGGTTTAATTACTTTCCAACTTACACCCTTTCAAAACACACCTCCCATCACCACGGCTGACCTATTGCAAGTCGTCGATTTTTGACATATAAATATGACCAACCTTCCACATGTGGTCAATTATGTACATGCATAGATCTTGACATCAATTTTTGACATATAAATATGACCAACCTTCCACATGTGGTTGATTATGTACATGCATAGATTTTCATAGCAAGCAAACTTGACATCTATTTTTGACATATAAATATGACCAACCTTCCACATATGGTCGATTATGTACATGCATAGATTTTCATAGCAACTTTGAACCAACTTGACATTGATATCCTGTCACTTCTCCCTTTTTCTTTATTTTCCTCCTTTGTACATTTCCCTAATGTACGATGTGTTTCTTAATAAAGATTTACAAGTCTTTAATAATGGTTCCTTTCATTCCTTTATTTCCATTTTTTTGGGGTGTTTTAACTATCAAGGCATTTTTCAACGCTCAAAGATTTGATATCAAAAAATTTGGTGAAAAAACTAATATTTTGAACTTCTCAATGTAGTACCTGCCAACCCTTTTAAAGCCTAAATGGTGAATGAAAAGAGAAATTGACCATATTGAGTCCTAACAATTTCTCACGTGTAAGACCTCACATTGGCCATATTACCTATCACTAAACACACATTTGTGGAGCATTGTTGATCACTTACAAAAAATAAATTAAAATGTTTAGTAGAAATGCACATTTCACAAATCCTAGCATTTTCTAACTCAATATCACCCCTCCAAAGTTTCTAAAATGCCAACATAAGCATCACAATTATTCTCATCTTTTGGTGAATCCCTTCACACATCCAATTAACTCTTTTTTTCACTCACAATTCACTTCATTACAAAAATTTCCACTGCTTTACTAAATTTGATAAAATGCCTTCACAATCAACCATTACCCTAACTTCACTAATCTCTACTATCCAAAAAAAATTCTAACAAGCTTATGGTCCTTCCACCATCAAACTCCTCTCATCACCAGAAGAAACTTCCCAGGGAAGCCACCCACACTAAGCACCAAAAATTAACAACAATCCTTTTTAAAAAGTTGACAATGCCTCATGATTAACCATCCATATTAAATACATTAATAATCTCATTAAGAAGGATTAGCTTTAAGACTGTATTTATTGAAATTTTCAACATTTCAACAAATAATATAATTTGTGTTGAAGCTGCCAAGGTACCATGGTACTTAATAGCTATTTTACTGCAAATTGCCTAACCTGGTAGGCAGGTCGAGTACTGACCTAATGCATACCCACCTACTATATCCTACCTCTCAAACCTATCCAAAACCCTTACAGGATAGATTAAAATGGTGAAACCGAAACTCAACTTAGCTGGTAGTCATCAACAACTGAAACCAAGTTCATCCACAACTCTGAGTTGTAACAGTCTTTCACCTTCCACATTACCCATTGGAATTTGGAAGCAACCAAATTCTCCAATACCAATCAAGAGTGAAAAAGCATGGAAACCATTCTCATTGACACTCAACATTCACTGGTTCATCTACTAGTGTGTTTTTCTATGACATGTCCATCAATCTATCATACTCAAATATAATTTCCATTATTCTGGTATTGACAAGCAGATGTCATTTTAGTGCTAGGACAGACCAAGCAACAAAAGGAGCGATGCTAAGGTGACAATCTGTTGCAACAAAGAATTTCATCAAGCAGTAATGCAGAAGCAAATGGGAAAGAAGGGAAAAACCATATTACTACAGATCTCTAAAGATAAATCAGATCTTAGCACAATGCAATGTATTCTCACACAATCACATATGCTTCAAATTCTCACACTTTGATCTATTACCAGGATCATTCAGTTCCTCTATATATCTGCCGGACAACTTTCCCACACTTTCTCAGAAATGCCTAGTCCCAATCAGCCAGCATTCCATTCATTTCCTTTAGACCCTGGAATAGAAAATTAAGGGGCATATAAAACAATCAATAACCCCATATCCCTCTAGAACCAGTAGTAGTGCTCTTCAACTCACAAGAGATCTGCAACATTGGATGGCAGCTCCTCGATTACAGTGTTGTAGAACCTCTGAATATCTTGAAGCATGCGCTCATCCTCCTTGGTTACAAAATTGATGGCCACACCTTTACGCCCAAAGCGCCCACTGCGTCCAATACGATGCAGGTAGTTCTCTGGCTGGGTTGGCAGATCATAGTTGATGACCAATGATACCTGCTGAACATCGATGCCACGTGCCAGCAGATCAGTTGTGATCAGGACACGAGATGACCCCGAGCGGAACTCCCTCATGATGATATCACGTGTGTTCTGATCCATATCTCCATGTGTTGCAGATACTGTGTGGTCACGGGCTGTCCAACACAAAACCACATTTAGAAATCACATCATACAGGACTAATATCCCACCCTCACTCTCTTTTACAAAGTTGTGATTCAGTTGCAAAATCACATCTCCATTTGTACTTTGAGCCAATCGGTTACTGCCATGGACCTCATTTGTGCAGGAGGCCACAAACATATAAATCTGCCTCTTAAGCAAGAGTGACAAGGTTAAGCCGAAGAACTCATACCCCGCATCTTGTCCGTAAGCCAGTCCACTTTGCGCCGGGTATTGATAAAGATCACACTTTGGGTGATGGCCAAAGTCTCATAGAGATCACAAAGAGTGTCCAACTTCCACTCCTCCCGATCAACATTCACATAGAATTGCTTGATACCCTCAAGTGTCAGCTCATCCCTCTTCACAAGAATCTTGACCGGTTTGTTCATGAACTTCCTTGTGATCTCAAGTGCTTCAGGTGGCATTGTTGCAGAAAACACACCCACTTGTAGCTTTGCAGGGAGAAGCTGAAAGATGTCATAAATCTGTACCCATTGGACAGCAAATCTGAATATTTAAACTGCCACTTCCACCTTAAACCTTCCAAAATCCACATATAGACCAAGCAACTGACTCTAACCTGTCTCAGACTCGTAAATAGGACAATCAAGACTAAATATCATTGGCTTCAAATCCCATTTACTAAAACATATAACAATTGGTTCTCATTATCAACAAATAAATGTACTACCAACAGAAACTGCTCCATCAATCAGATTGGCCCAACCGTAATGCCAAAATCTTTGGAAATCCAGGAACCATGAGTACACTGTAACCTACACCTGAGGAATCAAGCAAAGGATAATGCAAGCAATGTCCTCATGCCAAGACATAAGGACTTTGCTAGAAGACAACAAAAGAGACCAAAATAGAGGAACACAAACCTGATCCTTGAACCCTCGAGACAGCATCTCATCAGCTTCATCCAGCACAAAGCACTTGATGGCATCAGCGCGCAGGGAATTCCTCCGCAACATATCATACACACGCCCAGGGGTTCCCACCACAACATGGACCCCACTCTGCAATATTCTCTGGTCCTCCCTCACACTAGTTCCTCCTACACAGGCATGGACCTTAACCTGGAGATAGTCACCCAAGGCTCGCATCACCTTCTCAATTTGCTGTGCCAGCTCACGAGTGGGCGCCAACACCAGAGCCTGGCACTCCAGCAGGCTGTAATCCAGTTGCTGGAGAATGCCAGAGCAGAAAGTGGCAGTCTTGCCTGTGCCAGACTGGGCTTGCTGGATCACATCCAGACCCATTGTAAATGGCACAATGCCACGTTGCTGAATTGCTGAGGGCTTCTCAAAACCTGTTCAAACAAGTTGGCAAAAAAAAAAGGAACAAGAATTACAAAAATCAGTGACTGATCAAATATAAAACCTCCTGGCTGGAAAATACACATAGCATAGTTGGGATCTTGTAAGAAAATATCTCAGCATCCAAATGTAAATGTCTTTGCAAATAAGGCAGACCGCAAAGTTGCAGATCTTGCTGCCACAGCAGAAAGAGTTTCACACATACACACCACATGCAACTAAAAGAAATCAAGTTATCCAGCAGTTTCACCAAGTAATGTGAATCACTAGTACACATGTTACCAAAAATCAGGAATGTTCCATTCAACTTTATAGAAAGGCCAGTACCATATGCATAAATGCCTCTGAGAAGATTCTCATGTAGGCCCATGACATCAAAAGTCTCGTGAACCTCATCCCATGTGGAAATGAAATCATCACCCTCAGCATTCAAGCTGCAAACAAGGACAAAAAGGAACATTTAGATCTTCGGCATCTCTGAGAACAAAACTCACAACCATGGGATATCATCACAAGTTTGACACCAAACACAAAAATATCAGAAACACCAATGGTGGTCAAATGGCATATATCATTCAAATTGCTTTTCCTGAGTAAACAAATGGCCCATGCTGACACCAATCTAAGGGCCTCTTTATTCACAAAAGGAATGCCTTTTTCACCCTACAACCACAAAGAAGCTTGTACAGCTGCAAAAATGTGCACCCCAATGTAATTTTTTACCACCAGCTGGCCCAACAACATCCAAGAGGTAAATGCGAACGATGCTACTCCGATGCCTGGGTAGTAAAATAACCTATGAGAATGCATGTGCAAACATATACCATAACAATTTTTTTGCAGAAATTGATAGGCAACTGCAGACCTAACCCCCTACAAAAATTATGAAACAAGGATTAACCATCTCGTTAGATAACACAAATCTGGGCTCTAAAGGGGTACTGTGGCAAGATATCTTCATACGTACTGAGGGCTTCTCTGAATTAAATCAAACGGAATCAAACCGATAACAGACCTGAAAGTAAGGTTATAGATATTCAGATCTCACTACATGTCAGGGGAGAGGAGAAAAGAGGAAAAATCAACCCTACAGAACAGAGAAGAAAAACAGAACCGACTTGCGGGCAGTCTGAACACCACTGACAGTCACAAATGTTCGCAGACATTCAACACCAACATATATATGGTATGGTAGCACACATAAAGAAGAGGATGTCAAGGACAGAAAGGAGAGCTTTTTAACATACACGCTGTCCATCTTGGCGTCATACTGGCGGGCATCGAACTGGCTACCTTCGGGTGCAGAACCAGCCATACTCTTTTTTCAACAACTGCAAAAAGTAAGAAAAAAAAAAGTGATTTGAAAAACATTCAGATCTCCCAGCTGCTGCCCTCTACTATTACTTTCCAACCTCTACTACTGTTACAAGAGCACACTCGAAGATCTCAAGAAACAAAAAAGCCGTCACAAATTACAAAAAGACATCAAACCCTAACCAACTATGGTACCAGTGTCGCGAGTGTTTGTGCCCGAAAAAAAACTCATGAAAAAGTACGGAACGACAACTTCAGAACTGAGAGCCATTGAAATGCAAGAAAGAAGAGAATTTAAAAAAAAAAAACTCCATGTTCCATACTCTCTGTGTCTATTAACCCTAATTCCAAACCGACAACAGAAACTTCATGCAGGAGACATCAAATTGAAGGAAAATACAAAAAACGGCTGCAGGAAAGAGAGATTCAAGACTCTTAAGGGGTACAGGAGTCCAGGAAAGGTGAGAAAGAACCTGTTAGCGGGAAAGAGAGAAAGGGAAGAAGACGATGGGAAAGCGGAGCGATGGCGTTGGTCGTTGTTGCAGTAGCGGCAGCGGTTGTGCCTGCGAAAGGCACAAAGAACGAAAGAGCACAAAGAAGAAAAAGGCGGCTGCGAAATGGGCGCTGCGGCTTTGTATCGCCGTCGACCACAGTCGGCGTTGGACGGCGGAAATAAGAGAAGATTCCCGGCGCCGTCTGTCTTCACGACGGCGGAAACGGAACGGAGTTTGCAACGAGCTTATGACATTCCCTAAATTCTGGGGGAGAAACCCCCCCCCAACAAACCGCCCAAAATAAATAAAAGTGTGCAAAATTTGACACAAGACTCTAAAACTTTGTGAATGAAAATAAAAAATTCATGAACTTAATAAGAGGCCTTGCAAGATTTTTCTAGTGTATTTTGAGGGTGCTTTAATCCACATAAAAACCTCCACCTAGAAATGTGGTGTATTTTTTAAGCACACTTATCTAGCATAATTATGCAACTCCCATTATGCATCGACCATTTAAAAAAAAAAACTAAATGCTTGTAAAGGCGAGCATTTTTCTTTTCAAAATAGAAGAGTACAAAATACAAAATAAAAGCAATGCATTCAATTTTTACATTGTGTAATGCCTTCAATCGCAAGCATTATCAAAATCAAGCGGGCCTTGGTTTTGCTTCTTCACATGGGCCCTTATTCTAGTAGTGCCCATAGCTCTCGGCATAATCTTACATGTAATATTTCTTGTGTTAAAAGTAAGTATTATTTCAAATCCGATGAACATTAGGTTTTTTTTTTAAAACGTTTATTTTGTTGTGATACATCGCAAGTATTATGGGAATGTTTTTTGTAAAAAACAATTTGTGAGGTTTTTACGCACTCTAAAACCCTTGTGACACTTTACCTATCCCAAAATTAAACACCAAAATTGAACAAGATCCCTCGAACTAAACATAAATCTATAAAGAGTAAATCTTAAAACCCAATGAACCAAATGAAGGACATAAAAAATCATTAATTCAAAACATGTAAGCGAGAAATTTGTTTTTTCAAAAGCTTTCAATTTGAAAAACTAAAGGAGGGACGTAAAGAAATATTTCAAAACATGTAAATAAAAAAGAAAATTAAGCTAAGTAAGTTTCATGCAAACTTTTTAAAAGCAAAGTTAATATAAATTAAGGACCATACAAGCTTTCAGAAGGCTTTCTTTATATAGTATTTCATTATTTTTCCTTTTTCCACAAACTTTACTCTAATATGGATTAATTGTGCAATTAACATTATCTAATGAATGAAATGAAAATTCACTTATAAAGTAGACATTTATCTAAAGGATAATGGTAGGAATGTGACATGATGAAAATCAAATAATTAAGCAAAAAGGAAAACTTGATTTCTTTATTGTTGATTCATTTCAAGAATCTAGGCTATATATGATTGTTAACTTAGTGAATTTCAATGTTCCAATGTTCAAACTTACAAAAGATCCCCAAATGAAGTTTTTATGCATAAATTGTTTGGTTATAGATACTTGGATTCATTAAGTCAATTGTTTAACAAGCATGATATGATTGTTTTGAAGGTGTTCATGCATTATTATTTTTAAAAAACCTTCAATGTGATGTAAATGCAAGATGAATTCATGAATGCACAACTTCACATTAAAGACAAATACTTATTTTCATTAATTTTCTGCTTAAAAAATCTCACAAATTTTTAACCTTTGTACCTCACATAATACACCAACCACCCATTTAGTTTAACAATTTGGACCCCATTTGAAACTATTTACAAAAAAATGTAAAACTAATCAAATACATAGTTATCAAGGCTAATGAGAGGGATATCCTTCCCTATATAAGGGATCTATTGAAACGTCTTGGAATACCCTTTTAACATCACATTACAAAGGTTAAAAAAACACTTGCATTTTTATTTATAATACTAAATTATTTTTCTTGTCCAAGCAAAGGTTCAAACTTACCCCATATTAACATGTTCAACATCCTTCCCAATGCTCTTCAACATCCACTCCATTGTCCTTGTCACTCATATATTGCCAAACTAAAAAAACCATTTTTTTCAATTATCAATGCCCTAACATAAAATGATTGTTAGGTTTTGATGGCAAGTGCCTACTAGGTGCCCACATTAACATTTTTGAAATCGGGGGCCATTCGCCCAAGCATAATATGATCACCATGTTTTGATGTCTTGTGTTTACAATAGGGGTCTCCCCTATTAAAAATTCTCAAATAGGTCAAAATGAATGGGTAAAATGTGAAAAGTAGTTTCCATGTTGGAAAAATCCAAGGGTTCATTTTGCATCTTGCCATAAGTGTATCAAACATTTTGTATCATTGCATGACCATGATTTTAGATTCCATTTAGGTAGGTATTGCAAAATCATGGAACATAAGTCCCCTTTGTCACGACCCTAATGCATTTCTTAAGGTTTAAAGGTGGTTATGGTTTGCACTTCTTGGTTTCCTTCTTTTTTTTTTTGCAAACTAATTATTTTTTTGCATTTTTTTTTCAATATTTAGGATTTGGGTGAGGGATTTTGTTTGCAAACTAAATGTTTATGTAATTTTTTATGTGTTGAAAAGTCAAAGAATAAGAATTGGTGTTTTGTAAAAAGGATGATCAAGAAAACAACTCTTGAACATGTACACCCCTTTTATTTTCATCTCCCTTGTCTTCTTTTTATACCATTCTTTTTCTAAATAGCAAT
>Ga0209208_10000912_pt1 | contig 40325 bp, 39 predicted proteins | sample S1TSphfallax_3_FD_187694 | JGI IMG/M metagenome (GOLD analysis project Ga0209208, IMG submission 187694) | Host-associated microbial communities from peat moss isolated from Minnesota, USA - S1T2_Fd - Sphagnum fallax MG (SPAdes) (version 2) | ecosystem: Host-associated > Plants > Peat moss >... | reverse complement strand
TTCCCTCACACTCTCTGGACTCTTTGCACTCCCGGGAGCATGTGATGTGACTCCCGGGTCTACTTCTAGGCCCGCAACCTCGCAACCTCCTTGCCTTGGTCGCAAGCCAAATGCTAGGGTTGCGACACTCTCCCCCACTAGAAGAAGAAGTCAATGTCCTCATTGACACTTAGAGTTTTCCTTTCACACAATTGCACTCCTGGGTTTACTATTCGGCCCACATCTTGCAACCCCCTTGCCTTGGTCGCGAGCCAAATGCTAGGGTTGCGACAATAATGTTCAAGTACTCTTCAAGAATGACTACATGCAACATGTTATAATCAACTAATGGTTATTTCCTTTTTGTTTGTCTTGCAGGCAAATGTGGAAGTGCTAAGAGGTTTTGAAGGGACATGGAATCTTGTGTTGAGCTAGTGGACTTTGGTCCTCTTCTTCCTCTTCCACTAAGGGGTTTTCTAGGTTAACCCTAATGTAGGAATGGTTGTTGGTCTTGTAATTAGTGGTACAACAAGGCTATGAAGCATTTTCACATAATAACGAGGTTCTTATAGTATATCTACCTTAGTAGCTATGTTTGTAGTCTCAACTATGGTTGATATGTCGAGAAGCTCTTTTGTAGTTAACTTTTCACCCCATTGCTGATTTTTCTTTCCTTCATATTTTGAATTGGACTATTTAACTTCCTCCATGTTTGTAGCTTTTGTTGTGTACATTTTTATAAGGCCAAAATTTTCATCCATGGCCTTTGAATTTACTAGTCAAATCCTTGTAACCCTAAATTCAGATTTGATATTCTTTTTTTATAATGATTGGTCCAATGTTGCTCTACCCATCTAACTAATGTGACCTTGTTTGGTTTTGTGTAATTGTTTCTTACCATGGTTGCATCCTTCTATTTCTTGAATGCAATTTTGAATGGCTTGAAACATGAAACATTCAAGGGTTGTAGAGCATGTGAAGTATGGGATGGTAGGGTAACCATGTTTAAACCAAATTAATGAGCTTGTTCTATTGTTTGTAGAATAACATGGGATCCATGGCCATCCAAAATTAGTATGTGACAATTGGTTAAAGAAATCCCACTAAGAACTAACATTTTGAAAAAGCTTAGAAATTCCTTGAATAAATAGGTTGTCATCTGAGCAAATTGCATTGCTTGATTTACAATATTTGATATAGTATTGTTGCAATCTTTCACCCTTGAATATGTAAAATGCTAATAGAAATCCTCCCACAACATTGACCACACAATTTGCAATGAACCAATCCTTGGATTTTGGAATGGTGTTGTAGATGTTGTGAACCACAATGTGCTAGGACTTTGGTCCCTTCTTGTCTACATGCTTGAATTTTAGTTTCATCATTATTCCATATGTGGTTTGCAAGGTAGTTGTGTTTATTATATAACAATTGTAAATTGTTGTATAATGTTTAGCAAGACTATTGAGTTAGTCCTTTGCTCTAAATACCTCCAACCCTTCAATTTGACGAATAGACAAATATGGATGGCACCACCAACTATCTTTTGGAATTCCATCCCGAAATGGTATTGTTTTAGTTTGAGTGATTTTTGCTACCTTCAATTTGAATTGTTGTAAATTAATTGATAGACTTGCTTTTTGCATAGCCAAAATCCAAATAACTATTGTACAACATCTTATTCTATTATTAATATTCCGCCTTACCCCAACTTTCCTTGTTCATGTTTTACCATTTAGAGAATTAAATAGAGAGTTTAAAGGTACGCTCCACAACCTACTTGCTTGCCTCAATGTTTTATTACCACATTTTATTGCATCCATTGCTTCTTCAAATGCTTCATCTATCCATTGCCTTCTCACACTCATTATTGGTGTTCTAGTAGCCCTTGTGGGTTTATGTATGGGGTCTAACTTGAGTGGGATGTTTTATTGGTTGGTGTTAGGTTGTTGGTCCATAACCATTCCACTTCAACTCTTGTGAGACACATGTAACATCATGGATTCCCCTTTCTTCTTGGCTCTAACCTCCAATTAGTGGGTGGATAACACCTTACCTTTACTAAAGGTATACTTTTATTCTTCCTGAAATCTACCCAAAAGAACAAATATTATATTAGGTCTAGATATCTTTGAACTACATGCCACTTTAGTTTGTCAAAGCTAGAATACAAATTGTAGAACTCTGAGAAATCTTCCCAAACCAAATCATGGTCTACTATTGCAATGCAAGCTGTGGGAATAAATCTCAATCCACGTGGAGTAAGAGCCCACTGGAATCTACCCCTTTTTGAGTTATTAGGTAAAGAATATGGGACTACAGACTTGGAAACCCAATGATAGTAGATATATTACATATACTTTTGATTGTAAATCTTGTCCAAAACTTTAATTCTAATATCTTCTTTCAACATTTGTACAAAGGCTTTGCTTTTCAAATCCGATTGTAAATCTTCTATGTTAATTTATTACATGTCTATTGTTCTAACCACATTTGATTGCAAACCTTTTATGCTAATGTGTTTTTCTTTTGTTGTTTTAATCAGATTTGATTTTAAACCTTCAATGTTGTTTTTTTACATTTTTTCTATTCTAACCAAAATTGATTGCAAACCTTCTATGCTAATGTCTTGCACTTTTATTGTTCTAATTAGATATAATTGCAATCCTTCTATGACTACTTATTGCACTGATCTATTGTTATTTACTTTATCTCTCAAGGTCTTTGAACTAGAGCCTAACCTTTCTAAAAAATGTTGGAATGCTATCAATTTTATTTTTTCTAGAGAATACATGGTGAAAAAATTGATTTGTAACAAGGAAAAATTATGAATTATGTTGAAGTTTCCCGAAATGCTTGTGAATGTGCTAAAATGTTTTTGGAGGGAAAATGTGTGCACATAGCAAGGAAGGAATTTACAAAAAATGAGCTTTAGGTGGTTCATTAATATTCAATTCTCAATATCCTAAGTTAAGGTTCCTTGTTTGTGGTAATTGATGAGCCCATAATTAAACTTTGGAACACTATTAAATTTTGTTTCAATATTGTGGTCAATTTCCTCTTTTAAATGGACTTTGTATATATCCAATGTTAAACAAAGTTTATACCAATGTTTTGGATACCTTATATAAAATTTTCCCGTAACACCCCTAACATTAAACAAAAAAAAACCCTCTTCCCTACCTTCCTCTAACTTAATGTAATACCTAACCTCCCAATACTACACAAAACATTTGCAAATTTACTTGTTCACTAAGTTCAAAATTGAACCCCAACAACCCCAATACTAAACAATAGCAAACCCCTTGTGTTCGCAAGTCCATAATTTGTAAACAATTTTACTTTTTATCGTGTTCACAAAACCTTCATTGCAAAACCATCTATGTGTGATCAATTTGACACCCATTAGTAAAAAAAAAGCAAGGATTATGGTCATTGTTCTTCAAATTAATGAACACATCAATTTCATACCAAACATTCAATCATAGGTAGTTAATTGTGCAAAAAAAAAAAACTGATTTTTTCAAGGCCTTTGAACTAATCAAGTGTTTACTCATAGGCATGTGTGTGGTGTTGGGCACGTTTACCCTAGTATTTTTTTGGTTTGGCAACAATTAAATTATTTTTGAAAATGCCTAACCTTTTGGAAATTATTTTTTGAAATTTCAAAATTTAAGGAAATTAGAAGGGATGGAAATTTAGAAAGATTTGGTGGAAACTTAGGTTTTTTTCTAGAAATTTTCAAATTTTTCAAAATTATTTTTTTAATTTTTAAAGTGTACTTAAAAATAATAATAATCATGTGGTGCTAAACCTAGAAAGGTACCTTGCAAAAAAAAACTCCTAACAAATTTCACTATTTTTTGACAACTAAATTGGGAAATGTTCCCAAAAAAAAATGTAAATTCAACTAATTTTGCTAATGTCTTTGTTAAAATTTTCCAAAATTTTTATATGAAAAATATGTAAAAGAAAAACATTACTAAAGTAGTATTTACAAATAAGGTTATAGCACACTACTTATGCATTTTGGTTTTGTCTTGAAGTTCCTAAAGTGTTTATGCATAAAATTAGGGAATTTTCCTTGCACTTGAAGATGGAATTGGTCAATTTTCTAGATGATTTATTAGCTCTGCCTTTAAAAGGAAAAAACTATGCAATGACAGGTAGTTCGTTTTGTCCATTTATCTTTTTGGAGCATTTAAATTGATACAAATATCTGAATTGTCAATGGAATATATTACAAATATATATTTATAATAGTCTTTTCAATGTTGACTAGTTGTGATTAAAATTACTAGCATTGGTGACCAAAATTGAATTAACATTTTTCCATGACGATTTTGTTTTTCAATTATTAGACTATGATCCAAGTGTGGAATGGCTACAACAACACCTATTTGTAGTGGTGACACAAATTCAATCAATTATTTTCCATGATATATATATATATTTCTATTTTGTTGTTCAATTGTTGGACTGCAACTAGGGTGTGGACTAGTTGTGATTGAAATTATTTAGAATGGGCAATCAAATTTCAATCAACATTTTGCATCACAAAAATAAAATAAAATAATATTATATATATATATATATATTCCCAATTGATGGACTTCGATTGGGGTGTGCATTAATTGTGACTGAAACTATTTGGAGTGGGTGACCAAAATTAGGTTCAAGAAAGTGTTAGAGTTCTAGATGCCACTATCCTAACCTCTACTTTGCCTTGAAGGTTTAAAATTTCAAAGTTTTAAAATCCTACTTGAAGGTTTAGATTTTAAAGATTTTGTAAACCTACTTAAAGTGTTTCATATTATCAATAACATGAAATGTTTTTTAGTATTTTGTATACTTTGTAATGTTTATATTTAATTAGTTTTCCAAGTCAATATTATAAGGACCAAACCTTTTAATATATACATATTGTTATCATGTTACATTGGTTTCCAAAAACATCTACATTTTCTATAAACATACTTCCATATCTTCACATACATATCCACAATATGAATTTTTTGTTGCAACCAATCCACACTCTAGTCGTAGTCCAATGATAACTGATCAAAAAATGAAAACAAAATAAATAATTATATCTATATATATATAATGAACAATGTCAATTGAATTTTTTATTGCAACTAATCCACATCGTAATTGTAATCCAATTATTAAATAACCTAAAGAAAACTAAGAATTTTTTTTTATCATGGAAAAAATTAAGTGAAATTTATGTTGTAATTGGCCCACACTTTGGCCACAATCTAACGACTGGAAAAAAATAAAAATAAAAATTCATTGTGGATAGTGTCAACCAATTTTTGGTTGCAGTTGGTCCACACCCCTATATTAATTTAATGACTAATGATTGAAAAAAAAATTGAAAAAAATTTAATCATGGAAAGCATCGACCAAATTTTTAACCACAAGCCCACCCGTCAAACCCCACTTTTCTATCATTTGTCAACATGATTATTGACAATGTGTTTAATGTGCAACATATTCAATGGTGTTCCCAATGTATGGCCCACTTTGCACAATCTCTCCAACAAACTACTCCTAAATTCCAAAAATCATTATTATCCATTTTGATGATTCTTTATTATACGAAGCTTATGGCATCCATTCCTTGCAAACCTATGCGGACAAAATGGCCATAAGTGCAAAATGTGGGGGTTTGTGGGATGATAGTCACGCAATAATGGTTTTGGCAAATTATTTATCAATGTCTATTTATGTGTGGTCAAAAAAACATTGTGTGATATGTTTATGAGCTATTGACAATTTAAAACAAATAGTCCATTACAATTACTCTACCATGATGAAATACTTAATTCTATAAAAGGCCACTATGAGCCAATCATTTTCATAATATTTCACAATTGAATGATCAAAACATGTTAGAATTAACACCTATGGAACATGACAATGCATTAAACAACATGGGAAAAAATGGTCTCTACTTTTGAATGACATTAATGATATTATGCACTCGCAAAAACATAAAACTCAAACATTACATGAGCATGTTCAAAAACCTAAACATTTCCATTGGCAACCCATCCATGACAATGAGTTAGAGCATTTGATGACTACATGTCCATTGTCCACTTAAAAAGAAAGAACACAACAATTCCATATTGCAATAATAATTCACCAAAGTTTATCATCATTTATGTCACATTGTATGAAAAAAAAGAATGTTGCAACAAATTAAACTCTTCTTTGAAAAACATCCAGCCTATGACATATATAAATGTTAATACTATTGATATTAATAATTTTCAATTACAAGCCCAACAAGTTCCTTCTCATCAATTGAACACAAATTTGACTAGTTGTAACATTCCACAAAATTGCATCGATGCAACACGTGAAGACACATTTTTGGAATCAACAAAAAATTCATTGGATCATCAAATTAAATATTTTGAACTTAAGGATACACTAGTTCATCCATGTGTGTGTTTTCATTGATTATGTTTTAGAAAAAAAATAAAAAATATATACATATAACAATGATTGAAAAATATTGTCTTAATATTCCAATTGGTGAAATTAAAACATTATTATGTAAAAGTTATTCTTGATTTACTAAAAGAAAAAAACTCCAAAACTTAGTCCCAACAAACATCAAATTGAATGACCCCATAGACTATGTAAAAAAACTTAATGCATTAGAAGAGTCATTGGTATCACCTTGTTTGGTCTTTGCTCAAATTTGGCAATTCCAAGGTTGTGGTAAATATAGTATTAAAGGAAGTATTATAAATGTTTCATCAAATGTAAATTTTACCCAATCAACTTTACCTCATCTTTCACAAGATGAAGCAACTATTGGTTTATTGTTAAAAGGATGGATGGAATATAAATTGCCAAATTTGACAGGTAATGTATGTCCAAACCTTATTATGACAACTTTGCATGATTTCCTCAACACACCATTATATAAAGATTCTAATATATCAATCCATTCACAATGGTTTGATATGTTCACATTGTCTTGTTAGATCCATTATATTAACATTTCTTGTGAGACAAATGTTGTGCTACGAGACAACAACAATGAAGATGGATTAGAAGAGGAGCAAAAAGATATATCAATATATATTATGGTGCAAAACATATTCTCTTCTGAATAAATTTACAATAATGAAAATGTTATAATTGTGGCACCGTGTGAAAATTTTAAGATGTTAGGTTTTTTTCAAGATGTTTATTGTGAAGAATTAAATTTTCCAACATTATTTTTTGGTCAACCTTGTAGGACCCAAGGAATTAAAATGTCATATCAAAGAATTGCTCAATGAGAAATCTTGCATAAAAACCATGATTTTGTCACACACATAACAAACTTGTTTTTTAAAGATATATAAGTATTGATCCATTGTGTAGTATCATCATCTTGAATTTGAATATGTAAAGAAAAACTTTTTGGACATCAACTTTAAGCACATAAAGTCATTAACAAATTAAACCTAGATATTAAAGTACATTCATATATTGGATACATGGATTTTTCATGAATGCATACTTCACTTGATTATTGAAGGCAATTAAGAAAAGATGTATTTGCAATGATATGTCAATTAGGCCCCTTAACATTTTTTTGTTACATTCACTAGTGTTGAGAGTAAATGGCCTCCTTTGTTACAATGTTTGTATGATTTTAATAATAAAAAACTTGGACTTGATGCGCAATTTGATAAATTGGAAATGAAATGCATTGTAAATCTTATATGATTTGATTTGATTACACGTGCTCATTACTATGACCCTTACATGAAATATTTTCGAAAATTATGCATGAATGATGATACAATTTTTGAACCTTTATTCAATTTTTTCTTTGTTACAAAATTTCAAAACCATGGAAGTGAACATGATCATGGACTTTTATGGGTTGTAAATGCCTCAACATATGGTTTGGACTTTAATAAAATAATTGAAAATTTTGTGGATAAATATATTACATGTGGCAATGATAAATTGCCACCAAACTTCCATGAGGTTCAAAGACATCATCACAAAAAAAAATTGTAAAAAGAAAAATCAAGATATTTGATGTTTCAATTTTCCATGGCCCCTTGTGGAAGAAACACAAATTCTTGAACCAATACCACTTGGAAATCCCTTTTGGAGAAAACCTATTTAAATGAAATCAACAATATTTTTTTGACGAACTTAATTAAATGGAGTTACAAAAATACCAACTATGCCATTCACTACATTCTTAGAATCAATTTCCAAAGATAAAGATACATACATAAATGCATCAAAAGTGAAATTGAAAAAAACAACAAACTTTTTACAAAGATCTTGTAAAGACATAGGAACAAATTCATTTGGTATTCATGTTGGAAATCTTTGGTAGGTAAGTATGGATCTGTAATTCATACTTGAACCTTATGCATTAGTTAGTTATTGTACATCTTATTTAACAAAAAATGATAAAACCATTACAAGGGAACTAAAGACCATAATTATTAATTGCAATGAAAATAAAATTCAAGCAAACATTCGCATTCAAAAACTAGGGAATACATTTCTAAATGTTCAACAAATGTCAGCATAACTAGTTGCATACATAGTATCATCTATTCCATTATACCATTTAAATTTATCAACACATCTACATTGCAAGAATGTGCATTTATATTAAAGGATGTTAAATAATTGAAGTGATACCTTTCAACTCTAGATACAAATTATGTGTCCATCAATCATTGATAAATACATAAAAAGGCCTAATTATTTGTCTAATGTTTCTTTTATTGAATTTGTTGCAAATCATGATATGGTAAATGTCAAAAAAAAAGGGCACAAATTCCATATAATTTGTTATGTCCATTACAATGAACATTGTGACACATAATTTTTATAAAGAATAATTATTAATAATTATTTATTTTTCTAATAATGAAAATACTCCTAAAGGACAATATTGCACATCGTATGGTGCATACAACATGCAGGAAAAAGTTAATTTAGTGCAAAAAAAATTGTATATTGTTTATGTAATGATGATACACTTACAATGAATTGGGCAAACATATAATCACAAGTTGAAGAATTAGCAAAACATATGATACAAACATTTGGACGTCTAAATTTTTTGATGCAAATGTTTATTCTCCACCCCAAGAAATCACTAATTTTTTTGGGGTTGAACCATACAACATCAACATTGATTCAAATAAGATTAAAATTTTCCTACCCATGAATTTCATTCATTGTTTCAAAAAATGAATAATGAATTTTTTCTATTTGATGATGTTATGTTTAAGAAAAAACAAAATCCAAATGAACCATTTCACTTGTTCATCATTAAAGTTGTTGATACATGTAAAACTTTCACGTTAATGCTTTTGATTCAAACTCTATTACATTTTTACAACAAACATACTCAATTAAATTTACTAAAAAAGAAAACATTATTCATGGCATACATTGGAAAAAAACATTTAAGATTGATTGAATCACAATTCATTCAAGTATTTCTATTCCTTTTAATTATAAATATTTTCCATCTTTAAATTTATAATAGTTAAATAGTTTGATAAATAAATATGATCAATTATAGTTAATGATGTCAGATGCATTTTTTTTGATAAGTAAGAGGATATTAAAATCCACCAAGCTTTAACTAAGATCAATTAAATGTGTGCACACAATTTGTTTTTCGAAATCTTGATGTCATTATTACAAGTGACTTATATCAACTTCAACTTGTTTGTGATGTAAGAGTTTTCAAAATCAAGATGAATAATATTCATAGTCTAACACCAAATTTTTGGATGGAAAGGATCAAATGTTATGAATTGAAACAAATCATGCACCAAAATGATGAAGAATTCATCATTATATTAAACCAATTTCACACTACCACACAATCACAATTTGACATAGATTCAATAAGTAGTCAATGTTTTTGTACACCACCTAAAGACCCAAAACTTCCATATTTATTTTATATAAATGAAGCAAGGTTTAAACACAATGAATCAAGCTTCTTACAAAGTGATGGAAATGTGTAGATATTTCGTGCAAAAAACAAACATCATGATACATGTCCTAAATCATTTCAATTGCAAAATGATCCAAATTTCATAATCAAATTACATTTAGAAATTTGAGTGAAGAAAAACATGTTGGTCAAACTTTGTGTTGGTAATTATTCAACACATGATGGTTTGGTAAATGGTGTAGATGGGATTTTCCAAGCTTCAAGTAAATTGCCTAATTCACAAGAAGTCATGGATTTTGTTTAATAACCTTAAAAATGGTCAATTGACAAGAATAAAAAATGCACACATTTATGAAAACAAAATACATCCCACAAACCTATAAAACCCATATCTAAAGATATCCAAATTGGTTCAAATTCAACTCATTATAACAAGGATGCAATTTCCTATTCAACTAGTCATAACACGTACTATACATCAAACACAAAGATTAACACTTGATCAATTGACTTTTGATCATAATGGAGTATATAAACATGATTTAACATATATAACATTTTCTTGTATTAAGAACAAAGAAAATCTTTACATCCTTCAACCTTTACAAATGATTTTTTTCAAATCAACCCAAATGTTACCATAGAAATGCATTGATTACAAACAATTGCATGATGGAATGTCCTAATTCCTATGCCACATACACTTCGTCACTCACATGTTCTTACTTGTTCTCTTAACACTAGATCCTTATTGTTACATAAAAATGATGTCTTCCTTGATTACAATCTAAAAGCATCTCATATATTATGTCTCAATGAAACACATTTCAATCCATAAACATCAAATATTATTTCTTTCATTGATCGAAAAAAAATTCAAATATAAATGTATATGCATGAAATTTCACAATGATAATATATGATAAATTCACAACATTATCATCACATTAGACATTTACCATTTTGGGAGTTGAACTTTTTATAGCAATATTCAATACAAATATAAGAAAAGCTACACACATAATAACCATATATAAACCTTCAACATTATTATTGTCAACATTCATAAATCAACTTCAAAAGCTTTTGAACCTAATGCCAACATATTGTGTAGCCGTAATAATGGGTGATTTAAACATTGGCATGTTTGACCAAAACCTAACACAACCAAATGAACTTAAATTTTTTATGAACTATCATTCAATGGAACTTCAATTTTAAAAATCACAACAAATTATGATACCCATATTGATCACATATGGACAAATTCACCCATTGAACAATGTATCTTAAGAGTCGTTGAAGCATATTGGACTAATCACAAGCCAATATATTTTGCATTCAAATTGTCAATTTATGTTCCACAATATCATCGCATAGGTTAAATAATATCCATACACTCTAGGGCAGAGACACGAAATCCATACACTCTAGGGCAGAAACATTTCGTGATTAGCTGTTTTGGTTTTAAACTATGAGCATTGCGAGTGTGAGGGCGCTTGGTTGGCTATGGCCTCCATGAAACAAAAGGGCAAAATGAGGTTCAATAGCTCATCAAGTTACGTAATGAACTGGGATACGCTATCAACTGTGCTGTGTGTGTGCAGACAAGTGTCCCGCTTTTCCGTCTTGGATGCCTCCAAAACCACTTTTTCTCACTTTACGTCACTTACTAGTAACTACGTGGCCTACCACAAGGTCTGGTCAGAGTTACCGCAGTAGAGAAACAGACCACTCACAAACGAACACCTTTGCATCCTGGGTTGTATTTCAGTAGCCAAGCAAAAAAGACGCTCTAGGCCTGGCCATGCCATGTAGGCTCCACGTATGCCTTTTTCCCTATGGTGGGCCAAGTTTTTTCCGTTCACATGAAGACGTAAAGGTTGGCCTTCTGGACAAGGAGAGAGAAGGACGTGGCTTTGGGTGCACTCGTAGTTGGTGAATAAGCCACGCAATTGCCATGTCAAGGGCGAAGCCGTGAATGAAGAGCAGTTTAAAATATATATATATATATTTTAAGGAATTTTTGTTTGTAGCCAAATTGGTGACCACCCATAGGAAGCTCGGTTTTTTTTTTTCTTCAGATTTTTCAAGTAGGCTCAGTGGCGAGGATGCCCAAAAGGATCTAACAATAAATGGCGACAGTTTATCTGGCATGGTAGAATTGTTTTTAAAACCCTGCTAAATGGCGACCTAGCTACTGCCTAGGTACTAGAAATAAAATTTTATATTTTATATTTTAAAAAATGCCCTTCAAAATCATGAATTTTTCATTCACCGAGTTTCCAAATTCATCACCAAAAGAAAAACACTGATAGGAACTTGGAAGGTGTGGAAAAAGTGACATAATCATCCATAGGAAGATTTAGCCAAATCTAGTTAGAAGCCAGAAATGAAGTAGAAATCTATAATCCTTCTACATGTTTGGCTACACACTGAAACCAAATAACTATAGATATCTGGAGAATTTTACTATATTTTTTCCCCCTCACTTACGGCGACTGAAAACCTACAAAATCATTTCATTTTCGATTTTTAAAAAAAATTTAAATTTCGTTTATTGGCGAAATTTCGCCAATAAATGTTTTTGGGACTTCTGGACTGATTTTGGGATCTCGAATTTGGGCGGTGTCTGGTGCCAAGTAACTGCCGGGCGCGGAGGGGGAAGGCGACGGACATGGCGACGATCATTCTCAGCATCGTCTTTGTCGTCCTTGTTCGGGCTGGCTGGCTGGCGCCGCCGCCTACACAGCATCGGGGAGGAGCACCGGATTTGTTTGGAAGCTCTTGGAGCGGACTCGGCTTTCTGCGGTTTTTTTTTCTTTTTAAATTTTCCAAAAAAAAAATTTCGGTGAACATTTTGCACAATTTTCACCATTTAGAGAAGGAGAAAATTGCGTAAGGAGCACTCGACATGCAGCAGCTGTTCCTCTTGTTACGCAGACATTTGGTGGTTGCTTACTTTCATGATTTGTTTCGTGGCAAATCGCAAGCTCTTTGCGCGGCTTCAAGGTAGGCGGATTATTATCTTTTTCCACCTAAATTCCGCCATTATTCCAGACAAGATAACGTTCAACTGTCTGTCTGTCCAATACTGGGATGGAGCTGCTGCTCCAACCTTGTGATGACATTAATGCATTGTTGTGGGGTTTCGCTTCTTTCAGAAATGCGATCGCTTTTCGTTCAGCTCTGCGGTGACAGACGTAGACTGTTGTGCCTGAGTTTATCTTAGACATTTCTTTCGCATTTGCTGCTAGCTTGCATCGCCGCTGGGAAAAAAAAGACTCGCATAAGGGAGATTAGATCTATCTTGTTCTGTTTCTTGTTAATGGGTACCGAGGTGCAAGTTTCTCGAAGTACATGGACCTGTTCTGTTCTTATTTTCAGGCTAGAGAGGCTTTTTGTTCCGCACTTTAGTCACGAATTTCGCTTTGTTTATCTCTATTATTTTCAGTGAACGTCGGTTACGTTCTTTCATTTTGTCTTTCCCACGACTTCGGGGATGAGTTCGCCTTGGATCGGATCTAGTTTGAAATATATTGGGAGTATTCAATGTTCATCGCTGCTGAATTTCACAGAAATTCTGCTAATATTTTTAGTCGTCCGGTGTAGAGAGTAGTTCTTAACATCTTCTTCGACAATATATTTTTTGCAGATCTCTTCAGCATTCCACAGTTGAACAGGGGATTCTGATGATCTCATATCCATAGCGATCATGGATACGTCGATGCCTTGTGATGATTCTTCTACTAGTGATCTGCTTATGGGGAACGAGATAGCGAGAACGTCAAGGGAATTCAAAAGTATCGTTCCTGTATCGCTCAAGAGGATGTTAGATGCAGGGGGCATGAGACCGCGCATGATCGGAAGTGAATCTGTATTGGTGGATGGAAGAAATGATCTTCAAAGATGCAATATGGGAGCTGGTGCTGTTCTAAGCAGTAATGGTGGAGAGGCAGCTTTGAAGCTATTGGACAGGCAGGAAAAGCAGCCTCGAGAAGGATTTGTTGAAGATGATGTCTGTTCCACCTCCGGGAAAGAAAATGCAAAAAGCTTCTGGAAAACTCTGGAGCGTTGCATTGCAGCTTCCATTAAAGGTTTCGTGATTGGAGGAGGTCTCCGTGGGGGTCTCTCCCTCTTTGCGATTCTCAGCCGCATGCGGAAAAAATCGTCCTTTAGGTCAAGGTTCCAAATCCTTTGTGTGGGGTGGTCTCTCCCTCTTTTCAATTCTCAGTTGCTTGAGAAAGAAATCATCCTTTAGGTGAAGGTTCCAATATCCTTTGTGTGGATGGGCGGGAGGAGTCTCTCCCCCTTTGTAATTGTCAGTTCCTTGAGAAAAAGATCATCCTTTAGGCAAAAATTCCAAAACCTTGTGACTGTTCATCAATGTGTTAATGTTTTACAGGTGAATCTCATTTTCTGTCAGAAATTGTTCCTGATATATTTCTGAACTGATCATTCAATATGGGCTTGCAGTACAAAAGGTGTGAATCTGGGAGGAAAAACAAACAATGAAGCAATCAGGGCTGCTTTGAAGGAGACACTTCGCTATGGTTTGTTTGTGGGAACATATGCAGGAGTGTTCTGCACAGTAGATGAAACCATTGCAGCTATAGGAGGATGTCGCAGGTTTGCCACCTGTACTTTAAACATGCAGATTTCGCAAGTTCAAATTAGAAAAAACAATATGGGCACATTCAAGAATATGACATAATCAGCATTCCCAATGTGAGATGTCATGGCAGGTCATCACTGTTATTTATGATGAAGTTGACAGTCTGAGTCTGTGTGAGTGACACTCATGAGGTTGTGACTGCATTAGTGTTACCTTCAAAGTGAGATTGTGGAGTATTCTTTGCAATCTCATAGATATGTACATACACTGTATGTCGCCTGTAGATATGTATGTCTTTACACTGTTTTTGACACATTTCAAGCAATCATCAAAGCTTGAAGGAGACCTATTGGGATAGGTTATGAATTAGGTTTCCTATTGGACTACAAAATGCCCTAAACCCTGGAGGAGAGGGTCATGACACTGGATACATATCTTGGCAGACCTGTGTAGCAAGTTACAAAAGTGGCCCCAATTCATCCTTTGGTCATTTCTGTCACAAGGTTCCTGATTTGGAGTCAATCTTTGGCAGGACTGCAAGATGGCGATCACTGGTTGCTGGAGCAGTTGCAGGGCCATCATTATTGATAACAGGGCGCAAAACACGGCACACAAGCATGGCCATTTACATCCTCCTCCGGGCAGCAGTTCTGGCTGCTCGATGTGGTATTAAGAATGAGCGAGCAGGGTCACTATGTCGACCTCTTTCTTGGAAGCATGGGGACACATTCCTCATGTGCTTGTCATCCTCACAGATTCTGTAAGTAATCAATCTCATATGTCTATGCTAGTTTTTTAACATGGGAAAGTTGTTCAGGACTAAACTCTGAACCACTCTTTCTATTCTGCCATTTAGGTCGGCTTGGATTCTGAAACCTGATAGTCTGCCATCATCTTACATCTCTTTTCTGAACAAGCATGGAGGAAAAGATATCTCAATTGTAAAAGGATTCAAGGAGCTAGCTCTGAAGATAGAGCCATTCACTGCCTTGAAAGCAATTGAGGAGCATTACAAATCAACTGGAGTTGATCTTCAACTTGATCCCCAGATGTCCATTCCCTGCAAGGTAATGACAACTCCTCTTCTTCATAAGCAGCCTATTATTCTTTATGGCAATCATCTTCACCTATGCACACTCTGGTTAGAAGCTGTGTGTGTTGAAGATCAGTTTTCTCACTTTTGTAGTTTTGCCTTAGGCTGCTTCCATATGCTGTGTAGCATATGATTCAGAGCTTGAGATTATTTTGTTGACTGGGAATATATCTCAATGTTGTGACTTCATGCAGATGATACATGGAAACCAAGGATGTGTGCCACATTTATTCTCTTTCTTGGGACCAGCATATTTGCGGTCACTGCCAGTTTATATACCAGTTTATTTTGTTCCTGCACTTTTGGTGCATCGTCAAGGCCTTTTTGCAAGGTAATGACATTTTTTGAATCTAATACTTTGCACTCCTATCTCTTCATCAGTAACACCAAAGATCATTAGTCTTCTTTATGTCATTCCTTTTTTGTTAATATTTGGTTTGTATATCTCTGTGCTGCCTCTTAGGAAGAGTTGGTGAATCTCAATACACTAATTGTTGTCTTCGGCACGGGTGCAGGCCATTTCCCATATTGTGGAAGTCATTGATTGGTACAGCTAGATCTAGTCTGTTCCTTGCTGTTTACTGTGCTTCAGCCTGGTAGGTATCTTGGGATGAAGTCCCATCACTTGATTCTTCATCCAAAAAATTGAGTTTTGCATTTCATCTCACTTTGTTGTTGATTTGAACATGCTATGTGTACCTCCTCACTATAAGCCCTTTAGTTTTGGCTTGAATGTTTAGATGCAGGGAGTATATCCTTTTGGACATCACCCAATTCATTCTTTCTGTCTGCTTTCCCCTCAGTCTGCATCATAAATGCAGTGGGTGCAATATCTTACCCAAATGTCTCGTGTATCTATGCAGGTCTTGGACATGTGTCTTGTTTAGAGTGACAGGGATTGTAAACACCCCACTTGTTGCAGCAGCAACTGTATGAATCCTTCTCTTTTGTTCCTGCATGTTGCTTTTTTTTTTCGTTTATGGGCCTTGTTCTCCTTGCAGTGTTATATGTTTTCTTTGAGCAGTTGTGGAATTCTGTTTCATTTGTAGGTTGTGTAAATATTATTGTCTATGTGTGAGCTTTGACAAACATGCAGCAATTGAGAAGTACATAAGAGAGCAGTATCGGATATGGTCTAGCTTAAGGTCTCCAGAGTAGTAATGCCTCTCATGTTATGACATGCCACAAGTTTCTGATGAATTTCTCTCAGCCCTCAATGCCCACCAAATATGAAAGTGGTCTCAATGTATGTTAAAGAATGATGTGGTGGGGCTGAAATGATGGAAATTTGTCCCTCTTTTCTTCAGCATTTGTAACCCAAGGTTTCATCCTCTTAGCCATAGTGCAGTCTCAACTTGTCCACATCAAAAGCTTGTTTTATGAGGGAAGAACAGGCTAAGGGTTTGGATGTTAGACCCTACAAAAGAAAATCTGTTTTCTCTGATTCAACTGGAGACAACTGTATCTGAAAGTTGATGATTTGAGCGTGACCGAAAAGTACAAACTAATGTTTCTTTTTGGACTCGTCACTTTGGAATTTACTCAATATTCTGAATTTTGGAGAAATGACTAGAGAGGAGTCAGGACCCACAAATATCATTCTTTTGAAGTACCTTTGAGTACTGTCCAATCTTAACTTGTCCCCTAAACATGTGCTGTAATATTGATCGCTTTCTGTTTTGATAACAGAATTGATACAAACAAATATGGAGCTGCTGACTCTGTCATTTGTTATTGACTGCAGTTTCCAGTGGGTTTAGCAGTGATGATTGAGAAGAAATCAAGGCGCATGGAAATTGCTCTCTACTGTTTTGCCCGTGCAGTGGAGAGCTTTGCAATTTGTGTCACCGACTTGGGATTGCTGGAGCATTACAACTTGATTCCTCCAAAGCGATTGGACATCCTGCTTTTCAGCACTGCTACTTCAATCATAATGCATTGTTATGCTCAAGAACGTGATGTTTTCCGGTCAAAGTACCTGAATGTGCTTGACTGGGTCTTTGGGCTTCCAGATGGAGCTACAGCATACCATCCTCTTGTGTCCTCAAATTCAGAATCTTTTGACAGAAAATGCCCACCCAGTAGCTTTGTAGACCAGAAATCTGCCAGTAAAATTTTGGAGTTACCTGAAAGAGCCAAGTTAAACTCTGTATCCCAAGTTTGATAGCCCACAATATTTTGATCCCTCTTCTTTGTATCTTTTCTTCATCTCATACAGCCCTGCAGGCAGTAACTTCAAACCCCATCCACTTTTTCATTTCCTCAAAATGCTGGAGAGGTAAGTAATTGAGCTTTCAATCAATGTCATGCCAGAGCTGCTTCTGGGAAACTGGATATGGACAACAAATCTCCTAATTCATCTCCGAATAAGTACCAACAAAATTGACATTGTGGAGAATTGCAGACCTTGTTCAGATTTTAGTTTCTGCAGAAATTAATTTGAGATTACACATTTATTCATTTATTTATTGTCAATTGATCATCAGGTGCAAAATTGGGTGAATTCCAAATTGAAAAAGGGAATGTCAAATGTAAATTGACTCACAATCTCCTTGCAGCTTCTTTGTATTCATCCAATCCATAATATACTGCATCTATTCAAACTACATATTGCAACAAATATCTTGAAGTTCTTTCCATTTGCAAAAATGGCCTGTATCATTGCTTTGGTAGTTGAACTAGCAAACTAGACTTGAGAAAATATAGCAACACCATATCAAACTTCAAAACATCATAAGGAAGTTATGATGAAGACAATGGAAACACTTGACATGTGTTTGATGAAAACCAGTGTGAACACCAACCCCTTACAATATAAACTGTGTAAAGCTTTATATCAATCACCAAGATCATTTTCCAGAGCTTCAAGCTCCAGGAAAAGCAGCACCATGCAGAGACTAGAGACTCTTCCTGCCATGGTAATAATGGCCCATTTATGTGATCACAGTGGGCTCAGAACGGCCTGTAAATTCCTCCATCTTTGACAGCTTCAATGCTATTGCCACCTGTTATTGTACCAAGCAAATCAGAAATCCATCTCAAAGGACCTTGGAGACAGCTAATGACTTTGATCACCAATTAGTGCAGAATTTCCTGCTGATGCTCAGCCTTTTACTTTCTAAATTCTTCTCAGAGACATCCAATCAGGAAGAAATGAAGAGATGGTACTAGAAAGTGGGGTGGCCAACATAATCTCTAAAGTTGGCCTGGACAATGCCTAAGACTTTGTAACCATTTATGCAAATACCCCACTTAAGTGGGCTTTGGCTCCACTCAGTTCTTTTCTGGATGCCCTCCAGACAAGAGGTCAGAAGAGACTACCAACTCGTGAAGAAAGGAGATGGGAAAAGTGCTTACAAGTGGGGCCAAAGCATCCTGTGATGCTTTTCCAGTCTTGGAAGAATCAGCTTCATATTGCTCAATGTACAAGCGAATAGTGGCTCCAACTGAACCAGTTCCTGACAAACGAAATACCTGCAATCCATCTCATCTTTGATTAGAAACATTGAAGTCTTTAGTGAAATGCCCATGCTGCTAACTGCACAGTGATGACTTCAAAGATATCTCTCCACTGAGGCAACTCTCCAGGACATCATACAGGGGAGAATTTTTTTTCAACATGTAGTCCTGTGACCAGAATGTCATGGAATCAATTACTATCATTGAGGCTTACCAGGCGGGACCCATCTTTGAAAAGAAAGCGGATGCCCTGGTGGCTGGAAACTGAATGATCAACTGGATCCTTGTACTCAAACTCATCAGCTTCTACAACCTCTTCCACATCAGGCCTTGTCTCTTTGATCAATCTGTACAAAGCACGGACACCTTCTTCAGACTTGTACACCACACGTTAGCCATGTTATGATTTTAAAGGTGGTAATACAGTTCATGGAGATGAAGAGACACCCACTTGTTGACTTCTGGGAGGGTGGATTGAAGCTCAACTAAATAGGCCATTAGTTTCTTTGCAGCATCTGCATCTACATTCTGCACAACAAATACAAAAGTCAGACATACCAAGTCAGGCAAATAAGAAGTCCGCAAGTTTGAACTGGTCAACCATACCTGTGACTAAGCTGGCTGAAGAGCTAAGAAGTTTCCAAATAACCAAGATAACTGTTCAAACTGACTGCAACACCATCCACATTATATCCGCATATTAGATCTCCAAGCTAAACTTCAAGTTTATGGAACTACTGCACAAGCAGACAACAAATGTATAAACTCTTCTAATTACATGGCAAGAAAAAGTTTGAACATTTCATACCTCATAGTCGTACCGAGTGTAGTAGTGACGACCATAAATGCCCCAGTGCTGAGTAACAATGTCTTCCACAGTGACAAGCTTGCCATCACCAACATCCTTGTTTCTGTAGGCCAGGATCGAGAGCCATGCCAAAACTGCCCAAATTCCATCCTTCTCTCTTATGTGGTCGGATCCTTTTGCCATAGACATACATCCACTGTCATTTACAAGGAATCTCACAAATATAAAACTATCACCTAGGAAGGTCAGAATAGGACAGGTTAATATCTTTCATTGGGCCCCGCACACAGGCTCAACACCAGGATCTCCTGCACACCATTACTGTATCACATAAGCTTGTAAAGGCACCTTACATACATGCATCTCTAAACATCCTTGAGAATGTGCTGGCATCCTAAACTACTGCAAGGGCCTGACAGCTTTCAAATCATCACATGAGATCTCCTTTACAAATACAGGCCAGGATAGTTAAAGTATTCTGGGTAGAAGACTTTCTAGCCAAAAACCCATCATGTGTCAAGCAAATTGCTGAGAATATTTGGACTTCAACACAATGGTCGGATAGAAAATGTCAACTGGTGGATGCTGTTGATTTACAGAAACAAGATGACTGCAAATAGAAGGTACAAATAACCTTCTGTCTACAAAGCACTCAATGTTTCTGGAAAATTTGGAGAGAGCTTGATACCTGTTCCAAAGCTCTCTTCACCACACACAGAGCACAGGCCAGCATCCATGAGGTTACCAAAAAACTTCCAACCTGTTGGCACCTGTGAACCAATCTCCAGGGTTACACTCTCTCAAGACTGTGGGTCCTTGACCTGAACCATACAGAACACTGCCAAGACAAGTCTCATACAGAAGAAGACTTTAGGATGTAAAACAACTCTGCCAAAACCTACCTCAAAAAACTTCAACTCAAGTTTCTTGGCAACCACATCCAAAGCAGCAGATGTTGGCATACTCCTGCAAAACACCAACAATGAGAACTTTGAAGCAAAAGAATTGATTTGGCAAATGTAAGGGTTCAAATTTTGCTTCATTCTCTAATGAACCATTCACATAAATCAATCAAAGATCTGTAAATCTTGTAAGACAAGCTTTTTGCAAAGCAGTCATGGAAGGATCTGCAAAATTGACCACTCTGAACCTACACCTCTGTCAGGGTGTTACTCTATCTGATTAAGTACCTTGCAACACCCTTGAGTCCAGTGCTGAAATAGGGAATAGATCCCACTGCATTGGCCGCAATGATGGCAACAGAATCAGATGGCGTCACAAAGAATCTGCACATTTTTTTGGCCACTTTCAAGCCCATCAGAACTGCTCCTTTAAAAGAAAACATGCCATTGTACCAACAAGCAAAACCTGCTCATAGTAGGCATGAGCAAGCCATTGTTGATGGATGAGACATGTTACTCATGAGAGATTATAGGGAGAGGCACCTCTTGCCCAATATCATGTTTCGATCAGCATCACCATCAGCTGCTGCACCAAACTCAGGGGGCTCATTTGCTGGAGGTACCTTGCCCAAGCCCATTGTGTGAACAAGCTCCTTGGCATAGGTCAAATTTGGATCTGGGTGTCCTCCACCAAAATCCTCCTGCAAATGGATAAAAGAAATATCTTAAGCTCCCAAACAGCCCACTATTGTAGTGACAATGAAAGCCTCTGTGCCATGAATGTTATATATGCATAAAAACAAGGCAAAACCAAGGATTCCTTCCAAAGATGAGAGACAAAAAGGTGACAAATTCTTCAACAGCTACAACATTCTTAGATTGCAAAAAGAGTGAACACACAATATCTTGAGCTATCATGTCAACTGAATGACAACAAACCAACATCCTGAGCTTTCTCTCATATGACTTGCACTGGAACAAGGAACTAAAGGAGAAAATGCATCAAAGGCATTACCAAGGGTGTGCAGTTTAGCAGTGAGCTTTCTTTGGCACCTAACTCCTCCACAAAGATTTGCTTGGCATACACTCCAGCAACTCCATGCAGAGCATCATAGCTGTGCATATCAAGCCACAATATATCAGCCACAGGTGTGTAAGGTTTTTGCACTTAGTAACCCACCTGATTAGCATTCAAAGAGGAATTCCTGTAAAGTCTTGAGAACATGGATGATTTGGGCAACTTACCAGAAGGAGAATTTGGGATTTGCAAGCAGCTCCTTGATAGCCTCAAAGTCAAAAATGGTCCTGCGATGAGACCCTGGTAAGTTGATGATGGCACTATAACACCTTCTCAGATAACTACGAGATAGAGGCATAAAATCACCAAATATTTGCCTCTGGTGTCAAGAGTCTGCTTCACTCATTGAGCTAGAAAGATGCCACAATGTGTCTGATCAGAACAAAGGGGGTAGAGTCCAGCAATAACTTGGGGACTTACTTCATCAACTTCACATAATCTTCAGTTGCACTGAACACATCCACCTCAAAAGCACCATCAGGCCCTTCAAAGGTTGTGGTTCCAATGCTAGAGATATCCACCTACAGCACCATTTGTATGACTGAGTCAAGCCATTGACTGAAAAGTGTAACACCTGTGCCATTGTCCTCCACAATATAGCCTTTGCAACACAAGCAGCCAAGATACGTTATGTAGTACTTAAGCATGCTCAGCAGCAAAGAATCATGTGGTCATTGATCTCCATACAGGATCCTAGTAAGCAAGAGAAACATCGCAGGTCATGGATGTAAAAATTTCCTACATCTGGGAGACCCTCTGTTGTCAGATAAGCTGAGATGGTCTTGGTGTTGCTGTAGATTTTATCTGTGAGGCCTTCAAGAGCTGGCCCTCCATTCTCTGCATTGTATTTGATGCCGAAATCCTGCACAATATTTGAAAAGGTTAGGATTGAAGCACACAGCAATTTGCTCCTTGTTATTTTGCCTAGGATTATTGCATAAAGTCCAAGATATACTATTTGCTAATTTCTTGCATCAGAAGAAACTGCAACCAAACAATCATGTCAAAAGTAAAGTAAATTTTTCCTGCATGAATTCTACCTCATGTGGACCACCTGGGTTGTGGCTGGCAGTCAAAATGAAAGCTCCATATGCTTTTTCACCCTGTATGCATTCACCGACTTATAAGAAGCTGCACAAAACAGGGAGATTGGCATACAGGAAATTCTAGTAAAGAGATTCATCTGACAGCAAGGGCAATTGAATGCAAGGCTGAGTTATTCAGACAGCTTTTATATTGTAATCTTACAAAACTTCCTGTACAGAGATAGTGATGTATCCCTTACATCTGGGCCTACACGGTCACGAATAATGCATGAGACAGCTGGCGTGGACAGAAGCCCATCTTGCCCTACCCAGACCTTCTTCACACCATTTGCAGCTGCAATCTTGATAATAATCTGCAGTATAGGAAGTCTCAAGAATATCATCAGGCAAGTCATAAAAGATAGGGTTGAAATGCTGGAAACTTCAAATCACACAGAGAAAAAGAGTTAAAACCTGAACAGCATCTTTTGACCAATAGCGCCCATCACCAGAGACAACAATGGTAGAACCTGCACTGGCATTCATGGATATCAGTCATGTGCACACCCCACAATTCTCTAAATCCACAGAATGATTACAGGTTCACAAAAGACCCACATTCTCTCCTGTGCTACTCCTTCCTTCCTCAAGGCTGACTGGACTGACCACTTGATCTTCACAAGTACACAGTAGAGTTGATGAAATACCTTTCACTTTGTCTGACGGCAGAGCATTAAAGGTTGCCTGCACAAAGTTGTGCAAGTAATGCTCTTGCTGGAACACTGTCACCTGCAAAAAGACATCAATGGGCCATACCTCATTGATGAGTAACATCATTGGCTCAAATGTTGTCCACATCAAGGTACATGCTTCATTCTTGGACAAATACTTCAACTCCACAAAAGATTTGGAAATTAGGGCATTTGGCACACCACAATGTAAACAGCAGTGTTGAAGGAAAGAAAAATGCTGCCAAAACTTCAGATCCAAAAACCCTTTTCAATCGCCACACCAGAGAACATAAAATCAGCAGCAAAAATCACAACCTGAAGAACTAAGTACACCACCAAGATCACACGCATTCTGCAACCTAGGAAAAGTAACAAGAACAGTGAAGCAGCTCAATACCTTCTTTCGCAGACCCGAGGTACCAGGCTTCTGTCCATCGAAAGGTTTGGTGTTCTGGGTTACCACTTTGAAGACCACCATCCTTCCTTTCTTCCTTCTTCACCCTTCTGCTTAGAATTCAAATCCCTAAAATCCCAAGTGCAAACACATGAGCAGACCACACACACACACACACAAACAAAAAAGCAAACAAAGATCAAGATCGAGATCGAGATCATCTGAAAAACATTGGATTACCTTAGAAATACAAAAGATCTAGTGACGAATCTTTCCTCCTCACAAAAGATCCAGACAAGGGTATCATGCAAAAAGAAGAAACTCGCCGATCTACAACAAAATCAGAGAAAACTTCACGACACCATCACATCTTCGATTTACTGAAAAAAACAACAACCACCACCCCAACCCCCCCCCCATACATGAAAATGAATAGGAGCTTACCCCAAGTGTAAAAGAAACAAACACCGCAGCTACAGATCCGCTACTTCCAGTGCCTGACTGAAGATGCTATGCTGTTGATCGAAGAAGCTATTGTACTGAAGGAGACGAGAAGTAGAACGAGGCCGATGTGAGAGAGAGAGAGAGAGAGAGGCCAAGAGAGAGAGTGTGAGATATTGTAGCTTGAAACCCAATCAGCTGAAACGCGCACACTTGGATCTTGCGTATCCTCGTTTTGGTGGAATCTGGACATTATGATTCGAATTTTTTTCAGGCCTCACAAAAAGACCTAACTCTATTGAATGCAATCAATCTTCGGTTGGAGTGTGCCATTGGACCATACATTCTATCATTGATGTACAATGCTCATACCTACCTACTAATGCATATACCTACCTCCTTATTGAGGGGAACTTAACTTATTATTATTGTTTGAGCTCCACATTACTGCACACTACCAGTGTCAATCGATCATTTTATTTTATTTTTTATGTTTTCATATGGTTTTCAATCATTCATCATTATTTTTGTCAATGTCAAATTTAATTTAAATTAATATACATTTCATGGACATGAAAAAACATATGTTATTTTATTTTTCATAGGGCAAAAGAGTGAGGTAGTTATAAAATGGAAGTAGTTATTAGGAAAGGTTGGAGATAGTTATTAAGAAAGTTAATAGGAACAGGAAGTAGTCATTAAAACAAAAAATGAAGTAGTTAGGTTTGAAAATGAGATAGTTTTGTTTTTGGAATGGTCCATGGACAACCATACCAAGGATGCCAAAAAAATTCTCATGTAGCAGTTCTGATCACTCGTCACTGGAATTCTTAGGTATTGTAGCCTAGGGTCAGCTTCCACATTGACAAAATGAACCATTTTATCTTTTTCCAAAAAATCATTCTTTTTAAAAAGAAATTTGATTTGATTTTTTTTTCCAATGATCTACTATGATATTGTTAATACTAGGACTAAAATTATTTCAGATTATATATGATAATTATGATGTTATTTCAGACCTCAATATGTTTTCAATATTTTTTTTGAAATGTCATTTTACTATTTAATGGATTATTTAATGATGAAACTAACCCTAGGGTAAAGTAGTAGCATTGCTCGTATTATAATATAATATCCTGGCAACTTCGACACTAATTAGGTGTATTATTTTCAGAAATGTTCAAATTTATTTTTTAATCCTTTTGTGAAGGATTTTTTTTGAATCTTTAGGAGTTTTATTTTTGTCATTGGAACCAGTTCCAAGTAGGATAGTTTAAAGTTTCATAAGTGCTCATCTGGACACTTTCAAATTGGAATCTATTTTCACATAAAGAGGAATGGAAAGGTGTTTTTTTTAATTTACGTCTTTTCAAAATTTCTTGTCAAACAATTGTTTTAATATCTTCTACACCAATTTGCAACCCATTTTACATAATCTAATTGAATTTGAATTCAATTTAGTTGAATTTGAATTTAATTTAATTCACTAAATTTTGATTATTTAGGAATTTAGACTCAATTTAATTTTTTTCATTCGATTCAATTCAAATCAAATTACATGCAATGACATTCAAATACTTGTGTTTGAATGGAACTTCATTTTCACAAAATCAATTCAATTTTTCCATCAGGTTGGTTGATTGTCACTACTAAAAGAGCGTTCACACTTGGTGTTAGGTACTCCAATGTTGAGTCCCTTAACACCATACTAGTCATTTACACTTAAACTTACTTATCTTGAAGATTTTACGTTCAACTAACATTCACTTAACATTAAGCTATTGCCCATTTAACATTGAATGCCACCTACATTGTCATTTTACATTGATTTAACATCAAGTGTGAATGCACCATAATGCACATTGGACAAACATGTGTTAGAAACCATTTTAAGGTACATCCTTATTCATGTAAGTTTTAGTAAAATATTTGTACAATAGAGATCGCTTTGTGCCTAGCCACAACATATATTATGTTAGGAAGCAAAGGCATTATTAAGAAGCAGCTGATGAGTGTTCTCAGCAGAGTTGACAAGGGGTGTGTCACACTGCGGCCTTACCATTTACATTAAAAAAGTATCTTAATGCAAAAGAAGATTTATGGAAACTTAAATACTTCACCCTGCAAAAATATAATTTTCAAAAAATCCTCTAAAAGAAACCAAAATCCTTCAAGATATTATAACTCTGCAACTAATCTCAAGTTTCAACACAAGCCAAAATATCATCTTTCAAAAATCCTCATATAAAAATAGACCTATTATTACTTAGGGGCCAAAATCCCTTAAGCTACTATACTCTATAATGAATCTAAACACAATATCCTTGCCTTGGTAGGCAAGGCCAACAAACAGCCCACTGCTGCACCTTAAGGGACGGATGGACAGTTCCGGTGCCTTAAGGGATGGATGGTGGGTGGACAGGAAACACTTTGCCATTGGGTTTCAGTTTCCTAGCTAACCATGGTGGTTAGCCCAGCTTAATTTTTCCCCTACCTACATACTAACAACCCCCTATCCCTTACCTAGTAGCCACCTATAACCCTACATACCTACCTACCTACCTGCAAGTACTAGGTCCTCAACAAGATAGGTTATAAAGGTGAAAAATCTGACCTCAACTCAGTTGGGGTTCATCCACAACTAAGTCGTAGCTTATCTCAAATTGTCCTACAAAGCTAAGCAAGGTGCTTTGAACATTGTAAGCTCTAACCTCCTTTGGGGAGTTGTGGAAATGAAGGAACAAGGAAACACTCTTAACTAGGGTTGTCTGCCAACCCACCATTATTGGTGAAAAGAAAAAGGGTCCCAATCCTTGCCACCAAGTGTGCAATTGGCAGAACACTTTGATTGTAGGTCTGGATGGAATGAAGCTGCATCACCAGAACTGACTGGCTGGCTGGAAGCGCATTATCAAAAAGAATATGTGAGCAGAGTGAGATAAGCTTTCACACTGATTGACTTGAGATAATAATGTCCTTTGGTAGCTAGGTTGGTTTGGCCAAGTGAAGCTTGTCAATGATGCTTTTGGTTTGGCTTTGGATCCATCCACCCATAAGTGAGGTGGGTTGTTATGGTCTGAATTGGTCTCACACTGATGTGATATGAACATTTTGTATCCAGGGGAAGGGCAGGTCCAAAGCAGTGTTGTGCGGGTATAACTTTTACCCAGATATACTTGTCGGGTTTAGGGTTTGCTGGTCCTAATAGATTCAGCAAGTGACCTAACCAAGAATATAGGAGCATCCCTAAAATTCTTACTTTCATATCTGGTTTATAGTTTATTACCCAATGTTGGATAAATTTTCTTTTGGATGGTCATGACTTATGACTTTGTCTACATTGCAAAATTGAAAAGTCAAGAAACAAAAAAGAAAAAAAAACAACAACAACAACAACATTGGAATGCATGCCCTCAAAAGTTGAAAGCCCCTTTAAGCTTGCCCTTCCCCAATTTAAAAAACTAAAATTCAATTTTGAACCACAAAAACATTCAATTAGCCTCTCTGGACCTTACATCATGGTAAGATGTTTGGGAGACTATGAGAAGGATTATGTTGTGTGACCTATTCTTTTGGAAGCAACAATTCAAGTGCAAAGGACAAAACTTAATGACCTTACGTAACATGAACTTAAAATGACAAGGTTAAGATAATTCAAATTTTATTGATAATTACTTATGTGAAAATCTTTACACCACTAGCTTTGATTTTTTTATTTTTTTCATGTTGTTTTTGAAAATATAACTTGTCCACTTCACAACCTTAAAATGTGATATTGCCATCTTGTTCCTATTGGATCACCATAACTTCCATCATAAAAAACAAACACTCAATCTTCACACCACAAAGTGGTGGTGCAAAATGGTTGCCAACAATAGAATACAAATAGCTTCACCAAATATCATAACTTTTTTCGAACAAATCATTTTATATTCAAAACCTCACACACACACACAAAAATCATTTCAAAGATGAAAACAAAATATCCACTTGCAACATCCATTATATTTCAAAAGTTTCGTTGAGCAATTTCTTAGCACTTGAAACCCCTAGTCTTCATGAGACCCAAAGTTTTAAATGTTGTACAAATTAGGACTTTAGAATTTGAAGTTATGCATCACATTCCATCCATAATTGAAGCCATCTTGTATCCTAATTATTGTTCCTTTTATAAATCCTACATCATGTCATTATTCCAAATGATTTTTAAACATGCCTGCTCCAGGGGATTTGTGACAGTGAATGCAAGTTTTGGCCTACATGTTTAGTTGGGTAGGAGGCATGCATGGACATGGGCTTTTTTTTTACAAATCGATATAAGTAAATGTATGGTGAAAGGAAAGTTAATACCTTGTAAATTAATTGGCAATGTAGCGTGTTCATCATGACCTTGGCCTTAAGCTCACGATCACGACCAAAGCTAAAGCACTACAAGATATGGGTTTGGGAGCAATGTTAAGACACAAAGTGAAGGAAACAAATTTTCACAAGAAATGGGAAGACTTTGGGAGTCAAGCAAAGGTGTCTCCATGGTTCTTGGGTTGAATTCAAATAGATTTTTGGAGGTGGGACAACCCGAGAATGGGGTTGAACTCAAATAGACTTTAGGAGTTTGGACTCCCCAAAACCCAAAATATGGAGAGGGTAACTTGAAAGAAATCAAATCATTCCCAAATGATTTTTTGCTCATTGAAAAGATCTTGATGAAAGACACAAGAATGTGGGGTTACATGTTCAAAATAGACATATTTTGAAGGTATTGTTAGACACCTAACTTAGGTCATCTAGTCTAAGTTAAGAACTTAAACTATTTCAGCCCACTAACTTAGGGTGCAAATGTGAAAGTTTAAATTAATGTTGGTTAGTTTTAATTTTTACATAAAACTTTTGGTTCCAAAGTTTATGTATAGTTATAATTATAGTTACATATATATTTAAAATTGTTAGAACATGACATAAATTTGTACGCCCCAAAGTTCAACTTGATTCCTTTTAAAAATTACGAAATTAGTCTTGGCTATATTGTACCTTTGCTTGAAGATGCCCAAAAGGCACAAGCTAGTGTTGTGGAGGTTCACAAACTTTCATTTTTTAATTTATGTTTGTGTTGGCACAAACTTTTTTAAATAGAAAAATATAATATGATTTTCATGATTTTCATTCTAATTATGTTTTCCACAAGTGTGCAATTAAATTCAATTAACATATTGATGTCAATGGTTTTGAATTTTTTAAGTTTAAGCAATTGCAATTTGTTTTATGCTTCTAATGCAATGTGTGTAAGTTGCATTGTCCATGAAAATAGCTTATGTAAATGAAAATGAAGTAAAATGAAATAAACATTGGCAATCTAGGGATGTGACATCAAATGTACAAGTACTTAACTTTGAGGTTGCAATTCATGTTTATTAGGAGGTTACAACAATTTATCATGTTTAATTTTTAGAGTTCATTTTTGCATGTTTTCTATCTATTGTAGGAATGAGTAACTTTTGTTGTGGTAATTGAAAGGAAATTTTGCATATTGAAAATGTGAGTTAAATAAGTATTATTTAGAGTTATTTCTGTGTGAAAATAAACTTGTAAACCAATGGGGTAATGTTGTGGAAATCATGTTATGGAATTCAGTAATCAATTTGTGTGAATCAAGTATAAGAATTGAAAGTTGTATCCAATTGCCTATGTTCAATAACTCAAGTGTTGTAATTATGTGAGTTGGTTGCACCTAGTTCAAATCTGAATTATTAAAAGAGGAATAAAAAGGGATGATGTTATTGAATATTTGGTTGAGAAGAAAATTCATAGTAAATGAATTTCAATCAAATTTAATGAAGAGGTAGAAGGTTGCTATGGATTAAGCCCAAAAGCTCTAAACAATTTCAAGATTTAAGCCAAAATTTTATGTAAAATTAAATACTACATGTTAATGATCACAATTGTAAAACCAAAAAAAATTCAACCAAGAAAATTTACATAAAATTGATATTTGTGGTGCATGATGTGTGGTTTTTGTGGAACAATATTTTGTGGGACATTTGGAAAAGTGTTAGAAAAAATCAAATGAAGCAAAATCTATTATATTTCTTACAAACTACCTTGAGGTGTTGATCAATGGTGAGGAAGTAACATTGACACATTTGAAATTTAGGTTATTTTAAATTGACATGACTTTTGTTTAGATTTAAAATCCCTAATGGAAGGTGCCACTATGATTAAATAGGGTGTCTTCTAACTAGTCTTACAATTGGGGTTTTTGAGTTGGACTAGCCACTTACAAGTCAACATATTTCTATAGTGTGAGTGTTATTACACCAGTTAAAAAAGTTATAACAAACACAATTCATTGTATATGAAATCAGATATATATGCAAGTCATGCAACTATGCAACTAGGTCATTGTAACTATTGTTCCACTATGTTGCAATTACATAAGCAACAATGTGCCAATGATGTGTTAACAAATCATCAATGGACATGTGGCAATTTTAAGTTTATTTTCATATTTAATGTTTTATCAATTTAATTTCTAAATCATCCAAATTGAGGCTATTAGGATGTTGACATGTGATGTTTAGGTCAATTATGGGTAGGTTTAAACTAGGTAGACATTACTACCTACATTTTTAAAACTAGGTAGGTAAATAATTTGGAATAATCCTATTTTCTTTTGGATTTAATTTTGAGGGTTAAATTTTTCTTATTGGTTTATTCCATATCATGTGATTAGTTTTGTTTTTTTTTGTGCACTTATTTATATATTTTACAAACTTGAAAGGTAAGATAAATAATATGGGATAAAATAATAAATTACATTATATTTGTAACTTACTTGCAACTATTACAACACATGTTGGTGAATAAACATTTAAGTTCTCATGCAGCTTTAAATCTTAAAACATTCTCTTTTTGCTTCTCAAGTGCAAAAGGTTTTTTTAAACCTTGACTTGGTGCACCCATAACCTTTTAAATTGTTAAAAGACAAAAAATAAGAAAAATATAGTTGTCAAAATTAAATGGGATTAATGTTTAATCATTGGTGTAATTCACATTTTAAGATTCAACACATTTTTTTTTTTCATAATTCTTATGTGTTATTCCCTTACCTTTGGAACTCAAATAAGTAATTTAAATTTTAACTTGGTGCATCCATAACACTTTATATCACTAAAAATGAACAAAAACAAATATATAAGGTAAAAAATGAAGGGTCATTTTCTTTAAAAATGCACTATGTGATTTTGACATGCTTTGTGTTTTTACGTTGTTATTTTGCTTTTAGAGCTTTAAAATATAATATAGAGTTTATTTAAATATTCCCATGATGTTTTAGATCATTTTCAATAATGTTCAATATGTGACCTTGTGAACATATTTTTCATATCCAAGTTTAGATATGTATTCTTTTGCAAATGTACTTATAAAACTAAAATGGGGACAAGAAATAGGTGGGGGACTACTAATAGGAAACCACCTAGACTAATCATCATGATGGGCCAGCAAGGGGTAGAACTATTTGTGCATATAGCTACCAGTTTGTTCTGATTCTCTCTACTCGTATCAAGAAATGTTGCAGTAAAGCCTTGAGAGAGGCAAAGTAAAGCAAATTCGGGTATATGAGACTATAAAATAAGCCTCCCAATTGTTGTATATCCCTGCCATTATTAGCCTAACTTGAAAATGGTGACAAACAATGTAGCAATACAAAATTTTGCTCATGAAGCCAAATTTGAGGCAATGCAGAATAACACCCAAGAGTCCCAGGGGTTTTGTTTTTTTTGTGATTCATTGTTGTTCCCAATGTGTTCACATCGAGTTCCCAAGGAGACGTTTGGGTCAATTGGCCCTAATTCTTTTCCTTGCTTTGGGTCAAGACAATTTCAAGTAAGCCCTAAATTCTAGGGGCAACAATAAAAACAACCGGTATGATTCGTTAGAACACTCACCATTCATCAAACCCCACCCAAGATATCGGGGGGACATTCGTCGAGCAAGGGGGCAGTCAACCGAAAACGACGCACCAATGTAGCAATCGCGCGCTCAGAATAGAGAGAAATTTCTCATCGTCCGGGACTTGGTGCTTGAGATCACAGACCAAATGTACGCACTATAGAACAAATCATGTTCAAGTATAGTCGAGGTAGGAGCTGCAACATTCACTCTATATATAGTCTGAGATGGCGTTATTGCAAAACGTATGGGATCTTTTCTTTCTTTCTTTTAATTTAACGTCAATACCCGGACCAGAGAGATCCATTTGACGACTATTACCTAGTTGATTTGAGCAAAACACTCTTGTTGTCTAGGCAAGAAACTAAGTACAAAGCTATCGCTTTCTGAGTAGCTGAATGCATCAATTCAGGTAGTAAGCTGCACGGTGTCAACTGTTTCCCTAGTTGTTGACCAAACTTGCCACAAATGTCATGGTGAGCTGGGCACATTAGCAACAAGTGGTCTTCATCCTCAACAGCTCCTAGGGAACATAGGCGACAAACCTTATCTCTCCTCGGTACACTCTTAGGCTTTGCATGCCTGCCACACTCTACCTCTAAACGATGGTTTGAACATCTGAACCTTGACAAAGATTGCTTGAGCTGAACATTTGTGATCACTTGTAAATAACTTTGATGTGCATATGAGTACCCAGATTCTGTTGTACAACTCGTGTTCATCAGCTGGTATGTACGTAATCTACTACTTCTGGCTCTGGCCTGTTCACCGTAAGTGGATTCTAAATAGGAAGCTTGTGCACTTACTACAACACACATGACATTAGTATAAAGAACGCCAACCCCTTGGTCATCAAGCCACAACTGCACGTTCCGGAGCCAACACTATTGGTTATCATTGAGCACACTGAGCATTTGGAGTTAGGTCTGGTAGGCATAATACAACAGACGATCTGGTGTGGACTCTCGTAGTCTATCATAATACTTGAGAGTTTGTTGCCACTAGGAATACTCCAATGGATACCTTCCAAACTCCCCCAACACAGCAAAAGTGCTTATTGTTTTATTGACCCCTAATATTCCTCTCAGGAACATTCTATGTACTTGTTCTGCTTGTTGCAACCTTTTCGCCCTTATACAACATGTCCACACCTCACATGCATAGCTTAGTATTGGGCATACCAGTGAGTTGAACAATTGACACATTACTTCCGGATCTGTTATGCTCAGATCATTGCATTTGCGGCGTAATGCAAATAGTGCCTTCTTCCCAGCATTAGTCATTTTGTCTATGGCTACTGCCATGCCTCTTGTACTATGTAACTCTAAGTCTAGGTATCTGAATGATTGAACCCGCTCAATGGTTGTCCTTCTGTATGTGAACTCTGGCGCTACACTGCAGCATTTCTCAAACACCACCACCTTGGTCTTGCTCACATTGATGACCAATTATCGTTCAACACAGAACTCAGACAGAGCATCTATTTGTTTCTGCAACCCTTGTGGGGTCTCTGACATTAATGCCAAATCATCTGCATATAGTAGTAATTTGACTACTATGTCTGCCAGCTGTGGCGGGGTGTCGCCATCAAGTGCATCTAGATGCTTCTCAAGTCCATCAGGGTAGAGTCCAAAAAACAGTGGGCTCAGTGGACAGCCTTGTTTGACCCTAATGCCACATGAGAACCGAGCTGATAGCCCTTCTATTGGATGCATAACTTTGACACTATCCTGGTTGTACATGCTCTGTAGACACTGCATGAATTGACCCATAATTCCGATCTCAGCCAGCACTTGCCATAGCAGATCACGAGGCACTATATCAAAAGCTTTACGAAAGTCCACAAAACAACAATACACCTTTTTTGCGTTTGTGGATGTTCTGTTCAATGAGCGTTTGCAAAATGTACAAGTTATCCGTGGTGCGGAAGTCTTTCCTAAAACCAGCCTGTCCCCTGGCACGTAAGCCCCTCTCTTTTGCCCAATTGCTCAACCGTGCCTCTAGAATCATGGCAAACACCTTAGCTAGTAGAGGACCCATTGTGATTCCCCTGTAGTTCTCAAATTGCAAGGCATCACCACCCTTGTGCAATGCATGAATGACTCCAGTAGACAAGCCTGCTGAATAACCTTGTTGCAATAACTTGTTGAACACAATCTGTAGTGGTACATGCAACATGTCACCAGCATCTAGCAGAAACTCTGCTTTGATGCCATCTAAGCCAGCAAACTTGTTACGTTTGAGTCTCCTCATCACTTGCGCAATCTCATCTAAGGTTATGTCACAATTTAGTGTGCTACAATCATCACTTGCAAAAGGGTGTGACAAGCTTGAGACCACCTAATCTGTAGAGCTGTCATGTCCCCTAGCTATATTATTGGGGCATTGTCCTTCCAGCAGCTTTTGGAAGCTAGCAACCAAGTCCGCTTTGCTGATAACAACAGATCGCTCCTTGCTCTTGGAGTACTGCCTCTAAAAGCTAGTTGGATCTATCTTTGCTAGTGCACACAACTGTCAGCCTTGCAACTTCTTGTACGTGCGTTTCTTACGATGCAGTAGTTGTTTAAGTTGCTTCTTCCGTTCGCATGCTAGATGGTTGTCAGGATGAAGCTTTGCATATGCAGATACTTCCTTGTGCTTGCTGCGACATTTAGTATCAAACCATGGTTGATGACGATGTTGTGTTGTACTGGTGCGTGCCGTAGGGCAGCCATGCACAGCCGTAGCGGCATTACAAATGCAGTCATGCAACAACTGCACGGCCATGTCAGCATTGTCTGTGTCACTCATCTGTGTTGTGCACTAGGCAATCTGTTGCTACAGGTGTTGACAATATTGTGTGCACTTGCTAGCGTCATGTTTGAAACGACAAATGTCTACACATGATTTTGAAGTTGTTGATGACACATGTTGCCAAGGTAACTACAAGTTGAGTGAAAGTGGCCTGTGGTCGGAATCACACCCTTTTCCGCAAAATAGAAGGCATTTGTGTACAACAAGTGATGTGGCACAATCAAACAGAGCAGGTGATGCGACCATATAATCCACAAGGCTGGAGCCGCCATTGGCAAAGCAAGTGCACTCCCCTGATTCATCACCTGTGATCTTGCCATTGAGAATGAACAATCCTAAAGAGCAGCAAAGGTCTAAAAACTCATTGTGCCAACCTTTCAACCCCCCCTTGTCCAAGTTATGTCGTTCAAGCAAAACCTCCGGGAAGTCATTCCCCAATGGCAACGTGTCAAGCATGTGATTTGCAAAATAACGACAATCAACATAGTCGTCAACTGCACTGGTCCTTGCATTGAAATCACTAGTCAGTAAAATACTACCCCCAAGATCCTAAATCATGTCGACCTCTGCAGTAATGTTATCAAACAAGCCTTCATCAACATATGGGGACCCTTTGGGTGGAGCATACACTACAGCCAAAAACAACGGTGTAGCCCCCGAGCGTTGGAAGTGCAGCCACAACCTGGTGCCATACGTGCTATGTTTCCATAGGGATACACAGTTTGACCATGAATCATCCACAAATACTGCAACACCACCACTATGCTTCACTGCTGCTCTGACTGAGCTCATGTGCATGGATTGTGTAAACACTGAAAACCAGGTATATGCAGTGGTGTTTCATTAGGGAACAAGTGTGTTTCAGTCAGTGCAACAACATCTAAGTCATCAAATAGTCTCTGTATATGTGAACTGGTACTTAGCTTCGTGTTTGTCCCCCCATGGATGTTCCACGGGGAGACTCGTAATGCTGTCTGGTCCTAGCACCCCTAGTGTTGAGCCCCTAATGGTGTCATTGATGTAAAGGTCTACACCACGCCAGTAAGTTTTCTTCTTTTCCACTTTGGCCTTCTCAAATAGATGCCATGATGCACTCTTTTGCTCTTGTTGTTGTTTGGTCAAATCTTCTTCCAAGCCCCAGTGGGTACCTTTCAGAACTACACGGTTTTGAAAGACAACTTTTCTGTCCTCAACTGTAGCAAAAGTATCAAGTACATCTCGTGTGTGTATAGTCCCAGGCTTGGTCTCAGCTCTTCTGCTGATGGGTTGGCGCATTGCTACCACAGTCTTGATGGCTAGCTTCATCTGTCCTTGTAGAACCTGACTATTAACTTTATCTAACAGTTGTTGTGTTGTCTCGCCTTCTGTTTCGTCAAATCGTATGATACATACGTTGCAGGAGCGTGTGGAGCGTTCCCTGGCCTCACCTTGGCTGACAAAGTTGTCCATCTATTTACCCATCTTCTTCACAACATCCACCCACTTTCCCCCTGACTCCTCCACCACCTCCTTAACAAGCTGTTTTGTAACCTCATTGTCATGACTAGCAGTAGGGGCTAATTGTTGGGCTATTGTGATACGTTCCAAAAAGTTGTTAATGACCTACTCAACGATGTGTTGTGACTGTGCAATTTGTGCTTCGATCTTCTTTTGAACATGTTCAAGCAACGTGTTGAACTTGTCGTCGTTGTCAATTTGTGCCTTCTGGTTTTACTCGGACTTCAGGTTAGGTGTTTCGAAAAAATGGTCAACAATTGCCAGATGTTGTTTTACCTTCGTTTTTCCTAACAGGCTGTAGAGCATGCAAACGGTCTGGGCTTGCTTGTTGTTGAGGCTCAGGACACATCTCAGACTACAAGGGTGAAACTGTGAAGCGTCGTACTCGGCCATCAACCAAATGTTTAGGGTTAGGTTAGCAACCAACTGTTTAGGGTTAGGGTTAGCAACCAATTGTTTAGGGTTAAGGATTAGTCCTTCCTCTATCACAATAACTCAAATGTCCATTTTCAGCTGGCAGGTGAGAACCGTCCAACATTGGAATAGAGCTTAAAACTTGAAATGAGTTTTCTTTGTAAACTCCTCAATGCACATGACCGCCACTGTTGCTATATCCCAAAAATGAACCAAAAACACAAATTAAAAAAAACACAAATGGCAATAATAACTCCCCTGGGGCCTTCTCCTCCTCCTCCTCTCGCTCTACAGTGCCCTAACACGCCTGCTTGTACACGGTACTTAAGACAATAGCGCTACGGAGATAAGGGAGAAATGTGTTTATCACATGACTTGCAGAGCTTTCAATCTTGGTTGCAGTGCGGATGTTGATGAGCCGTTGTCTGCTCGTCTGTCCGTCTGTCCGACCGCTGCTCCTCCACACTCCAAACCTCTCGGACCTCCTCTCAGTTCAAGAATCAAGACCTGACAGACAGACACTGTAGGATGCGTCCAACAACAACCAGATGCTTCTCCAGCAACATTCGGATTGCCAACTCCTCAACTACTTGAATCTCGCTTCTCTCTCTCTCTCTCTCTCTCTCTCTCTCGTCTCTCTACTACGCGGCACTCTTTCCCAACCCACGCGCACTATGATGGCCCCGTCGTGATAAATTTGAAAATGAGGCTTTCTCTCCATTCCTGCCAATTCTTTTTGGGGGTAATTGAATGTTTAATCACTTTTGCCAGTTCTTTGCTTCTTAGTTTTGCAAAGAATTATGGGGAAGATCCAAATGGCTTGGTTTTTCTGTTTTTGTTGTTCCATAATCTCCTGGAATTGAAATTGCATAGAGAATGAAAATGAAATTATATTTGTGTGGGCGTTGTCTTGTGGTAGTTTCGAATTGGCTTTTGGTGTGAGTTTTCAAAAGAATTTCAATCTCTGTTTTTTTGGTTTTTTTGTTTGTTTTTTGGGGGAGAGTTTTTTTTCTGGAGCGATCAGGATGGTGTGTCCATTTTTAGACTGGAAATAAGACATACTTAGTGAGAATGGCTTCTTAAAGAATGTTTGCTTGCTTCTTTGTAAGGATTTCGAAGGTGCAAAAATTGTTTTTACGATCATGCATTTCGACATATTGAATGGGTTTTAGGGTTGCCTCCGAAATGGGTACCTCCTTCAGTTCAAATTAGGTTTTGCAATTTTTTGTTTGTTTTTACTGCTACTACTACTGATGTTGGTGCAATTTACTTGTGGAGGGAGCTTGCAAACATTTTGTCCTTCATTTTGGGGGCTTTGGAATGTCACCAGTGAGAAATTATCCAAGTGAGGATAGTGAGGAAGATGTAAATTATCCAATGCTAGACTGGTATGCCATTTTTCCATTAACTAAAAAATAATTAGATCGTATTTATTACACTCTTCCTCACCACACGCATAGTAAGAAGGTTTTTAGAGGAAGGAAAAGCGCATTGCATCAAAATTTAGAATCAGGAGAAGAGGAAGGGGACAATGAGCTTGAATGCCATCAATTGATAGCTTTGTTTTTTTGTTACACTTTCTTCTTTTTCTCATTTCTTGGATTTCAATGTCATTTTCCTTTTTTTGGTTTCCATGCAAAGTCAAGGTGCTCAAGTTCCACACTTCATGTAAAAGAAGCAGCAGTCAAAAAAAAAAAAAGGGTTTTGGCATGATGGAAAGCAACTGATTTGTTCCTACATGTTAATAAGATGTTTTTTTTTTGTAGACTCACACTTTTCTTGAAACATGTGATTTTCCTCTTGCATTTGCAATTTTCGTGAATCTTGATTTTCCATTCTATTATTCCATCCATGAGAAAGTTTCTTTCAAGGTTGTAGCTCCAAAGCTTCTTTGAAGAAAACATATGTTTTCCAAAACACCATTTTTATGTGTAGAGAATGTGTTTTTCTTCTTATCCATATTAGGTTAATTAGCCTTTTTGATGCCATCGTGTGTTCATACTGCAACCTTTGATTCAATGTGGAAGTCCTTTGCAAAACATTGATTATGTTGTTGATGTGCCCCCTCCATTTTGATGGCTTTGAGTAATATGTGGAGGAACATTTTTGTAGTTGCCAAAGATGTGTGTTTTATTGGTAGAATTATGTTTACAAATCAAGATTAAATATATCTTGGTAGAGCGTTGTCTCCTTTCTTAATTTGCACTTGAAGCCATGAATTGACACCATGGGAGTCATGGTCTTGTAGGTGGGAAGACTCAAAGCAAACAAAGCATTTGGAGTCATGGTCTAATAGGTGATGAAATTTAGAGCAAGCGATGAAGGTAAGTGTTTCATTACTAAGCCTAGTTCACCAATTATTGACTTCAATCCATTCATTAGGTTAGAGATTGGTTGGTTTTTTTCCAAGTTTATTGTTTAAGGGGTGATAGTTTAAAATGGAAATATCTCAATTGTCAAGGTTAATTAATAGGCTTGTTTGTCTTAGTTTCACTATGGGGATGTGCAATAATTGTTATGGTCCATGAAGCTGGAAATATGTGAATGGATTTCTTAAATAATTTAAGATGTTTAGTTGATACAAAAAAAAATTGTGAAAATAGCTACTATTGAGGTATCTTTTCTCTTGTGAAAATGCTTATATATTTTATAATAATTTTAGGGTTTCATTAGGTTTCTACAAAAATTTATTGTGTCAATACATACAAACTTGAATTCTTTTTGAAACTTGTATTCATGAACTAGTCTGGTCTATATGTTGTAATCTTTGTTCTAGGGTGGACATTCCTACACACCTAGTTGTTGTAAACATTTAAAAAATTGTATAACAATGTTCAATTATGTCAAAGTAACCATGTAGCCCAAATGCCCATTTAAAAATCCTTACTACTGGAGATTATGGTTTTATGCCATGTTCATTGGTGATGGAATAATGCGCATATCACTCCATTGAACTTAGTGTTAAACTACAACTAAACAAAAAAAAAAAAACTCTTCATTTGTGTTGTGTTTCAACTTTTGCTCTGTGTAATGTTATTCACAAACCACTACTTTGTCTTTTAACATTGCTCCTCAATTGTACTTGATTATGATCCAAGAAATAATCATTTTTGAAATAGGCACTAAAATTTATTACAATTTATTTTTTGGTTTTTCATCAAGTTTATACTTTCTAATTGTCTTTC
>Ga0209208_10000911_pt1 | contig 40330 bp, 28 predicted proteins | sample S1TSphfallax_3_FD_187694 | JGI IMG/M metagenome (GOLD analysis project Ga0209208, IMG submission 187694) | Host-associated microbial communities from peat moss isolated from Minnesota, USA - S1T2_Fd - Sphagnum fallax MG (SPAdes) (version 2) | ecosystem: Host-associated > Plants > Peat moss >... | reverse complement strand
CAATAGGTTAGCTAAAATGTAAAGTATATTTCTAGAGAAACATTCATATCTAGCTTATAGCCCAATTTGGCTAAATTTTATTTTAAGTGATTTTTAATTTGGCTACATCATAAAATTGAAAAAAAAACCTTAACTCTAAATTGAAACATTTTACAAAATTTGATGTGAATTAAGTTTTCCAAACCTTAATCCTCTATTTTATTACAAAAAAATTCCAACTAGGTTTTTTTAACCTTAAATCGTAGAAAACATGAATGAATTTTCTTTTGTATTTGCAAATTCCTTACAAAACATACTTTTTTATTTGCTAGTGTCAAAGGCAATATATAAATCTATAAGGTCCCTTTAGAGTGGAAAATTCAAATTATGTTGATTTTTATGTAAGGTAAATGCAAATGACATGAAGAATTATATTGTTCTTAGGCTATTGCTTTCAATAACATAACCTCAAATAACATAGGCCCCTCTTTGATGAGTGTATAGAAAACGAATTAGTGTTTACATATTTTCAAACACCAAAAGATAATCTAATTTAAATATTGTATTATAAAACAAGAATAGTTAAATGCATGCATTATCACATATAACTATTTTACTAAATAATCTAATTATCATTGTTAACAAGAAATGATTGTCCATACACTTCTAGAAGTGTAGTAGTATTGGAGAAATGGGACTAGAGAACTAGTCCAATACAAATAGCTATATAATGATTTCCTACACCTCCTTTCATTTTCATAGGTTTTTGTTTTTTTCTAGTTTTAGTTGTGGCTTATATGTGCCTTTGCCATTATTTGCATTAGAGCACACTCTACATGCTAAATGTCAACCTTTGAATGTTAACACATCTCTTGGCAAAAATATTCAATTTTCTTAAACTTAAGTGTTTGTAGATCAAATTGTTGATGGCTTAACCATACGACAATCTTTCTTTTTGGTATTATGGATGCTTATGGTTTTCTTTCACAAGCTACTTGATTTTATAAATAAGTTTTTGGGGAAGAAAGATCTTCTAGTTAGTTGCAGCATCAAATTTGTAAAATTATGCTTGCCTTTATAAATCCAATGCAATCATCTCAAATTCATTACAAACCTCCAAGTGAACTTCTTGTGGCAAGTCTTGTTACAGACCTTTACCTTTCATTGTTAGACCAAATTTCAAATAACTGTTTTTAGCCCAATTTTTTTATAAAAATTATTATGGTGATTTTGATGAATCAACAAAAATTATCATTCTTTTGTTGCATACACATTTGAATGGTAATCATTTAACATTGTGCACATTATCACAGGGATTATTTTTAGAAAAAATTACTCAATGGTTAGTGTTAAATGTGTTTTATAAATAAATTTTAAAAAGAAAAAAATTGTACAAAAATAAAGTTGTCAAGGAACAAATAACTTTAATCTTTTAAACCTTAATTTATAAAGTTATTATGCCCACAATTATTTTACAAAATGATTTTCCACAAATGGTTCTACTAACTCAAGCTATTATAAATTCCTTATCATGTTCCCAATCAAAACAATAAGGAAGGTCTAATAGATAATCATTATGACTTAGATATTTCATATCTTGTATCTAAGACCAAATTAAGGTTCAAGTTTTGCAATAACATGGATTCTTTCATACTTTTAGTAATTGGTCAATATTTAATTTTTGTTGATGCAAGTGCTATTGTTGGTTGTGTTTACTTGACCAAGTGATGATTGATCCACCAAGTCAAAACACATATTCAACTATTGGTCTTTTAATATTCTAATCCCCATTCCAATTGCATCTACAAAGTTGTCGTGTTTGATTTTTCTTGTTGAAGTAAATATGAACCCAAAATCAATTATGCTTGAAACGTATCTAGGATTCATTTTGACAACTTTCGTATGTGGCTTATGTGGGGTAGCCCTATATATGTTAACCATTTGCACAATAGTGGATATGTTTAGTTGTGTGTTGGTGAGGTAAATTAATTGTTGTAAACCATTTGTTGGTATAAAAGAATGTTTATTTTTTATTCATTTATTTAAGTTGAAAGCTTGGGGTTTTTTTACCATTGGTGTAAAGTTGTTGTTACATTCATTTAAGCCAAGCTCTTTGAGTATGAAGCAAACATACCCCCTTTGAATCGTGAAAATCCTTGAAGGAAAATAAATAAACTCAATTTGAGACTTCTTAAATTTGCTGATGAGTTGTCCAATGAGCCATATAATTTTGTTTGAATTATTTATTGCTAAAAAAATTCATCTACATAGATGACTAAGATCACCACTTTTCCTTCATCATGTATGTACAGTAGCCTCCCACCTAAGTACACACATGTTTAAGTACACATCCCGGTAAAGTACGCATTATTTTCCCGAAAAAATAAGGTTCAAATTTATTTAATTCAACATGTCATGGACTGTCATTTGGTGCAAGTTTTGAAGATTCTTGCGTTTGGCTTTCAAGGTGACAGCTCGAACCTTACTTTGAAACAATTCAAACAACTTTCTAAGATCATCGAATGTTTCCTCAGCCTCTTCTCGAACTTCGGAGCAGAGCAACTGATCTTTTATATCAACAACTTGCTTATAAAGTGATTCGAATCCCTTAAATACAACGGTGTTTCCTAAACCCGAACTTGACGCTTAAGAAGTAAGAATGTCATCATCATTGTCATCGTCCAGATTCTCTTCAACAATTTTCATCGTCTCCAAAAAGCTCTTCAATGTCTTCCAAAACTACAACTGTAAATTTTTCATTGTCAACATGAACAAATTCTTCAAGCTCATCTTGCCCAACAGAAAGATTTAAAGTTGCGATAGTTTGTGCAACTTTGGTCCCTAAATCTTCGATCTCGTTCACTACTTCCTGATCAGCTTCTAATGTCATTATTTCTGCCTTGATAAATGCATTTTTGATAGAGCTTGGTGACACGGATTGCCAAGCTTCTTTGACAAAACTCACAACATTGAGCAGGTGAGTTAGATTTCCATATGCAACTCCAACAACACCACGTTGTAATCTCCGCCCCTGCATTTTCTTTCGAAGTTTCGCCTCTTCATCCAATTCATAGAAGTCAAGAACATCCTTGAAATAGAGACATTTGAACCTCTTCTTCAAATCTACGATTATGCCCATATTGCAGGGTTGTTTCCAACTTGTGCAATTTGGGGGAAAGAAGACGATCCTAACATTGTCACTTTCAAAAGCCTCAAAGTGTTCAGGGGCATTGTCCAATAGCAAAAGAACCTGACGTCCTATTCATTTTTTCACTTTTAGAAGAAATACTTCATTGAACCACTTCCAGCACGTTTCCACGTCCATCCAAACTTTAGCTTGACTGAAATATGGAACAAGCCATTGGCGGTCCTTGATACATGCAGGTGCTTTTGGTTTGCTGATCAATGCGCAAGGAATTTTGTGAGTTCCCACAGTGTTGGTGCACACGATAAGAGAAACCCGATCTTTGGATTTTTTCTTCCCTCTAGTGGTTGATATGTCCTCATCTGGCATTAGAAGGTTGTATCTTGGTAGTAGGTGAAAAAATAGGCCGGTCTCGTCCATATTGTAGACGTTTTTAGGATCATATTGGGCAATAATCGCGTAGAGGTCGTCTAAAGCTACTAGCAATCCAAGATCAGATTTGTTGACTTTAGCTCCCTCTCCGTGAAGCAGCATCTTTTGCAACCTTCGGCGCACTTTGAATCAACTTAGCCATTGCCAAGATGCCTTGAAGTTTGTTTTCGGAATCGATAAACTCGATGCAATACTTTTTGCATTGGTAATGGCGAGAGATGGCGGAACAGGAAGATTGGCACGACGCATGCTATCAATCCAGATGTAAAGCATGTCTTCAAGCTCAGTGAAACGACCAACAGAGGATCGAAAAGTCTTCTCTTTAGCTTCATCAGACATTAAGGCAGATCGCTCTAAGATTTGCTCTCGCTTGTCCCACACCTTTCTGATAGCTCCTTCATTAACATCGTACTCGCACGCTATAGCCCTTTTACTGGGAGCATCTATCTTGCTCAACTTCGCCATGATCTCGCATTGTTGGGACTCATTGAGGCGTTTCCCGTTTGGTTTCTTTGACATTACAGCCGAATCAAGTGATTAGGAAGTGATTCGTCTAAAATGTGCACCTACCGGCCAAGTACGCACAATCCTCCCAAGTTCAAGTTGCGTACTTAGGCGGGAGGCTATTGTAATACAAATTGTGATTAATAATGTTCTTAATTAACCTTTATTGTTTCAAATAGTTGTCACCTCACCTTGCCTATGGCACCTATTTTAGTTCATATGATGCATTTGGCAACCTACACACCTTCTATTAATTTGGCACCTCAAAACCTTTAAGTTGGAACATGTACATTTTATAATTATTTATCACTTAAAATTTTTGTTTATAAATTTAGGTGTGAAAGTTTCCATTTGTATTAATTGACCAACAAATGCTACCAATGACCTAAGAGTGCCCCATTTTATCACATGAGTAAATATATTTTCATATTCAAAACCCTTTACTTTCCCTAAGCCCCTTGCCATGAGTATAGTTTTGTGTTTGACATGTTTTCCACTAGCTCCTACTTTTAGCTTCGAGATCCATTTGGAAAAGATGGACTTTTTCTAGGAGACCCACGAATGTCCATGTTCCATTTTCTTGGATAATGCCCATTTCCTTATGCATGGTACTTGGCAATTAGGGTTTTCAACTATTTCATTTTGGCTTTTGGCTTTTCATCTTCATGCTTGTTGCCATAATTGATGGTTGTAACATAATCATTTTCAATCTTTTAAGAACTCATTATTCTTGTGAAGGGGGTTTCTTTTATACAACTTTTTTGACATAATTTGTCAACCAAAAACTATTTGAAATGTGCACTAAATGCATTCATTTATGGACTATGCGGTTGATTTTATTGACTAGGTTGCAATGTTGAAGGTATGGCATTTTGAGGTGAGAATACAAGTAATGTCCTAAATACATAATCATCTTTGTTAAATTCTATTGATTCTTCATCATGTATTTTATCATTATCATTGTTTCATGTTTAGAGGAAATTTCATTTAGTGGAAAAAATTTGGATTAGTGGAACATCCATTATGAAATTTATCAAAAAGGACATTTGTAAAAATATTAATTTTTCATAAAAAAGGTTTATAGCAAATAAAGCCTTTTGTTTTTGAATTGTACTTTACAAATGTTGTTGTGATGGATTAACTTGCATCTAATTTGTTTTTATTTTTCTTGTTGAAATGTAAATAGACCCAATTACGCAAGATTTTTCAATGGTGCGAATCATGTACTTAACTAAAATATTCCAAATGGGATTATTTTAGAATTTGCCTTCTTAGGCAATTGATTTATGAAATAGTTTGTTATATTCATAACCTTCACCCATAAATTAGTATTTAGAGCTCCACTTATGTGAATCATGCATTAAATGGCCTTTCCATCAACATGTGGTTTTTTCTTTTTGTAGTTTTACTAGAAAAGTTGTGTTTGTTTGCATCAATTGTTGAATTATGCCATTTTTGGTCCAAATCTTTTTTGAAGCTCCTTAAATAGGAATTCACCACCCCAATCACTTCATAGAGCTTTGATTTTCCTCCCCATGATTGTTTCAATCCTTGCTTTGAATTTTATGAGCATTGGACAAATCTCATTTTTCTACTATAGGCAAAACACCCAAATGTAATGATTGAAATCATTAATGAATGCGGCAAAAATATTTTGTTGAACTATTATATGATGGCATTTGAAGTGGTCCACAATGGATGAAATTGAGGATTGCAGTTGAATGATAATTAGTTGATTTTGGTGCTTTCTCTCTATGTTATTTTTGTAGTTGACAACCTTCATATACTATTTGCAAGAAAGGAATAATAGGGAGTTATATGACCAATTTGTTTACATTAAAAAAATGAACTCTTATAAGGTTTATGTGAACACATTGTTTATGTCAAAGATTGATTAATTGAAATATTTATCCTAGTAGGATGAAATCTTTAAGACTTTTAACACATACTATTTCATTCACTTCAATAAAAGTGTCAAGTTTGTATTGTCCATTTTTTTCTCTTATTCCTTTAACAACTATTGTTCCTTATTTGTCAATCAAAAGACACCCATTAATATTAAACATGGTTACAAGACCTACGAGACTTCCTATAGATAATAGATCCTTCTATAAGCCATGTACAAAAAACACATCTTCAATCTTTTTTATTTCATTAATTGAGAATTTACATAATCTTTTCCTTGAACATAATAGGAGTTTCCATATGGAAATTCAATGTTTTGGAATTCTACCATGACTTTAATTTGATCTCAAACTTTTGCAAGTTTCCAATTATATTTCTTCCAACTGTATTGTCAATGTTCGAAGTTTCATTATTAACTTCAATGGCAAGAATTGCAAGTGTTTCTTTCGATGGCTCAATTGCATGGGTTGGGTGTTTTGCTAGGTTTTTATCATTATCATTATGAAAGGTGTCACTCCCATCTAAAATTGCAAATGCTTAAGCATAATCAATTGTGCTTGCTTGGATTAGTGGCATCTTGATTAGGCACTATTACCAATAACAACTTTTTTGTCCACATTAATTACATGAATTCTTGTTTTTGCTCCAGGTGGAAATGTGGTCTTGTGATTGTAGTTGTCACACCTTTGGTTTTGTAGTAGGTTTTGAACTTTACAATCAAGGTTTCTTCATCATTCATTTTTGGCTCTTATTTTGGGAGTGATTTTTTTGAAGTTGGAATGTCTTTGTTAATTCTTCAAGTGTTGGTGCAATTCTTTCTTTTTAGAAACCATTCATATAAATGATTCACAACTCTTAAAAAGAACTCTTATGACTTGTTTCATCATCACATTTTCATTTGGTTCATCTTTGAATTCAACCATTTGATCATTTAGTGGTTTGGTTGTACACTTCCTACAAATAAAATCCCATAGATGTTCCTTTTAACATACAAAGGTGTGAGAATTTGTTATGAATCATAAGTTTTTTTTCATTATGTTTTTTTGCATATAAAGATTTTAGGATGTACCGACATGCTTTTAGATCAATACCATTTATAATATAAGGTACCACTTAGTACTTAATTGAATGTTTCATATTAAAAATAACTTTCCTTTTTATATTTTTTGAAAGTTTTTCCATATGTGGTTAAAGAAATTGTTGCATTTATTTTTAAATTAATTCCTTCAAGTTTGTTAAGGCCCCACAAGTCTTCATGTTCTAATATTGTTTACATTTAAAATTTTCAAATATTGTAGTTATTTAGGATTCATTTTTCAAACATCCTAAACTTTTTAAATAGTGTAGTAACTAGTATCCTATTATTCTTTTGCTTTTGTTTTTTTATTTTTGATGTTTGTAGTTTGTAAATTACGGATTTTGGTTTGCATTCTTCATAGTTGGAATGATGCTTGGCATTGATTGATTTGGTGCTTGGAGTTGCATTTGGAAATAATGCTTGTTGGAGTGTAGATGTGTAGTATAAGGAGGAGCTTTTGTGGCAAAAAAAAGTAAGTTTTTGGTTATGCAATTAGTTTTGGTGATAATAGTTATGCTTTTGTTTGGTTGTTTTCGTGTTTAAAGGACTTGCCTTCTAGTACTTTTTGTGAGGGATGAATGTTCCAACATTTGCAAGACTTTTTGGTCGAGAGCTTTGTAACTTCATTACACCATATCTCTTAAAAGGTAGTTATGCTACATGTATAGAGCAAGGACCGATTAAGGAAGATGATGAAGATTTAAAAAGGTTTTAAAAGTGGTCTTCATCGTAATTTGTTGGATGGGGCAGAGTGAAATGTTATGTTCTTGAAAATACAATGGGTTTTGTTTGAATGGGAAGGAGTATCCACATTTGTGGGAGCTTTGAAGGGGATTGCTTTATATTTGCACAACCTTGGGTAAATATGAAAGAGGGTGTTTGGGTCTTCAGTTTCTTTTTGTGCAACTTCCTAGGACATAATTGTGGGAAGGGGAATGGATTTCATGTTTTGTTGTGAGAAATGGGTGTGTGAATTGCCATAAGAAGGTTAGTGGGTTCAAAAGTTCGAAAAGTAGGAGGGATTTGAATCCTTATGGTCCATAAGTTTGTGTGGTAAGTATTACAAATGTTGATGACATGTTGTATAGAGAATTGATATGAAATGTAACTCAATTGTTCTATTCTACTACAAAATTTCATAAGTTATTTATTTGTTTATGACCTCAATTAATTAGGTGCAAACTTTTACTTGTCTTCTCTTTTGGTGACAATAGGTTCTTTCTATTACATTGGAACAAGGCTCACACTTGCACCTATACTTGTGCTTGTTTTCTTGTGGAATAAAATTCACACATTTAACAAGAATATCATTGTGTATTATCCCTAAACTACTTTCATATCATGAAACATTAATATGATACTAGTTACTATTTAGATGTTTGCCAACACCAAAAGACAATAACTTAAATGCTAGACTATAGACCTAAAATAATGCATGCATTACATGTATGAAATTAACTTAGTAAATAATCTAATTACCATTGTTAATGGAAAATGGTTATAGTCCAAACATTTATAAAGACATAATATTCTTGAAGTGGGATTAGAGAGTTATTTTGACATAAAAAATGATATAAACATTTCTTACACTTTTGACTTACTTTGCCCCTCCCCTCAAATTTCCTATTGTATTTGGAAAACATTTTGTCATGTAAAATGTATTTTTTGTTTGCTACCTTGTACATGGGCTTTCCCATTCTTACAAATGATTTTGTGAAAAATTTCCACTTCTACAAATGAGATTGTGAAAATTTGTGAAAAAATATTTGTATGGGTCACATTGTAATTTTTATTTTTTTCATAATGCCATCCATACAAATGGAAGAGCCCACCCACCTATGAAATATTTTTGTAATGCCATCTATATGAATGGAAGAACCCATTCTATGGCGCAATAATTTTGACCATTTGTAAAGCTCCATTTAACAATTGAACTTTATCAACAATAATGTCTTCAAGGTGAGATATTTTCAAAATGTGAGCTTTCCCTTAGCTAATGCTTCAAGTGGTGAACTTTCCTTGTAGGAATGCCGCACTCCTTGGACTTTACCTTATTAAAAAAGCTCTTCTTGGTGGTTATAATTCTTATGTGTATTTTAGATATGGAAATGAGTAAGGTGAATGAATTGTTAAGCTTTTTAAAAAAATGTGTTCACTTTCTCGTCACTTTCAACGCAAGAGGTTCCAAGGGTCTAGGTAACCTTTCACTTGGTGCCCCTATAGCCATTTACATATCTCTATTTGGCTTTGAAACAAGTAAGATAAAATCTTTCAAAGTAGAAAGGTCAAAAAGATAGTCTAATATCTTGTGAGCACATCCTATACCTGGACATGCAATTCTTCATACACAAACAATATTGTTCCTATTAATAAGTAATAGTGTAGCCTGTGTTATTGGCCCAAGTGTGAACACATTCTTTATTTTTCACATTTTCAAAATTGAACTTTTAAAAATTTGACAATGTAAACACATTGAGTGCTCAACTGATTTTTCCTTCCAAGCCCAATTTTTGCAATTTGTTTGAATTTCCAGCAACTAAATTCGGTCCAAAAATAATAATCTTCCACACCTTAGCTCTGATAATTATGAAAGAAAACTTTACTAAATCTGACTAGCCAAGGGCTTTCCAACAACACCAAGAACACTCCCAAATTTCAATACAGTTTTCAGTTTTGATTTTATTTAATTTTCATTGAGAAAATAATTCAATAGTCCATAGCTTTTCAGGCTGTTACTCTTTAATCTCAAACCAAGTTGATGCTTCCAAAAATGTCACGAGCATAACATCAAGCAGTCTGGTGTGGGGATCACGAGCATAGCATCAAGCAGTGTGGTTTGGGAGATCTCAATGTGACAAAACAAAACACACTGGCCCTGCTAATAGATAAGATGTTGTACATCTACCTACTGTGTCCACACTCTGAACACCAAAAAAATCCGTTTCAATCTAAACAGTCTAAACACTTTCACAAAAAAACTGGTTCACATAATGTGAAACCGATTCCAATAAGATAAAACTTCCAAAAGTTGGATTGAATGCCATAGTGCCTGTCCCTGTGGGGGGCAGGGCCCAACAAACAAACTACCTTGTTTCATAGATAGATGTGAACTTTATTCTAAACAATGATGTTTACAAGAATGTAAACACTTGTGTGTTTCAAAAAGTTTGTTGGCCTTGCCTTCCAAGGCAAGGATATTGTGTTTAGATTCATTATAGAGTACAGTAGCTTAAGGGATTTGGGCCCCTAGATAGTAGGTCTATTTTAAAATGAGGATTTTTGTAAGATGATATTTTTGGCTTGTGTTGAAACTTGAGATTAGTTATAGAGTTATAATATGTTGAGAAGGACTTTGGGTTTCTTTTAAAGGATTTTTTTAAAGATTATATATTTGAAAGGTGAAATCTTTGATTTTCCATAATTCTTCTTTTGACTTAAAATACTTTTTAATGTAAATGGGCAATGCCACTGTGTGACACACCCCTTGGTTAGTTATGATAAACCTCATTTATGGCCTAACAAATGGTGATCAATATTCTTTTATTGGAAGAAGTGTTTGATTCTTTTATTGAAAGAAGTGTGCGGTTGGTTACTAAACGCAAAACCAGCATCTCCGAATAAAAGGTTAAAGAAGTCCCCAACAATAAGTTTTAAGGACCAGTAGTTTGGTTCCAGAGTATCTATCACTCAAGGGACCATCTTCTGAATTATTATGTTTGCTCACCCCGTGGGTGCTTGGTGATGGGTTGTTGTTCTACCTTGCGCGCATGGGCTTGAAAAATGTGTGTTCCTGCAATTTGGCGGGAGCGTAAAACAACTCCCTTTTTTATTTCTATGTCTATTTTGATGGATCTCCTACATCCGAAGAACCCTAGGGCATTATTCACAGGAAGTGCCCCCAATTTTATAGGTTCCCATGTTCCCATGTTCCCCAGGAAATATTTCTTTTTTTATGAAACAAGAAAGAAGCGAGGAAATAAAAAGAGTTTTGTTAATGGAAAGGGGGTGTTCCAGTACTCATGCATTCTCCTGAGGTTGGGGAATACCCTTGAGCTCACACACTTGGGTGCCCCTCCCTTGGGGAGGACACACTCCAACTGGAACCTCCCCCTTCAGCAAAATGTGGAAGCATCTCAAAACGTGCAGCTAGTTTCGGACTGAGGTGATAAAAAGGAGGGAAGTGAAAAAAGGCGGGAGCTGGGCTAAAGGAGGTGTGGGGTACTCCGAAGTCCCAATGGCCATTATTTAAGACCATTGGCTTGTCATTAGTGATAGGCCCAATTGTCGCTCTTGCATTCTTTTGCGTGATCATTTTTGTGAGAAAATAAGCTATGCAATTCAAACAGGCTTTGCTCTTTACTATTGCCAATTTTCGATCAAAATGAAACAAAGTAAGTAATCCTTAATCTTCCATATATGTGGTGGTATTGCAATTGCCATCAAGACATAATCCGGTCAGTAACAATAGCCCCAAAATTTCAAAGATTAAATTTAATAATGGAAATTGATACCTAACCAAACATATAATCCAATTGCCATTAGTGTTTATTTAAGGAATTTTTTAATGTAGCCTAAGTGGGGATCATGCCATAAGAAGATATAGAAAAATTGGTGTTCATCCTCAGGAAGATTCAGCCAGATCTGGCTATACACAAACCAGTTATGAAGTACAAATTTTAAAATCCACAATCTGAAAACTAATTAAAGGAATCTGGCAATTTATACTAATTTTTTTTCTCACTTCTGGCAATAAAAACCCTCCAAAATCAACGTATTTTCTAATTAATTTTTTAAAAATTCCACTTTTTGGCGAAATTTCGCCAGTTAAAAAAAAAAGGCTGATTGCCACGAAGACCAATTTGGGTCATTAATGGAGGACCAAAATTTTAACACAAAGGTTTATTATACTAAAGGTATTCCCTTATGTACTGTTGCAAAATTGCCAATTGCCTCAATAATGTACTGATGCAATTGCCAATAAGACTATTGTTGGTCATGAATGAAGGGCTTTAATTTTCATACAAAAAGTTTAATAAATTAAATTCTCATGTGTCTTGTGGCTAAATTGGCATTGGCCCATTATGTACTGATGTAAATGCCATTAAAGGCCATTGGGTCATTAATGAATGATAGACCCAATTTTCATACAAAAAAGGTTAATGAAAACTAGCTATTCTCATTTTTGCTCTAGCAAATTGCCATTAAGACCATTGGGTGATGGGTCAAGAATCATAGGCTCAAATTTTGGGATGGGGGGGGAGGGGGTTGAAACTTGAAAGTTGATAGGCCCAATTTTAATACAAAAAATCTAACAAAGGAATTCTTATAAATAATACTATTTGGAGTTTGGAACTCAATGCTCATTATTATGCTAAAAAGCGCTGCCATGAAATGAAAGGGACGTTATTTGGGCGCAAAAACAGCGGCGATACAAAAATTTAGGGTTTGGAGCAAGCGCTGCAAATCCTCCTGCTCTTTGTCAAGCTCTTTGATGGTGCCACATTGACAGAGAGTTGTCTTTCTTTGTGGCAGGCTCTTGTGACACGCAGAGCCCTGCTTGTCGTCGTCTTCCTCGCGTTGGCTTCGGCCTGTAGACCAAGCTCTGGACGGAGGAGGAGGGTGGGTGTGAATAATGAGTACTGCCAGGGGGCGAGGAGGAAGAGGAGGAGGACCAGGACCAGAAGCAGGGGGAGTAGGAGGAGGTAGAGTAGGACGGACCGGGATTGCCAGCAACAGTGGGGTGCAAATTCCGGCCAGTGCTTTGAAGGTTGTGCAAAGCTTGAAGGAGATTGTTAGGAACACTGATGATGAGATTTATTCGATGCTCAAAATATGTAATATGGATTTGAATGAGACTGTGCAGCGGTTGCTCAATGACGGTATGTTCCTTTTCTGTCTGTCTACATTGCGGTTTGGATTTTATTTGGGTGTATATTTGTTCAAGGATGTGGGTGCTTTGTAATGGAGATTGACTCACTTCCACGCTCTCGGTTTTGTTTTCATCTTTGGGTATCCTTCGAAAGACGCGTTTTTGGTTTGTTTTCTTTCTTGTTTGCGTTGGGCAGTGTGTGGTTGTCACCTCTCGCCGCGCTTGAATTGCACAATTATGTAGGTCAGTCTTTTGCAAGTGTGTGACGGTTATCTTATTGCCTTTCTTTTCTGCGCTTCTTCAGTGTGTCATTGGAGCTCCTCGTGTCTACATGTATTTTCTGTCTTTCAAAGCAGGCTCTCAGCTTTATGTTTGTGCTGCTAATTCTCGATATTGCATCTGCAGACAACTTCCATGAAGTTAAACGAAAGCGAGATAAGAAAAAAGAGGTGCTTCTGTCTCTCTGTCTCTGTGTGTGTCTGTCTCTGTGTTTAGGTTTGCAGATGTCTCGCCAGTTGCATTCGTAAGTAATACTCTGTTTCTTGAAGGATTTGGGTATAAGAGCCATGCATGTAGTAGTTGACATATTTTGGAGACGGGTGGTTCATTACTCATATTTGTGGTGGTGCAGAGTGCAGCCCACAAGGATGCAGTGGAGTTTAAAGGAAGGCCAGGCAGCAGGGGGGACTCTACCAGGCCTGGTTGGTCTGGTATAGGCAGAGGAGCATCCCCTTTCTATCACCAATCACATGGTAAAGGCCTTCACACAATAAGCATGCTGAGCATCTTTTTAGCCTTGTAGCCTTATGTTGGTGGATCTTGGTGGTATGCCCTCATATGCCATTCTCAATGTCAGTTTGGTTGGTTAACCCCTGAAGCTTTTTGGTGACGGCTTTGGGTTTTACATTGGAATATTGTGATTTCTTCAGACTTGCATGAAGAATTTATAAGCAGTGTTTTGGTGTCCCATTATCCACTGATGTGCTGTGAGACACTGTATTAACTTTGGCAATGCTAGAATATGTGTAGAATATGCAGGTGGACGGGGCAAGCCGTTTGCTGCAAGGGAAATTGGCATTCATCCCAGTAAAAGGGTGCCCAGTTCAGTGCCTGCTCTTGCTAATTTGGGTACACAGAATCTGCAATCAAGGTCTGCACCATCTCTTCCAAAGTGTGTCACACGTTTTCAGATGTGACTGTGCATGAAAGTTGTTGATTTGCTTTCATCTTGTTGGGTGTACATGTTGGTGGGCTCAATTGTGTGGGGACTCTGAGCTGGATTGACATCTGCATTTTGTTGCAATGTTTATAGCTTTGGTTGTTAAGAGATGTCATGTTTTTGAAATTGTGGAGCAGCAGTGTTGTACCAGCATCATTACAAGCAGAGTCATCAATCAATGACAGATCAGAGGGCCTACCAAATGGAAATTCGAGCTATGCACAGCCACCACCAGTCTCACAAGCAGCATGGGACAAAGGACATACAACAATGGTGGACATTCTGAAATCTGAAGCAACACTACCTCCCCTGCCTGTTGTAGTCCAGTCTCCAACTCCTACTCCCAACTCAGGTCTAGCTCTAGAGACTGCTTCAGATCCTGCTCCTGGTTCTGCTTCTCCCCCTCGTCCTGCTACTGGCACCACACCAGTTCAGCAGCCTGTAGGCTATTCAGTTGAGATGCCATTGATGACTTTGGCACAGTCATCTGGATTTTACTCCTCTTCAACAGACTCAGTGATTCATCCATTGCTGGTTCCACATACCCAAGGTGCACAAGGTGGGTTCAAGCAAGGCATTGGAAAAGTTGGAGCTCAGCAGTCTATAGGAGACCAGCCTTTTAATTCCCTTACCATGGAGGTTAGTCCTGTTTCAACATCATTATCACAGGCATCAGTGGCACCAACAGTTGTTGCCCAACCAGCTGCTGCATCAAGTAGTTTGGACACAGATGTTGAGGCAAAGGCGACCGGGCCTACTTCCCTTTCTGTTTCTGTCCCTCCACAATTAACAGATGATGTTCCACATGATGAAGGTGTTACTTTCAAAGCTAGAAGTCCAGTTCTCCAAACTGGAGTTTCACAAGAAGATTCTTCACTGGTACCAGTTGGAAGCCAGTCAAATGGCAGGCCTTTACATCCTTCCCAGCAACTGCATTTTGGTACTCAGAAAGGTAATCAACCCTGTTAAGCCGCATAAATCTCAACTCCTACTAGTAACTGCCCACCAGGGTTTGGTGTGAGGTGCCATTCACAAGGTGAATTTTGGATGGATTTTGAGTCATCTATGATCAGATGCCGTAGACTTGTGCATAACACATGGACTAGAATCCAGAATCCTGCCATTGATGTTTGGCTTAGTAGTGGTAGGGGCTTTTTAACCTCTGAGTAGATATTGTGCTGAACTCGTGGCAGCAACTGGAACTCAAGGGCCTGAATGCTAAACTTATTATAAGTGGTGCAGATGTGCCTGCACCTTCAGAAGCTGTGCTGGAGATTGGTGAGGTTACATCAAAGCTTTATCTCTTCAGCATGGAGGAAAATGGGCCTGTTGTAATTCCCAACCATCTCAAGGTGCCTGAAGCAGAGTACACACACTTGAGTTTTGGCAGTTTTGGTCCTGACTTTAAGGTTGGATCTGTGACAAGCTATCAATCGATGGAAACTCAACAGTCAGTAACAGTTGTGGAGAGCATTCCAGTGGATGCTCCTGTGGAGGAGCCAGACAAATATAGGTATAACCTATGGGTAGCCTTCCCTGCAGAAATTTCCAGGGTTTGACTATGTTGGATATCAAATCTCTGTTCCAGAACTTTGTGGAGGTTTTGTTTAATTTGAATCTAAGAAGGATGTCATACCCTCCTATACCTTAAGACTGTTGATGTACTTTTCAGACACCAGGCAGGTGTCTTTTGCCAGATAGCTGTAGTTTTAAATTCCTTGTGGCACTCTTTTATGTGCTAGTTGGGTTGGCAAGCATCAAAAGCAGGCCAAAGTCTTAGTGACAAGCTATGTTGGTAACTCAATTATTCTCCTTAGAGAAGTCTGAAAAGATGGACTCATTGATGCAATGGCCTTTTGTTGTGTACAGTGTTGTGGCAAACATGTCTTCAGCTGAAAGCTATGGTCATCAGCCACAACCAACACCTTTGGAGAAACTGATTACACAGAATGAAGTCACTTCCATTAGTCTGCCAGCTCCAGTATCTCCAGTGACTCAAGCTCTTGAGCTTGCAAAAGCACAAAATATGGTGCAACGAGGTCCTCAATACCCTTATGTGCCAACTGTATCTAATTATCATGGGTTTGGCCTGATGCCTCAAATCTCTGGAGGCCAGCAGTATGGTTATGAGCCAATGGACTCACAGCCAGATGTCCCACATTTGCCAAGTTTGATGGTAAGCATCTGGCCTTGTGTCAAGTAAGTACAATCTCTCTACTTGTTCTTGATTTGAACCTGTACAAATTGTGAAGATGACTTTGATAGCTCAGAAAATGGACCCAAATTGAGGCCATTGATGGATTCCCAAAATTTTGAACATTTTGCATCAATGTACTTGGTGTTGTTTTGCAGCCATACACAGATACTGTTATGAGCTACTATACTCCTGGTTTTCGACCATGGACAGATGGGGATAACCTATATCCCCCATATATCACATCTAATGCAACCAGCAAATTTAGTGGAAATTTGGACCTCATGAGTGGTGTACCAAGTGCTTTTCCACCTCAACAGGTAAGAGGAATGCTGGTGTCTATTCCTGGCATTAAGTGAGTCATTAATATTAATTACCACCTTTCCCAAACCTAAAACTGACAAAAATGGAGCTTTCTATGAAAACTTTTTGATTACTTTCAGTAAGGATTTGAAAGTCAAGACTGTAAGGATTTGAAAACATGTGCAGAAGGCAGTGCCTCATTTTAAAAACTTGGAGAAACTTGCAGAAATGAATTGAAATACTGTTTCTAGATTGCAATTGTTGTTTTGATTAACATCTGTAGTCCCTGTGGATGGAGGTGGAGTGGAGTTTCTGGAGTGCTGGAACTGGTGCTGCCCTTGCTGCCTGTTTCTAATTTTTACTGATGGTTTTGGGAATGTATTTGGTTGCAGAGTGGCAATTCCTTGATATCATCCTCAGGGCCAAGTTTTGCACCCACTCAACCTGGCAGTAATTCTCAGATCACTTCAAGCACACCTCAACAGGCACTCCCTATACATGCATATGCAGCCCAGCCCACTCAAGGCCATTATGGAAACTTCTTGAGTTACCAGTATATGCAGCCAAACTACCCTTACATGCAGACTCCATATCAGCATAACTATGCTCCTAGCAACAGTGTGTACACACAGGCACCCTCAGGATCCAATTACCCTCCAGCTGCTTCACCTGCATATCTTGCAGGTGGTGTAACACCAGTAAAGTATTCATGGCCACAGTACAAGACAAGCACTGCCTCAGGCAATTCTCCTCACTCTGCTGCCACTGTGGGGTATCAAGGTTACAACAGCACACCATCAGGATATACTATCAACCCTAGTATGATAGGTGGTACATCTACTACATATGAAGATGTGGGTGCATCACAGTACAAAGATAATACTGTATACATCCCTGGTCAGCAGGTGAGAAGCTTACTCCACTGTGGTTGAGGGAGGTCTAGTGCTTTTATATATGATGCTTGAGGTTAGAAAATAGTGCCATTGGCTGTTGTTCACAGGGAGGTCATTTACCAGTTGGGCTTCCAAAGTGAATGTAGGATGTGATCAGGAGCTTGTATTGGTCTCCTTTCAACTTTGCAAGAACCTATTGTTGACTGTTCTTTTTATGTACAGTGTAAATGAGTTTGATTGTGGCTTTGTGAATGTAGGGAGCAAGTGTTTAAGTTGGGCGGTTGGGTGTGTTGCAGGTAGAGGGTTCAACAGTCTGGATTCCAACACCTCCACCGCAGGACATGGGATTGACTGTAGGCATTCAAACAAACTCGTATTACAATCTTGCAGGCCAAGGCCACCACAACCCATATTCTCTTCCGCAACTATCTGCGCACACTCATATGCACCCTGGCACAGTGTATCCAACAAACCTCTACCACCCATCACAATTGGGGCCAGCTTCCAGTGTGCACCAAGTGTTGCAAAAGCCTCTGGCTATGGGTGGTGCAGTCAGCAGTGCTCCACAGGCTGGAGTATACCAGCAACCCGAAGGTTTGCCTCAGACACGGACCAACAACTACTAAGTTCAACATAACCTGGACTGACCTGACTACATTGGTGTCATGGCTGGTAATTGTTTCCTCACAAGATGGTGGTATTTAGTACTCATGACTTAGGTGAAGATTGTACATAGAATTTTGATGAAAAATTGTGGGATGTTGATGGGCAAATGCAGTTACCAGCATATTCTAGACACAGGTGCTTGACTATGGTGGTGAATAGGCATGTGCTCCATCGCCGTTGAATCATTTCTGACTGGTGCGCAAGCTCCTCAATGTTGTACCATCTTTTGTTTCGAATTTCCCACCAATAGTTTTGGCAGTTTGCAAAAGAAGAAAATTGGCCTTCACAAGTTAATTATCTAGTTTCTTTGGTGGCTTATTTTTTTCCTCATGCCACCATACTGTATAGTCCTTTACCAAATTTTGGGTAGTTACATGTTTAAAACTTTTGTCAGATCCTTATGTCATGGTCTTTGTTCCATGAAACAGAAGCGATGTGAGTGGGTGTTTTTCACCTAAGGTACTACAATTGTCTCTGTCACAACTGCAGCAGTACAAAACCTCTGGAGTTAGGACTTTGCATGTTCCCTCTATGTTTTTCTAATGAAAAATGGACTTTGGCAAAATCAAAGTTTGACAAGGGAGTGACCATGTAACATAAGGAAAGCATTCCTATGTAATATGTGGTCAGTCAGGGAGTGTTCATGCAACTACTGATAGTCAGGACACTTCTGTAGATACAACTTGTTGGCAGCTCTGGCTCTTTAGTCAGTACATACAATCAGTTTTGTTCTGTGCCAGAGTAGAGGATATCAGAGAGGAAAAGAACTCTTGAAAACATGTCCAGTAGTTCAAAAACTGCCATCGTAGACAAGAGTAGCTAGATTCTGAAAATATGTAAATGTTTCTGTGGGTCTCATATTACAGAATCAGAGTTTGAGCATGTATCATTTGTCAAGAATGACTAATTATTGTTGGATATCACCATGCTATCAAGTTACCAGTAGCAACTTACTTTTGCTTTAGGTATTGGTGGTCATGCACTACGCTTTTGAAATTATGAGATATTTTACTTGCGGTTAGTTTCAATATTTAATTGCATGTAATTTTCAGTGGTTATTGTGGAGGTAGGGAATGATGCTCTTGTATCCCATGACCTAGTGCATAGTAGGGGAGGTGACATTTGCATGGAATGTTCACCTACTATTAAGTAGGAGGTCAGGTCTGGGTGGTGGGTCATAAAGTTTGTAGCAATTTGTGTGATGGGAAGTTTGGATATTTGAAAACCTAGTGACAGGTTGCAAATTAGGACAAACTATTTCATGTTGAAATTTCCTGGATTCATCAAATATGCTATGACCATTGATGACATTATAACTTTTCACACTTTCTCCTCAACTTGTGGCTAGTTAGCTTGACTTTATCAATTTTCCTTCTGACATTGCTGGAAAGTCAGAAACGAGAAATGCAACTTCTGTTAAGTGAAATGCAGGTAGAGCCATTACAATCAATATCATCAACTTCTGGGAGCATTGGTGAAGACTGTAATGTACTTGCTGGACTACATACATGATCCAAGTGGACACTTTGATTCCAAAATGTGTTATGCTTCAAGGGGCACAGGTCTGTGCCACAGTCTGGGGCATATGTGTGAACATTTGAACTGTATATTCTTGCCATGCATAAGTGAGTCTTTGTTGGCAACTGAATTATCAGTTGACAACCCCCTCCTCACACCTTGCCCTCTTCTGAAAGAACTCTTAGTAACCGCTTTGTGTTCTGAAAGTGATTTGAGAGCAATTGAGATCTGTTGCATGCCATGCAGCCTCCCACCAAGTGACAGGCAGAGGTTGGTTATTTTGGATGTTGTAAATACAGAGTCAGGAGCCAGAGGTGGCAAGAAATGTGAGCAGATAAAAGGCATTTGAGTCAGATCAGGAGAGGCTGGTGTGAAAGAAATAAGGAAGAAATTCAATAGTCAATTCTGGCTTTTCTAGATCTGAGAATTGTGGGGAATTTATGAGTTTGTTATGATGTAATATCCAAGTTTACTACTCTATAATTGCAAACACATTCTAGCATGTTTCACAGTGCATGTTAGCTTTGCAAGTGAGCTGTGTCATTTCAGATTTGAGCCTGCTATATCCATATGACGAAGTAAAGGAGACATTGAGGTAAATTTCACATGGGAGTTCTTTTTTATGTGCTTACCTTATGCTAGATTACCTCCTTGTGGAAGAGACTACTTGTGGTCCCTGTACATGGGCATTTCATAGAGACAACCAAAGCTTTGATGATTACCTAAATTCAGAAATTAACTTAGCAATAGAAGAGAAAGGGGCTGAAGGGAGATGTGTGCAAGCCACATGGGTTGTGTGGATTTCTAGATGTCTTGCATTTGTGGGAGTTGAGGTTTGCAATGTGTTCTCTGAGTATATAGAGGGAAAGAGAGGGAACATACTGAGAAAGGCAAGTATATGATTGTAACTTAACAGAATTGTTGCAGCTCATGAAAGACTATTATCTTTTACAGTATCATTGCACAGGTATGGAATGCCCTGCTGACCATACTACAAAATGTCTGAATTGTGAGACAACAATCATGAAGAATTAGAATTCAATGTACAGCCCAAATTAGGGTAAGAAATACTTAAGCTGAAACAAATTTAAGCTTTCAAACTGAAAAATACGTCACATCAGCAGCAGCAGCAAGCAGTTGCCACCATTTCCCCAGATTCGAGATTTCTCCACTCTACTCATCTGGGTATCACATTCTAATCATACAGAAGATGAGGAGAAAATATGGTACCATCTCTTGTGCAGGGATCATGTGGTGATGGACTGACTGCAGCAGAAGATTAGGGGGGACTGAGAATAAATTACTTTCAAGGATTACTGGAAGGCTGCAACAAAGGGAAGAAACATGATGATCAGGAGGAAATGTGAGCTTAAGAACACAACCCAGGTTTCACAAGAGACTTCAACAAAAGGAGGGGTTGAATTAGAGAGAGAGAGAAAGAGAGAGAGAACTTAAGGGATAGGAGAGCTTCTGCTGCGGCGGAGTCTGCTGCCTCCTTTGAAATCTGGAGTAGGCCTAGGCAAGATCAATACAGCTGCAATTCCACCAGCAAGAGCAGCAGCACCGCCAAGCAAGAAAGCAGGCAAGTTCCCACCACCAAAAAGCTCATCCCAAGGTCCACTGCCCACGGAGACCAGCACTTGAGGGACTACAACAGCAAGGTTCAACACACCCATGGACAATCCTTGTCCTCCGCCTGCTTTCTCTGTGAAAGTAGCCGTCAATGCGTAAGGGACACTGTATGTCACCGCAAGTGGAGCTCCCAGAACTGCGAAGATGACGAGAGAGCATACGGTCACGTAGAAAGGAGGTCCCATCCCCCAAGGATTGTGTCTCGCTGCTGATGTCAAAAGGGCGGTGCCGGCAAAGCATGCAGCCATGATGGTGTTTGCTAAGCCCCACACGTAGCTGGACCCCAGTTTATTGCAAAGAGGCTCGACGACAAGGGAGGAGAGTCCCAACACGACAGAGTTGAGCATGAGACCGAGTGAGCCCATGTGAACTCCGTCGTAGTAAAGAGCTGTAATCCTTGGATCTGGGGACGATGGCTCACCTCGATATACCTCACGTCCCATCCAATCCGTGTCGAAGAGAAGGAAGGGGAACCATGCTAGCCAGGTGAGAGCTGTGACGGCAAGGATACACCACATGGGACGAGGAAGATCTCTCAAAGCTCCAAAGAGCTCCCAGAAGAGCGCCTCTCCTTCTTCTTCTTCATCCTCGTCGCTGTCTTCTTCTTCTGCCGCAGCAGGCTGACCATCTCCGCCACCAGATGCACTTCCTGCGGTTTTCGGAGCTTCAGGATCAGCAGGCTTGTCGGGCATCAGGGGAGTAGTGGAAGTAGTAACTCTGTACTTCGCGCTCTTCGTGATGGGGTTCCAGGGAACCTCACTTGCTGCGGTCACGCTCAGAATCGTCGTCAAGACGAGTAGAAGGACTCCCAGAAGGAATGCAGACTTCAAATTGGCACACCCAATGTCACATGCTTCTGTCCTCGTGAACCAGAAGATTTTATACCAGCTATCATACGCACCGGTGGCGAATCCCAGTACGTTCCCAATTGCCATGAAGAGGGAGAAAAACGCATTCGCTCTCCGAGTCCTTCTCTGGTCCTTGCCTGTGAAATCCGCCAGCAAAGCTCTGCACGGACCTTGTAGAGTATTGTTCGCCAGGTCTAGCAACCAAAAACCCGCCACGAAAACTACGATAGCACGAGGTCTAGACCCCACTCTATCACCAAGCAAGTAACCCAGATCGGCAGAGAACCCAATGACGAGCACCGCAATGACAACAAGTGCAGCTCCGCTTACAATAAACGGCCGTCGTCTTCCCCACTTGCCGGGAAACCGATCACTGTAATGCCCAACAATCGGTTGCACGAACATTCCCGATATCGGACCACACAGCCATATGAAGCTCGCCCATGCATGCGGGATACCAAGCTCCTGCACGTAAGGTGTCAACAACGAGAGCTGCAACGCCCATCCGAACTGCACTCCTGCAGCCACGCTAGCCACCCGTACAAGCGCCTTGACAGGGATCCGGTTCTTCCCTCTGTTCACTCTCCTCAAGCTCAGCCCCCTCTCCATGTCTGGTACCAAAACGAAGCTCTCCGCACGCTCTACAACTCCACTTCACACTCCAGAAACCGAGAAATACTGTGGCGCGAGAAAGCCGGCCCGCAAGCGGCTGCACTCCCACCGATTCTTCTGGCTCGCGAGCGCTGCTCGTTTGCTTTGCCAACTCCGTCCCCACTGTCACAACAACGCACACGTGGCCAATGTTCCGGCGCCGAACTCCTGGAACAACGTTCACGTGGCATCCCGTGGTCCACCTTACACGTTGCGGTTCACGATTCGTCAAGCCTTGGGTGATTGACACGTGCTCTAAAATGCATTGGGTGCTCGATGGCATCTATTGCCATTTGTTTGATGGAATAGCCATTTGCAGCTTGGGCCTTGCAGAGCAGTGTTCTTTTATGGGGCGAAATTTCGCCAAATTTGGACCCTGAAAAATATGATTTGGACCTAGACAAAGGATTTTTCATAGAAAAAAATGACTCAAATCCGCAGATTTTGAAGGAAAAAAAATCCAAATCACCAGATTTTTATAATAAGTTTCACTAGGTAGCCACGAATATAAAAAGATTCTGGTTTTTGTCTACTTTCATATCTAGTATGTATAGGCAAATCTGGCCAAATCATCCTATGGATGATTGCCACCTTCAGCTACATCCCAAAATTGAAAAAAAAAGAAAAACCCTGCTCTGGACTTCCTAATGTTTATCTAGGACAAGGGCCGTTCTTGAGGCCATTCTGTAGGGATGGGACCACGAGTTCCCAAGCACAGAGAGAAATGCAGAACGGCTGAAATGGAGAAGGGCCTGTCTTCAGGCCATTACAACCTGAGATCTGAGAAGATAGTGTAACATTTAACCACTGGGCTATAGAAAGTACAAACCTGGCATAGACCTTTTGTCGAGAAAGTATTACTTTTTTTCCTGCTTAGAAAACTGGATGGAACCTTGAACCGTGTAGAGCATCCCCACCGGTAACGCAGTATGTGACCCTGCAAAAACATTTCTCACATCCAAGTTTAGTTATTTCGTTTTTTGCAACCCCCACCCATAAGACTTATACACTGGCTGCAAATAGTTGAGAACTACTTCCAGCAAACCACTTGGACCAATTATTACGATTTGCCAATCAAAAACACAGGGAGCAGCAGTCAGATCCAATTTATTACACTCTTCTCCAGCAGGTGCACGGCTGGCACACTTTACCAGCGTTAGCAAACTGAAGCCAATATCCAGGAGAATAACCAATTTCTTGAGCCAAACCGGCATATGTTGACTTTTTTTCATCCGATTTTTCATGCAGGGCCACATACTGAGCACCGGTGGGGATGCTCTAAAAATCAAGGAAAGCAGTAACGTTCTAGTAGATAAGTTTTGGATTCTAGCATTCAGATCACTCTGAACCTAATAAGCTTTGGGTCATTTGGGGAAATTATGTCTTCAGAATGATGTGAAAAGTGGAGCTTGATGTTCGATTCTTATTTGTGAGGATCATGTAGGGACATGTAAGCCTCATGTTTGATTCTTATTTGTGAGGATCATGTGGGGACATGTAAGCCTCATGTTTGATTCTGACTTTACTTGAGGAATTTGAAAACGAAGCCCTGTCTAGGGTACTACAGATCAAACATTTGTAAGGATCCCCTTTGTAAATTAGCATTAAATGGGGACTGTCGAGGTGGGCTGTAACATTTTTACAAAAACACTCGTACAAGTGGCGACATAAAAAGTTCTTACTATTACAAGCAAATGATGACCTAAGAAATGCCCAGGTCTAGATATCACTAATTAAAAAAATTAAATTGAAAAACAGAAAAAATTCGCTTACAATCACATTTATTATTTTTAATTTTGGTTAAGCTGCGAAATTACACACAAAAAAATAAAAATTGAGAGTAGTACCTAACCTAGTTAGGCATTTATTAATTATTTCTTTAAGTTGTTGAAAAATTTGAAAAATACTTGTTTACCATGCCAAAAATTTGACAGAAACTTTGAGGCACACTAGCTTCATTATTTAGTATAATAGAGTTATTCATAAAGTCACCTTGTTTCCTTTCACTCCTAAACTCCTCGTTTAGCGATATTCACAAAGTAAAGAAATTTTATTAAATTTGGATGTGGAGTGAAACTCATCATTTAATGCACAAGGTTCAAGACTAATTATAATACATGTATATGTAGGAGTAGGGAAAAATATATTGGCACAAAAATTCAATAAAAAATCAATGGCCAAATCCAATAAAAGATCAATGGCTAAAGTCATCATAGGGGAAACAAAAAAAGAAGGCCAAAACAAAAGGCAAAAGGTGTTTAGTTGGAAGAACCAAAAAAAGGGAGAGAGCTAATCCCTCTTGTGGTAGGAAGTTATTTCACCCATGGCCCCTCTAATGTCACCTACATGCAAATCGTGAGATTTAATAGTAACGCAAGGTCTAGAACAAGCATCACCCATCAATGCAATTTTCCTCTCTATAGTAGAGGCTAAAGCACACTAAAAAATAATACTAACATGTTGCCTAAATAATTAAATGCAAAAAGACAAGGATAAATGACCTTTCGATCATCTATTGTGGAAAAGATAGACACACTACCTAATGAAACAATCCATATGACATTTGGGTGTGTCGTGCACCTCCATGGCCATAAGAATAAAGTGGTGCCCCTCATGAAGCCCTCTATACTTGTGGATCTTAACAATGGCATTAAATTTTGTAATTGCACCTACTGGTTGACTAATGACATTCGAATCCACCGTCTTTCATGTCAGATCAGTAACCACCACATGGACGACAAAGAGTTGGTCCCTTCACGTCATGTGGAGATCGGCTCATAATGAAACTCCTGACATAAGGGCATACCACTGCTCTCTTTCCATAAAGCGTGTCCATTTTTTTGAACAAAGGCATACATGACATCTTGGATGGCATCATGTGTGGTTATTCGTTGACCTTTAAATGGGCAATGAGTTAAATGCATGTTAGATGCGTCCAACTCATGTGCACATTCACATGTGAGAAAAATAAATGTTGAGGGCTGAATCAAACCAAGACAAAAATGCAACGCTAAAGTGAAAGTAAAATGTGTGATGTGAGACAAACAAATAGATGGCCTAATAACCAACCATAACCTTGCCCCCTTACTTGAATAAAAACAAATGTGAGGTCTAGATGTTGAGGAAATGGAATCATCTTCCAAGATAAACTTAAGGGATGTGTTGTGGTGGATGTTCATCAAAGATGCATGTAGACTTGGGGCACTAATAATTGCTAGACTTTTAAAAGAAAAATGCATCTCCCTCATTGTAAGAGGAAGGCCATCTTGCGTTGCATGTAAGCATGATTAAAGTAGGTGTGGGCCCCCCCTCAACCTAAAAAACATATTCTTCCAAAATGGGTTTATCGAAAATACAAAACCTAGGGCACAAATATGGAACCACTAAAACCCAACTCCCTAAAAAAGAAAATGGGGCACAATCCTTCATAGGGAGAAAGCCTATACCACCAAAGGATATTAGTAGTTGAACCTAATACCTCATTAAAAGGTGCTAAAAAGACTCCCACAATCCTAGACCTATGATGTCCCCACATATTTTCATAGTTTTCATTTTGAAACCCACCAAAAGAGACAAGAATGAAGAAGAAGGAAGTATTGTCCATGTGAAATAAGAAGGTCGACAAACTACACATGAGGACGAAATGCCCAAAGCAACTTGGGTGTTTCCCAGGAGAGGAAGATCATTGATATGCACCATGTCATAAAATAAACTTCATCCAAAAAATGCATGGCACAGTCCTAAGAACACATTAGCGCACCAAAAATGTTTAAGTCATCTATGACCAAAGTGTTGCCCTAAGGAATATTTACGCCTAGAGAAATCCTTGATGAATTCCAAGCTTGCACTTTGACCCTAAGCCCAACTAAGGCTAATTAGGTCAAAAGGTGGTTAAAGGTGCATGAAATTTCATTCATAGGCCCATGATGTGGGTATTGTTTGCTGGGGATGGAAAAATTCAATTGGGGGCCCACATGATGGTCTCTAAGAGAGTTCAATAATGGGCCAAAATAAATAAGGGACCTCCTAGGGGGTCACCTTGTCTTGTGTTTGAGGATGATTCAATAATTGTGAGTTCTTGCACATGTTGCCCATGTTGGTATTAAAAAGAAGAATGAACACCATAAAATAACCCTGGTAAAGGGGATAATGTTCTCCAAAGGCCCCCTGGCATCACATAACTCTTTAAAAATAGTAGTTCAAGAAGTACTATTAAAAGCATTTTTTTACGTAGACTTACATCATGGCCTAATTAGGGTGTAGGTCAAAGAGGGCTTGGATGCCAAAAGGGATGGCTTCACAAGCTCCAGGGGTTGATACTCCAAATTGATGGGGATAAGTGTTCCTAAAATGGCCCCCGAAGCTATAAGACAATGGAGTGACTAATAAGCCAAAAAAACATTTCGCCTACAGCAATAGGACGGAGCCACCAATGTCCTTTGTCATTGTTAACAATTTGCTAGCCCCCAACATTAAGGCCACCAACATAGGGATATCCCCACAAGTAAGAACAACTAGAACCTAAAATAATTTTAAAAACCATGAGGATGGGTCCTTTGATATGAAGCATTTCAAGAGATGCTTATATACCATCCCAGAAAGCCCACCCGAAGACAAATAAGGAACATTTGCTAAGGCTTAGGTAAACATAGTCCATTTAAGACAAGAATATGTTTAGACTAATATATGTAGCAATAGTGGAAGTGCTAAGGAAAAATGAAAGACATGATGAAACTCAATTTACCACTAAAATTGATGGTTTTTTGAGTTTCACCCCCCCCCCCCCCTTAATATTAATGTACTTTTGTGCATGTTTTTAAAAAATTCTTAACCCATTTATGATTAACCGTTTGTTTTGCTTTACAAATAACTTTCCTGTCAATTTTTATAAAAAAATCATTTGTATTATCAAACATAAATGACAAAATAAAATACATTATTAGGCATTTTGCTACCAAATCAAGCTAGGTATATGGTAGTAACTTTTGGTCAACTTGTCCTTGATCGAGTTGTTTTGAGCAATTTAATCGAAAAACTACATTTTGTAAATGTTTCTAAATTCTCATTTAAGGGGTTTTATAACGATTGGTTTCAAAAGTGAACGACATTTTCAGAACATGTCACTTTGTGTGATATTCATGTTCCTATTAATTAGTGAAGGGTGTTCCCAATGTTGAACTTGGGAACAAAGTTTTCCAAAGAAAAAATATAAATACACCTTCCTCCTCTTTTTAACATATTCAAATCTAATGCATTTTATTTTTTGTAATTTGGGGATGACTATAAATGGTTGAAATGTGTGTCTGTTGTAGATCCAAAACAAATTCCACCAACTTGTTGCAAATTGGGAATCAAGAAACAAAGTGTTACCATGATATCAATTAATGTAGCTCATAGATAACAAAGTAAAATCTCCAACCAATCATTGGTAACTAAGGAAAATATTCCACTTACACCTACAACACAAACAAAAAAGTATCAAAATTGAATAAAACTTCTAGAGGACAATAGCAAACCGTATGGACAATTGAATCCTTGAAAATAATAATGAATGCAATGGAAAGAGGGCAAACTTCTTTGAGGAAAATCAACAAGCATTAGGGCATACATGGAACATCCTTTTCAACCTTTTGAAAGGGAATACAACATCAAGGAAACAAGTCTAGCCACAAGGTGTGCTCATAGATGAAGAAGATACAATGGTCATGGCTTAAACACTAGGCATGCAAGAATGTGAACTCTCCATTACTTTGTAACAATTCAAAATGAAAATGATAAAACTTATATATATTAGACCAACCCCTTTTAAAGATGGAATTCTTAAAAATAGTTGGTGATATTGATTTAAGAGTTGTCATCTAGAGTCAAATACTTGACTTGTGAAAGGATTGGAGGTTTGCAATGCACAAGATTTGAGAAGCCAAGCATGCAACTCTTTGTACCAAAACCTATCAATATTATACATTCAACACAAGTATAATGAAAATCACATTTGGAATTCAAATGAGACAAATATTTAGGTAGGGTAGTAGTAAGGGGCAAAAGTACTACTACAAAAAGGTTCATAACATGTTTACAACACTATTCCTAGATCCAAGGAATCTCATAGAACCTTATAGTAAACTATGTTGTAAATGTAAGAGGAGGGTCCCTACCAAGTTTTTACATATTCATGGGTGAAAGGATTAAAGATAACCACATGAAACATTACAAAAGAAGACATGCATGGTGATGTAGAGGAAAAACTTGGATGATTTTTTTTTTCTATTCAAAGAATTTACATAATTTTTCAAAAGCTTAATTCTAAGGAGCATCTATCAATCTAATTGGCATTTATAGATTATAGAGGGCATGGCTCACATATTACCATAAAAGCAATAAAACAAGTGCATCAATTTGGTTTGCACATGATCACATTGTTGTTTCACATATCTTATGCCTTACATCCACTAAATGTGAATTGTTTCAAGTCTTTCAAAATAACTTTCAAAAAAGAGAAAGACAATGCAATGGTTAGAAATAATCATTGTGAGTTAAACAAATGCATGCTTATAAGTAAACAAGGCTTTGGATCAATCTTTGTCCAAAAAAAATCATCAAGAGCAAGTTCAATATTATAAGAATATGGCCATTGAATCCTAAAGCCATGGACAACAAAACCAAACTAAGTGACGTTTATACATCAACAATAATTACTCACATTTTAGATGTAAACAATAACAATTTTGATGGAACAATTGATGACATTAACCAATGGCATGAAGACAGGGTTGCCATACAATTGTTGAACATAATAGTTACAATTAAATTTTTTAGAATATGGGTTGATGTCAATGTCTAGGAATAACCAAACTTTAGATACTATGTGAAAATGCCCAATAATCTTATTGCCACACAAAAAACAAATCCAACATTTCAATTATCTATGATTTAACAATCAATGCAGTAGATGGACCTATTCAAGAATTGCAATGTTGCCAAAATTTTGCAAATGCAACCTAAGTCACCTTGTTTCTTGCAAATTTGTTGTCCCTGCCATGTTTACTTGTAAAGAAAACAAAGGGTAGGAAATCATTAGTGGACTATAGGCAATCACATATAATCATATCTAAAGAGTATGCAAATATTTTACAAAATAAAACCATGGACAAAGAAATTATTACAAAAATTAAAGAAAAAGAAAGAAAGAGAAAAACAATAAAAGAACTAAACATATTGCTTACACCCTTACCATAAATGAGAAAACAACTCAAAGGTTAGCTAATAAGCATGCAAGAACAAATTTCAATCTACCAATATGAAAGGCAAGGAAATAAGTTTCACTAGGATTTTGTAATAGATTTGTGAACACAATCTTTTTTGGATAGAGATGCGAACCTTGGTTTTACATTAGAAAATGAAAAAATGGCTACCATGGGGGCAAAGGTGACAATGCAAACAAAAAGAAATGTTGTTGTAGATTTGCAACATACCATATTAGAGTAAACAATTGTAAAGGGGGAAGCCGGATCCAAAAATGAACATCATTGGGGACAAGGGTTTCGATTTTGAGTGTTGAGAGAAGATGAGTAGGATGATCAAGATGAATAAGACAAAGATGAGGTGTCAAGTTCTATAAGAATAGATCAAAAGGGGGCTTGAGGTCTTGCAAGGAGTAAGAGGAAACAAAAATGGACAAAAAGAAAAACAAACCAACAAGGAACATTAAAATATCAAAAGAATCCCAAAGATGGAATTTAAGAATGTGCAAGATGTAACCAAAGATTACACGAGAAAGGGGGGGTTGAGGTAATTAGATGAGGGAAAAGATTGAACTAACAAAAAGAAAATGTACATAGCCAAATTTAATGATGATGAATGCTAGAACACCAAAAGAAACTAAGTGAAGGATTTCAAAAGCTTGATTAGAAAACTTATCGGATCAAAATTCACAAAGGGATAATTTTAGTGAAAGAAGGAAGAGGATGAATTGACAAATACAACATTGAAGGAACTAAGTTTTGTGATGAAAAATTAAAGAATATCATATCATCAGGTACATTGTAGGAGTTGGTTAGTTGCAAGGAAGAGGATAAATATCATCACAAACTCCAAGAATGAACTTGTGGAAGCTGATGAACTCCAACATCTTGTAAGCAAGCATGAACATTTGCAACCAATGAACATGCTTGCACACCAAAGATGGAAGGATTAGATTCAGACGCTTAGTAAATTGTTGTTGGTGCAAATGCAAGAGCACCAAACCTAGAACCCTTGGGGGTTTTAATTTGGTGCCACTTAGAATTTAGAATTACACAAACAAGGGTTTGTGTATGAGCATTATTTATCTAGGCCGATTTTGTATAATGAACATTTTGGCATAAATTTTGCAACAAATTTTCTTTCATCCTTTCATTCAATTTTTGAACATTGATAGTTCTTTCATAAGTTGAAATGTGTTTGGTCATCAAGATGGCACATCTTTGTTTAAAATGTTTAAAAAAAAAAGCTAGTGGACCCCTTCTCCTTTGGGATGGCATAACTTTTGTCGTGTCTCAACCAAATGGCTTGATTCAAATGCCTATGGGTGCAACCAGAGAAAGGGAACAACTTATCTTTACATCCCATGATCAACAAAATGACCCCACACCTTTCTTCTTTGGTGCCTTCTGTGTTCAGGTACTGACTTATGTACCCTGGCTGAAGATGCCCTTCAACTTCAGAATTTTTTTATATTAATAGTGAGCCTCTTTGATTGGCCCATCACAAAAAAATAGATTCTGAAACTTTGAAGACTCCCTCATTATAGAAGTATTTGATCTAAACATAGAAACACAAAAGTTCCAATATAACCTTTAGGTTTCCAAAACTTTTAACACTGAGCAGCTCAGATTTTCAAAACTTTGACGCTTGAGAGGGTGAGTTTCTTGAAAAATTGACAATTAAAAAAATAAATAAAACTGCCAGTGAATCCAGTTAGGTAGTACAATATGCATCACTCAAGGGCTAGAGTGACAGCTAGAAGTGGCCATTGAACTTTCAGCCTGTACCATATTATAAGTATTATATTATTAAGGTATGGAGTTGGAGATTATGGCATTTTCTTGATCAAATTATATGACATAATCTTCCAGTTACAATCATGATAGTGGCCAAAATGTCTATTGAACATGAATTTTATTTGAAATTGTTGAATCTGCTACCCCAAGGGCACAGTGAACCAACAACACCCACCAGCCTACCATGAAGGATGGATGGTAAGTGGTCAGGAAACAGTTTTCCATTGGGTTCCCGTTGCCTAGCTCACCATGGTGGTTAGCTCAGTGCTGGTTTTTTATTACCTACCTACTAACAACCCACTAACAACCCACAAGTGGGTTGTTAGTTAGTAGGTAGTAAAAGCAGCCCTTACATAAGTATAAACCATCTACTTACCTAGTTGTTACCTATTTTCCTACCTACCTAACTATATATATAAGACTTATTTGTTACAGAATTGGTTAAGTCAAGTATTAACTCAGTTGAGGTTCATCTGGGACTTGTGTACTAATGGGCATCCAGTGGTGGATGGTGTGCTGGTGGGTGGCTGGTTCATTGTGGCCCTGCCTTATCCCAGTCCCTAACATAGTTGAATGGTTTCACCCTTGCCCATTCAACTCGACAGGATGTAGAAGCCTGACCTAATTTTTCTTTTATGTTCGTAGTTAGAGGAACTCCTTTGGTGCACTTGGACAACAAATTTTGGAAAAGTGGAACATGCGGGTTTGGCTCAGCAAAATGGTTTTGGTCCAGAATTTTTGCACAGGATGCTGATGGTGGGAAAAGGACGCAACAAAACCTAACACCTGAGCATGGGTGGAGCTGCTCTTTACCTCACATTGTTCCTCCTTAGCTACGGGCATCTTATAAAAATCTATGGTGTGATTCTAGGTTGACAAATTGAAATTAGGTCAGTGGTTCTACCTTAGGAAGGGCAGGTCACATGGGGGTTATATTTGCATAGGAAGCCCGAAAGGGAGGGGGTGGGGGAGAGAGGTGATTACTGAAATAAGGGTGTGTGAGGCAAGAATCAAGCACAAGCCCGAACTTGATAAAGCTCTCACCCATGGGCTTTATGCAGTGAAAAAATCAATACAACTTTCAGAGATGGGGGGGGTAGGCAGAGATCAGGGCTCTATATATTTCGTGAAGTCTGTTTTGAAAACAAAACACCTGCTCATGGGGTGGAGGAATAATTGTGCACTATAACATGCGCCCTCATGCACCCTCCATTTACACTACAATTCTTTGAAGGGGTCTTTTTTTTTTTTTTTTTTTTTTTTTTTTTTTTTTTTTTTTGGGTTTGTTTGTTGTTGTTTGAGGGAATGGCACCAAGGACGGTAGCTCAGAGAACCTAAAGACCAAGGGAAAAATCTGTAGTGACAAAAGGCAGAAGAGTCCATACAAAAGTGAAATTTTCTATGCTCTGCAAAGAGGGGGATTATTTAGTTTTGTTTTGTTTTTCAGGTGGGCTATTTTTGTTTTATGGTGGGATCTTTTTGTTTTTAAGTGGGTATTTTTTCCCGTTTTTTCCAAGGCCGTGTTCTACCACCATTATTATCTATTTGTGCGACTGTTTGAGAAGGAAGGAACGCCTTCACCTGTGTCTCCTTCTGGTAATGCCTCGTCCTCAGCGACTAACCCTACACGCCACAACGCCGCCTCTGAACTCGGAACCTGTCCTTCCCATTCTTTAACACCTTATTTTGGTTTACCGATGCAGAGAAGCAAATATCCAGAAAATAGTACATTCCCGAACCGTGGAATGTTCACTTGGAATATGCCCCTGAGTACCAAGATGGAGGCCATCGCACACATGTTCTGAACACAGACAGAGATAGAAGAGAACAGAGGCGAAGAAGACGAGAGAAGAATGCGCATGCAACGTGCAACCTGCAAGCGAAACAATCACCGAGGCCTATGGTTCTTTGGGAATCTTGGTGTTGAGAATTGTGTGTAATCTTGTGTAAGTTTTCTCTTCTGGAGCAAGTATAGGGTTTTCTTTCTCTTCTCCAAAGTATTGATGTTAGGCTTTTTGAACTGGAATTTTGTTAGCCTGTATTTCTCGATGATTAGCTTGATGCAACAACAGCCTGCACATTCGTGGGGTTTAGTGAGAAGGCCGGACTCCCAGGGTTTGAGATTTGCGTCTCGGAATATTTGTTTTGTCTTTAGGGTTTGGGACGGTGTGAAAGTTTGTAAGATTTGTTTGAGAACTATACCTATTCTGAACATTCACGTGAAGGTTGTGTATAGAGTTGTAAGGTTTTTTGAAACCCATTTCTGAACATTCACTTGATGGTTGTGCACACTTTTTGTAAAGGTTGTTTGAGCCTTGTTCTGAATATTTTCACTTGGTGGGTGTGCACAACGCAGGGAAAGTCTCATGCGGTTGAAGATAGTATGTTGAAGCTTATATTTGATGGGAGGATCTATCCGTGAGCATTTTCATTGGCCATGATTCTGCCAACAAGGATCATACAAAGAGCAATTTTTCCTGTAACCCTAAAAGTCCCACGAAGCTTTAGTGAATACCATATCTTTTCTTGAAGAATAGTCCTCAGCAATTCAACAAGGAGAGTACAAACTGGTGCTATTCTGAACAGCTGAAGAAGATTTGGTTTTGAATGGGATTTCTGCCAACAAGGATCATCAAAGAGTCATTTTTCCTGTAACCCTGAAAGTCCCACCTAGCATTTTTGGATTCCATGTCTTTTGTTGAAGAATAGTCCTCAGCAATTCAGAGAGGAAAGTACAAACTGGTGGTGCTATTCCGACCAGCTGAAGAAGGTGTGTTTTCAAATGGGGTTTCTGGCAGAGAACTGGATTCTGTTCAGTTCAATTTTAATGTTTGGAGCGGTGTATCTTTATGGTTACTTCAATGTGTTCAACAAAGTTTGGAAAGGGCGGGCGCGCTATGATGCAGCTAGCTGTGGAATATCAATGGTCCATGGATTAGTAGTGGCAGTTCTTTCATGCTATGACATCTTTGGGGGAAATGACCGCCAACTGGATGCTCCGAATACTCACTTCCAAAATGGTATCATGGAGTATTCGATGGCTTATTTCATTGTGGATTTGATCTACTACTTTGTTACTGCCTCTGATGACTACCTCTTCATTGTGCATCACTTTGCCACATTGACCTACATGTTTTCATGCCACTATTTCACCCACCATGGAGCTTTTTCAGTCATGTATCTAATAGCTGCAGGGGAATTGACAAGCCCAGTGCAGAATATCTGGACTCTGGCTCGAATGGCCCGGGGGGAATCACCGACAGCAAAGAAGATATACACAAATCTATCACCGTTTTTCACTGTATATTTCACTGTTGTTAGAGGAATCTTTGGACCCTACTTGACTTGGAAGCTTGGGGCATTTTATCTGACTGGTCAGGCAGATGCGGTTGTACCCCGATGGCTGGCATACAGTTGGATGTTCAAGGTAGCATTTGGAATCTTTGGGAGTGTGGTGTGGGTTTACAAACTATGGGTGGGATTGCTCAAATTCTATAGCAAGAAAGATACTAAGAGGAGTTCCGTCACTGGAACTCCTGAACAGCTAAAAACTGATTGAGGCAATTTTATTCACATGGATCCTCCTGTCTCCATAGATCTGAAACAAAACAAGTGAGGTTTGTGTAGTATAGAGATACTCTGACTTGTAGGAAAGTGGGATTGAGGGAGGATTATAGTTTCTATTTCGTGTTTCTGTGGAATTGGTCCAGTATGCTGCATGTTCAGCATGTATTTGTGGTTTAGAATACATTCTTGGAACATTGGATTATTTGAAGTTGTGTATGACTGAAGCTAGTATCAGATTTTGATTCTAACCATGGTGGAAAGCTGGGTGGCATTAATATTGGGTGTAATTTGTCTTATCTCTGGACCCTTGTTGGCTTAAATGAATCCAAAGATTATTTGTAATTTAGTGCTCAACTGTTGCTGGATCTCTTGTTGTTTCGCTAAAGGGTTTGGAATGAAGGCTTGAGGAACAGGAGTTCTGTTGGTTTATTTGAAGTGTTTTGCTCATTTGGGATCATTTCCACCTAAAATACTGCCGCTCTGTATTGTCAGCCTGTCTACTGTTTGCTAATGAAGAAAATTTTGTGTTTTTCGAGTTTGAGGACTTTTTGTAGGAACAATGGTGAAAAAAGATTGCCAACCTCCATTTCAAGCAAAAATGTGCAGAGGTTAAGCATCATCATCCTTCACTGTCAAAGTGATTCCCTCTCTATAAGGTGTGTATTGTTAGAATTAGAAGGTATGTTAACCAATAAATCTTGTCCAACAGGAATGCATATAAGACATGTTGAGAAGATCTTTACTGGCTAAAGGCATGTGAATTGTACAATTTTGAATTAGATGAAGCATGTGTTAAGGGATTGTGTCTATTTTTCAAGGAAATCTTTTGTGCCATCATGTTTATGAGTCTCACAACTCAAAATTAGAAAAAATACATTAGTTTGAGGATAGGAATTATTAACATATTAGACGTATACTGTGGGGTACATAGCACTTGATGACTTTAATGTAGTATGACATATTGCAAATGAGTTTTTATGAAAGGTATGTAATTCAGTTCCAAACACACATTCTATAAACTTAATGGTATATTCATTTTCAATAAAAAGAATTATGATTAGTGAAAGTTAAGAGTTGCATCAATTGCAGCCTTCCAATTGCATCAGGTGTATGGGACAAGTCAACGCATCTATCTAAAGGCCTTGCAGGATATTTTTAGTGTAGTTGGAGGGCACCTTTAGAGCCCATGATATTTCCTACATGATGGATGGCTGTTTTGAAAACCAAGATATCCATATCAATCAAACGAAGAGAAATAAAGAAAATTTAAAGTTACATATAACCCTAATTGACAACTGATTTTAGTAATCATCAAACTAATTCTCCCAAAACATTGAGGTCACATCCAGAGTTGCATGTTCAGTCCATCTCTTTCTTTACACATTGGTTTAGAAATTTGAAGATTTATGAGTTCAAACATGAAGTTTAGCTGGTTCATGCTGTAAAATTCTCAGCGATGCAAATGAGAAGAGGAAACATTTTTGATGTTGCAGCTAATCATAGATTATCATCAATGTGGACAATGAGAATGAATACGAATATGGCAGTGCAACACATACAGATGTAGGGAGCAATCTCAGTATTTACAAATACATCAACACAGAAATTGGTGTTCCAAATCTGAATAACTCTTCACCTATCCCTTTTTGCAAAATCAAACCTACAACCTTGGAAGGAGAAACTGATGGATTGAGAATGATGCAAAATAGCACAGGAGAGCTCTTTACACACATGTTAAAAGACTCCCACAGAGATGGTGGATCTACAGAAGCCATTGTGGTGTACATAGAAGCATGAAATCCAATGAAATATGGATGTGTGTGCTCAGAACTTTGTGAATAAAAGATGCTACTGTTATAGTTCATAGTCCTACTACATAACCTCTTACCAGAAAAATCTGTGACTAAACAAACTCTCCATTTCACAAACCTTCAGTTGATCCCAAAAAGTTCATGAATAATAGTGTTTAGCCAGGCACCAAAAACTTTCCAAGAGAAATTTTCCTGTACATGCCATCACGCAATCTTCTCCATCATTCATGCCTTGTGAGGATCCTGCAACAACATTATCATAGCAGATGCAAAGCTTTCTGCCATTGGTTGATGCAGAAATCCAGTGACAGCATGCTTAGGTTGCCTGCTATTACATGCCATGACACACTTCTCTGCAGCCACCAACCTAACATTCTGCCCAGGTATGCTTGTCTCCTGTGAAGCATTCTGTTGATTTCTCAAGAGAGATGAGAAAGCAGAGTCAATAGGCCTATATTCTTCTCAAATCAGTAAATGGACAGAAAAATGCACCTGGGATTCAAATGACAGTAAGCACAATTCTGAGTTCAGATTGATACTATCTAACTAGTCCATTAGGGATGCCGTATGAACTGATGCAATGTGATATGTTCTGGAAGTCATGAACAATGCAAAAAGTAGACAATCATGGTGTGAATGCAGAAGCAGCTTACCCATTAGAAGGAAGTTCAACTGTGGATATGACCTCAATGTTTGGAGAGAATGGTTCTGCAGGAGACTAGAATTGGCAAAATATCCACAGCTGGATAGAGAACAGCTGGATTAAGACCATGACCATGGAGATGTATGAAGGTGTTGCCAGATGTTAAGGCTGTAAACTCACTGAACACACAGTCTGCCCTATCTGCATGAAGGGATGATGACTTGTGAGGTGTGGGATTACCATACACATGCTTTAAAGAGGTGAACCTACACAGTAGTGACATTGAAATTGATTGGAGAGAGTATTGTGTTGTAAAAGGAAATAGGCATAAACCTGTGGTTGACTCTTCAATCCAGTGGAAAGGTGCCCAATAGAGCTTTTGCAGACATGTAGTATGTTTGGGCAAGCAATAAAACTGGAAAATTGCAGTATAATAGAATCTGCACAGCAATCCCACAATGCTCATTTCCTTTGTCAAGCGAAGTAATGTAGGTAATCTGGCAATTTCTTTCTTTAGCCAGAACACAAAGCATATGCCTTACATTGAGGCATTTCTTTGGATCAAGTAAAGAGAAAGACATACAGTCACTGCAAGTAACTACATGCCAATATACCATATCTATGAAACTGCAGAGACATCTCCACAACCACAAATCAAGTACCACAACAATCAGTGCATTCATAACCTTAAGAGAGTCACTCAGGATGTAAGAACTTCTGGAAATGCAACAATTAACCTTAATTTGAGATGTATAACACCCTAAAATACTAGAGTTATATAATGCTCTGTGTCACCATTGACTTAGTATCTTCTGTTGTTTTAATTTATCACTATAATATATATCTATCATATTGAAAAACATTGTCAATCTATAGTAATAGTGGGTGTCAAACCTGTGCTTATATCAACAGAGATTAGCACTAATGGCATAAGTGCAGACAAGCACTGATTGCTAGGTGTACATGTGGTATGCTGATGAGATTAGTGTTGATCCAAAAAAAGACCTCAGTGAGGTTGTGTTTTAGATTTGCATTAGTCTCTTGGAGGGTCTTCTTACACTTATCTCTCATCACACTTTTTTGACATAAGCAATAAGATAAGCAGTTGATGTGTAGAAAGGGCATCGAAGCTAAATGGAGGATGATCTTATCCCATTTGTTCCTTTCAAATTAGCGTTGATCATAATAAGTGATGATTTCAAAGACATAAGAATAGGTTTGACACCCACTAATGTCTTCAGTTATGTTTCTACATAATGTGAGATGATCAAAATTTTATTTTCTGTAGAGAGAATGATATGGTCTCAATGATTTACCTTCAGGAAGTAGATTGACAACATGTCTGCACTGTTCCACACCAGCCCCGTCTAGCACATCCATGCTAGATGTCTCCATCAATTATTTGGTCTGTTCACAAGGCAATTGAAAACAAGATCTAAGTTCAAGAAAATCAAGGCACATGAAAGACATAGAAGAGTATCTTGTGAGGATATGCTGACTGTAGATGTGTGTTATTTACTGGTGTAGGAAAAAGAAAAATGTGAAAACTAGTAATCCCCACTCTTTAGCCAATTGCAAAGACTATTGCTTGCAACTCTAATCAGAATAGCCAGAGTTCAGAATAACTTGAAACCCTCTAAAATAGTGCCTTTGAATCTAAGATAGCATGTGTACATACTTCCAAACTGTGAGGAATGCATCAAGACAAGCAGTCCTTTCTTGAAGTGCAGAGAAAGCTGAATTTCTGAATTGAACATGGGAAACAGGGATTGATCTGGGGCTGGAGAGAAATTGTGGATGCAAGAAGCAATGTCATATACAGACATTCATGCGAGAAGAAAATTGACATGAACAGCTGAGGGCAAAGAGCTGGGTTCGATGGATCAATAATTTCTGTCAAACATCCTTGTTACCTGTCCAAATTCTGCACAGTTCCTGATAAGTGCTTTGCTGCTGCTGAGCACACGTACAAAATTCCAAGACTCTGCACTTTTTATCGCACAAATTCCACAGCCTGCGCATACCTCAAGTCAGCTTCATCTTCAAATGCACACACACAGAGACTCTGTATCTCTCTCCAAAAGTCCCTCCTCCTCTCATGCCTCACTTGCTTGGTCGTCGTATGGATCATTTCAAAACTGTCACGTCTCCCTCTCCCTTCACGCTCTATTGACCAATTTCAGCGCTGTGACTATCATGTTACACGCTCAGATCCTAGACAAAGCCCTAGCATCTTCCAGCTCTTCCTTTCGCATCTTTCTATCAAGGTCTCGACTAAGACCCTTGAGCCAACGCGAGAATGGTGCCACGAAGAAGAAGAAGAAGAAGAAGGGAATGCTTTGACAGGTCCTAGAATAAGCGACAGAAGCACAAAAGCAAATGCTTTGACATCATCTCCAAGGGTCTTCCGACTGATGATTCCGCCATCTTCTTCA
>Ga0209208_10000908_pt1 | contig 40370 bp, 34 predicted proteins | sample S1TSphfallax_3_FD_187694 | JGI IMG/M metagenome (GOLD analysis project Ga0209208, IMG submission 187694) | Host-associated microbial communities from peat moss isolated from Minnesota, USA - S1T2_Fd - Sphagnum fallax MG (SPAdes) (version 2) | ecosystem: Host-associated > Plants > Peat moss >... | reverse complement strand
TGGAGGGGGGAGGGGGTGGGGGTGGGGTTCTAGGGGTCTTAATAGGTGGAAGTGAACCGGAGTGGGAAATTCGAAGGACTGGGTGGGGGGGATCGACAGGGTGCATTATGCATTGGGTTCACACTAATTTTCATGAATCCTGAACATTGTTATGTTTTCACAATTTTCAAAATGTTTTTTCAAAGATACATATTTTTAAAATCTTTTTTTGTGTTCCTATTAATATGGAGTTATCATTATGAAAAAATGAAGTGATTTACAATTGGCCTTGCAATTAGGTTATTGAATTACAATGATTATTTGCAATTCATTGCAACTCAACGTATTTCTACGAGCACGAGTGCTACCAAGTAAATCAAATGAATTGCAATAGATGCAACTCTTTGCATGTGAAATTGTATACATATGCGATTCATGTAACTTAGTTACAATTATGTACAAAAATTTATTGTGCAAGTCTAATGTAACTAGTTTGGAATTTCAATGGTGATGTTGTGTTGACTTTATTTTTCATTCATCCATCAAAATTTTAAACATGGCATTATGTGGGTTTTTGGGTGAAAAGTATTTTAAATTTTAAATATAAACTCCATCATCCATTATGATTGCTCATTTTATATGGTTTTAAATTATGACATGTGTTGTAATCAAAAGTTGCCATGTGGCATACTAATTGAATTTTGAAAAATAAAATAAAATCTATTTAAGTAGCTAAATAGGTCAATACATAAGCATGGATAAGTAGGCAATATTAAGTAGGTAGTACATACTTACCTACACTACATACCTACTTGCTTACCTAGGTAGGTAAGTAGGTAGGAAGGTAAAAAGGTAAGTAAGTTAAATAATAATCATGTAAATATTTTTATTTTATGTTTTGTCTTTAGGGTTAGACTTTTTTCAATTCATCTCAAATTGACACATGTATTTTAATGTGAGCACATAAGAAATGACACTTTCTTTATATAGTTTGTGACACAAGATTCAAGGATAAAACATATGGGTTAAATCTTTTAGTTGCGCATTGGTTACAAATTGGTTGCAACTAATTTTTTTCCCCCACATTTTTTGTGTTCATTTTTTATTTTATAGATTGAACAATCTGATACTTAATTATTTGATAATTATACATGTGAATTAATTATCTGAAATAATTGTTTGAATTAATCAGTCTAATTCAATTAATTAATAATTGAATTATCAGATAAATATTGAACAATTAACAAATTATTCGAATTTACATAATTAATCATTCATTATCTAAATTTGATATTCTTGATTACTTATTTAAATTAACTAATGAACTAATTATCCAAATTAAACCAATTAATTCAGAGTAATAATTAATTAGTTCATAATAATTAAGTAATTAAATATTTAATAATATTTAATAGTGAATAAGTTTTTGAAAAATAATTCAGTATTCAATATTCAAAAGTAAATATGAATGTGGTTAGAAGATATAATTATCATATAATTAATTATTTGATTCATTTAACAAAAAAATTGTCTAAATTTGACTGATTAATTCGTATTAAATGTTAAATTTTTTAGTCCAATTAATTAGTTCAAAATAATTACATAAACTAGGTATTAAATATATGTAACAATTAATAAATACTTGGAAAAAATCATTAAGTATTAAGTATGAAAATTATTTTTAATTATTAATTTATTAACAATAGTCACAAAATAATGGAAAAATAGTATTTTTGTAATAACAACATAATGGCACAAGTAGTTGTATCAATAGAAATCATAGTTAAAAACTAGTTGCAAATGTTATATTTAATGGGTGATGAAAATGTTTACATATGCCACAATCATATGTGTCCACTAATTTTCACTAGATACAACTAATTATACATTAGTTACAACATACATAAGAAGAAATTTTGTCTTTTCCCACCTACAAACATTGCAATTACTATCTGATTTGACTATAATTCAATTACATATAATCATCTTAAGTTTGCAAGTGGCTTGTTGCATTAATTAATGGCCAATATTGTTCATAGTTGTTATAGTCATTATGTTGTTCACTTATTAATATAATTTGGACCCTATTTTATTTTTGAATAATTTCAAATTGTTAACATGGAAATTGAGATAACTTTTAATTTTATTTACATAATGCATTATAATATGTTAATGATTTTTTTGACATTTCTTCAATTATCAACATGATAAATGAGTTGAAACATCAACTTTTAACATGTTGAAACTACTACTTATGAGTTGCATTTTACACTTACCATAATTATTAAAACACATGTAACAATTTTAAACGTCACATTTATATTGGAATGAGTTAATGGTTTTTTTCTGCATTTCCTTAATTATCAACATGTGTACATGAGTTGAACCATTCATTTTTTGTATGTTAAAACCATTATTCACAAATTGCATTTTGCGCTTATTACAATATATTGAAAGACATGCAATTCATTATTTTGTAGTTATATTTGAATGATTTAATGAGTTTTTCACATTTTTTGAATTATCAACATTTATACATGAATTGAATAATCCACTTTAAACTTATTGAAACCACTATTTAACTGTTGCATATTCTAATTACTATATATATTGAAACACTCATAACAATTTAATGTTTCACATTTATATTTGAATGGATGAATGATTTTTTCACATTTGTTAAAATATTAACATTTGCACATGAGTTGAATTGTTCACTTTGAATGTGTTTAATCCATTGTTCATGAGTTGCATTTTGCATTCACCATAATTTTTGGAAATGGATGTACAAAAACTTAGCATGTTTCACATTTATATTTGAATGGGTTAGTGATTACATCAAAATCATCATGCATGCAAAGTCTAGGATGCATGTAAACCTCTAAATTATAAATTTTCATATATTAAATTTTTGTACATTTATGTAAGTTGGAATGAATGTTTTCCCTTAATTTGTTTTAGGATAAGTTTTTATTATTATGAATGTTCATAATACCACACCAAAAAACCAAACACATAATCCCTAATTTTTTCCCATTTTTTCTTATGGTGTATGAAAAAATAATCCACATTAAAAACAATGATTAAAATTTTAATTAAAAAATATATCTAAAAAAAATTTCTACTTATATTTTAAAATTCTAACATGAATTATCAGAAAAATTAGGTTTGGTTTATAACAAATTTATGTATAAATATTTATTTAAGAATTAAAATTTAAAAAATTTAAAATTTCAATCAAATAATGATGAATTATAAATGGTGATAATAACAATGACATCAATGATTTTGTTTTAACTTTTTATTTTTTCAATTTTGTAATTTTCTTCAAAATCAACCACAAAATTTTTAAACCATGTTTTGGTTAAAAACCATATATGGAAGTACAAATTTGTTAAAATATTTGTATATTTTGGCTACAAATCTAGAAATTACAAAAATTACAATTTATTTCTTTTTAAATTAAAATATCCTTTATTGATGGTGATGCCCATTTTATGTTTGCAAAATGGTGGAAATTCACCAAACAAAAAACACGCAATTACATCATTAATATTTAATTTTAGTTTTCAAAAGAAATGGATAAGGTTTATAATGATTTGAAAGACTGAACTTAAAAATTTTCAAATAAATTTGATGTTGGAATTGTTTTATGTGTTTAAGGCGGGAATCGTTAGGATTAAGTTTTTAAATTTTTATTCATTACGAGTAGCCTTTTCTCTTTCAAATCTATGATCTCAAATTTATTGTTGTTTACATTTTTCCTTGAATTTGCATTATTTTTTTTTCTGATTTTCTTCCCAAAAAAATTTGCCAAGTGAAGAAAAATCAAAACCAAAAAAACATGTTGGTGGAAGGTGGGGGGTGGGGGTTAATCCAAGTATTTAAACCCAAAAATTCATCAAATTAAATTGCTTTTACTTTTAGAAAAGAAAAAAATGTAAAATATATTCTTGAATCATATATATACATGTTTAATTTTTTTTTCAAAGTTATGTAATTAATCATTTGTATTAGTGTATGATTCATCTTATTAAACAAATACGGTCTTGACAGTTTAATGGTTATATTGGTTGCTTAATTAATGTTTGTTCTTTTGGCCGATTTTTGTCAACTTAAGGGGGCAAGAACATTATTATAAAAAAAAATTGAATTTTTTTTGGGGTCAAATTAAAATATGTATTGCCAATTTTTAGCAATAAGATATAGTATGTAACCATAATATTGAAAGATATAAACAACTTTTTAGCTACTGAACTTGTCTATAACAAAATGTGGTAATTTTTTTATGGACAATTACCAATTTAACAACATCAAATATATAAATAAATAAAATTGTAACTAATCATATTGAGGAAATAAAAAGTTGCAATTCTTCCAAAAAATGTATTTTATGTAATGAAAATAAAATTATAAAAGGCTTAATGGATGCATTTTTGAATTCAAACAATATTCCTAAACTCTTAAAAAGCCCTTAGGTAATACCTTAAATAAACCCTATGTAGCCCCACATAAATAGTCCTTAAGTATTTCTTAAGATAAAAAATCATTAGTTAGCCCCTAAATAGTTCCTAATAACTCTTAATAACTCCCTAGGTAACCCATATTTAAACCCATGGCTAAGCAAGTTGATGACCCATATATAACTAGGTAGGTGCACCTACCCTATTTCACCCCAAGTAGTAGCTTGTGGCCACAAAGGTAGATTGTTGTGCGGTAAAAAAAGTGAGAAGAATAGTAACTTTTGAAGATATATCTTATGTTTTTAGGTTGGTCCTAACTCTTTTGCATTGTATGAATAGCTCAAAAATGCAAGATGAGAGGGCTAGGCAGGATCAAATGTAAGCTAAAACGCAAGATTACTTTACGAATAACTTTAATGTATGTCGAGTTTTGAATTTCATAGATGAGGTTTATCATCATTGGTAGTTCCATCCTAAATATACGTGCATCATATGTATTTAATTTAAATGCATAACATTAATGTGCAAAAAACACAAACCCCTGAAATAACAGATTTCATGCAAATTTTGAATAAACTAATGAAGTTAACAAGTTTGTGCCTTTCTTCCTTGTCAAGTAAATCTCTTCTTATAGTTATAGGTGATAACACTTTGGATTTCATGCATTTGTTATATGAGTCTATTTGTGCATGTTCATTTCTTGCAAATCAAATTACTATAGTCAACTTCCCTTATTCAATGTTTTGTTTTGATATGCAGGGGAATATGCTTCAAACATTGAAACAAGGGATTAGAAACAAGAAAAAAATCCTTTGGACTACAAGAAATGCAACAAAACACTGTGTCCAAAGCAAAAGGCATCCCCAAAAAATACGAACACATAGCCAGGGAAACATGTTTGTACCAAAGGCCAAGCTAAGAAAGATAAATTACTTCCATCTACAAACACATGGATTAAAACAAAGTGATCAATTGATGTCTTTTGTTGTGATATTGTTTGACTTGATTTCAATCCAAGTCAAGGTTTATGCAAGCAAGGTGAACTTAAGGTTTGTATGCAAAGAAGGTCAAATATGGTTGAGTATGAAAATATAAGAGAATTATATAGTTCAAGAATTTGCAAGTGTTCAAAGAACAATTATAAGCATTTTTTAATAGATCCAAGTTTTAGACCTTCTTTTCTTCCCTTGGACCTATGTGAAAGTTGCATGAAGATTACTAAACGTTGTGAGTTTTTTTGGGTACTAATATATATATTTTTAAGGTAGTATCATGATTGAAACCTACCTTATGACACGGTGCCTTTATGATTGTTGGTAGTGTAACCTGAAAACAATGTTAGATTTTTTCTATGGATGAAGGTTGCAAACCCTAATTTGGTTCAATGGCTAAACTACTAGCGACGTGGTGATTCAATGGCGCCAAAGAATTTTTTTATTTATTTGTTTATGTTTTTGGTGCGTTTTGTTGTTTTGCAAGTTATTGCAAAGGGATCTTGGTGAGTTGGTTTCAATGATGGAGCGTAATTCTAACTGTTCAATGAAAACTCTTCATGGGATGTGTGAATCATGGTTATGCATGGGGATTGGCAGGAAGGTTTATGGGGAGCAAATGGATGAGGATGGGAGGAATATATTTGATGTCGGTTGAAGAATACAGGTGGGGGAAGCTTTTTGTGATGGAAGGAAACTAAGTTGTTAGACTTTTAGAAATACTATAAAGTGTGGTTGATTTGGATTTTGGGTGTTGTAATTAGGTAGGAATAAAACTTGATTAGGATTGTTGGATCAAAAGAACCCTAATGATTGAACTTTCGTTGCGTCGAGAATGTCAAGGAAAGGTCTAGAGGTCTTTGCATGTTTTTTTTGGGGACCAACAAGGGAGATGATGAGTGCATTGAGGATTTTTGGAGTGGTTGTGTGGCAGCTCATGTGTGATGACTTTGGGGATCTTGTGATGATGAATGTGTAATGTGTTTCATCCTGAGGAGAAAATACTTGCTGCATTGTGGGAGTTCCGAGGTTTTTGAGGATAAAGGGATACTGGAGAATATAATATATTACATCCATTGATCCCACCCTAAATCTTTGTCCAATCTCTAAGAGGAATAACGTAAAGTAGTTGAATTGGTCTCTGTGGGGTTTATGTTGTTGGGTATGAGTTGTAGTACTATGAAGCAACGTATTGACTCTTAGAAAGGAAATCAAGAATGAAACTGATCCATGGTGGTCCATAGAGATAAGACAACATAATTTAGGTGTTTGTAAGGATTTTTGACGAAGAAGTAAAACTTGAATCAAATCTTTATGTCTCATTAAAACTTCAACAATATTCATTAGTTTTTGCATGCCCAACATGGGGGTTTATAAAATGAAGAAAATATTTCCCTTTTCTTTTGGTGACAATAGTTTTAGAAGTTTGATAAATTTAGTGAATGTTTTTTGTTTTTAAATTGGGAGACTAAAGACAACATGTTTTGTAGCATTGTAAACAAAGGTATATCATTTTTGTAATGTTGTAGATGGTACCATGGTACGTGGTTTTGGGTTTATTATCACAATTATAATAGGTATTGGTCACTAATTATCTTTCTTTTTAAATCATTTATTTTTAAATATTAATATCAAATGGTGTTATCTCCATTCATCATCACTAGTAATGCAAAGCCCAAATAATGACAATAATCCCCTTGTCATTATCGCCTAAGCCAAAATAGGTGATGAACCTAGTTTGTTCAACCAATAAAGAATTGTAACATGCATCCAAATAGACTCAATTTTTTTCTTTTGGGAAGGGTGGGAGATGTTGCATTTTTGGGATTCTTTTTTTTCCCCAATGGGTTTCCCAAGTTCCCAATGTGTTTTCCAATATATTCCCAATAGCACGTCATTTCCGCCAATGTACTTTGCCCAAAGGTAGTCCTCTTTGGAACCCATATTGGTAGGTGAATATTCAGACTTACATGTTTGGAGTGAATATTTTTATATTGGGGGAGCTTCCACAATCTCAATTGTTTTTTGACAATGGGTCAATCAAAGAGGCTCATTGCAAGTAAAAATAAAAATAAAATCTGAACTTGAAAGGTACCCCCAACAAACTACTGTGAATATTGGTGTGTCAATGGGTCAAACCCTAAAAGTACAAAATCCATTTGTGAGGTGAGGTAAAGCCTTTGCCAATCTTTGCTAACTAACTAGCTATCTATTTACAGAGCTACCTATAAATTCTAGGGTTCTCTTTTGTGGGTTTGTGTGGTTTATCTTCCAACCAAAACTGTATAACAAAAGGGATGCTGCTCTTTTGAATTTCCTAGTCTTACCAAATGGAAAGAATGGTAGGGCTATGGATCTTTGCAAGAGGAAGTATGGGATTAAAATAAAAAGAAATAAAAATTATAATTATTCCTCTATAGAAACCAACTTTTTGACCACTCCCTTGTGGTGATCAACCTTTAGAAAAAGCTACCACTCCTTGAACAAACTTTTTTCATCAATCATACTTGGTTTAAAGTGAAAGAGAATTGTACCCAAAGATTCAAAACTAGAGAGAGATCAATAACTCTTGCTCATGCAACTACCCCAAAACAAATGCCAACTACTCTCAAAGCACTTGAAAAGAAATTTCTTAGTATATTTGAAAGACACCTTGTATCTGTGAATATCCCTCCTAGAAAACCCGAGGCAACTTACACCTACTATTTTGGAGTGGGAGGGATCTTACCCCTACTTGCCTGATTGCATAGCAAATGCCCTAAAGTAGGTGTAAGATCCTTCCCACCCTTATGTAGGAGGCATAAGAACCCTCCCCCTTTGGCACCTTGTGATTTACCTAGGTTTAGGTTCATGATAACCTTTGCCTAGTGCTTTAGAATGGGTAAAGCTCAGGGGTGGGAGATTGGCCTCACCCTTGAGGCTTTAGCCTACCCTACACTTGTTTTCCAGCCACCTGGTTTTCATCATACTTTTGAAGCATGTTTCTGATGATGGGTATTTTTCTTTTTTTTGGGGGGTTGGCAAGGAGGACCCATCTATCATGCTGGTCTGGTCGATGGTGTCATGAGGTCAAGGTGTTTTGATTTCTGGAGAAAACCATTTTAGATTGATTGGGAAAAGGAGACAGACCCATTGACTCTAAGCAGAAGAGGATCAGAGAAACCATCTTGGGTTGATTGATGAAAGAGAGGCTCATTGATTCCAAACAGAAGAAGAGGATCAGAGTAACCATCCTGGATTGATTGGAGAGTTACTTACCCATTGTCCCCAAGCAGAGGATCAGAACCCTCAAAGAGAAGAAAGCAAAAATAGGTAATGATGTTATGTGTTTGAATTGTGTATTTGTTTGTTGTTATCTGCAACATTTTCAATTGGAATCTCCACCAGAGTTTGTTGATCTGTTTGTGACCCATCTCATCCTTTCTTCTCCAATCTAGCTGCTGCTGCTGGAAACTCATGCTACTGCTGTCTGCGTCCTAATGATTTCAATTTTTTTCTGCACTCCCACTTTCAGTAGCTACACGATTTGCCAATGGGTTGCTCATCTTGTAATGAAATTGTGAGAATTTTCTGCTCAGGCACATCGTGAGTTGGCTGTACTTTGCGGCTTACAAGAGGATACACATGATCTGTTGTGAAGCATAAGTGCGCGCGCGCACACACACACACACACAAGGAGAGAGAGAGAGAGTTTTCCACCAGAGTTAGTATCATCTATGCACATTTTGTGTCTGAAACCAGGTGGGAGGAAAGGGAGTTCAACCCAGGATGGTGATCGATGGCAAATTCAGTACCATAGGCAAAGTCATCACTTGCAAAGGTATTGTGGTTCAGAATGCTATCTACCATCTCTGTGACCACAACAAATACTGGATCAGTCAGAGCTGGGTGTTTGACATGCTGCAGAAGTTGATTCCTTTTTTCTGGGTTATGGGTTCCAGCTGCAGTGGCATGGGAAGCTAAAGGAGAGCTAGTTGTGCAGGAGGTGCAACTTGCGCCTCCTCAGCCCATGGAAGTTCGCATCAAAGTCATCAGCACTTCTATTTGTGGCAGTGACATTCTAATGTGGAGTTCCAAGGTTTGTGTCATCAGAGCTTTCAACCCTAAAGTTTTCTTCATGTGCAGGAATGCTGTTGGTTAGAATTGCTAGCTTGAACAGCACTGTTTGCAAAAGTACTCAAAACTACAGCCCTCGTTTTGTTGACCAGGGTTCTTCTTTTCCTCGTATCTTTGGTCATGAAGCTGCTGGGTATGGTCTTCTTACTTTCCCCTTGTACCAAATTTTGTGTTGCAATTTCTTTGCAAATTTTCTTTTGACCTAGGATGGATACAGGAGGAATTCATTCCAAACAATGTTCAGCTGCTGTGATTTCTGAGCTGCAGGATTGTTGAAAGCGTAGGTGAAGGGGTCATTGACCTTGAGCCTGGGGACCATGTCATTCCAGTTTTCACTGGCGAGTGTCGTGCTTGCAAGTTCTGTAAATCTCCAAAGACAAACTATTGTGCAAACTCGTATGTGAATGCATTTGAAACTGGGATGAAATATGATGGCACATCACGCTTTTCAATCGATGGGAAGCCCATTGCCATGTACTTAGGCTCAACTTTTAGTGAATACACTGTAGTGGAGTATGCACGTGTTGCAAAGATTAACCCATCTGCACCCTTGGACAAGGTCTGTGTACTTAGTTGCGGTGTTCCCACAGGTAAAAAAACAAAAAATATTCTCATTCTATGTATAAATTTATGCACAAGCTTTCATAATACATCTAGAGCTGGAGATGGGTAGTTTACAGTTCAGTTTTCAGTATTTTTTTGGTCCTTTGGATTTTGAATTCAGTGTTGCCGTTTAGTGTAAGGATCTCCAATGTGGATGGAATGTGATTTAGGTTATACAGAATGGGGATGTTTTGGCTCAATCAAGGTTGGCTTTGCTGGATTCTTAAGATGTCATGGGCAGTAAGAATCCCATGGGGAGTTGTGGGAATGATTTGGGATGCAGTTTTGATGCCTGCACTTAGTGAAAGCAAAGGTGTTTTCTGAGTTTACAGGTTTGGGAGCAGTATGGAATGTTGCAAAAATGGAAGCTGGATCAGTGGTGGCAATCTTTGGACTTGGCACAGTTGGTCTTGCTGTGAGTATGGATTTGGAGTACAGATTTTGTAGTATTCATTTGTAGCATTGATTTGGAGGATGGATTTATAGTATTAATTTGGAGTATGGATTTTGTCTTGTGATTGGGTGTTGAAAGCCAGAAAAAAGGCGGCAATCACTTGAGAACTTCTCAGATTCTGAAATATTTCAAAGTCTTGGTGGAAAACTCACATGTAGAAATGTTGTGTTTACAGGTAGCAGATGGTGCAAAAGTAGCAGGTGCATCACGGATCATTGGGGTGGAGAAATCTCCCAGCAAATCTGAGCTAAGTCTGTTCTTCATACCTTTCCCATAAGTATACAGAGTTTTGTGCATCCATTGTGGTGAGATTTGTACAAAGTGATGCGAAATTCTGTAGTTCTTGGTAAATGCATTACTATTTTGCATGCAGATCGGTACTGGGTATTCTTGTGGGTCTACTCCTTGGCATCAAGTCTATCAAATGAGCTGTGTGTTTCGAACTGGCTGGAATAACCAGGGCCCCAATTTTCCGGGTGTGTATTGCAGGCAAAAAATTCGGTGTCACAGACTTCATAAATCCAGCTGATTGTGAAAAACCTCTTCCAGAGGTATGAAGGACGTGTATCTTCCCTGCCAATGCTATTGTTGATACACATACCTTTTGCTAAATTTATATTCTTGGAAGCTTTTTTGTGTGCAAAACTATATTTTGGGAGTGTTGCATCAAAACTGGAAATTTTCTTAACTCAATTCTTTTATTGATCTTGTGCCAGAATGTAATTTTTTCATTCTTTGTTAATGAAGATTCGTAGTTTATTGGTGTGCAGGTGATTAAGGAGATGACTGATGGAGGTGTGGATTATGCTTTTGAGTGCACGGGCTGTGAAGGCATGATCTCTACTGCCTTTGAGTCTTGCCAGAATGTAAGATGGTTATTTTTTTGACCCACTTCTTCCACCCAATTTCAACTTTGATGTCATCTACTATTCTGCTTGCCAAATTTCTTTCCACAAGCTGGATAATCAAAACCATGAGAAAAGGATTTCTTCCAATGATTATGAGTCAATGATCATTAGTGGCTGAGTTCTTTAGCTGAGTAAAATAATCAACAATCATGAATCCATGATTAAGTAGCAGTTGTCCTTAGCTGAGATATTCACAAGGAGGAAGGACTATTTTTCTTAATGAAACCAGAGTCATGCTTGCTTTGGCCAGGGTACCAAATTGGTCTCTGGAAGTTTGTGGTCAGATCAAATTGGAAAACAGTTTCCTGATGAGTGCTCTAAATTTAGAGGAAGCAGGGTTTCTTTCTTTTCCAGTCTCTGAAAATGGGGTACACATTAGAGCATCTTCAAGATACAGACTTTGGGTTTGAAGCTAGGTAGACAGTAGATGAAGCTCTAACTTTTTTTCGTTTGGGATGCTCTTTGGCAATTCAGGGCTGGGGAACAACAGTGGCAACGAGTGTGCTACGTGAGAATGCTTCAATTCTTCCTTCTCACTTACTGAATGGACGTACTCTGAAAGGGACAATGTATGGTGGATTCAAAACCAGGTCTGATCTACCTGAGCTTGTGGAGCGCTACTTAAGAAAGGTACAAACAACAGATCCATCCTCTCTTCCTTCCTTCCTTCCTTCCTTCCTCCATCATCATTCATGCCTTCATCTAGCACTCCAGCACTGAAATCAACCCCCAAACTCATGAACTATGATGTTACAAAAACAGATACAAGGAAGTGATATCTAGTGATGATGACGATGGATAATTTCATTGAACATTTTTAGGAACACCTGAAAGTGTTACTTTGAAAGTCAAATGATGCATGGGTTGTTGGGTACACATAAAAAACATGGGTGCAGGAAATTCTTGTGGATGAGTTCATTACAGAAGATTTACCTTTCCTTGAGATCAACAAGGCATTCCAATTGCTACTCTCAGGCCAGGGTTTGCGCACGGCATTGCATTTCTGACCTCATCTTTTTTTCGTAGTATTTATTGCATGTACTAAATCCCAAAGGCTATACCAGACTCATATAAGCAAATTGAATGAATCCCAACACCTGCACAAAACTGGTACATAGACACGCATTCACACATTCAACACATCCCAATGCCTATATAGTAAACCCCCTTTATAATGATGCACTTGATGACCACTTTTTTTGTGACACTATATGAATTGTGATTTAAATGTGTATAGTCACATTCCGTATAATCCTTTACAAGATTGTGATTATAGACCCAAAAAAAGACTGTTACAAAGCAATCTTTTTATGCTACAATAAAGGTGTCAATTGTTTAAATTTCTTAAATGGGTTATTCTAAGTTTTACTATGCACTATTAGACTTCAAGAAAAGTTGTGATTTTTGCTTATTTTAATGTGATGATTTACAAACATTTTGTGCTACCAACAAGTGTGATAGTGACTCTAAAGAATGGTGTTTCTAACTAAAATGGATGGTTACCAAAAATTGTGTGACACAAACAAGAATGTGACTAAAATGGCCGTGATTATAAAAGGGGGTTTACTGTACCAAACTCAGATTATGCAAATTGAACGAATCCCAATACCTGCACCAGACCAGACCAGACCAGACCAGACCGATAGACACATATTGCATATACTAACCTGTAAAAAATGAAATTTAATCAATCTCAATGTTCAAACCAAATTAATATACTGAAATGGATACACGAGACCAACACGAATATGCCAAGTGTTGGGCAAGTATTTGACAATTGAACATATCAGCAGGTACTGATGTTGGATCTTTCTTAACATTTTAATGCCTGCCTAGTACTGGCATTGGATGGTTTTAATAAAAAAATTCACACCAGTTCGGTGCTAATATTGGAATTTTCTTTGACTGCCATACTAGCCCAGTCTTGGTAGTAGGGTCCAAGGCTGATTTTTGGCTGGTATGATCAGATTATACATATGAGGTATATGCATGATATTGAGACTAGTACAACCCTTGCATGAATTGAGACTAGTACAGCCCTGTGGTATGAAGATGATATATTACCTTAGGTCCTTACCGAGCAGGTGGTGGTGTGAGGCTAATATTACCAACCAAGCATTTAGGAGTATGAGGCTGGTACTGCTTCAGGTCATACCAGTCTCGTTGGCTCATTTGATAATACCAGTACCAGGACCTGTATCAGTTTATATACCGGGGTTGTAGCCTGGTACCCACCCAACACTGGTAGGGACCCTCAGGAAAAGGAAACACAGCAAATAGATTCAGCAACTACAGGTTGATGAGTTTGTAAAAATACATACAGCATCTCCAATGTCTGAAGGATAGCAGTTTGCAACTGACTGGAATACTTCACAAAAACAGCTTGAGTAAGAAGGTTGAATATTTTCCAAAGTTTGAATATTGTCCAAAGTTCAAGGCAGCAACCGCACAGACAAAGATTTGCAGATACCCATGGCTGTCTCGAGAGTTTTTCTAACTGTATTAAATCGAGACTTTGCCTACACCATACAAACACAAGAAATGGTGTGCTATATCTTACTTGAAGTTCCTTAAGCTTTACAATTCACAAGAACTATGCACAAAGTAGAACTGAGTCAATTCTATGTGTGAGGTGAGTGGCTTCCACTGTTGTACCTTGTTAAACTTGGAAGACACACATCTACAACATCCAAGAGACACATCCCTATCCCAACAATAGGCGTACTGTACCTCTGTGTGCATGCCTTCCAGGTATTGTCCTTGGATGAAGATGGCCGTCTCAAGGTACTGCCTAAGTCCCAATTTCTGTAAATGCAATCATCCACACTCCCTTCAAAAGCAGTTGAGCAACAAAAGTTTAGCATGATTTCAATTGAGCTGTGACAGGCAACAAACAAGTTGGAGATGAATATGTATTGACACAGTTCCACTCAGATACTGTGACCAAAGCCAATTATCCATGGTTACTCACCTTCTTCAGGCTGCCTGGTGACCACTTTGTGACTATCCGAATGCAAAAGTGCCAAGGAGATAAGGGAACTATCTTCACTACATATCCTGGTGCAGTCTGCTACAATGCCCATCTGTTAGGACAAGCTCACAGACCATTGAAAAACTACTCAAACTGCATCTGCATCAGCATCAACTTCCTTCTGTTCATTGCTTGGCTCATCTGTAGTTTCTTCTTCGGGGGGTGGAGGCGGCATCTGTTCGTCTTCGGGGATGGGCTCTTCCAGGTAGTCATTCTCAAAGGAATCAGCAGGCACCTCATAAAGACGCACCTGAGGCTTTGTGGGGTCTTTTACCAACACATACTTCCCTTCATCCAGCTTCATACAGATGTCAACAATGGCCTTCACAATTCCCCACATGTTGTTGGGATTAAGGTTGATCTGTGATGCAAATTCTTTTGGCTTGTAGCCTTGCACACTCAGAATAGTATGGTTGAAATGGTCTCGTAAGTGCGCACGTGACACAAAACCAATCTTCATTACATCTGCACTTGCCAACAGGGCTTGTGCTGTCCATTTGGCTACTTTATTGTTGTTATTCTTCAGCTCAGTTGCCAGAACTGCGCCTCTCTGTGTCTCCAGCTTATTACGCCAGTCAACTCCAGTAAGTTTAGGATCAAACTCATTCAGGGCATTCAGAGTCATTAATGTTTGCTGGCCTTTCACTGCCATCAAACTGTGCACCTCGCATCTTGCCACCAGGGCTATTTGTTCATCTAGTCTCCATCGGCGGTAGCGATACGCTACAGATGCCACCTCTTCCCCTTCAGCAGCAAATGGATTTGGTTCTGAGAAGTTGTACTTGTTACCATCCTTGATCAGTACCTGTACAAGAGCCCCTCAAACGTTTAAGAGAAGAAACAAGACAGAAAGAATCCCAAAGTTGATGTACCCAATAGCAGCAGTTTAGGCAGGAATGCCTGAACAGTGATCCTCCAAAATCAAGCTTCAACTGAAACCTTTTGAATCTGTCAGCATACAAACTTTGTACTGCATGCACTCTGCCTCCAGTACATGTTCATTCCTAGTGTTCCCCACACAATTCAGAGAAAAGGTGTAGTGACTATTTCCAATGTCCATGTAGACAACTTGAGGGTTTTCTGGTGGATTCAAATTTGCATTAGGTTATGCATGCTGGACAGCAAAAACCAGTAAATCAAATGTAGGAGCTTCTCAAGTGCTTGGGGGGAAGGATCTGCATCTCATTCTGCTGCTAGCATCCAGTGTTTAAGTGCTTCTGCTGGCATACAATGTTGAAACCATGCCACTCACATCATCTATGATCAGGTCTGGGTTCATCAAAACCCCTTGCTCTAGAACAGAAATGTAGGAGATTCTCAAGTGCACAGGGGAAGGATCCACATTCTTGTCCTTTTGCTAGCATCAAATCTTGAGATCTTAGAACTGCTAGTATCCAATGTTGAAATCATGCGACTCATGATGCCATCTACTATAATCAGGTCTGGATGCATAGAACAGAATCTTATGTGACATCAACACCAACTCTAGAGATTGCACAGTCAAAGGCACCCACAATCTCAATCACTACCACCAGCTTCAGTATCTTTCTCCACTCCATTCTGGGCATCCATGATGGTAAAAGGGTGCAGGAGAGGCAAGACTAGTGAGCAAAGCTCAACACAGTCACCAGGCTCCATGGTGGGTTTCTCCCATGTTGAGGTACACACTACTATCTTCTAGAGCACAGTCTAGAATGCATAGTAGTCTTCTCTGCTACAGTAGAAAAGATAGAAGATGCCCAATTTCCAGTCTATGATGCACAGAAGAAGGTTGTTCTACTAGATTACAAAACATTGACAATGATGCCACTGAGCTCACATGGCACCAGAACAGCTGAAAGGGAAAGTTAAGTGCGGGGAGGATGTTGCAAACCTGCTGTGAGAAGTTCTGGTTGATGAATGTAGCCTCCACACTAAGTGATTGTGCTGAGTTAATGTCATCTTTGCTTTCAGGGAGAGATTCCTGTGCAGTCTCATGTACTGTGAGCATATCCAGCTGCGAGCCGTCACGTTTATCAAAGAAGAGCTTGTTGCCGACTCTTTGCACCACAATATCCCAGGAATACACAGACCTGGGAGCACACATTAGGGTTGCAAGGATGGAGTCTGTTGCGAATACCGTGGCCATGTCCTCACTGGCAAGCCTCCGGATGACAGGATCATCTGTGGTGGTAACCTTGAAGAAATTGCGATTCTTAAACCGTTCCAATCGTCTCTCACTCTTGGAAGTCACCCGATCGTAGGTTTTGTCGTAGAACTCCAGAGCACCACACAAGGCAAGGTCTTCAGCTTCTCCCACATGGAAATTGAGCTTGGCGAAAGTGGAGAAGGGGATCTGCTCCAGAACTGCCCAGTCGGGTTGAATGTCGACAGAGCTTTTAGACGTGGCGGATTCTCTGCGCTGCATGTTGCGGTTTTGGTTGTAGAACTTGTCTCTTCGTTGCCTTTCCTTTTCAGCTTCCCGTCTCCTTGCCTCTTCCTCGTCCTTTCTTTGCGGCAACTGCGGCTTCTGCTGGAAACGCCATCGTGGACCAAACTTGGGACGAGGAGGCGGCTTTCCATCAACGAGACGGAAAGACTCTTCATCAGCTTCATCAAAGAAGTAGTCAAACACACCGTACTCGTTGCCGCCCCCTCCACCGCGTCCGTATCCCGCATATCTAGCAGGAACATTTCGTGTCCAGTCTGAGGCTCTACCGAGCTTCTCCCCCTTGTTGAATGGAGCATAAGGCACGTTCTGTAGCTGGCTTTGTAACGCTCTGTGATCGTCTGGTGGTCCCCAGCCATCTGGATTGTCTACGACCTCCGGCACCTTCAACTGGAGCTGCTGCTGTTTCGCCATCGCGAATCCTCGTACTGCCGGCTCTCTCCCTCGCCTATAGATTGTCCTATTGATTTGTCCTACAGGGGAAGAAGAAGCGGAGGGGAAATGCAACAACCGGAAGTACTGTTGTTGCCGACCTACGAATTTCTGGAGCGTGCTGCAATCTCCTTCTTACGAATCGCAGAGCAATCCTTCACCAGAATTCTCCTTCTGTCAAGCTACGGAATATCGGTGGACTTGCAGCAGGTGATGTCAATAAGAAGGAGGTGGGTAGAAAGAAGATCGGGAACATGCGGATTCATACTCACGGAGAACAAGCTGCTGAGAGCCGAAACTTCGCAGTCAACGACGACTCCATCCTCTCGATGTCAAGAGAAGAACAAACTCCTTCGCAAACTCCTTCGAGCGCAGTATACCGCGGGTAGACACTATTCACGAACGCGGCTTCTTCGCAAATCGTTCATCGGAGAAGCAGCCACGAAGAAGAATATATAACCACAACACACAATTCCGAAAGCTTCGATGCGGTAATTCCAATCTTGTGACCGCCGACACTTCCAAAAACGGATACGAACGCCGCCGGGCCAGAAGCCTGAAATCAATCAAAAGAAACAAGTCCCGGAATCTTCACACATCGACCTTCCTCCGAACCACGAAAACAACGATCTAGACACAGGGATTGAGGCGGAAAAGAGAAAAACAACGCACAAAAAGTAACAACAACAGCAACCACCGAAGAAGAAGAAGAAGAGGTTGCTTCTCCTACTACAGACACACAGATTTGTGTCTCTTCTTCTGTCACGATGATGATACTTCTAGATTGCTAGAACCAAGGGGACTATTTTTGCAGATCATTTGTTTCGGTGCGGAAACCAAACCGACCGAGGCAACCACAAAACCAGACTAGACCGGAAGAAGAAGAAGAAGAAGTAGGGGAACAAACCAAAATAATAATAATGATGCAAAAATCGAAAAATCCAGAAATCCTTCCACAAAATCGCAAAAAAAACACACACACAAACGTAGCACAGAATTCAGCGCATCAACAGCTCCTTACTTGCGCACGATCTCAGAACCACCGCCCGCAATCCCGCGCTTGCGCTCTCGCTCTCTCTCTCTCTTCTCTCCCACTCTTCTCGCTCAGCAAACCACAGGGGAGGCTTTTTCTTGCATGCGGAATCCGACAGTAAAAGAAGCGAAACTCAGTCTCAGACGACAAGAGTCGACGACACGAGACTCGACGAGACTAGAAGAGGCCTACGTAAACAACGTCAAAAAGAAAGGGCGAGTTACGCAAAAGAAAAGGAGCGTAGCATGGACCTCTGTCTGTCTATCTGTCTGTCTGTCTTTTGGGAACGTTTCAGGGAACTCAAGTGACCGCAAGTTGCGAACGTTGTGTTGCTGCCGTTTCTAGAACCTTCTCGAATCAGAGACTCCGAAATTACGAATCATGACTTTTGTTTTATTTTATTTTATTTTATTTTATTTTTGCCGTTCTGGGGAGAAACGTTTTTTGTAAAACAATTTGGCCAATGAAAAGCGTCAAATTTGGTGGGAAAAAAAAGGGAAATATATATTTTAAAATCTGCAAATTATGGTTTAATAATAATACTAATAATAATACTAATAATAATAATAATTATTATTATTATTATGTATGTTTATTATTAGAGTGTGACTATTATTCTTCTTCTTATTATTATTATTATTATTATTATTATTATTACTAGGTACTATTACTATTGGAATTTTGGTACCCTAATTTTCTCAAAAAAGAAAAAGAAAAAGAAAAGGCTTTTGTGACTAAGTCCGAGTATGGGAAGCATCATGACACGTCACCAAGTCCACATGGCATTTGAAAGATGATGATGGGCACAGAGACTTAACAAGCTTCTTGCACCCAAACCCTAAAACCCTTTCACATAAAGAATTAGGGCAAGCTCTTTCAGGTGTCCATCTTCCTTGCCCTTTGCTTTCTGATGCTTTTATGATGCATGAAAGAAAGTGATCTTGTGCATCAGCAGCACCAACATCGTCAAACTGAACAAAGTCATACAAATTAAAACATGCATCGTCAAACTGAACAAAGTCATACAAATTAAAACATGCGCTTTCTGATGCATCAGGAACAGAAGTAATGTTGTCGTTTTATTAGATTAGTGGTGCCAACATGATCAGAACTTAACAAAGTCACACAAATAAATACATATAAGAACTTGCACTCAAGCTCTTGCAAAAACTGTAGCATCGTGGTTGTTGTGCATTACGAGAACAGTGCCCAACACTATCTATCACAACTAACAAAGTTGCATAATAATACATGATGCACGCACAAATGTCAATAAGTTTTTGCTCGCATAATCTGCGCATGTAACAGGGAAAAACAAGAGTGAAAAACTCCCAAAGAATCAATGGAGCAAGTGGAATTAGCACCATTTGGAAACTGAAAGATTGTAATGTAGACAAAAAGGACAACCACATCCACAATGTGCATCTATCTCTGTGGCTGAACCCCAAAAAATTGGACAAGAAAATCCAGAGTTCATGACTTACTTACCAGTATTAAGAGATTCCACAAGCTCTCTCTCTCTCTCTCTCTCTCTCTCTCTCCCTCCAGCCACAAGAGTTCCAACCATGATTCCACCGACAACACCCAAGTCTTTCTAGCTTTCAAAAAACTAATGTACAGAAGCAATGCGTCCAACTAGAAATGTCAAGCAGTCTAGGTGGAAGACTCTTTGAAATCTTGTGTGAGTAAGATTGCAACACAGGGCAATCAGGAGAGCTGCCACTCCCCTTCCTTCTTTTCTTCCTCTTCAGGAAAACTACAAGGAGTCAGCAGCAATTAAGGAAACATAGTTCCCAAATCTAAGAGGCACTTACTCCTAACAAAATGGTAAAAAGTTACATAGTTGGACTCCTGGAGATTTGTAACCCGCTTAATCAACGGCTTGCTTTCCAACCAACCCAATGCAAGACAGCACAAAAGACTCTTGCAGAAGTGGCTGACTCTGAAAGGAAACTGTTTTGTGTACACAATGGTAGCTAAAAGCTTGTATAATCCCACCTTTGCCAAGGGATGGCATGGGATGACAGTCTTCACAGTGACAACTCAGACTGAAGCGGAATTCCTTTGAGTAGCTCCCACAGCCATAGCCCATACAGCATGTAAAAATCTGATAGCCCATGCATGAGGCTTCTAAGGTGGAGGACACTTCCTGTCCACATAGCCTGCTTCATGCAGAAACACCAATGTCACTGGCACATCTGGGTCTGGGAGAAGGCTTGCTCTCATTCTGTGTTGAGGTTGCTGATGGTGCAAAAAGACCTTCGTTAAAGTGGAGGGGCAAGGGGGGGATGTTGCCATCCCAAACTTGGTGATTGCAGAGTTGAAATTGTTTCACCACTTTGTAACCAGGTGATGCATGTTTAGGTCCACAAAATTGACCACAAAGGCATTGCACCCAGTGCTAGAATCCTCTGGAATCAGTTTTCTTGATCCTTACTGCTCTCTCCGCCATTTGAAGTATCCAATTCTACCACTCTGGTTCTTTCCTGCTTCCTGGGTATCAAAGTACCTTTCCCATTGTTCATATAGGAGAACACAGACAACCTAATACCTGTGGAAGGCAAGTAATGGTGTTTTGTCCTCTTGGGTGAGATGCAGCTTGAACCTCGCCCCCCCTCTACAAAGTAAGTTTTCTCCATTGTACAACTTTTGACGACAACTGAGCATGATCATAAGTTTGTTCTTGGCTTCTTGATTTTCAGCCTTAATTTTGTATCACCATCCGGCTTCGCAGATTCAGAAGCAACTACCCCATCCACAGGTTTCACCTCAACTTTCATGGATTTGTGCCCCTCATGATGCCGTTGGTCTTTCTCCTCCCTCCGTTTGCGCTTCTTCTCTTGATACTCTGGATCATTGTGTTTGTCATGTTTTTTGTTCTTTTTCTCCTTCCGCTCTTTCCTATCTTTCTTTTCTTTCTTTTCACTCTTCTTTTCCTTCTTGTCAGACCTTTCCCCTTCCTGTTTTTGGGAAGGGGTATCATCCCCACCACCATCATGGGTGCTTAAAACACCAGCAGCACCTTCAAGTAAGCTTGTGTATTGATGAAGATCTGCACCAGCAATTTCAACACCCTCGTCTGACCCTTGAGACAAACTGGATTTGTGCTCAATGTCATGATCCACAGAGTCTCCACCATTCGTCTCAACATTCATCAGCAGATATCTACCTCCAGAAAGTTGTCTGTCTTGGCCAACTGCTCTTGGACTACTGTCTGTAACAGCAGCATTGTCATACTCAAATAGCTGGGGATTCTCATCTTCCCCTGTCACATCTCCCCCTGACATCCTATTCTCATACCTAGGCTCCAGTTTCTGCGCTTCCTTGACCTGCATGCCCTTCTCGTAGGATGTCCCATCCTGCAAAATAAAGCTCGGGTCCTCAACCTCTTGCTTTACCACCTCGCCCAGTGATACTGGAGAGTTGACATTGACAGGACCCTTTGTCACAGCTCCAGTAGATACTTCAACTGCCTGGCCCATGTCATCACCTGCACAAGACTAGTCTGTCAGAAAGCAGTACTCCTCTTCATGGACAGATAACTTGACCACTTCAAAGGTATATGTATTTCTCTGCATGCTCCTGTCTTTGTATATTATCTTTCTGAAACAAAATAACAGCTTGAATTACTTAACTTGGAGCACCAAAGAAAAATTCTCTGGACCCAAAACCCTGACGTTTCTCAAAGAGTTTAGAGCTGCTGGGCAATGTAAAAAAAATTTGAGTGCTATCCTTGACAAATTCCAAGGTTCAAATTACTAACCTGCACCCTCTTGCGCTGATGAAGAGGATGTCTTGATCTTAAGTTTAAGCTTCCCCACCTTTTGCTCTTCCACATCCTGCTTTCCTCCAGAACTTCCACTCTCAGCATGGTCTGGATTGTCCCTTGGCAAATTTGGGCGTCCAGGGAGACGGAGTTTGATTGGCTCAACACGAGGTGCTGCCAGAGGGGTTTCTGTTGGCCGAAGGCGTACTTTAAAGGACCCAGGCTTTGATGTCACATTCCCCACAGATTTTTTCTCTAGAGTTGCCTGACCAGGTGTTGCCTTGCTCTTATTGTCAACTAATCGGTATATGGCTGCTGACCTGCATCACCAGTATGACCCAATTTCCTTCCATCAAGTTTCCCAATATAAAATAGTCTTTGCAATTGTGCACCCAAGAACTACTTCAGACATCAAACATGTTATGAAAAGGATCCATGTCCTTGTACCTGCCAGCCAGGACCTGCAAGAAGGAAAACAAATGGTGGCGAAGAAGCACATTGTGGAAGGCCGTACTGCTCCTTAGTAGGCTCAACAGCTCAGCTGTGGCAGAGCCACCAATATCAAGGGTACCATTCTTTTTGTTGCTGGCAACATGAAGCAAATGCTTCATGACCTTGCTTTGAACTGTGTGCAGTTCAGCAGAAGCATTGTGAGAGAAAATATACATGGAACAAAAAAACATGAAGATGGAGATCCATAAATTAGACCAACTAGACAAAGAAACATGGTCTCAATACAGCAGAATACCTCTGAGAGAAGGATCTGCCTCCATAAAGTGTACTGCAAGGATGACTGCTGCTTGTAAGCCTTGTGCTTGGACTTCCAAGTCTACTAAAGCTTTCATGGCTGCCACTCGCACTTGCCAGCGTGTTGTTGTTGGGCCACCTGTGAATGGCTGCAACAAACGTTTGATGCGCTCCTGATCTCAAGCACAACTGAAGAATCAGCTGCTGAAACATCATTCCATTCTATGTTCTGCATCAGCTACAACATCTCAAGGGCAGAATTCTTACCGATGGTAACACTTGGGAGAGTCGCAAGGCAAGCTTTTTTAAAGTGTGAATGCAGCTAATGCTCACTACACCATTGTAGCTTGGCATCAATCTGGTTCAGAACAACAGAACAGAATGAAAACAAGAATTGAACGCTATCTCTAATACCTGATTACCACCTCATTGCCCTTATCGGAATATGTTCACAAAGAACAATCTCATTCCAGATCACAAAAAAGACATCTGTACTTGTACTAAGTACATTTTCTTTGAATCATGCAGACACCAGAACAAACAAACACGAGCATCCGAAACAACACCATACATGAAATTACCCCACCTATCATACTGCAGAAAGCGGTCAATCTGCTTCAATATCCGCAACAATGTCTGGAGATTCTGTGGAAAATTGTTGCCACCAATCAGTACAAAGCTTGGGAACCAGCAATAGATGGGAGAAGCAAGAGGGAGCAACAGCAAAGGCAAAAAAGTGAATACTTGGAAAATGTAAAGACCTACATTGTAAAGATGCATAGACAACACACCTGCTGGCCAAATTCAAGAGAGCTAACAGATTCAATGACAGAGGCCAACCAAAACACATCAGAGTAGGCATTGCCACTATTGTCATTGTGCTGCCACCCCCCACCAACACATAGAACTCACCCATTTAATATTCAGCAATATTTAATTGCATGCAATGTTAGGGCAATGATAGATAGCTTGGTACAAATGTGCACATCACAGATCCATTGCATCTAACACATTTCCCAGACATCAAATGCAAAATGAACAAGTCTAGTTGGCTGGGTGTGACACCTTGAGAATGGTGAGGATGAAGTCCACAGCCTCTGGAGGGCTGGTTCCATCACTACCACGTACATCAGCTACTGCCGTTGGAATTGCCTGCATAGTACCCCAATGGAACAGTGCCTGCATGTCAGCATTCACAAGTCCTCTTTCCAGTCTCTGGATCAGTATGTCCACTGAGGTACACACAACAAGTGCCATATGAAGCAAGTAGGGTACAAAACAGCCCAGCTAAGAAAAAGAAACAAAGTGTGAAATGAGCACTTCACCTAACCTCCACTGGTTTCATTTAAGAACAATCTGACCCAACAAGCAGATAAACAGCCCATAGGTGTGATGCTAAAGTTGATGACCCTACATCATTGCTTATGCTAATTAAATTACCCAGTTCTTGGAGGAAAATTAACCACTGAACAGCAGAGACCACACACATATGTGTAAGTACCTCAAGCACAAAGTACTCCGCGAAATCATGGAAATCATTTGATCTGTGCCCCAAACCAAAACCCTACCAAGGTATGAATTTCTTCTGAAATCCATAAAGCATCATTGCCAACAGTAAATGACACAAATTAGCAAACAGTAGTCTCATGTGCTTCCAGTGAGAGTTGAATTTGTCAATAAGAGAAACACCACTTGGGCGAAAAAGAGTGATTGACCTGGGAAGTCCAATGTCGGGATCAAACCGACAACTTTTATAATACTTTATCAAATGCTGAAGGCCTGCCCAGCTGGTGGCCTGCATGTAAAATCCCGCATCAGGAATTTTCCCCAAAGAGAAGGTTGAATGCAGTTGAATGCTGTGGTTGCAAGACCAACTGACGTTTTCAAATGCTGACAAAACTAATCTCAATTCATGGGTATGTTCCATTTCCCTTCACCATCTTTGCTTCAATTTTTTACATTAACATGTGACACACACAAGCTGACCTGAACTAGAACAGTTTTAGAGCTGATACTCTCTTAATGACACACATAAGACACTGGCTGAATGGTAAAAAATCCTACTTCTGTTGCAGTACTTGCAAGTGCTGCTGCTGCTTCCATCCTTACCCGGCAGAACACCTTCATAAGCCATGATCATTGAGGCCAACATCAGCATGTGAATAATGGATGAGATAAAGACCTTGCTAATTGGTGACAAATGCTTTTCTCAAAGAAGAAATAGTGAAAATTTAGTATCATGCAACAACCATCCTGTGTCATATTGATATTCAATGTCTGCCGCTATACCAAATCATCAACTTCTAAGAAATCTATCACTCAAACAGCAGAGTGACACCTCTACGGTGCAACTGAAAGACATTTTCACCATACCCGTTTCTGACAGTTTGGCTAGAGTTTTGACTGCAACAATCCATGAGCTCAAGTCAAAGCATGAACAAAAATTGTACCTTGGTGTCAGTGAGACAATTATTGAGGGCATTGACAATAGCAAATGATGTGCGTGAATGTGCTCGCAGTGCTGCTATAGCTTGTGATTGGCCAACTACATCCCTATCCTTCTCAAGCTGATATATCTGTTACCATAAGCTGCAGTATATTAGCATGTCACAGATACACACAAGTAGCTCTCAGCATTCTTCTCACCACTCATCTGATTGCAGTCAGCCAAGGACTAAACCAGGATTTTTAAAAACCCCAATATCAACTAGAACCAACAAGGATGCTCAGATGCAGAAGATATTCCACAGAAGGTGACAATTGGCATGTTATTTGCATGCACAGAACCTACCCACATCTGCTCAGGCTGGAGAAGATTCAATTCAGCTAAATACTCCAGTTCTGGATCCGCTCTCAACCACAGCAATGGAGACTCCAAGCTACAAAAACTCATGAGAATGAATGCAAAGAAATAAGAAATTGAGACTACAGAGAAAAAGGTTGGCAAGTGAAAAAAAGAAAAAAGAGCATTGACTAAACAGCATACAGGGTAAAGGACAGTACCTGGGTGCAGGTGTAGACTCTACATTGTCCTCCACAGCATCAGCCTTGGTTGTCCCTTTCTTAGGACGTTGGATGCGACGGCCAGCCAGCTTAGAATGACACTGAAGTTCCAGGAGTTGGAGGGCATCTCCTGCCATGGGAAGACTAGGATGGTCGTACATACCATCCAGTTCATGCAAGCGGATACTCATCATTCCTGGCCATCCCATGTCTGCAGCCCGGAGCTTCCCTGCTGCTGCACCTTCAATCTTTGCCAATCCTGCAACTGGGCGTGACACAGCAGTGGATACACGACGTACTGCTAATTCCACCATATTCCGCCTCTTGCTGTATACAAACCCCATCCTACAAACAAACAGGTTGCTACATGTTTAACCTTAAATTCCAGTGATCAGAAAAAGAACACTGAATTCACTGCAAAAACATGAAACCCCATTTTGCCTGCAGAAAAGACATAATGAGGCATCTTTGTGATGAAAGGCTCTTCACACACCAACTCCAAACTACAAGCCATCTAATTGAAAGTTTACCTGCACAGTACATGGAAACCTATTGCACCAAACTAGTGCCCATTAACTTTCAAGATCATAGCACTCATCATCCAAACAAGCAGAGTTGGCAAGTCTTTTTTTTCTATCAATCAATATTAGAAGACTGAAGAATGCAAGGTCCTTGCATAAAGTCACGAGTTTGAACCTCAAGCGTGGGCACCCTGATGATTCCACCCAACGGGGAAAAAACTCTTTCAAAAAGGGACGCTCAAGATTGCCCAGTTTGTTTGCAAAATGCCGGAACTGCAATCAAAATCAACTAATTCAGCATCTTCAAACTTGGAACGCTCATTTTGTAATGAAATCCGTTGCAAACCTGCTCTCCTACATACCCTAAAAGTCCATAAATGAGCTACCTGCAAATATTGATACGTCCTGCAGCAGCATCGTATACCTGAGTTGATAATTGCTTTGCAGACATTTGGTATGGGCAATGCAATCTATTTCCAATTTTCTGATCTACAAGGTCAAAAAGTCAGGGAAGAAACACCTCTTTAGTGCTGAGGGTTCTCACATGCCGCACAGGATCTTGTGCTCTTAAGATTACTCTTTGTAAAATCTGCCCAAAGAAACAGAAGCAAGTGAAAATCCACAACTACTGCATATGGATAGCTTGTTGGCAATCTGTAAATATAGCACACAAAAAAAGTGCACTGTTGGATATAGAATTGTGCACAACAACAAGAATTCCCTGGATAGATGAATCTGGAAAAGACTCTAGCCAGGTAAAACAAGGAAAGACCTTTCGAAAAGGTTCTGGACCCATCTGTTTCTCCAGCATTTGGATAACTGCTGTCTGCAATCCTCACTCACAACAGACAATTGTTAGTTTGCAGATCCAGAGCAATCTAACCCATGGCTTATTTATCCTTATGCATTCCTCACCACATCAGAGACCCTAAGCGAAATGCAACATGGGGAAGACCGTCCAGAAATGACAAACCAAAATAGTGCTCTGGAACTTACAGCCTTCCAAGACCTTATTTTGCCCAAGTCCCCAAAACTTTCTGTGCCACATAATTCAAGTTCCAATCCAACTGGGGGGCTCAAGACTGGAGCTCCCTCTACCTCAACAAGGCACACTGCCTCATTTGCCTGCAAGCCAATAACTCTTCAGTTCCTCTGTTAAACCGTGAAAACAAAACTTACAATCATAGAAGTTCTTGCCAAAAATCTGACAAAACTATGCACCTTGTAACGGCGAAAACGGGCTTCATTGTTCCCCAGGAAACGCTTGATGTAGAGGTCAGTGAGAAATCCAGTCAGTCCTTCCAGCAGCCAAACTGTTTCATGCCCTCATGCACATTGCCCAATGCTTGGAATTTAGAAATCAAATCCAAAGATTGAAAAGCAGCACAAACAGTTCAAATGGATTCTACCCAAAAGGCCTTGACATAGACCATCTGTGTAAATCCATTCTCCTGATGAATCATAAACACACAAAAGGATGGAGGGACACTATTCAAAGGGATCTATGTCCATCAGAAACAGTGCTATTCAGCACACAAGATTTTATACAACCTCACAAAGAGTCCAAATATTCATGATTACTACAACAGATAAAAGTCTGCTTGATCTAGGACAATACCACTAGTTCAGACAATAATTACCATCAGGCTATCAACTGACCAGATTCAGGAATCTGAATTCTGTACAATAAACGACCCATCGCCCAGTGTCTGCATCCACATATTCTTCAAGGGCTGGTGAAGTATTACCATCTCCAGCAGCTTCTGGGGTAATGAAGTTGCCAAACCATTGCTGAGCTAATCTGTTAGCAAGTTTGATACGTGTACCTATGGCCTTCACCGAAGCAACACAACACTATATTAGATTAGAACAGACAAATCCTGCTTTTTAGGGTACAACATAAGTCTACTTGCTGCTGATAGAAAAACCAGGAGAAAATCTGAAACCTGAGTGTATTCCAAGAATCATGCAAAAACTGGGTTGGTAAGACAAGACAATAGTTACCTGGTCAATAATGTGCTCATCTGCTAACAAATCAGCACTGAAGATAGCCATGGATGAACCCACACTACTTGATGAGATACTGGCCTCACCAGGTATAAACACTTGATTATAACACCCAAAAGGAAAAGGAGCACCTAGATACTCCTCATACAAACTGCAACGCATGGACAGAAAACACTGAGTTCATGCCCATCAAGTTGGGTACAAACCAATTTGCTCATAACAGTGAGAAAAAAGTCCAAAAGAGAGTTTTGCACATGGGTACAGCAAGCATGATAATCAAATCCTTTTTCCAGAGACAGAACTTTACTGCAGAGCATTGCAATGAATTCAGGTTCAAAGAAGCACCTGAAAACAGAGTGAAAGAAGCTGACAGAACACTGTAGTTCTGATATGTAGCCAGGCAAACCAAAGTAAGACACGGTTGGATTATGACGGTCAGGCAGAACCACAAGAGGTCCGACAACAAGTGAGATGAAGCTTGCTGCAGTGGGAATACTTAGACTGTACACATATGTCTTCAGGTGAGTACCCTGTTTGCTGTACACCTGCCAGTTCATTGACTCTGGATCAACAGCAGACTTTTGGCAGACTCAATTTAGACCTGTGTGCTTGAAGAGTTTGTTGAGTGAAACAGGTATCTATGAGAGCAAAGAAAACTCCAAAGTAACAATTTGAGGGTAAGTATTGCATCAGTTCTAGCACAACCACCAAAACCTAAATGAGATGAGAATGATGAGTGTGGTCATCAGCTTATGAGGATCACTCACAAAGTGTCAGACCATCAACTTCAGCATAAATCATTTTGACACAGTTGCTTTCCAGAACCTGGCAAGAAGCTACATTTGTTGTTGATCCATAAAAAAGGTCTGTAGATTCAAGAGGCCAATTTCTTGACAACTGTGTGTCCTACTGGAGCTCCTGTCTACACATGCTAAACAAAACAATATAACCTCACAAAACACTTACAAAATGATCACCTGATGAAGCAGCTTGCCACTGCTGACAGCAACATACTCTGCATCGACAGTAAACTCCAGATCATAGCTGCCAAAACCAGGTGTCAGGAATTGCAGACACCTCTTTCTGTTCCTTGGAGTAGCCACAATTTCACTCAATATAATGCACAAGCACACCATCGATACTCAAAACAATGTACTTGATCTCCTTGGAGATCATTAAGGAATGTGGCAATTGTGGTGGACAACCATACCTGCTGCGTTGCAGGGTGGAATCAACACAAGGGAACCAGCAGCGAGCACGTCGCAACTGATTGTGGGTGTGCAAAATAGTACCATGAAAGTGGACTCCAGCAGCTGGCTTTTCCACCCAGTAATCCACTCGCACCACCCTCACCTGGTGCACCCAATAAAATACAGATAGGTAGAGCAATCAACTTTGAACCACATTCAGTTCTCACAACAACCAACCTCAAGCTAAGGTGATCAGATGTCAGTAATGGCATCTGTTATCTCCTCACTTCATCCATATTGCCCACCCCCAGCTTGTGAACTTGACACCAACAAACTTTAGAATCTCAGATTCCATGACATTTATGTCCATAGTGGTATCATAATAGCTTCAAATAATGTAATTTGCAAAAGCAGCATCCTTGAATTGCCTAAACTATCATATTTGTCAACAAATGACACATCTTACCTCTTCTGCTTGCGGAGCTCCAACTGCTACAGTACTTGAGACCTCAGGTTTTGCCTCTTGTGCTATTTGTGTTGATCCATTTTCCAATCCTCCTCCAATTTTTATGTGGACAGTTGGTGGAGGTTCTTGGCTTCCATCTATGGGTGTTGACACATTGGGTGGAAAGATTAGGAGGTCAGGCTGCATCTCCCGATGCAAATCACTGACATATTGAGAGTATGCTAAGTCAGCTGCATTTGATTGGGATCCAAGATAGGGTGCAAGGTCAGCACCATTTGAAGGCTCAAGTTCCCGATGGTCATAATAAGATTGAGTGGCTGTAAATTCAAAGTCAGCTGGTACACCATCTATTGAAACAGAGTCTATGTGAAGCCCATGAGCATGCAATCCAATCACTCCTCCTGTTGTTCCACTTTGTGTACTTACTTTGAGCTCTGTGTGCCTGCATCCACCCATCACAAAGCTTTCACCAGTATTACAACAAAGTACAAATTAAGGTGCATCAAGGTCACCTGACTGTGAAAGGGCAAAGACACCTTGATACTAAATTTGACCACCAAGTGATGTCAAATAGCCACAATGCAAAAAAGAACTGAACTGAGGTGGGAGGGGAGGGGGGGATATCATAACAGATAGCAGACCCAGGGCCTACATCCAATTCTTCTGTCAGCACACCAGCATTTGTAACAGAGATAAATTATACACAGTGAAACAGATTATATTTTCTATGGAGACCTGGACAGTGATGCCATTGTAAATGCTTACAAATAATAAACCCAGTAAACCTTAGTACCACCATTCCAGTAGCCCCGTTGGAAAAGCATTGTGGAGCACCCAATCTCTAGCAAGTTATTTATTCCTCTTCTGAACTCTTCAAAGGGAGAAATGTTGATGTTGCTCTATAGACTATTCATTCAACAAATTTACAATGAAAAGCAATTCCAATACAAAGGTCTGAGAACAAGACCTTCCACTTGTTAAAGTGAGAATCATGTGATACGAGAAGCCCTGAGCCCTTGTCAGACTTGTTCAGTTGAGAAGAGAGTGTGAGAGATTCCAGAAGAAGGAACTCAAGTGCAACTGACTATGTTCTGCACAATGAGCTTCAGCCTACAACCCTAATTTACCTTGCTATGACCACTTGACATGCTATTCATTTTGAAGCCTTTGTGAGAGGGCAAACAAGTCGAAACATGGAAGAATGATTGCTATCATCTTGAGACCTGAATGCTCTGTTCCATGGTCATGCAAAGCTTCAAAGCATCTAACACAATACCACTAGATATGGACTGAGTGTTGTTACACTTCTCAAAGGGAGAAGGGAGAGAGAACTGACAAGTTGTGGATGCAGTTCTAACTTGATGTATTCGGCCATAGTCTAAGCAAAAGAGCTGTAAGTTGGAAGAAATAAAAAACCCACCCATAGATGCGCTGGGCGGCTATGTCAATGGCAACACACAGCTTCTGATGCCGCACCACACTGCATGGAGATGTGGATGTCACCACCTCCTCTGCTCTCACAATACCTTCACCTGAGAGGCAACATTCTCCCAATTAACTGGGTTCTCCATCTCCCACAACATAAAAGGAGTTCTCTGACTACACCAGCATCGCAGTGGGTTTAACCTTTACTTCCATTGCCCCAATTCCATGACACGAAATGGGTCCCAAACAAACCCAAAGTGAAACACAAACTCCATAAAATACAATCATATGAAATGGAAAGGATTCCAACTGATCATCGTTGCTCTCAGTTTCTTTGTCCCAAAAATAAAACCTAGAATGTAGTCTCAGCTCAAGAACTACAACACTCCTCAATTCCACAAGATGAATTTTGACCATATTTTCTGCACTAGTTCCTCTTCAAGAACGAAGATTAATTTGAATTGGGTTCTTAGTCAGGAAGACAGGACTCAGTTTCCCTTGGCCTTTGTTAGGTTTTTGCCATCCCCATTGCATTCCAAAGGAGAAGTCGATCTAACTGTTGTGAAAGCGGGGAGAGATCTGCTGCAAACATTTCCTTTTACCCAAAGGAGAAATCGGTGAGGGTTTTTTTTTTTTGGGGGTGGGGGGGATTGTGGATTAGCACCTGAAACTCGGTGCTCTTTCTGCTTCTGTCTCCTTTGCTTCGCCATGTCAGGCCTTACTCCATTACTCTCCGTGACCATCGCCATCACTACTCGCGTTCCATCGCATCCTTACATCACCAGAGGACCGGAAGGAGTAACACTCGTCGCTTGAAGCAAAGAACACACTCAGCATCGTCCGGACCTTCTCCCCCTCCGCAGTTTGCACATGAACACAACAGAGAAAAATGTGTTCTTCCCAAAAACGACTTGCACCGAATTTTCGAAATCTAAATCATCACAGCATCACTTGCTGCCAAATAAAAAATAAAAAATCAATCAATCCCGCAAAAAAATATTAACCTCTTTCATTACGTGTATATTGACTTCACAACACAACCCAAAACCCCACGCAAGACAATCACTCAACCCTAAAAACCAAAAAAGCGAGCTAAAAACAAACGAATGGCACCAAAACCCCCCAAAACGCACTTACTGGCAGAATGGGGAGGGTGGAAACAAAACCCCCACCAAAATCAAATCCCTGTTGCTCCTGCCTTTTTAGCAGCTGCTTCTTCAAACCCACGATTCCACAACGACAACTTACAAAAAACATAAAACTAGCTTCAAGGATTCACAGAGTCACAAACGTCACCCAACTGTAGGTTATGGAGCTACGGAGTGAAGCTGTGAATGGGTCTCTGGGTAAACAGCAGCAGCAGCAGCAACAACAACAACAACAACAACAGCAATAGAAAAAGAAGAAGATGGGTAGAGAGAGAGATGAAAGGTAGGAAATGGCAGCAACGACACAGCCACAAGCACACAGCGGACAAAGCCAGAAAGCCGAAGAAGGAGAAGAGAAGCCCTAGGCGGTAAGGCGGTATGCGGCCTGCGGCTTGGCTTTAGAGTAGCTAGGATGTGCGGGCCACGGGAAGCTGTGAAGTGGAGGCTGCGGGGCTCACACGTGTGAAGGGAAAAAGGAAGTTGTGAGGGGTTTATTGTAATTTCATTGTATTTTTTTTATAGTTTGGGGGGGGGTAGTTTATTGAAATTTTATTGTATTTTACAATTCTTTTATTTTTCAATGGGTGCCTCTTGTACATTTTATGCCATAAACTTGATAATCAATTGGGAGGAAATAACTAATTTTGGACCAAGGTTGAATTTAGCAACTTGACAGGTTAAAATGTATTATATACAATTCATATAAAAAACCATTTAATATAGGGTTGAAATATTTCATATTTAATTAATCTAAATACCCATTTTATATAGGGTAACACTTTGCATTGAGAGTGTAATGTGTAGGGTAAAACCCTAAGGTGGTGGCATTCCCAAAACAAATGAGCTTAGGACTAGGCTCTAGCACCTCATTTTGGGAATGATTGTCACATTTGGGCTTTATTTATGTTGAGTAAAACTTCATGCAAATTATATGGTAAGCATTTAACCACATGTAGATCTCAGCCCTCAAGTCTTACAAGGGAAAGGATCTTACAATTTTTATTTTTATTTTTCAAGGAATGGGAGAAAATTTATGTTTGTTGCAACTTGAGCTTTGAGCTTAAGATTCGAGTCAAGGCATGACAAAGGGATTATGTTGAAAGAATCTCTCAATATTCAAACATATTTTTAGAAGTGAATATGAAAAAATGAGTCTCAACATTTATAATTGGATTTACATTTTCAAAGTTGGAATCTTGCGAGGTTTCAAAGGTTCAAATTGGGTCTTATTAAACTATAGAAAAGGTTTTGAAATGTATATATTTAAAGTGAGATCATTTTTTTTTATTTGAAAATTTAAAACACAAGTTATGATAAATAAAAAATCTAAAAATTCAATTAAGAATTCAATTTTCAACCATGAATTTTTTTGATAAAAGAATCAACTAACCTTTGATTGGAACATGTACATAGAAATTGATTCAAAAAAATTCAAAAATAAACTTATAAATTTGAAGAAAACTTTTAAAAATCATGTCATCATTCGGGATCTAATACTTTCAATACATGTGTCAACAATGTCTACCATCCAATTATACATTTTCATTATTACAAAACATGGCTTTTAATTATGTCCTTTGCATTTTGACGATTTTGAAGTCAAAAATGTTTGTCCACAATAATTATTGTGTCTATTTTCAGTAAATAAAGAGTAGGTGCATTCCATATTGTTAATTTCAAATGACATCATAATCAAATCACACATGCCAAAATGTATTTGGAATATCCACTGCATTTGTAGACTATGTAAGTGATTAAAAATGGTCACAAGCATTTGACATGGACTACAACATGTCAAATGTGATTAAAAAACAATCATAGACATTTTGATGTAAAATATGACATGTCCCATGTGACTAAAAATACTCATCTAGACATTTTCACAAAGAATGTGACAAGAAAGTAAATTATGAATTTCATGTTTTCATTTTGTTGTTTGTAATGATTCATATAAAAATAGAAATCGGTAACAAAAACTAAAATATAACAAAATGACATGTGAAAAAAATGGAAGATCTAACTAATTTTTCATATCTTAAATTATTCAAACTATAACATAATTAATGTACATGTGAAACTTGAATTAATGTAATTTCTTTAAATGGGAAATTTTTAATTGATTTTGTAAATTAAATACACATTATTTTTAATTATATAATTTCAGAAATGAAATTCATTTTGTTGTGAGATTTTTTAAAATAAAATTTATTACAATAATTTTTTTGGGTGTTTTGCCCAACTCAAGATATAGAAATTAATGTAATGTTTTAAATTTTAAATATTATTATTTTTAATTAAATGAAAATTTTAGTTGATTTAATTTAATTTAATTTAATTTTTAATTAATTTAAATTATTTATAAATTTCAATGTAATTATGAAGTTAAATTATGAGTTAAATTAAACAATGATACTAATTATGTACACACGTAATCAAATTTAATATGAAATTACCTAATTATGTAACAAGTTTATATTGTGTAATATTAAAAAAATGTGTTTATATATTTTGCAATAACAATTTATGTCACCCCATGAGGTGTTCGTTGAATGGCAAAAGTTTTGAGTTGTGCTAGAAAAGGTGATAGTTCAAATCTCACTTTCAAAATAATGTCATCATGATGATATGTTTTGGGTTCAATGAACTTTAGGTAATTAACTCAAAAGTAAACAATGATTTTTTAGCATTGTATTAACAAATCAATTACAACTATGTTTTGAACTTTTTAATAATTCAATCCAAATTATTATTATTATTATATTAAAAAATTTAATTAAAAAAATCAATGTTGCCACATCAACTAATAGTTTCAATTATCTTTGTGAAAATGGACAATTGCACATCATCAACTTCATCAAGGCAAACAGTAATAGGCATTCAATCAAGTTTTTGGCCTAAACAAGTAATATGTTTGATTGAACCATTTTTGTTTTATTTTATTTTATATATGAGTAGAAATATTATTGTAATCAATTAAAAGAACTAGCATAAAACTTTTGATTTGTAATAATGTTTTTCCATAGAAAGTCATGCATGCAAAATAATTGTCATGCATCATTTTGTACAAAATAAAATATGAATTCCTTATTTACAATTTGAAATAATAATTAATTGTGTACAAAATAGAATATATTGAACCATTATGTATGAAATATAAAATAACAAAATATTTTGATAACGTGGACTATGTTTGGGGCTTTGAAAAAGGAGGTTGGGAATTTCAAAAACCCATACCCATTAAAATGTACATACTCAATAGGGTATACAACTAAAAGCACATGGGCCCAAGTTGGCCAACTGTTTTTAAAATTTTCATGTAGGTATTTTAGACCTATGAAAAATTAATAGATTATAGTGGATTGTATAACCTTGATGGATAAATATTACATTTTACCAAACCCAACTAGACTTTCTTTTTGGTGTGAAAATTTTGAATTTTTTGGTGACAAATTCACTAATGTTTTGAAGGCAAATTTCTAAAATTCCAAATTTCATAAATTAAAATTGTTAGATTTCTATACATGGTTCAAGTAGGTAGCCAAATGCATACAATTTATTTTAAAAGATTTTCTTTCATATTTTAATATTCAAATTTGGTTGAATTGACTTATGGATGATCATCATCTTCACTACATCACAAAATTGCGGAAAAAAAAACATTTAGCATAAGTATAACAATATCTTTACAACTTTGGTGCAAATACAACTTGAAAAAGGGGGGTACCTTTTTATTAATACTGAGAAAAATCAACAAAATAAATTATCTCTAATTTACTTAGTTCTAATAATCATTTTTAAAACATTGCTTTTTCAAAGTTTCCACAAAAACTTATAATTCCAAAAAAAAAGTGGTTAAATCCTACATCATGTTTATGTAGTTCAAAGCCCCTCCCTTGTAAAAATGTACATTGAAGTGGACACACATGGCATCTCCTCATTACCATTTCAAACTTGTAAGATGTAATTTCCTATCATAAATTCAATGTGAAAACCATGGGGTATATAACCTTGATCCACCAATTAACACATCATACAACATGGCATTCATCATGATGGTCTTATACCCTTATGTAAAGAATCCTTTATATTCATAGGTCTTAAGTACCCTTTATAACATGTAATATGTACCCTTGTCACTACCAATATAAAAGATTATGGAATTCAAGCTTGAGTTAGGGACATAGAAAAGGTTTTAAATATGTTCAAAGGATCCAAAAACTAGGTTAATAATGATGAAATTAATTTTTAATTTTTTACATATGCTTTTGTTTTGAAATTTTTAAGTTATCTTAATCATTCCAAGTTATGCTAAACAATTATTTTATTTTTAAACATACTTTAGTTCACATACTATTGCTTTGAACTAGATTTAGTATGTTTCAAAATCTCAAATTTCAAAAGTCTTTTTATCACATGTAAATGGGGTTAATGTACATGACATATAAAACAAAGTTGAACACCAGTTTCAGGGCAAGGTAGAGCACATTTGCCCAGCAGCTCAATCAATTGGCAAACCACTGAAATGAAGCAATTTCATGATCAGTTTCTCATATGATATCGAAACTGGAAATCATCGTTTCCAAATCCTTCCTTCAACCTGGAAGATGCAACAATAAACAAGAAACAAACTGGAAGAGCTGCAGAAAAAAGCTGGGTGTCAATTTTAATCCATTTCGGACAAAACTTGGCAAGTGGGATGACAAAAGTTGCATGACAACATTGACATCAGTCAGCAGTCTCAGCATATGTAATTGCTGCAGTGGAAAACAACGTCGAAGATCATTAGTGGAACCAATTGGAGTGAGCACATAATCAACCATACATAAAATATCCAAGGGTAGTTCTGCACATAAAAAGTCATGCTTATAGCAAAGCTTTGGTGGAGTACCCAATGGATCCCCGATTAATGTTCTGAGGACTCTTCTATTCAGACATGAGGGAAGGGCTATAGTAATAACCCATTGACTCTTCTATCCAGACATGAGGGAAGGGCTATAGAAACTACAAATGATTCACAGTTTTCAAGACTATCCCTTCTGTTCACAGTAATGCCAGACAAAAGGGACTATGCCCCCCATCAGTCCCCCCTAAAACTGCAGCAGTTCACCAGAACCAAGGATGCCTGACAAAAGGGACTTATGATACTTCAACCCCCCTCAGCCCTCCTACAACTGCAGCAGTTCACAAGAACTAAGGATGTCTGACAAAAGGGACGTATGATATTCCGACCCCCATCAGGCCCCCTAAAACTGCAGCAGTTCACAAGAACCAAGGATGTCTGACAAAAGGGACTTATGATACTTCAACCCCCATCAGCCTTCCTACAACTGCAGCAGTTCACAAGAACTAAGGATGTCTGACAAAAGGGACATATGATATTCCAAACCTCATCAGCCTCCTTCAAACTGCAGCAGTATACAAGAACCAAGGATGTCTCCCATTGCATCTTTGTGGGGTTGTTCTGGAACCTGGATTTTAAACGGTTGCAAGAACAACAACCAAAGAATACAGGTGCCAAATGCCCAACGTTCAGGGCAGAAACAAACAACATATGTGTTGCTCTTGAACAACATCAGCATCTAAGATCATGCAATCACTCTGTGACCTGATTTTCAATCAGCATATGCAGATCCCTGTCTTTGCATAGCTGGAGGAATTTCTTACTCTTCTCTGGAGTTTCCTTCCACAATCTTCTGGCAAGTCACTTGAAGCAAGAGCTGTTTAGCAGGGGAGTGGCTCTGTAGCCTTGTGTAGCCACTCCAAATCAGAGCCTGTCAGTAAGGGGCTAAGCTTCTCCCGACATGCAACATGGTACTCATCAACCCAGATTTTCTCAGTCTCAGAGAGAAGAGAGAGTTCCATAAGCTTTGTTTGGTAAGGTGCCTGCATATGATAAGATAACATCCAAAAGCTAGGTCAGACGAAGAACAGGATTGCAGAAGAGATCACATCCCCATCCTATTGATGTGAATACACCACACATAGCTACTGTCACCATGGCTTGAGAAACAAGAAATAGGTCGTTACTCACCCAGGTAATGTGCTCAAAGGCAAGATAACCCTTTTCACCGTAGTTATACTTCGCCCCTGCCTCATTTACAATCAGCACATTCTCTATACGTACCCCAAAGTTACCATCCTCATAATACCCAGGCTCTGCATTACTCACCATCCACAAACAATTTCATTAGTAAACACACTCCCATGGATACACATTGAGATTATTCTCTACACAAAGGGAAGAGAATCTGGTGGCCCTCTTGGACTCAAAAGTAGGAAAGAGGTACATCATCAAGATGGTATTTCTTTGAAGATTTTACACAGTGAGGTATACCAAACAGCATTACAAAAAGTCACAAAAATCATCCCCAGGTAATGATTTGAAGACATTACCATCCGTTACTGTCATAGTCGCCTGCAGTGCAACATTCCGTGCTTGAGGGCGGAAACTGATTAGGTGGGGCCCTGCTCAGCCACCGCAGTGAGAGTCAAGTCAATAAGATATCCCAATTTACACTGGACCTTTCCTGTTTAAGAAGCTGATGTGTCACAAAGAGACACAACAAGGAGTCCTCAAGTTTAGAAGCTGATAAAACTACAGAGCTTCACCTGCAGCATTACAGGTTGTCACTTGGACCTGATTGCAGCAGTACTCATTTAAGTAATCACCAAAGCAATCACCTGGAACAAAACTTTCCTGTTTCATAGGCGATGCATTCGATATTCATCAAAAGACAAATTTAACCTGTTGACCTCCTAGATGGGCTAGGGAGGATAACCATGTCACATGCAACCTAAAGGAATGTTAAAGAATGGAAATTGGTACACACCTTCATGCACATTCAGATAGCAGCCAACCCCATGGCCAGTCCCATGGCGGTAATCCAACCCCTCCTTCCACAGAGGCACCCTTGCCAAAATGTCAAGTGCATGCCCTGAAAAATGGACATAAGTTCCAATGCTTGCTTAGAAAGTTACACTAGTAGAAAACTTGTAATTTATCCCTCATCTGCCAGCCCAGGGTACCTGTCATACTCCCATACTGTTGACTTCTGGCCTCAGAGCTGAATTCTAAGCTTATGAATCTTGATAATCACACAGCCTCTTCTACCTAAACATCAAAGTGATTGCTTAAGAATTAGCATTTACCCCAACTAGAGCACATCCCTAAAGTCACAATCAGAGCATGCAAAAACAAGCTATGTTGATTGTTATACCAGTGGTGCCATTTGGAAACACCGCCATGTCCAATGCAATGTGTCCCTTCAGCACCTGTAGCTCAAACCAGTGCACCTCAGTCACCAATATCAGCCATAAAAATTTCCAAGCCAAATCAGGGTTCAAGCAACTACAAAGAACCTCCAGTTATATTATATGCCAGGAGGAAAGGTCAAGACAAAAAGGCAACCCCAGCAGCCAGGTATTCTGTACATCCTTGGTCTGTCACCAATGATAAAACCATGAATAAAACCATATTAAATTACACTCAGGAAATGCTCAGCACCACAATCAGACTGGTCCAGAGATGTGGTACCTGAGTGGCACATGTCTTTTCATGTGCTGTGGGCTTGCCAAAATGCATGGTCCTTGTTATATCTGTGGTCCCATCCAAGTACTTTAACACCCAAAATAGTGTCAACTGATTATATTACTAAATG
>Ga0209208_10000907_pt1 | contig 40375 bp, 21 predicted proteins | sample S1TSphfallax_3_FD_187694 | JGI IMG/M metagenome (GOLD analysis project Ga0209208, IMG submission 187694) | Host-associated microbial communities from peat moss isolated from Minnesota, USA - S1T2_Fd - Sphagnum fallax MG (SPAdes) (version 2) | ecosystem: Host-associated > Plants > Peat moss >... | reverse complement strand
CTCAAATTGTATGATACATCATTGAAAAATCTTTTTCAAGAATTTTAACTTTGCTTTTGAATGATGAAAACTTGCTAATCATCAATAAAACAAAGCACCCAACAAAGGGAGAGAAAATGGCACAAGATGGAAGGACTCATGTCCTAGCAAATGAAAAATCCTCCAATGAAACACCCAACAAAGGGAGAGAAAATGGCACAAGACACAAGGACTCATGTCTTAGCAAATGAAAAATCCTCCAATGAAGGCAGATCACAATGAAATAGGAACAAATCAAATATTTAAATTCCTCAAACATGATAAGTATATCAAATAATGAAGAAAAAACAAACTAAAAAAAACATCTAGCCATAAAAACCTTCACCTATAGTAAACAACACATTTTAAAATAGAGGTCACCCACGCTCATTACAACATCACTAACAGTTTAGCTTTGTTTATAAAATGGACACAAAATTGAAATAAAAAACCTTCCAGTGCTTTTCATTGTTCACACCATGTTAACACATCAATGAAAAAAAATTGTCAACCTATTCATGCAAACACCCAAAAACCTTTGTGTTTACAACCTCTGAGGTGGATGATGACCACGTATAATGTACTATTCATTATTTTTATGCAAATTGCCATTGAGGCTTGTGGTTTTATATTATTGCACAATGTTCATTGTGTCATTTTCTGCCTATTCTGTTCCATTCTGTAATTTTATTTATAAGAATAGGAGCACTGCTATGCGTACTTTACTGATATTTTCACTCAATCTACCAAGGCAAAATAGATTATAATAATGGTTAAGTGGATTTATAGCTTCCATTTGGTCTAAAAGATTTTTTATTTTTTTTATGGTGTTTTGGGAATCAGATGACATTGCGAAACCTTTTGCGAACTTCCTTCTCCAGTAACCCTTTCACTAATTTGCGAGCTAACGCACATCGCAACTTGCGATACGTCCACCACCGAAAAGTTTTGTATAAATTTGTGATGAGGTTTGCGATACAGATTCAAACGCAAAATGCGAAGCACCGAATAACGCAAGCTTGTGATGTCTTGTGACTCTCAAAGTTTGTAGCGATACTTTGTGTATTGTAAAATGTGCGATGTTTTGAATATGATTAAACGTTGTGAAGTGTGGAATATCGCTAGGGTGGACGGAGACTAAGCGGGTCGCAAAGTTTTGTTTGTCGTATATGTCGCAAAAGTGCTGCGATGATTAAAAGTACATTATAAATTAGCGATGGGTGGTGCACCACAAGTTGCGATGCGTGTCACATCGCAAATATGGCAGATTATTTTTGCTTCGCAAACCCTTCAGGTTTTTTGTTTTTGCTTCGCAAACCCTTTAGGTTTTTCGTTTGGCACTTCGCAAAAAGGCATAATATGTAGTAATGAAAGTCTTCCTAGTATCAATAGCCTCAAAAAGACCAAATATAACATGTTTTGACTATTAATCAATTACTAAAATAATAATTAGAAGGGCAAATATTTCATGAACACCTTTTGGCATCCAAAGATCAAATTTCCATGTTATAAAATTCATTACACCAAAAATGCCATTTTATAACTAGTCCTATACAATTACAAGAGGATAAATGACTAAAAATGGCATAAAAGACAAGTTCAAATTATTAATTACAAATGGCATAAGTGATAGTATAATCAATAAAGACCAATCCTAAAATGGCATTTCTAACATAGTGATTACTTTCTATGAAGGTTGGTAAAACATACAACTATTTAGTTTTTTCCACCAATTTAAGGAATATCTCTTGTGAAAATTGCTTTTAGGAAAGAAAAACAAATCTTGGACACAAATGCAAACAAAAGCATTTCATCCACAAACTTTATAAAAATTACATGGGCAGATTATTTTTAACAATCAACAAGCCCATATCTTCAACAAAAAATTTATATTGTATATATTTTTGGAAATGGATGTGATCTCTTTTTGGTAGTTTGTCTTTCCACTTCTTTTTCTAATGGATTGTTCATTTCCTCTTCAAACACTTTTGCAATAATATAATGATTTACATTCACATGTTTTTTTAGTGTTTTTATTCCATTTGTTGTATTATATAAGATTGGACCTTTCCTTGCTTAAATTTTAGGGTTACAAAACAAGACAAATATTATAACAAACTCGGACTCATTTCATGGTTTGAAGGCATTTCAAATCAACATTTTTGTTATCATTCTCACAAAAAAAACCCAACATAAACAATTTCTACCATGTGACTTCCAAATTATTATTTTTTAAGCATGCAATTTTTCTCTAAATTTTTTTCATTTAAAAATTTCTTTAATTTTCTAAATTTTAGAGTCTTTCAATTTGAAGACTAGGGTTTATTTCACTTTTTTACAAACATTTTTTCTCCATTACATCATTCATAAACACTTCACATGTATTTTCACTTATCATATTTTCATTTTCAAAAGATTGGGCCATTCCCAATTTTCACAAGAAGATGTAATATTGAGATGGAGAAAAACAACCAAATAGATGTATTATAAACCAAAGCACCAAGACTTGCCTTACAACGTAAAACACAAGCAATTACAAATAGATTTACAAATTAATAAGAAAATTCCTCAATTTTTTTGGCAAACATATAAAAATAAAAGATGAATATGTTTTTATTGATGTTGAACTCTTTTGAAAAAAATTCCAGAACAATAATGAAGTTGCTATAAAAAAACTTTAAAAAAAACCCTCTTGAAAAATAAAAGAAAAAAAAACCGAAAAAAACCTTAAAATGAAAAAAAAAATGAAAACAAAAAATGAAAAAAAATTGAAATTTCTTTTATTGAAAACAAAAAAATCAAAATTTTCTTTTTTTCCTTTGTTTATGATCAAATAGAAAAGCTCTACCATTTGCATAGGATTATGGTTAAAGGTAATACTTCACCATGGCACATGCAACACAATAGACTAACAACAACATTAGTAATCATGATAAAGTAACAATAACACCAACAACGTAAAGAACAATGGCGATGGTGGGCACCTAGATATGAGAGGTGAACAACATGATGGACCAATAACACCCCACATTCATGATGATTGGGGTAAAACTTCACCAAAACACAATGAAACAAGTCATGTAGCTAACAACATGAGGAAACAACAACACAAGGGGGAATGGTTTAGGTGGGTACCTGGGAGTGTGATGAATGGCATAAGTAATGTAACGAAGCAAGACCAACACTAATTATGGATGGAACAACAGTAACACCAACAATACAATGAAATAACATTAAGAATATGATGGACCAATACTACCATTAATAATGGGATGTAATAATAATATTAACAACATGACATGACAAAACAACATTTCCATCAACATGTTGGACTAACCAAAGCAATGCAATGGATTAATAATAATAATACCAACAACATGACACAACAAAACAACATTAACAATGTGACGAATCAATTGTAGTAATAATAATGTGACAAAACAATGCAAGGGAATAACACAAAGGAGTAACACAAGAAAATCTTATTCATGATTAAAGAACACTAATCCCAAAAGGTTTTTATAAATTTGAATGCCATTTCATTAGGCTTCCTACTTAAATTATTTAAAATAACAATGAAGCTATTGAACTATTGCCCTAAAGTAACTTAATTTAACTATTGCCTTGAAAACTTAAGAATTAGTGGTCTATATGAATTCCTACAGAATATTCACACTATTATAATTATAGATTTGCACTTCACATGCACATGTTCACTATTCTTATTTTAAATCTCAACAAACTTAACATTACCATTCATTAACACATCAGATTCATGGTTATTACATATAACCAAAATCTACACTTCAAAATTACATTAAGTGAAAACTCCAGAAACAAGATTACAATTCATTTCATCATAATTTTGATATTACAAAAAATTCACACAAAAGATGAACATAATATTCATTATAGAAGTTTGTGCTTTGTATTACTGAAAACATCAATCAAAATTATATGATAGTTCCATGTTTTGTTTTAAAAAATTCAAAGAAACACTTAAAATCTGCGTTATTTTCAATAGAGTGTGGTTCTCCATTGTAAGTACCTACAATTCCTCCTACTTTTTTTTCAACTCTGTGTTTTATTTTTTCCCTTTTGGTTCTCCAAAATTTTACCCTTTTGAACTATCCCAAGTCACATCATCATGATCAAAACAACAAGAATTCAAAATTCAAACTAACAAATTCCCTAATCAGTCCTTATCCTAACTGCTTTGTTCATCCAAAATCATATACTCATCCTACCCCTTAACAATCAGACATAGTAGTGACATACGAAATACGCGTATTTTTCGAAGGTGCTCAAAAAAAAGTATTTTCAAGTATTTTAAAATTTGAAAATGTGAATACGTGAAATACATGAATATGATGAGCAAAATGCTGAGCAAACTGAGCTTAAGTTGTGCCCAAACCCAAAGACAATGATGATCAAGTATTTTCAAGTATTTTCAAGTATTTTTTAAAAAGCCCAAAAAAACGTATAATACGCGTATGTTTGAATCGAATTGAGAGTATGTCACTACTATGCAATCAAATTTTGGTTTTATCTATAAAATGGACCCAATTTTCAAAAAATAAAATAAAATAAGATAATTGATTTTCAATAACCCAATTCTCATTTGGGTGAGAATTATTGGTGTAGTTTTCAAACTAGTTATCACCAAATGTAATACCAACCAATTCTCAATATGAAAACTAGTTTGAAAACTAATTTGAGAACCATTTGGTCCTAGTGAGAACTGCCCAATGTTGGCATATTCATTATGTTTTTGGGGAAAATTATCCAATTTGGGAAAAATTCATTTGGGGTATGTTTAAAACCTAGGGAGGTCATTTGTTATATATTTTAGGAAGAGCTTGAGGCAAAAGGATATTTTTTAATATGTTATGAAATAATAGCATATTTCTAACAAATTTAAATATATTCCCAAAATGTTCTCAAAATGAATTATCAATAGCTTATTTACATTTAAATAAATCAAAATTTTTAATTTTTTCAATAAGTTGCACACTTTTATTTTGCATGCCATTTTTTATAAAATGGAAATGACCTCCCCAAGGTCTAAAAGTTAAGTGTTATACATGCTTTGCCAAATTTGAATAAATCTATGGTAACATTAATTGAATAATGTCTATTTTGGCCATGACTGTTCTTGCCTCACATTGAGTGAATTTTTTCCAACAACTTTTGTTATTTTTTGACAAAATAATGGGAAAGTTTTGGAATTGTTTTTGCCATAGTGTAATTTTTGACTAATTCTGATAATTTAAACTTTTTCAAAGTTGGAAAGAAAATGAAAAAAGAAACCTTGCTCACAATAAATTGATAAACAAAAAAAATTGCATTGTTTTGAAGTGTTAAAAAAACAAGGTAACATTCTGTCACAATAGTTTGGTTTCTGAAAAAAGAATTCCCCAAAAGAGAGATAGTTTGGGTTAGTTCTGTTATATGTCTACTCCTGGATGCTCTAGGCAGCCAAGCTATAAACAGATTTTGTTTTAGAGGTTGCCATTTATTGCTAAATCTCAATTCGGATGCTCACTATCAGTCTTTGTTTATAGGGCCAAAAATCGCCAAATTTCTGGCGAAAATTCCCCCTTTTTTCAAGAAGGATTCGCCAAACTTCACCCGTTTTTGGGGGCGTGTCGCCACAAGTCTGTCTACTGGCTACAGTTGAAATGATCCTCTGCAAATGTGTCGCCAGTTATACGAAATCTGACTGAATCTGTGTGGGAACGCTCGCCAGTGCTGCTAAATTACAAAAATGCACAAAACATGACTGCTCACTAGCCTACTGACGCTCCAGCAGAAAATGGAAAAGAGACACTGAATACAATAAGTTAAACAAACGTGGCATCAAGAACTGCCTGCAAAACAATTGTGGGAAAGCATGTAGAAAGTAGAGGATGAGTTCTGCATGGTCATTTTGACCTACTTTGTAACAATCACATCTTGTTAGGTGATGGGTAAAGATTCATTTTTTTCATGGTCAAATTTCATTATTTGGTGAAACTTTTCTGAGAAAAAATTGGCAATATTTATCTTTTCATCAAAAACTCCAAGTCAATATCAAGTATGTGTCCAAGTCAATGTCGAGTGCATACTTTCCATTTACCAAATACCACTACCAAGTTTATACCAGATTGTATACCAGCAAAAATCAGCGTTGGAGCTAATACCGAGTACCAGACTAGTATGAAAGTTTTTTGGAAAGTACAAAATACCAGTACTTGCCAGGTGCAAGAGAAGAAGAAACCTCATATTAGGACCTTATGGTATGCTCAAAAGTAGATACCAGTCCAACACATGTATAGACATGTAAACCAGAAATTCAATGAGCTTTTCAGCAAACAATTGAGCAAATCTTTCCATTATGCTACTTGATCAAAGATTCTGGCCTGACAAGAGCTTTTCATTATGTGTTTCCAGCTAGCTATACCTTATACGTTAGTAGTCAAGCACTTCATTCTGTCATACATCTACTAGTCAAGCATTGACCAAACAAAGAACATGTGTGTCAAACTATGAGTAACTATAAAGTGACAACTGGTGTTTTTTCATAGAAAGCACATGTCCATGTAACAAGTACCTAATTCAGTGGCTTCCCCTTATGCTGATCTGATCACAGCATACTGTGTGTAATTGTGATTAGAGCAACTTAATGGAAAGAGACCCTGAGTCTCTCTCGGGACCCTTGGATGGAAGTCCAAAGTAAATGAGTTCATATGGTGTAAGTAGCACCCTGACATTCTCGTCAACCAGGAACCTGGCTTGGCAACCAGCTATCCAAAACCCCAAATTCAACAGAAAATTATCAAACTTAATTTGGAGAGTTGAAAATTTCATAAGTATATTGTTTTCAGCCCAAGTCATGGCATAGAAGAGCCATTTTAGACATTGGACCAACATCCGTCCAGGGGGCCCATTTTGAAACAAAGTAGACCTAGGATGGAATATTTGACAGCGCATTGGCTACTAGGAATGATCCAAGCACTTTTCTAACGCAATTGATTACAAGAGAACTCATGCATGAACATTGGGCCTCTACATACTAGGGAGTGGGTCAGCTAGGGCTGAATGCTGATTCCTAGCAAGTCCATGAATGAGCATATTAGGGCCTATAGGCACACAAGGATTAGGAACTGGCCCTAGACAACCCAGTTTCTGGTGTTATAGACTAAGGATCTGAAGTAAAAGCCCATATTGATGCAGAATGTGCTAAAGAGGCTAAGAAAAAACGTGCCTGACTTTCACAAAAGAGCATAAATTTAAAGCCTGAATTCGTTTGTTCCAATTTAAGTCTTTTGCCACAATGATTTTCTCATCTTGGAAAAGTGTTCAGAGCAACAATAATACCATACAAAACCCAAAAAGTCAACAACCCAGAGAAAAGGGGAAAACAGACTGGAGCCCTTTTTTTTTCTGGCGAAATTTCCAAAAAAAGCTAAATTAACAATAAAAAAATTGATAATGAAGTATCTTTGAAAATTTTCAATCGCCAGAAGTGAGAAAAATAATATCAATATCTCCATATCCCTATATTTAGTTTCCAGTGTGCAGCTAAGAATGTAAAAGTATGAATAAAGATTTATATTTCATATTTCGATTGTGGCCAGATTTGGCTAAATCTTCTCAAGGACGGTTGCCAGCTTTTCTATATCTTTCTATGGATGGGCATCACTGTGACTCCCAAACAGAATTCCTCAAAAAACAGTGAAACCTGGTTGTTGAAATATATGGGCTTATGTTGCACAAAGTAATTAGTGTAAATTAGTTTGGGGGAACAATTAAGACCTTTTTTCTCTTTTGGTGATGAATCATTGATCCACAACCCAAATAAAAAAGAAACACATTTTTGAAAGACTCCTAAAATAGAACCTGTGCACATGGCGTGTAAGAGTGGTGAGCAAACTTTTCCCACTTTCAAAATAGACACAATGTAGTCTTCTCTTTTGGGCTACCCATACTGTTTTGCCATTTTCAAAACATTAGCAAAATTCATGGAGTTTAAAGTTTCCAAAATTCTCCCAATTTGTGCAAAAAAACGCAAGAAAGGAGAAAAGGGGTTATATCTCTAAAGAAAAAGATGCTATAGAAAAATGTCAAAGGAGGCAACTTTTCTTGCATTAGTTTCATTCTACCTCTATATTTAACTGACAATTACTTTCTGTGAAAGAAGTACGGTTGCAAAACATATATTTAAGCCCATAAATAAATCATACTTGAAGTTTTTTGGGAGAAAAAAACTGACAGGTATGCAAAGAATCCTACACAAGAATACCCAACTTCCAAGACTTGATAAGTACATAAATAAAACTTAGAAACCCATCAGAAAAAATGAAATTATTTATTTTTCCTCCCTAAAGAAGACTAATGCCTGCTTCACACTAGGAGTCAGGGCCGAGAAAACTTGGGGCCAACTTTGAGCATTTTTGGCTTGTTGTTTGGCCCCAAGTTACTAATAAATGCTAGAACATTGGCGTCAGAATATAACAAATGCTGGAACATTGGCCCCAAGGGTTACAAATTGGCCTCCCAAATTTGATGGTATCCTATTTCCAGACTTGGAGCCAATACAAGCCCATAAAGTTCAGCATTTATTAGTAATTTAGGGCAGATTGAAAAGATTTTTTCTAGTTCAGCCTTGACTCCTATATTAAAGCCATTCTTGGCTGATTTCAACTTTTTCACCAATAGGAATGCTCGATTTGGGTTCAACATAGGCCCTGACTCCTAGTGTAAAGCGGGCCTAAGAAGATTGAACTCTAGGAGTCAAATGGAAAAACAACTAGGGTAATCCTATAACTAGAATACGAAGCTTCCAACTTCCAAAACCAAGATAAGCACATATTATATTAGTTGGAAACCCATCTGAATTTTTAAAATTATTTTAAAGGTTTATTTATATTATTTTATTTTTGCAAAAGACTATCAAGATTCAAACAGTAGAAGTCAAATGCTTAAACAAGAAGGCTACAAAAAAATATAATCTTAGTCGGTAATTTCCAACTCTGGAATTTTAGGGTTAAGTGAACAAAACTAGATACGGTCGGTCGGTCGGTCGGTCGCCGGTGTGTCCTGACTCGTGCCCATGTGCTGCTGGTGTTCGCGGAAGCGCTGTCTGGTTCGCTCGAGCTTCTGTTGCAGCTTCCGCTTGCGACCTCGATCGATCATCGACTGTTCTGATTTGTACCTCCGACTAGTTGTCCACCAACTTCCTCAAGTTGCCGCTCAAAACAGAAAGTCAGTAACTACAGTTGGTCAAATGGACACGAGTTCCTTTACCCGACCAGTACAATAGCACCTCGCCCTCCAATTCGACATCCTGCCATCATGTCTGCAAATTGGTTCCAAGTAGCGGGAAATTAGCATGAAGATGCATAGAAATTTTGATGACAGAAAAGGTTAATTGAGCACTAGGCGAGAGTTATAGTTTCCGCCGGGGTTCGGAACAATGCCTTCTCTTTTGGGGGGGGGGGACGGGCGGGTACAGAGAAATGTGAAAGGAGGGTTGGGTTTGGGTGTCTAATTTCGGGCTTCGTTAACTCATAGTTCACAGCTTGTATGATTGGTTTTTTCCTTTTGGGTTTATTCGATGTTTTGTGGCAGTTTCCGGCGCACTTTCAAAGGCAGTGACTGCAATCGCAAGCGAGCTGTAGCTGCGACCAGTCGATGAATTTCGCGGTGATAGTACAAACGAGACGGGGTAGCAAAAGTTGGCTAGTTTGCAGACAGTTAGAATTTGCTACTGAGTTGCAGCACAGGACCCACGACAGTGTCGAAGTGCGAAGCCCTGTCGGTTGCATGCAAGATTTTGGAGGTATTTGGTCAGAAAAGGTGCTTCGTCAGCCCCTGGACCCCTTAGTAATGGTGGCCAGGCGCACCGGTTATTCGTGTTGCGTCGTCAACACGACTGCTCGAAATCAGAAGAGACTGCCAGCTCTATATAATGCATATGACTGGGATGGCTTCCTTACACAACATCAGCTAATTCTTGTTCATTGCAGACTCCTCAGCTTCAAAATTAGAGATCTGTTGTCTCAGGAATCAATTGGATCTTCCATCTTCTCAAAGGAAGTTAGTAATTCAAGTTCTTCTGTCAATATTAGAAAGACTCGACTCTTTATTCAGAGAGTTTTGCAGTTAAATCACCAAATCAGGGGTGGTCGTGACTCTCGCCTTGGAGTATTAGAGCGATTGAGGTAACTTGCTGCTTCTTCATTCTACATTTGCAAATCCGTCTGATTCTTCGAACTTGTTCGCTCTACCTGCATGTCATGTACATATATATATGCCTCCGCTCTCACGGATGCGAGCCTTCATCATTTCATATTCTTTTTTGAACTTGACATCTCTGAGCTCCCTAAGGCAATGGGTTTTATAGTAGCAGCATTCAAGCTAGAAAATCTGACAATGACGCAAATGGTGCAGACTCCTCATTAATCAATCTTACACCCTGCAAGTGTCTCTCCCATAGCTGCTTATATCGAAAATTCTTTTTGCTTGGTTTCTTGATGTCTATATACAGATAAGTTTCAAAGTGTTAACGTCGCCAGTACAGTGAGCGTTTTTAAATCGCCATCCGCAGCTGCCCCATTATACGAGGATTCTTGCTTGCGTTTTACGACTGCACGGTAGCATGACAATATACAGTACTCAGCACGTCGGCCCCAGCTACACCGATCACGCGGGTACTACTGATGGTCATAAAGTCGACTCACCCAGCAGCCGCAAACCTCCTCGGAATTATTACACTGAGGCCGCGCTCATGCAGCAATCGTTGAATGGAGATCCCACCAAAGGCGGACCGTGGAGTCCTCCTCCTCCACGCGGAGACACCCATCTGCTCATGCATGAGTCTTTTGTAGATCAGTTGATGTGCATCCATATTCAAGCCGGAGCATCATACGTCACTTCTGCAGCAGCTCATGAAGCTACAGGACCGAAGACAGTGGAAGGAGGCGGGGATGACGACAATAAGGATGGCGATGGAGGTGGTAGCAAATGGAACAAGCGCCGGCCTGAGAAATTTGCTCTTTAAAAATCTTTAGCAAATTATTGTCTCAGGATCATCATCAGCATGAGATGCACTCAATACAAAAATTTCTGCTTCTGGGATTCAGTCTGGCAGCTTGGCTTTTTAGAAGCTAAAATTTCAACACTGATTTATAGCTAGCTACTACTACTACTACTAGTACTGTAGTAGGGTCTTCACAAGTGTACCTAGTTGAAGTGGTATTAGAAACTGCACCTAACCCCCGCCGTGCATATATAGCACCGTGGGGTTCTTACCATTCTTAGCTGCGGTTCTCAGAAGAATCAAATACCCCGGAGGGTTTTTTTCTTCTGATTTTCTGTTGAAAAGTTCAAATAATCGGCCATACCGCTGGTTCTTTCATGACACCTGGTCATTGTTTAATGGTTTGACACAACCGGAACCAGTCGTCCTTTGATTCTGATTTCGTTTCAAAGACCAAGAACAAATGAGTCTCTGATTTTGGTTGTTTTTTTAAAACTGAATTTCGGTGATTGCTAACAAATTTTCAAATACCTGCACCAACACTGGTCTTATTTCACCTGCATCCCCTTCAAGACCTAATCTTCTTTCAACTACTACAGTTAGAGGTCTATTACAGTCTTCATGAATGCCTTTTGTTGCTGTCCGACAGCATCATGATAGCAGTCTGTGTAGGGATGATATTAAGTCTTGCTACGGATCATATAATAAGATGCATGTTGAAGAGTAGACAGAACTGTAATGAAAATATAGCAGTTGATTGTGTCCCTGCATCCCTCAGCCTGTCTGGAATATGCACTACAACCCAAGCCTGACACCAACCAAATTCGAAAGTCATCAGAAAAAGATCAGAACTGGGCCAGTGAGAACAAAAGTCAAATTTCAACTACTTTCATATAAGTTATAAAAACTTATTAATACTGGTAAAGGCACCCTGAGTTTTTTGGTGCCAAAATTTCACAAAATTTCCACCTTAAAGTTTTTCTAAGCTACATTTTGTAACGAATTCCCTATGTTAAAAAGTTTCCAAATTTTCAAAAGAAATAAATTTTTGGCCAAAATTTTGCCACATTTTTTACACAGTTTTCTTTTGGGGCAGTTTTTTTGGAAAGTTTGAATTTTTTTTTAAAAATTCATAAACTCATGTTAAGTCTTTTCTGTGATGATCACTACTGATGCTATATCAGAAAACTGGGGGAAAAAACTGCCGGTACCAATGTTGTCCGGTTCCGGTTTTTGGGCCTGTTACCACGTATAGGGATTGCCAGTTCTAAATTTTGAAGAAAAAACAGAACTGGAACCAGAATCAAGAACCAGCTTCTGGCTTGAACTGGTACCAGCCCCAAATCTCATTCTAAATAGGTTTTGATTCTTCATTTTCTAAATACTCAAATTTTAATTAACTAATTTAATTAATTGTCCACCTGGCGTTAGACCAGTGTTTTTTTCAATTATTTATGTTGCGCCAAATACAGCCACAAGAGGAGTTAGGCATATTGTGTTACAAAGACAAATTGAGAAGTAGAAAAATTAATTAGGAATCCTTCTATATTTTGGTGACCCTCTAGAACCTACTACATTACCCAGAGGTTGGTTTCATCATTAAATAATTGTCAAAATAGTGAAATGAATTTTTTTGAAAATATGAAGTTGAAATGTTGAAAATCATCATAATTATCATAGTCTACACTCTGAATAATTTCACTACTTTGGTGACAATTTTATAGTAGATGATGGAAAAAATAATATTTCAAAATTTTAAAACCAATTAATTTTTTGAAAACATTAATTATTCATTTTATCGATGTGGAAACTGACCTTAGGCTATGGTATGTAAACTCAACAATTTTCTACAAAGAAAGCTATCAAGTTGCCAAGAAAGCTAGAAATTGGCCAAATTTCGTGGCAATTTCATTGGTTTCTTCCTAGAAATCTGGTGAAAGTTTTGGAACTTTTTCACAATAGACTTTCACCGTATCACTGGACCATTTTTTTTTGCAACATGGTGAAAATTCTCCACCAAAAAAATGTTGGGTAGACATGTTAGTTAAATATAGACTGTTTTTTAATAATAAAGTTGGGGGTGGGGTTGGGGGCTGGCATTAGGCATGTGTCTATTACTTTTGGAATGTGTCTCATATATGCAAGTTTTGTTTTTGGGTTTAGGTGTGTAATTGATACAGTAGCCTCCCGCCTAAGTACGCAACTTGAACATGGGAGGATTGTGTGTACTTAGCCGGTAGGTGCACACTTTAGACGAATCACTTCCTAATCGCTTGATTCGGCTGCAATGTCGAAGAAACCAAACAAGAAACGCCTCAATGAATCCTAGCAATGGGAGATCATAGCAAAGCTGAGTAAGACGGATGCTCCCAATAAAAAGGCTATAGCGCGCAAGTACAATGTTAGTGAAGGAGCTATTAGAAAGGTGTGGGACAAGCGGGAGCAAATCCTAGAACGATCTGCCTTAATGTCTGATGAAGCTACATAGAAAACTTTTCGATCCTCTGTTGGTCATTTCACCGAGCTTGAAGACATGCTTTACATCGGGATTGGCAGCATGTGTTGTGCCAATCTTCTTGTTTCGCCATCTCTCACCATCGCCAAAACGAAAAGTATTGCATTGAGTTTATCGATTCTGGAAACGGACTTTAAGGCATCCTGGCAATGGCTAAGTTGATTCAAAGTGCACCGAGGGTTGCAAAAGATGCTGCTTCATGGAGAGGGAGCTGAAGTCAACAAATCCGATCCTAGATTCCTGGTAGCTTTAGACGACCTCTACAGGATTATTACCCAATATGATCGTGAAAACGTCTACAATATGGACGAGGGTGGCCTGTTTTTTCGCCTACTACCGAAATATAACCTTTTAATGCCAGATGAGGACATATCAACCACTAAAGGGGAAAAAAAATCCAAAGATCGGGTTTCTCTTATCGTGTGCGCCAACGCTGTGGGAACTCACAAAATTCCTTGTGCATTGATCGACAAACCGAAAGCACCTACTTGTATCAAGGACCGCCAATGGCCTGTTCCATATTTTAGTCAAGCTAAAGCTTGGATGGACGTGGAAACGTGCTGGAAGTGGTTCAACGAAGTGTTTCTTCCAGAAGTGAAAAAACAAACCGGACGTCGGGTTCTTTTGTTGTTAGACAATGCCCCTGGACACTTTGAGGCTTTTGAATGCGACAATGTTAGGATCGTCTTCTTTCCCCCAAATTACACAAATTGGAAATAGCCCTACGATATGGGCATAATCGCAGCTCTGAAAAAGAGGTTCAAATATCTTTATCTCAAGGATGTTCTTGACTTCTATGAATTGGATGAGGAGGCGAAACTTCGAAAGAAAATGCAAGGGCGGAGATTACAACGTGGTGCTGTTGGAGTTGCATATGGAAATCCAGCTCACCTACTTGATGCAGCAAGTTATGTCAAAGAAGCTTGGCAATCCGTGTCACCAAGCTCTATCAAAAATGCATTTATCAAGGCAAAAATAATGACATTAGAAGCCAATCAGGAAGCAATGAACGAGATCAAGGATTTAGGAACCGAAGTTACATAAGCTATCGCAACTTTAAATCTTTCTATTGGGCAAGACGAGCTTGAAGAATTTGTTCATGTCAACGATGAAAATAGTGAAGAATTCACAGCTACAATTTTGGAAGACGTTGAAGAGCTTTTGGAGACGATGAAAATTACTGAAGAGAATCTGGACGATGACAATGATGATGACATTCTTGCCTCTCAAATGTCAGATTTGAGTTTAGGAAACACCGTTGTATTTAAGGGATTCGAATCATTTTATAAGCAAGTTGTTGATATAGAAGATCAGTTCTTCTGCTCCGAAGTTCAAAAAGAGGCTGAAGAAACATTCGATGATCTTAGAAAGTTGTTTGAATTGTTTCAAAGTAAGGTCCGGGCTATCACCTTGAAAACCAAACCCAAGAATCTTCAAAACTTACACCAAATGACAATCCATGACATGTTGAACTAAATAAATCTGAACCCTATTTTTTCAAGAAAATAATGTGTATTTTATTGGGATGCGTACTTAAACGGGTGCGTACTTAAGCGAGACGCTAACTGAAACGAGTGCGTACTTAAGCGGGACGCTACTGTATTGGTGGTCATTTTTTATTACTCATACAACAACTAAGTCGAAAAATATCAATTTTGGATTTTGCACAAGTAGGTAAAACTAGATCTGGTTTCAAATCAACCTCCTAGGAATGCGTTTTTGCAGAATTGGGACTCTTGAAATGTGAGAAACCATGTCTAGAACCAGACTGAACGTTTTATCAAATTAAAGAAAATCCTTGAACCAAAAGAAAGGTTCTTTGACATTTAAAAAAAATGTTGGAACCAAGACGAATTGTTCTCATGGAAAGTCAGAATCTAACAACTAACATTAGATCTAACTCCTAACCAATTTGGGTGTCCCATTTAGGGGCGAGAGTGAACCAACATTCACCAATGCAACAGTTGGCGAAAACTTGTTATGAGTTAGTTTAGTACCAAAAGAAAACTCCTCTTTTTGTTTTCATTTTCATTTGTTTTTCCTTCCTATTTATTGATCCTAGCTAACTTTGGCAAGGACAAATTGACCCCCATATTGTGATCATGGTAAAAACCAGTGTTGGGTGGTTCTCACTCGTCTGCTGAAAATCGACATCAGTTTTTAGTCCGGTTAATGAGAACTGACAATGAAAACCACCATGAGAACCTACTTGGTGGTTCTCATTGGGTATCAAATTTGAAAACTAGACCGGTTCTCATGATAAAAAATAAATAAATAAATAATAAATAGTACTAGTAAACAATAAGTAAGAAGTAAGATTAATAATAAATAGGCTATAATAAGTAATAAATAATAATAAATAAAAATTAAGAATCAAAAACTAGAAAATGAAACTTGCCGTTTATGAAAGTAAAAAGTTAAAAATTAAAATTAGAAAAAACTAAACTTATTGTTTATGGAGGCAGAAACCACATTAGGGTTAAAGGTTAGGGTTAGTGCACTAACCTCAATGTGATGGCTGCCACCCTTTAGGGTTAGGGTTTAAGTTTAGTTATGAAAAGAGTCCAAACTCCCTCTTAAGTCCTCTTTGATCCTACTCAGTATTACACATCCAAAAAAAAAAATTCCTACTTTTAAGCACTCTTGTTTCTTTTAAATTTTAATTAAATTTTTTTAATTGGCTTATGTTTTGTGTTATTTTTAATTCTAGTTTTGGTTTTTTACTTTGTTTTGCAAGGTTTGTAATTTTGAATTTGTTTTTTTTTTTTTTTTAGCTTTTGGCTTGCTCCCTCCCCCTCAATTTTGCTTTTGTAGGTGGTTTTTAGAGACAATCAACAACCAAAAGCCAACAAACAACATAAGTTTTTGTTTTTGTAATATTATTTTTTATTTGATCATTTCGGAATTTTTAAATTTTTTACCTTCAGTTTGTCAAATTTTTGTACAATACAATAGGGTAACTAACACATCATCAAACATTAACCTATCACCAAATATTCTGGTAAATCTTTCTCAATTCTTCTCCATTTTGAGTGATTTAGAATGTTATAGGAGCACATTTTCAAGCTTTACAAATCATCTTTGAAATGCAAAGCTAAAGGAGCAACAAAAAAAAAGAAATAAAAAAAAATGTTTTGTCAAATTGCAAAATGTTATTTTCATTTTTCTTCATTTTGACCCCTCCTACTTCATCAATCCAAAACTTTGTCATGTTTTGTTCAAATTGAGGAATTTAAATTGCTTTACAATTGCCATCTTTAGCTTTACAAATCATCTTTTAACTATAAAGGCAACAGAGTAATATTTAAGGATTTTTTGAGCAGTTCAAAAATAAGCTATGAGTTGTTCGATGAAAAACTTTATGTAAAAATCACCCCCCCCCTACTTCGAGGGGTTGTAACTTTCTCGCCTCTAGTCCATTTTTGTCTATTTTTACTGCAATGGATGCACAAAGAGGAGGGCATCTACTCTTTGGACACCATAAACAATGGGATCTTGCTACAAAAGCGGCAAAAAACCCTACCTTAAATGTACTATGGCTATCCTCTCTACCCTACCATTTATTTTTGTTTTGATTTTGTAGGAAAGGCAAAGAAAACAATAAATTGTCTCTAAAACTTGTAACTTCTATTTCTTTGGAACTACAAGCAAGTTTTCTTTTTTCAATCATTTTTTATTTGATCATTTTTTAAGTTCTTTATTTTTAACTTCACTTTCTCATATTTTTCATACAATATGATACAATTTATTTTTGTTTTGATTTTGTAGGAAAGGGGAAAAAGATAAGAAATTTTCTCTAAAACTTGTAACTTCTATTTTATTTATTTATCTTTATAAATAGAATTAATCCATTAAGTTATCTTTCATTTTTGGTTTGATCTCATTCTTTTAAAACATTCCTTTGAATTTGATTTGTAGTTTTGTAGATAGCTTGTTTACTTAATCTATTTAAACTTACTTTTAGCATTTCATTTATTTTATTTGCAAGTTAGCCTTGATTGCTAGAAGGAAATTGGTGTTTGTTTGAAGGGACAATAATAGTTTCCATTTAGATTTTACTCTTTGCATTAGGCCTAGAAATGAGTTATTTGTTGTTATCTTTGTAAATGTTCTTTCCCCTTGACCCTTGATTACTCTCTTTATCTCTTTACCTCTACCCTTTTGTTAATTTATTTTATAATCTGCAAACAAAAAACATATCTAAATTTTTTACAAAAACCTTTTGATTTGAAGGAAATAACTTGTAATATTTTAAATTCTAGTTGATGGAAGTTGAAAATTTGCATTGCTTGCTACGATTTTTTACATTACTTCTAATGGAACAATCAAATGCAAGTAAAAGTACTAGAAAAGGAAATTGAGATTGAACTTTTCAAAATGATGAATTGATGAATGATATACCCATAACAGAAACTTCAATTGAGAATTTGAATTTGCATGCTCAAAGATTGTTCTGAAAGCTTGAAGGGAGAAATGCCATTTGTTGGGCTTTCAATATTGTCAATGATAATACACCTATGGATGGCAAAATTCCTCAAGTCGTGAGATGTCATTTGTGCTACAAAACACTTGTGCTACATAATCCAAAAATAAAACTAAGGAAGGGACTAATTTCATATTAAAAGACTAATGGGACATCAACTTTGAAAAAACATGTGGATGTAGAACATGGTTTGCTTGGAAAAAAAACTTGATGAAATAGTGAAAAATTTAGTGAGAACTCAAGGTGAAAGACAACCAATTAAAAAGAAGCAAAATGTATCTGAATTTGAAATTTCTGAATTTTTTTGCAAAATATATTTACAAGAAGGATGAAGTGTAGTAAAAACAATTTCTTGAAGATCTAGCCTTGTTGATTGTTGAGAATCATTTGTCTGTGCACTTTTTGGAAACTCTATGGTTGAAGTGATTTGCTTTGCAATTGAATCCTCACATTGTTTTTCAAGCTCTTGAAAAACTTTTTCATGGGAGATTTTGCTAAACTTGGTTTAGAAAACAAAAGATGTTTATGTTTTACAAGAACTTTCTTGATGTATGTCAACTATTGCATGTTTTGATTTGGGATGTCAAAAGGCACTTATGACATTTTTGCCTTGTTCATTAATTTTCTAAATGAAAATTAGCAACCCAAGAAGGTGACAATTGGTCTCTTTTAAACAATAAAAACAATAAGTCAAGTCTTAACTAGAAATTTGAAAGAGCTATTGGATTCATATGGGTTAAGTAAAAAGCTCATTGCTTATGTAAAAGATGAAGGGACAAATTTAAACTCTATGAACACAAATTTCAAATTTGTTGTTAATTGTGAGGTTTTGGGGTTGGAAGAAAGTTTTAAGGGCACTTCTTTTGGTCATGCATTTTCCAAAACCCATTAGTATGCTATTGTTGCAAAAAAGATATGCAAAAATCTTAAATATGTTTCAATCAAGTCTACGAAATTTGATATCTAGAAATTTGTAACATGGCCTAAGAAATTTGGAAAAGGAAGACAAGAGTGGATGAAAAATTATATTGAGTATAAAATTCAACCAAGGACACTAAATACACTTGTTAAAATAAGGTAAATGTTTCATTATTCATTTTTTTTATGTTGAGTATTTTTTATTTTTTAGTAAATATTTTTTCCTAGAATTTTTATTGATTATTTCAAAAAATTTGCAAGTTTGCAAGTAGAGTAATATTATTCTAAATATCATTTTTCTTTGTGGAGTTATTATCATGTATTACAACATGCAAATTCATGTTCAATGTTTAGCTGTGTTCCTCTTCTTATTACATGGTTCATTTGTTAAACAATAGTTGATTTTTTGAGCCGTGTTGACTCTACTTGCATCTTGAACCAATTTGCTAGACATTGGTTATTATCAAATGCCCTAAATTCTACCATCACCATATTATCTAAAGATAGGGATGAAATGCATTTGGAACCTTCTTTTAAATCCTTCATGGATGATGACATTGGGTTCTTTTTTGAGTTAGCAACTCTTGTTTCTAATATTAAATTAGAAGTGGGTAGATGCAAGGTGAAGTGGTTCACTTTTTATGTCACAAGTATAGAATGTTGTGATTGGAAGGTTCACTACTATGCACATATATTTCAATTTGATCTTCGGGACTTGGGTTTAAATTGTCAACTTAATTACAAAAATGAAGATATAATTTACTTTTCATAACTCATTAGGATCCATTCATGGTTGGGGTACCAAAAAAGGAAAAAAAAACTTAAAGACTTTTTAGAATTACTTTTCACAAATAACATTTACATTGAAACAAATTTAAGTGAGAAAAATTGAATAGTCCAATATAAGATAATTCATGTATTAATGGTGATTTTTCACATTCATACATAGTTGTGTATGAATATTTTGTTTAATGCCAAAAATGTAAAAAATCCCAGAAAATCCCAAAATGAGTTTTAATGGACAACCAAACATGTTTTTTGGCAAGATTATTTCTTGCACATGTGACTTGTACATCTAAAGTTTAACATTTTGAACCCATTGAACATAACTTTTTTATCAAATGGTTTAGAAAATGATTCCTCTGCCTTGCAACCCTTTCTTTTAGAATTTCAAAACTTTGAAATTTTTGTTTGATTTGGTTTTTCATTAAGTTCATCCAATGAACATGTACTTTGATAGAAGGGGGGAAGTTTTTGTTGTACAAAAAATTATAAATCGATTGTATGATTTTATGCATTCTTTTTTATTCATTTGAAAAAAAATGTATTTTATACACTTGATTACTTTAATTTACAAGACTCAAAATGACATGGACATGGTATCCAATTTATATTTAAATATTTATATTAATTCAAAACAACATCATTTTATTTATTGGCATACAACAATCCACTACAACTATAATAATGTAAGATAAACAAAGATCCAAAGTTTTCTTTTGCGGTCTTTTTTTAGTTAGAGACTCCTTTTTGGTGCCCCAATCGTGAATGGACCCATTAAGGTAAAAAAATTATGGACTTTGGAAGTTGAAGTTTTGGACTTGCCAACTAACAATAGTGTTTGTATATGGACTTTGAAATGATTGAAATATTCTTAGTATGTTACATAGGGAATTGGAATATGATGAGTGTTTCTTTTAAAAACACAAGTCACAAGTCTAATCAACATCTTATGATTTATAAATTTTTTGTTATGGATTTTTAAACAACATGAAAGTCCTTAAAATTCATAAAGTCCATAGCTACCTCAAACTAGGGTTTTTTAAGCTAGTTTTTTTCAGAGAAGCAAAGAATAAGGGCTTTTAATAAGATATGCATTTATTTTTGAAAAATAACATCAAAATCAAGGAGTTTTTAGCTTGGTTAGTCCTTGAATCAAAACCTATCAAATATAGAGTATGGGTGATTTTTTATCCTCAAGCTTGAGATACTTTACTTTGCATCTACCTAAATGTTTGGGGTTTTAGATTCTTTTGGAGGACATATGAAAAGAAGAAAGCATATAACATGTTGTCTTTGATGTTTGACCCTAGGTTCAAAAATCTTCATCTTATTTCTTCATATTATGTTAGTAAAAAACAAGGAGTGTCTATTGGGGAGCAATATGATAAGAAAACATTGTATCCCATGTTGGTTAATTCATATAATCACCTACACCCTATTGAAGATGTTGCTTTTAGTTTTGTAGATTAGGATTATATATTTTTAAAATGACCAACAACAATGTTAAAATTGTAAAGGAAATTGTAACAAGCGAGTTGTTGGATTTTAAAAGGTTTCATGTGGATGTGAAAGATATCAAAAACCCTCCCCAATGGTGGGAGAAACATGAGTCTAAACTCCATGTAGTTGGCTTTCTTGCAAAGCAAATATTAGGAATTATAGGTTCCCAATTTGAGACTAAACACATTTTTTCTCTTGGAGGAATTTGAAGGAGAATTTGAAAGGGAGGAAATTGTAGATATGAACTCTTTATATTAAAAAAATTATTTCCATCGTTTATTAATTTACTTAATTCATCATTATTATGATTATAAGAAAAAAAACACAAAAAAAACCCAAAAAAACAAAAAACTAGAATATAAAAAACAAAAAACCTTGATTTATAATAACTAGCTTGTGATAACCACCTTTGCAAACTAATGGTTCAAAATTTTATGAAACTCACCACCACTAAAAACCACTTAATTGGATTTTTTTCTAAATTAAAAAAATTGAGAGATTTTTAGAATGGGAAATTTATTTATTTTTTGAAAACCAACATGATTCTCAAAACCTACCCCAAAAATGAAAACCAACAGCTCTTATGAAAAAATGAAAACCACCCAACATTAAAAAAAACCCAAAATCCATTTCAATAGCCATATTAGTCCCAAAAATTATAGCTTTGGACTCAAGGACTCTAATTTAGTCCAATGGGGGGGTCAATCTACCCTAGCCCCTATTTTGGACCTTTCCTACCTACTAACCCACTATCCTTAATTCACCTACTAACCAAACTAGCTCCACCTTCCTTTTACATCTCTTTTTAAACTTGGTCTTATTTTCTTTTTCTTCCTTTTTCTTCCATTTTTTCCTTTGTACCTCGTTTTTTTTCCTTCAATTCTTGGCCTACTATTTTTTTTTTTACCATTTGTTAATGGGTGACAACAAGGTCAAGGTTTTTCTTTTGTTTTTCAAGTTGTCATCTTCAATTGTTGCCGTATTTATTTGTTTCCATTACTTAGAATGGCAAACATTCTTTTTAAGATTTGATTTTTTTTTGTTCATGAAAAGAGGATTGAAAAAAGAGGGGAAAAAATAGTGAAAGAAGAAGAAGAAAAGAAGGGGGGAAAAATTAAAGGAGGAAGAAGAAAATCAAAGAAAAAAAATTAGAGGAGGAAGAAGAAAAAGAAAAATTGATCTTTTTGTGTTTTTTTTCCTTAAAAAAAATGTGTCATTGCTTGCAACTTTCTTTTTTTTAAATTATAAAACACTTGTGCATTTGCTTAATTTTTATTTATTTTTTGTTTTTGTTAAAAACAAAGTAACATTGCAAGGAATTTGGTTTGCAAGCCTTGGATTCCTTAATCATTCACCATCATCGGACTTGCCCACCAACACCTATTGCACCATAGTCCAATTATAGTCACAAAATTGCACATATTGACATAATTTGTTGCACCAACACTTAGTTTCATTGTGCAATTGCAAGCCATGCCAAATATATTTTCACCCCTTCCTTGTTTTCCTACTCTTGTTTTGATTTGTGAAACAACAAATGAAGCCAAAAAGAAGAAGAAGGAAACACAAAGAGAAATAGAAAAAACTTAAAGGATATATATATTGTAGATTGAATAGGAATGAATAGAAAACAAGGCGCACTACCTTATATAAGTTGGTTCAATAAAGGTAAGACACTAGATAAATTAACATGTGTTAAGCTAATAAGGCAAATGAGTTAACAACCACATGGATGTCTAACTACCACAGTGATTATGCATTAAATTCTAAAAGATCTCTAATAAACATTAGACCAAATAAAGGTCTATAATAGTTACACTTCCAAAAATGTGTGTGGTAAACCAACACTTCTTTTCACACCCATGCTAGACTAAATATACTACTTTCAATCTATCCTAGTATTTAAAAAAGTTATTAAGAAATAAAATGCCAAGTTTATCTTTCAGCCCTTGGAATTCGACCCTTTCAAAAGCCTTAGTTAAAATGTCTACAACTTGATCTTCAAATGGTATGTGAACCAAATCTACATTTCTTAGTTGGATTATATTTTCTTTATAATAAAGTGGTGTTTTGTTTCAATATGTTTTTTCCCAGCATGAAACACTAGATTTTGTATTATTTTGATGTTGTTTAGGTTGTCAAACTAAAGTTTTATGGGTTCATATTTTAGAACTCTAAATTTCAAAAGGAAACCTTTTAGCCAAAGAGATTCCATGGTCCTTTCTTTAAAAGCCCTATACTCCATTTTGATGGATTAAAAAACAAGGTGCAATTATGTTAATGGAACCAAAAGTAATTATAACCATTATTTAATTCTGTGTTTTTTACACCAGAAAGTTTTTTTAAAAACATTTAACTTCAAAATAAGTTAAAATTTTCACACATTATCAAATCTAATATCTTATTCTATAAATTTTCAAAATATGAAATTATTTATTAACATTTGGACCTTGAAAAGTAATGTAAAAAGACTTGTAACCACTGCTTTTAAACAATAAAAAGACTTGTAAATGGTGTTTGAGAATTCAATTGCACATCCATAGATCCAAGATTTACGGAACCACAAGTAAATAATGCAATGTACAATCTGTGTGGATTTATCACATAACTTCTTGTTGGAAGTATATGTAAAAATGTTGAATAATCAATGTTTTGGTTTACTTAAATGTAAGGAATTATAGAATTGCATTTCTTACACATGCATAAAAATATTGTGGGTGCTTAAGTTTTTCTAAAATTATAATAATTAATGGGATCACGCATAAAAAAGATGTCAATATGTAATAATCTATGTTTCATTATAACAAACAATCATTATTTTTTTATTATCAAAGTGTTTTTACTAATTAATATTAGGACTAAAATTAAAGAAATCATATGCCACATGTGTACATAGACATGGCAAAATATAGTTGTTTAGTCATAGATAACATAATTGTAGTTTCAAAAACGACTATGATAATCCATGAATGGACACAATCAATATTGGATGAAATATTATTATTTTTCATCCATATTTTTTATCAAAACCCAAGCAATTGTAAGTTGTAGTTGCACATACAACTGTAATTTGAAGCCACTACCAATGTAGTTATTGAGAATTCAAACTCAACTAGTTAGGTTTCATTAGTTACTAGAGTAGGAAAGTAACTAGGTTACTTTCACAAGGTTGAATTACTTTCTTTACTTATATTAGTTTGGTTATTTGTGGTTTGGTCTTGTAGTTAAATACCTTGGTGTTGATGGTTTGTTTCTTTTTTCTTCATTGCACAAATTTGTGTATTTCATATGACAAGAACCTTGAGGAATTCTTGATGTTATGTTTTATGTTGTGAACATCATGTTATAGTTTCCTTTCAATAAAGTTTTATGTTTGCACTTGAGTAGATCTCCTATTTCTTAACATGGTATCAGAGCTTAAGTTGTTTGATGAGAAGGTTGAAAGAGATCTAGAGCTAAAAAGTCTTTAGAACTAGAGCTTGAGAGTCTCTAGTAATATCATAGGAGTTTGTTAAGTGCAAAAGAGAAATAGGGAAAGGAAAGAAGTGAAGAGAAAGAAAAGAAAAGAAAGAGGTGAGAAGAGATCCACATATCAAAGGTTGTGGAAGTTAGATCTTTAAATCTAGATCTAGATCTACTATGAAAACATCTTGAAGTGAAACTTGGAGAGATTGTAGAAGACTATAAAACGCTTTTGTTCTCAAATTTTCAAAAGAAAAGGATGTGTTTTGTGAGAGTTATGAGTTTCTGAAGATTCCGTGTCAGATCTGGTTTTTTGGTCATATCTCCTTTGTTTGAGCTTTTTTGGATCTGCAGCTTCGGGATCTTATAGATCATAAAGGATTATATATGTGAGAAAAATTTCAAGTCATTTGGATACATATTGAGAGAGATCCAAGTATCTAAAGTTTCAGCCTGAGTTTTGAAGTCAGTTTCTTTTGAAAGTGATAACTCTTTGTGGTCGTCACCAATAGAGCTGAAATTTTGAATAGATATAGAAGACATATATCTTACAACCCATTTCAATTCCATTGGAACAAAATGTGAAGTTAAGTGTAGATGAAGGAGACCTTGTGGAGGATACCACTATGTACAAACGCATAGTGGGGAGTTTGATCTACATGACCATCACAAGGCCAGATTTGAATTATGCAGTTGGAGTGGTTAGTCAATTCATGCAAACACCACGAAAACCACATTTGGATGCAGTGAGGCACATACTGAGGTACATAAAACATACTTTGTAGTGTGGAATTTTTTATGAATCTAAGAGCTAGTTATAAGTACATGGATACACAGATGCTGATTAAGTTAACAATGTTTCAGATAGAAGATCAACCAATGGTTTCATGTTTTTTTTTGGAAGTGGTGCTATTAGTTGGAGTAGTAAGAAACAACCAACAGTTGCATTATCAAGCATGGAGGTAGAATACAAAGGTGTAGTAATTGCTGCATGTGAAGTAGTTTGGTTACAAAAACTACTTTTAGATTTGGAACAGTTAGTGGATGTTCCTATTGTCATTTATTGTGATAACATTAGTAGCATACTATTTGCTAATAACCTGGTCTATCATGCTAGAACAAAGCACATTGAAGTGCACTACCACTTTATTAGAGAAAAAGTTCTAACAAAAGAAATTGACCTTATTCATGTCAGTATTGAAGATCAAGTTGCTGACATTTTCACAAAGGCTTTAGGTACAGACAAGTTAAAGAAGTTTCGAAAAATGCTTGGTTACTAGAAGTGTATTTGAGCTTGAAGGGGAGTGTTGAAAATTCAAGCTCAACTATTTAGGTTTCATTATTTACTAGAGTAGGAAAGAAACTAGGTTACTTTCACAAGGTTGAGTTACTTTCTTTACTTATATTAGTTTGGTTATTTGTGGTTTGGTCTTGTAGTTAAATACCTTGGTGTTGATGGTTTGTTTATCTTTTCTTCATTGCACAAATTTGTGTATTTCATATGACAAGAACCTTGAGGAGTTTTTGATGTTATGTTTTGTGTTGTGAGCATTGTGTTATAGTTTCTTTTAAATAAAATTTTATGTTTGCACTTGAGTAGATCTCCTATTTGTTAATAGTAGTTGCATATGCAACTAAAATAGTTTGCAACTAAAATGACACATACTTGTAGAATAAAAATAGTTGCAAAAATAGTCATTTGGACTCTAGTTGCCTAGTAGTTGCAAACTTAAGGTCGAAATGGACAAGATTTTTTCTAGTGATTTTCAAAAAAAAAATTTAATAAGGTAATTGGTTTTCAATAACCCAATTGTCATTTGGGTGAGAATTGTTGGTCTAGTTTTCAAACTAGCTATCACCAAATCAGATACCAATAAGCTTTCATTATGAAAACCAATTTGGGAACCAAATATCCTAGTGAAAATTGCCCAATATTGCCATATTCCTTATTTTCTATGGGGAAAATTATCACGTTCTGGGAAATATTCTTGTGGGGCATGTTTTAAACCTAGGGATGACATTCATTGTATATTTTAAGAAGAGTGTAAGGCAAAAGGATATTTTTTGATATGTTATGAAATAATAACATATTCTTAAAATATTTAAATATATTCTAAATATATTCTCAAAATGTTTTCAAAATGAATTATCAGCACCTTATTTACATTTAAATAAATTATAGTTTAAAATGTTTTTCAGTAAGTTGCATCCTTTATTTTGGATGCCATTTTTAATAAAATGGAAATGACCTCCCCAAGGTCTAAAAGTTAAGAGTAAATCTAGGGTAACATTAAGTGAACAATGTCTATTTTGGCCATGAGAAGTCTTGCCTCACAATGAGTGAATTTTTTCCAACAACTTTTGTTATTTTTTGACAAAATAGTTGGAAAGTTTTGGATTTTCTTTTTCATAGTGTAATTTTTGACTAATTCTGATAATTTCAATTTTTTCTAAATTGAAATTTTTTGAGAAAAGAAACCTTGCTCACAATAGATGGATAAACAGAAAAGAATTGCATTGTGTTGAAATGTTAAAAAAACAAGGTAACATTCTGTCACAATAGTTTGATTTTTGACATTGACTTGGACACATACTTTCCATATACCAATACCACTACCAAGTGTATACCTATATTGTATACCAGCAAAAATCAGCCTTGGAGCTAATATGAGTACCAGACTAATATGAAGGTTTTTTTGAAAGTACACAATACCAGTACTTGCCAGGTGCAAGAAAAAAAAGAAACCTCGTATTAGGACTTTATGGTATGCTCCAAAGTAGATACCAGTCAGTCCAACACTAGTATAGACATGTAAACCAGAAATTCAATGAGCTTTTCAGGAAACAATTGAGCAAATCTTTCGATTACTCTACTTGATCACAGATTCTACCCCGACAAGAGCTTTTCATTATGTGTTTCAAGCTAGTGAGATCTTATAGGTAGTCAAGCACTTCATTCTGTCATACATCTACTAGTCACGCATTGACCAAACAAAGAGCATGTGTGTCAGACTATGAGTAACTATAAAGTGACAACTGGTGTTTTGTCATAGAAAGCACATGTCGATGTAACAAGTACCTAATTCAGTGGCTTTCCCTTATGCTGATCTGATCACAGCATACTGTGTCTAATTATGATTAGAGCAACCTAATGGAAAGAGACCCTGAGTCTCTCTGGGGACCCTAGGATGCGAGTCCAAAGCCATACAAAGTTCAGGCCTTTCCTGCCTTAGTTTCATTCTACCTCTATATTTAACTGACAATTACTTTCTGTGAAAGACGTACGATTGAAAAACATGTATTTGAGCCCATAAATAAATCATGCTTGAAGTTTTTTGGGAGAAAAAAACTCTGACAGGTATGCAAAGAATCCTACACAAGAATACCCAGCTTTCAAGACTTGATAAGTACATAAATAAAAATTAGAAACCCATCAGAAAAAATGAAATTATTTATTTTTCCTCCCTAAACAAGACTAATGCCTGCTCCACACTAGGAGTCAGGGCCCAGAAAACTTGGGGCCAACTTTGAGCATTTTTGGCTTGTTGTTTGGCCCCAAGTTACTAATAAATGCTAGAACATTGGCGTCAGGATATAATAAATGGTGGAACATTGGCCCCAAGGGTTACAAATTGGCCTCCCAAATTTGATGGTATCCTATTTCCAGACTTGGAGCCAATCCAAGCCCATATGGTTCAGCATTTCCTAGTAATTTAGGGCAGATTGAAAAGATTTTTTCTAGTTCAGCCTTGACTCCTACCTTAAAGCCATTGTTGGCTGATTTCAACTTTTTCACCAATAGGAATGCTTGATTTGGGTTCAACATAGGCCCTGACTCCTAGTGTAAACTGGGCCTAAGAAGATTGAACTCTAGAAGCCAAATGAAAAAACAACTAGGATAATCCTACAACCCTAGAAAACGAAACTTCCAACTTCCAAAACCAAGATAAGCACATATTATATGAGTTGGAAACCCATTTGAATTTTAAAAATACTTTTTAAGATTTATTTTATTTTATTCTATTTTTGCAAAAGACTATCAAGATTAAAAAGAGTAGAAGTCAAATGCTTAGACAAGAAGGCTAGAAAAAATAAAATCTTAGTCGGTAATTTCCAACTCTGGAATTTCGGGATTGCGAAACAAAAAGAGACAGAGTCGGTCGGTCGGTCGCTGCTGTGTCCTGACCCGTGCTCCTGTGCTGCCGGTGTTCGCGGAAGCGTAGTCTGGCTCGCTCGAGCTTCTGTTGCAGCTTCCGCTTGTGACGTCGATCGATCTTCTACAGTTCCGACTTGTAGCCCCGACTAGTTGTCCACCAACTTCCTCAAGTCGCCGCTGAAAACAGAAAGTCAGTAACTACAGTTGGTCAAATTCACACCAGTTCCTTTACCCGACCAGTACAATACCACCTCGGCCTCCAATTCGACATCCTGCCATCATGTCTGCAAATTGGTTCCAACTAGCGGGAAATTCGCATGAAGATGCATAGAAATTTTGATGACAGAAAAGGTTAATTGAGCACTAGGCGAGAGTTATAGTTTGCGCCGGGGTTCGGAACAATGCCTTCTCTTTTGGTGGGGACGGGCGGGTACAGAGATATGTGAAAGCAGGGTTGGGTTTGGGTATCTAATTTCGGGCTTCGTTAAACTCGTAGTTCACAGCTTGTATAGTTAGTTTCTTTCTTTTGGGTTTTTTCGATGTTTTGTGGCAGTTTCCGCGCACTCTCAAAGACAGTGACTGCAATCACAAGCGAGCTGTAGCTGTGACCAGTCGATGAATTTCGCGGCGATAGTACAAACGAAACGGGGTAGCAAAGGTTGGATAGTTTGCAGACAGTTAGAATTTGCTACCAAGTCGCAGCACAAGACCCGCGACAGTGTCCAAGCGGGAAGCCCTGTCGGTTGCATGCAAGATTTTGGAGGTATTTGGTCAGGACAGGTGCATCGTCAGCCCCTTGAGCCCTTAGTAATGGTGGCCAGGCGCACCGGTTATTCGTGTTGCGTCGTCAACACGACTACTCGAAATCAGAAGAGACTGCCAGCTCTATATAATGCATATGACTGCGATGGCTTCCTTACACAACATCAGCTAATTCTTGGTCATTGCAGACTCCTCAGCTTCAAAATTAGAGATCTGTTGTCTCAGGAATCAATTGGATCTTCCATCTTCTCAAAGGAAGTTAGTAATTCAAGTTCTTCTGTCAATATTAGAAAGACTCGACTCTTTATTCAGAGAGTTTTGCAGTTAAATCACCAAATCAGGGGTGGTCGTGACTCTCGTCTTCGAGTATTAGAGCGATTGAGGTAACTTGCTGCTTCTTCATTCTACATTTGCAAATCCGTCTGATTCTTCGAACTTGTTCGCTCTACCTGCATGTCATGTACATATATATATGCCTTCGTTCTCACGGATGCGAGCCTTCATCATTTCATTCTTTTTGAACTCGACATCTCTGAGCTCCATAGGGCAACGGGTTTTATAGTAGCAGCATTCAAGCTAGAAAATCTGACAATGACGCAAATGGTGCAGACTCCTCATTAATCAATCTTACACCCTGCAAGTGTCTCTCCCATAGCTGCTTATATTGAAAATTCTTTTCGCTTGGTTTCTTGATGTCTATATACAGATAAGTTTCAAAGTTTTAGCGTCCCCAGTACAGTGAGCGTTTTCAAATCGCCATCAGCTGCTGCTCCATTATACGAGGATTCTTGCTTGCGTTTACGACTGCACGGTAGCATGACAATATACAGTACTCAGCACGTCGGCCCCAGCTACACCGATCACGCGGGTACTACTGATGGTCATAGAGTCGACTCATCCAGCAGCTGCAAACCTCCTCGGAATTATTATACTGAGGACGCGCTCATGCAGCAGTCGTTGAATGGAGATCCCACCAAAGGCGGACCGTGGAGTCCTCCTCCTCCACGCGGAGACACCCATCTGCTCATGCATGAGTCTTTTGTAGATCAGTTGATGTGCATCCATATTCAAGCCGGAGCAGCAGCTCATGAAGCTACAGGACCGAAGAAAGTGGAAGGAGGCGGGGATGACGACAATAAGGATGGCGATGGAGGTGGTAGCAAATGGAACAAGCGCCGGCCTGAGAAATTTGCTCTTTAAAAATCGTTAGCAAATTATTGTCTCAGGATCATCATCAGCATGAGATGCACTCAATACAAAAATTCCGGCTTCTGGAATTCAGCCTGGCAGCTTGGCTTTTTAGAAGCTAAAATTTCAACAATGATTTATAGCTAGCTACTATTAGTAGTAGTAGTAGTAGTACTGTAGTAGGGTCTTCACAAGTGTACCTACTTGGAGTGGTATTAGAAACTGCACCTAACCCCCGCCGTGCATATGTAGCACCGTGGGGTTCTTACCATTCTTAGCTGCAGTTCTCAGAAGAATCAAATACCCGGGAGGTTTTTTTTCTTCTTCTGATGTTCTGTAGAAGTGTAATTGAAAAGTTCAAATAATCGGCCATACCGCTGGTTCTTTCATGAAACCTGGTCATTGTTTAAGGGTTTGACATAACCGGAACCAGTCGTCCTTTGATTCTGATTTCGTTTCAAAGACCAAGAACAGATGAGTCTCTGATTCTGATTGTTTTTTGAAAACTGAATTTCGGTGATTGCTAACAAATTTTCAAATACCTGCGCCAACACTGGTCTTTTTTCACCTGCATCCGCTTCAAGACCTAATCTTCTTTCAACTACTATAGTTAGAGGTCTACTACAGTCTTCACGAATGCGTTCTGTTGCTGTCAGACAGCATCACGATAGCAGTCTGTGTAGGGATGATATAATATGTCTTCCTACGGATCATATAATAAGATGCATGTTGAAGAGGAGACAGAACTGTAATTAAAATTTAGGAGTCGATTGTGTCCCTGCATCCGTCAGCCTGTATGGAATATGCACTACAACCCAAGCCTGACACCAACCAAATTGTAAAGTCATGATAAAAAGATCAGAACTGGGCCAGTGAGACCAAAAGTCAAATTTCAACTACTATCATATAAGTTATAAAAACTTATTAATACTGGCAAAGGCACTATGAGTTTTTTGGTGCCAAATTTTCACAAAATTTCCACCTTAAATTTTCTTAAAGCTATATTCTGTCACAAATTCCCTATATTAAAAAGTTTCCAAATTTTCAAAAGAAATAAAGTTTTAGTCAAAAAATTTGCCACACTCTTTACACAGTCTTTTTTTGGGGCAGTTTCTTTGGACAGTTTGAAAATCTTTTTTGAAATGTTCATAAATTCATGTTAAGTCTTTTCTGTGATGATCACTACTGATGCTACATCAAAACTGGGGGAAAAAACTGCTGGTACCAGTGTTGTCCGGTTCTGGTTTTTGGGCCAGTTACCACGTATAGATATTGCCAGTTCAAAATTTTGAAGAAAAACCAGAAGTGGAACCAGAATCAAGAACCAGCTTCTGGCTTGAACTGGAACCAGCCCCAAAACTCGTTCAAAATAGGTTTTGATTCTTCATTTTGTAAATACTCAAATTTTAATTAACTAATTGATTAATTGTCCACCTGGGGTTAGACCAGTGTTTTTTTACAACTTTTTATGTTGCGCCAAATCGGCCACAAGAGGAGTTAGCTAAACTTTGTTACAAAGATAAATTGAGAAGTAGAAAATTAATTAGGAATCCTGCTATATTTTTGTGACCCTCTAGGACCTACTACATTACCCTTAGGTCAGTTTTGTCATTAAATAATTGTCAAAATAGTGAAATGATTTTTTTGAAAATATGAAGTTGACATGTTGAAAATCATCATAATTATCATAGGCTACACTCTGAATAATTTCACTACTTCGGTGACAATTTTATAGTAGATGATGGAAAAAACAATAATTTCAAATTTTAAAAACCAATTGATTTTTTGAAAAAATTAATTATTCATTTTGTGGATGTGGAAACTGACCCTAGCCTGTGGTATGTAAACTCAACAATTTTCTACAAAGAAAGCTATCAAGTTGCCAAGAAAGCTAGAAATTGGCCAAATTTCTTGGCAATTTCGTTGGTTTCTTCCTAGAAATCTGGTGAAAGTTTTGGAACTTTTTCACAATAGACTTTCACCGAATCATTGGACCCTTTTTTTTCAACATGGTGAAAATTCTCCCAAAAAACAATGTTGGGTAGACATGTTAGTTAAATAAAGACCTTTTTCTAATAATAAACTTGGGGGTGGGGTTGGGGGCTGGCATTAGGCATGTAGCTATTACTTTTGGAATGTGTCTCATGTATGCAAGTTTTTTCTTTTGGGTTTAGGTGTGTAATTGATATAGGTGGTCATTTTTTATTAGTCATACAATAACAAAGTAGAAAAATATCAATTTTGGATTTTGCATAGCTAGGTAAAACTAGATCTGGTTTGGAATCAGCCTCCTACAAATTTGTTTTTGTAGAATTGGGACTTTTGAAATGTGACAAACCATGCCTAAAACCAGACTGAATGTTTTATCAAATTAAAGAAAATCCTTGAACCAAAACAAAAGTTCTTTCACATTTTAAAAAAAATGTTGGAACCAAGACCAAACGTTGTCTTGAAAAGTCAGAATCCAACAACACTAGTTCTAACTCCTAACAAATTTGGGTGTCTAATTTAGTGGCCAGAGTGAACCAGCATTCACCAATGCAGCAGTTGGCAAAAACTTGTTATGAGTTAATTTAGTAGGAAAAAAAAACTCCTCTCTTTTTTTGCCCTTTTCTTCTTTTTTCTTTCTTCCTATTTATTGATCCTACCTATCTTTGGCAAGAACAAGTCGACCCCCATATTGACAAACTAACTCATCGCCAAACATTAACCTATCACCAAATATTTTGGTAGATCTTTCTCAATTCTTCTTCATTTTGAGTGATTTAGAATGTTATAGGAGCTCCTTTTGAAGCTTTACAAGTCATCTTTCAAATGCAAGGCCAAAGGAGCAACCAAAAAAGAGCAATAAAAAAAAACGTTTTGTTGAATTGCAAAATGTTGTTATTTTCATTTTTCTTCATTTTGACCCCTCCTACTTCATCAATGCATACATAACTTTCTCATTTTTTTGTTCAAATTGAGCAATTTAAACTGCTTTGCAATTGCCATCTTAAGCTTTACAAATCATCTTCTAACTCTAAAGGCAACATAGTAATATTTAGGGATTTTTTGAGGGGTTCGAAAATAGGCTATGAGTTGTTTGATCAAAAAAATTCTGTAAAAACAACCCCCCTTACTTCGAGGGGCCATAACTTTCTCACCTCTAATCCATTTTTGCCTATTGTTATTGCAATGGATGCACAAGGAGGAGGGCTCCATCCACTCATTGGACACCATAAACCATGGGGTCTTGCTGCAAAACTGACGAAAAACCCTACCTTAAATGTACTATGACCAGCCTCCCTAACCTACCATTTATTTTTGTTTTGATTTTGTAGGAAAGCAAAAGAAGACAATAAATTGTCTCTAAAACTAGTAAGTTCTATTTCTTTGGAGCTACAAGCAGCAAACAAAAACCAGCAAGCAAAGTAAGGTTTTTTTTTCTTGATTCATTTTTTATTTGATCATTTCTCAATTTTGTGTACAATATGATACATTTTTTTGTTTTGATTTTGTAGGAAAAGGAAAGAAAATAAGAAATTGTCTATAAAACTTGTATCTTCTATTTTATTTTATTTTTTCTTTATAAATAGAACTAAACCATTAAGTTATCTTTCTTTTTTGGTTTGATCTTATTCTTTTAAAGAATTCCTTTGTATTGATTTTTAGTTTTGTAAATAGCTTATTTAATTAATCTATTTAAGCTTATTTTTAACATTTCATTTATTTTATTTGCATTTTAGCCTTGATTGTTAGAAGGAAATTGGTGTTTGTTTGAGGGGAGAATAATAGTTTCCATTTAGATTTTATTCTTTGCATTAGGCCTAGAAATGAATTATTGTTGTTATCTTTGTAAATGTTCTATCCCCTTGACCCTTGATTACTCTCTTTACCTCTACCCTTTTGTTTATTAATTTTATAATTTGCAAACAAAAAACATATCTAGAAAGTTTACAAAAACCTTTTGATTTGAAGGAAATAACTTGTAATATTTTAGAATATGGTCGATGGAAGTTGAAAATTTGCATTGGTTGTTACTATTTTTTACATTACTTCTAATGGAACAATTAGGTGCAAGTTAAAATATTAGAGATTGAACTTTTTCAAAATGAAAAATTGATGGATGATATATCCATAACAAAAACTTCAATTGAGAATTTGAAATTGAATGCTCAAAGACTGTTCTAGAAGCCTAAAGGTAGAAATGTCATTTGTTGGGCTTTCAATGTGGTCAATGATAATAAATCCTATGGATGGCAAAATTCCTCAAGTCATGAAATGTCATTTGTGCTACAAAACACTTGTGCTACATAATCCAAAAATAAAACTAAGGAAGGGATTAATTTCATATTAAAAGATTACTGGGATATCAACTTTGAAAAAACATGTGGATGTAGAATATGGTTTGCTTGCAAAAAAAACTCGATGAAAGAGTGAATAGTTTAATGAGAACTCAAGCTGAAAGACAACCAACTATAAAGAAGCAAAATGTATCTTCATTTGAAATCTTTGAATTTTCTTTGCAAAATTTCCTTACAAGAAGGATGAAGTGTAATAGAAACAATTTCTTGAAAATCTAGCCTTGTTGATTGTTAAGAGTCATTTGTTTGTACATTGTTTGGAAAGTCTATGGTTGAAGCAATTTGCTTTGCAATTGAATCCTCACATTGTTTTTTAGGCTTTAAAAAAATGTTTTCATGGGAGATTTTGCCAAACTTGGTTTAGAAAACAAAAGATGTTTATGTTTTATAAGAACTTTTTCGATGTATGTCAGTTGCTGCATGTTTTGATTTGTGGATGTTAAAAGGCACTTATGACATTTTTTCCTTGGTCATTAACTTTCTAAATGAAAATTAGCAACCTAAGAAGGTGACAATTGGTCTTTTTGAAACAACAAAAACAATAAGTCAAGCCTTAACTAGAAATTTGAAAGAGCTATTGGATTTTTATGGGTTAAGCAAGAAAATCATTGCTTATGTAAAAGATGAAGGGACAAACTTAAACTCTATGACCATAGATCTTAAATTTATTGTTAATTGTGAGGTTTTGGGCTTGGAAGAAAATTTCAATGGCACTTATTTTAGTCATGCATTTTCCAAAACCTGTTAGTATGTTATTGTTGAAGAGAGGGTATGAAAAAATCTTAAGGTTGTTTCAATCAAGTCTATGAAGTTTGATATCCAAAAGTGTGTAACGTGGCCAAAGAAATCTGGAAAGGGAAGATAAGAGTGGATGAAAACTTATATTGAATCTAAAATTCAACCAAGGAAACTAAATACACCTGTCAAAATAAAGTAAGTAATTATTTTTATTCATCTCTTTATGTTGAATACTTTTTATTTTTGAGTGAATATTATTTTCTAGAATTTTTACTAATTTTTTCACAAGTTTGTAAGTAGGGTAATATTATTTTACAAATTGCTTCTTTTTCATGGAGCTATTATCATGTGTTACAACATGCAAATTAATGTTCAATGTTTAACCATGTTCCTCCTCCTATTACATTTGTTAAACAATAGTTGATTTTTTGACCCCTATTGATACTACTTGCATCTTGAACCAATTTGTTAGACATTGGTTATTATTAGATGCCTTGAATTTTGCCATCACCATATTATCTAAAGCTAGGGATGAAATGCATTTGGGACCTTTTGAATCCTTCATGGATGATGACATTGGGCTCTCTTTAAAGTTAGCAACTCTTGTTTCTAATATTAAATTAAAAGTTCGTAGATGCAAGGTAAAGTGGCTCACTTTTATGTCATAAGGTAAATTCTATAGGGGCATTATGATTGGAAGCTTCATTACTATGCACATATGTTTCATTTTGATCTTAGGGACTTGGGTTTAAATTGTCAACTTAATTATAAAAATAAAGATATAAATTATTGTGCATAATTCATTAAGATCTATTCACGGTTGGGGTACCAAAAAAGGAAAAAAAAACTTCAGGACTTTTTATAACTACTTTTTACAAATAACATTTACATGAAACAAACTTAAGTGAGAAAAATTGAATAGTCCAATATAAGATAATTCATGTGTTAATGGTGATTTTTCACGTTCATACATAATTGTGTATGAATATTTTTGTTTAATGCTAGAAATGTAGAAAATCTTAAAAAATCTCATAATGAGTTTCAATGGACAACCAAACATGTTTTTTGGCAAGCTTATTTCTTACACATGTGACCTAAACATCTAAAGTTAAACATTTTGAACCCATTGAACATTTTTTTTTATCAAATGGTTTACAAAATGAATCCTCTACCTTGCAACCCTTTCCTTCAAAGTTTCAAAACTTTGAAATTTTTGTTTGATTTGGTTTTTCATCAAGTTCATCCAATGAACATCTACTTTCATAAAAGGGGGAATTTTTTTTCTTGTACAAAACATTATAAATCAATTGTAGGACTTTATGCATTCTTTTTTATTCCTTTGAAAAAAAATGTATTTTATACACTTGATTACTTTAGTTTACGAGACTCAAAATGATATTTCCATAGTATCCAATTTATTTTTAAATATTTTTATTAATTTAAGAAGACATCATTTTATTTATTAACATACAACAGTCCACAACAACTATAATAATGTAAGATAAACAAAAATCCAAAGTTATGGACTTTGGAAGTTGAAGTTTTGGACTTGCCAACTAGTTGTATATGGACTTTGAAACGATTGAAATATTCTTAGCATGTTATTTAGGGAATTAGAATATGGAGAATCTTTCTTTTAAAAACACAAGTGACAAGTCTAAAAGATTGACATCATATGATTTATGAAAAAAAATTATGGACTTTAAAACAACATCAAAGTCCTTAAAATTCATAAAGTCCATAGCTACCTCAAACTTGGGTTTCTTAAGCTAGGTTTTTTTAGAGAAGCGTAGAATAGGGGCTTCCAATAGGGTATGCATTTATTTTTGAAAAATAACATCAAAATCAAGGGGTTTTTATTTTGGTTAATCCTTGACCCAATCAAAACCTATCAAATGGGAGTATGGATGATTTTTTATCCTCAAGGTTGTGAGTCACTTTACTTTGCATCTACCTAAGTGTTTGGGGTTTTAGATTCTTTCCTTTCATTTTTGAGGACATATGAAAAGAAGAAAGCATATAACATGTTGTCTTTGATGTTTGACCCTAGGTTCAAAAGTCTTCATCTTGTTTCTTCATATTATGTTGGTAAAAAGCAAGGATTGCCTATTGGGGAGCAATATCATAGAAAAGCATTGTATCCCATGTTGGTTAATTCATACAATCACTTACATCCTATTGAAGATGTTGCTTTTAGCTTTGTAGATTACGATGTTGATCAAGACTAAATATTTTCTAGATGACCAACAACAATTTTAAAATTGTAAAGGAAATTGTATCAAGGGAGTTGTTGGATTTTAGAAGGTTTCAAGTGGATGTGAAATATATTAAAAACCCTCCCCAATGGTGGGAGAAACATGAGTCTAAATTCAATATAGTTGGCTTTCTTGCAAAACAAATGGTAGGAATTATAGGTTCCGAAATTGAGATTGAACACATTTTTTCTCTTGTTGGAATCTTGACATGCATTAGGAAATATCAATTACAATCTGAAATTTAAGATAAATTAATTTCTATTAATCAAATTTGGCCCAATGATCCTAGGGTAGGATGTAATATGCCATCAACCTTCGTGGAGTTCATAGAAAAGCATGAAATTGTAAAGGAGTTGGAGGAATTTGAAAGGGAATTTGAAAGGGAGAAAATTGTAAATATGAACTCTTTATATTAAAATTTCTTTATCTTTATATCCATCATTTATTAATTTACTTAATTCATCATTATCATGATTATAAGAAAAGAAACACAAAACAAACCCAAAAAAAGTAAAATATATATATAAAAAACAAAAAGCCTTGATTTATGATAATTGACTTGTGAGAACCACCCTTGAAAACTGATGGTTCAAAATCCTATGAGATTCACCAACACTGAAAACCACCCAACTAGATTTTTTTCTAAATTTAAAAAATCGAGGAGATTTTTAGAATGGGAAATTTATATATTTTTTAAAAAACCAAGGTGATCACCAAAACCTACCCCAAAAATCAAAACCAACAACTTTCACAAGAAATGGGAACCACCTAATAGTGGAAAAAACCCAAAAAATTATTTCAATAGCCATATTAGTCCCAAAAATTATAGTTTTGGACTTAAGGATTCTAATTTAGTCCAATGGGGGGATCAATTTACCTTAGCCCCTATCTTGGACCCTTCCTACCTACTAACCCACCAACCTCAATTTACCTACTAACCGAACTAGTTACACCTTCCTTTTACATCTCTTCTTAAACTTGGTCTTATTTTCTTTTTCTTCCTCTTTCTTCCATTTTTTCCTTTGTACCTCCTAGTTTTTCTTCCTTCAATTCTTAGCTTACTTATTATTTTTTTACCATTTGTTAATGGGTGACAACAAGCTCAAGGTTTTTTTTTGTTTTGCAAGTTGTCATCTTCAATTGTTGCCATCACCTAGAATGAAAAATATTATTTTTAATATTTGATTTTTTTTTGTTCATGAAAAGAGGATTAAAAATAAGAAAAGAAATTAGAAGAGGAAGAAGAAAAAAATTGGATCTTTTTGTTTTTTTTAAAAACAAATGTGTCATTGCTTGCTACTTTTATATATATATAATTATAAAACACTTGTGCATGTGCTTAGTATTTTAATTTTCTTTGTTTTTGTTAAAAACAAAGTAGCATTGCAAGGAATTTGGTTTGCAAGCCCTGGATTCCCTGATCATTCACCATCATTAGGCTTGCCCACCAACACCTTTTGCACCATAGTCTAACTATAATGACATCACTACACATATTGACATCACTTGTTGCACCATCATTTAATTTCATTGTGCAGTTGCAAGCCATGCCAAATACACTTCACCCCTTCCTTGTTTTTCTACTTTTGTTTTTATTTGTGAAACAACAAATGAAGCCAAAAAACACAAGAAGAAGAAAACCTAAAAAAAAAGAAATAGAAAAAACTTAAAGGATATATATATATATATATAGTGATTAAGATTGAATAGAAAACAACTTGAAGGCAAACACATTGCTTTATATAAGTTGGTTCAACAAAGGTAAGACACTAAATAAATTAACACGTGTTAAGCTAATAAAGTAAATGTGCTAACAACCACATGGATGTCTAACTACCACAGTGATTGTGCATTAAATTTTAAAAGATCTCTAATAAACATTAGATTAAATAATGGTCTATAATAGTTACACTTCCAAAAATGGGTGTGGTAAACTGACACCTTTTCTCACACCCATGCTAGACTAAATATACTACTTTCAATCTATCCTAGTATTTTAAAAAGTTATTAAGAAACACAATGCCAAGTTTATCTCTCAACCCTTGGAATTTGACCTTTTCGAAAGCCTTAATTAAAATGTCTACAACCTATTCTTCAAATGGTATGTGAGCCAAATCTACATTTCCTACTTGGATTAAATTTTTTTTATAATAAAGTGATGTTGTGCTTCAATATGTTTTGTCCTAGCATGAAACATTGGATTTCATACTATTTTGATGTTGTTTAGGTTA